>Ga0209416_1000193_pt1 | contig 66067 bp, 87 predicted proteins | sample RifGroF1_FD_184001 | JGI IMG/M metagenome (GOLD analysis project Ga0209416, IMG submission 184001) | Groundwater microbial communities from Rifle, Colorado, USA - Groundwater F1 (SPAdes) (version 2) | ecosystem: Environmental > Aquatic > Deep subsurface > Groundwater | place: Rifle, Colorado... | reverse complement strand
GATGTCCGCTGCCCCGGTTATGGTTCCAACCAGGGTAGTGCCTGTCCTCGTATTGAGCCACCCTGGAGATATCCAGTTTGGCCCCATTGTAATATTTCCATCCGCAAAAGTTGAGCCAGACCCATCGTATTGCAGGACAAATTCCGTTACTGGTTGCCCTGTCGTGGAGGGAGCGACGTGAATCAGGTTGTTATCCATGTAAACGTTCTGATCGCTTCCAGATAGTTGGAATAGCGAAATGGAATATGTTTCTGCCTGGTCACGGTCAACCACTACTGTGTTGTGGTAAAAATAAAGGTTTTTCCGCCAGTAATCAGGGTTCGCCCCCGTATCACCTGTCCCGAGATGGACGAGATATCCTGGACCGTCTCCGCCTGCATAAAAAATGTTTCCGTATACCCAGGCATCATCCCATCTAAGATCTGCTGTATGATCAACACACTCATCCTGACACTCTACCAAGTCAAGCAGGTGTCCTCCGTTGTGGACGTAGTTATAGCGAAAAACAAAACCAGACGAGCGGTCCTTAATATTGTTCCCAGGGGAGCCAGATATCGGCGGACCAAAATAATTTCCCTCAAAAATAATCCCTTCAACCTCAGTGTAAATATTATGATAGAGATAGTCTCCGACTACGCCGTTGTTGTGGATGTAACAATTTTTTACGGTTATATTCTCGACGTTTGACAAGCCGTCCTTGGCGAAAATACCATCAGTGCCCTCGGTGATTATCAGATTATCGAGGGTGATATTGACACCACCCTGAAAATAGACAGTCGAGGCGCTGTAGCTATTGCGTGTAAGGCTGTTTTCGTCTGTGGTGGTAACGTCTGTATAATTTCTGATTTCCAGGTTGCTGACTGTAACCCATGCCGGTGACGAGTCGGCATCCCCGGTAGATGGTCCAAAAAAAAGCAGCCCCAATGCAGAGTGATACTGAGGATCACCGTAGGGCGCAAAGTTTGGGCCTGTGGTTGAATTGGCTCCGTCAATAATAGGGCGGTTCCCAGAACCGTCAGGCACTCCAACAATGTCTATCGGGTTTGCCTCCGTACCTTGCAAGACAGCAGAGATATAGATATGCTCATAATACGGGGCTTGATCGGCTTTGGCGTGGATGTAGATATTGTCTCCTGCCACAAGCGAGGACCACGGCGCGGCACCGATGGTAGTATATGTCTGTCCTGGCCCGATGTGATAATCGACCGACCACGCATCAGTGGGGAATAGCAGCAGGCCAACGAGCAAGATGAGGATCATAATGCATCACCAGAGAGGTTATCGCCTCGGTAATCAACTCCATCTGCGCCACGGTTTGCGCCTATGCCGATGTACTGGCCGGTCGAGTAGGTAGCATCTGTTTTTGTCCCGAGCGATTCATTTGCATCATCAAAATCACCATCTGAATTATGGTCGATATAAAAACTAAAGGTCGAGCCGCTGACAGAAACCTTAACCCTGTAAACCTGATTGGCTATTGCATCAATTGTTGATATCCAGTCAATATCAGTTACCGTTCCACCATTAAACCTGCGAAGATATATCCTTTCAACGCCGCTTGTTACATTGACTATATATCCAGTGGTTCCATCACTGCGAAGCAACAGCAACGCCCCGCCCGCAGAGGTGGCTTCAGATGGGGCGAGATCAGCCTGGACGAAATGATCATTTGAGCCTGTAGCTGTCTTGTTGTAAAAATAGTTGTACTGCCAGTTCGAATCACCGCCGATTGTCCCAGCAGCAATATTTATAGTCCCTGTTATTGCGGTATAATTTGCAGATGTATCAGCCGAGAAATCATCTGATATCCCGGACGACGCAGCAGAATACGTCTTAAAGCCAGGCCCCGGCCCCATCCCCTGCCCCGCAAAGGTCAGAGTTGGGAGAAAGAAAGCGAGAGTGAGAAAGAGTAATTTCCTGATCATCGCTGGATTCTCCAATTTAAAGTAATAGCTCCGGGAGTAATAGCGGCAGCGGTTAAATTGCAGACACGATAATTCACATTATCCGCACTCGGATAAGCAATAATTGTCAGCATCCCGTTCGCTGTCGGTGCATACCCTGTCACGCCTGTAGGATCGCCATTAAATCCCCAATTGATAACATCAGTCGTTGCGGTTCCAGTAGCGGAGGTCGTCACGGCAGAAGCACACGCGCCTGAAGCTATTTCTGTGGTACCAAGGGCGGACGTGCCGGATGCTACTGTGCGGGTGATTGTTGACGCAATCCGAGCATCAGCAATTGTCCCGGATGTCACGTTATCGCCGTTTATTCCGGTGCCTACTTTTGAGCCGGAAAGTGAACCGTCTGCGAGGTCTGTCAAATCCTCATCATAAGAGTTGAAGTCGGTTCCTGCCTCCAGATCAAGCAAGGTCCGCATGGCTGCGTAATCAGCCGCAACGACCAGAGAAGACCCGTTCGCTGTCATGCCGATGGATGTTCTCAGGGCAGAGGTTGACGTGTCGTCAAGGAGGCTCAAGCCCACGGCATTAGTAGTGAGTGCGGCGATAGAGGTCAGATCGCTGTCAAGTGGCTGGTACGTGTTGGCTGTTACAGAAATCGCACCAGAGCTAATTGTGATGCCCGTTCCCGCTGTAATGCTGACCGTATCAACACATATCCAATCGCTTGTTGTAGTATCCCACTCAACCGTCTGGGTATCTACGGAACAGGTTGGCAGAGAACCAGCCGGGATATCGGAAAGCGTTGCCAGAGTGCCTGCGGTCGGTAATGTTACGTTGCTGTTGCCTGTTTGAGTCAGTGTAAGTGAATACGCCCCTGATGTAGCCAGCGTTGAACCATCAGCCAAGGTGAGTGTCGCGCCTGTTGCAGGCTCTGTCACCGTTACTTTATTATATGATCCCGCCCCTGAGATATTCCCTATACCTGCGATTGTACTAACTGGTGCCCACGCTGTTCCACTCCACTGGAGAAGCTGGTTGGTTGCTGTGCCATCCGGGAGAGATCCGCCGCCCCAATTTGCATCACCATACGCTTTGATCGCCGCACCATCTGGGAGATTGCTCCCATCGGTTAGGGTATCCTCTGCGTTGCGCGATGATGCTGTGCCGAGTGCACTCTCAAGTGCATAACCGATATGTGGGTCAGCGGCAGCGCCGTGGTCATACGCCCAGTTAGAAGAAACTGGACCAGTGATCTCACTGTTTACCGGAATATCGTCTATGTCTGCTCTGACTAATGGATCAGTAAGTGCTGTTTGGAAGTAACTGGCAGCATGATTTTCGAGAAGAGCTGAGTTTGCCGCAGTGCCACCTGCGGCCAGATATAGACCTGTAAGGCTGGCCCACGCTCCGTCTTTCGAGGCGTAATATGCCCCATCAGAAGTAGCGTGGGATATTCCTTCTCCGGCAGCTCCATCATCCGTACCATCAGCAAAAACGGCCGGCATCCCTGCGATCTGCGACCAATGCACCTTTGCTCCGGTGCTATTTGGAACGCCTGAATTGATGGAGTCGTTAAATTCCTCTATTGCCGGACCGATCATCGTCGCTGTGAATAGGTTATCAGTATCGGCAAAAGCTACTGTTGCTCCGCTTTGATCTCCGGTGTTCGACCCGGATGTATTTTCGAGCAGTGTAATCTGCGCGTCTGACACGTAATTCTGGTCAGAGGTGAGAGCTGCGGCAAACCCTGCTGGATCGAGATAATCCATATAACCATTAGTATCAGCTATAAAAATTGATGTCACGGTTGGCATTGTAGAAGGAAGGCGAAGTCCTATCCCAGGAGAGTCAGCACCTTGGGAGAACAGCCCGAAAGGGAATGCCTTGGTGTTGCCGTAGAAGTTAAGCAGTCCTGTTGTGGTTGAAGCAACTCCAAGGTTTACACCTGCAAAGACTGGCGAATTCGTAGATTTTACCCCCTGGTCTACCCATCCATACAACTCAGTAAAGTTTGCTTGAGCATTAGCAAAGTTCGTATCAAGGCTGGCGCTTGCTTCAGCGGTCCCAACCGTGATGTCCCCTTGTTCTGCAAAAACTGGAGAAGCTACGAGTAACAGTGCCGCTACTAACAATATTTTTTTCATATCTTAATCCGTATAATGGTTGGTATCGGTGTAGTTCTCTTCACCAGTATAGTGCGCGAACAGGTCAATGCTCTCCACTACGGTCGTCACGCTGAACGTATCAGCAACACCATCAATGGTTATCTCAAGGGCAGACAACGTTTCATACAGCGCCGAGCTGGTCAGCCTCGCCCGTATCAAGTCTCCTGGGACAACAGTCCCCGGAGCCGAAGTCCACAGCCCCCCGTTAATCTGATATTCTCCGGTCCCGGACAGGTCCGCCGTGATGCTGATTGCGCCTGTTGCCTGTGTCTGAATAGTCCTCGACATAACAACCGTATCAAGGGGCACCGCTGCATAACTACCGAAGGTTGTGGCGTAAGAACTCCCATACCGATTCAATCCTATAAAAGGACTATTAAATGGATTTATAAATGGCGAGCTAAACATTATTCAAACCCTATTCCAAATGCATTACCATTACTTGCAGGCTTAGAAATTCTATATGTCCCACGAAAAGGAATACTTCTCCTATTATTATCTACATCTAAAACATAAGTAGTCCCATCATAAACAAGTGGTGTCCAATCAGTATCAGTACTTACGTCGGGATTTTCTACTTTAGGAATCTCAATAGCAACACTTTCAGTAGTAACAAGTCCTACAATAGAAATTGATCCATTAAGATTTAAACTATCAATAATTAATATCTTTTTTGCAGCAGCTTCTGTTGGCGCTATTAGTGTTTTTGCTCTCATGATTCCTCCAAAAGCCCATAGTAATTATTAATCTATTACTATGGACTTTAATATACTTGAATTAATTTACAGTACAAACATCAGATATCAAAAGAGAACCATCAGGTTTAACAAAAACAACCCAATAACTATCAGCAACCGCAGTAATAGTAAGACCTAATAATCCGGCAGCAGTAGTAGTAAACAAACTTGGACCAGCACTACCAAGATTCTTAAGTGCACCATTAGTCAATACAGCTAAAGTCGTATCAGCCAAATCATTTGTCAGTCCAGTAGCTACTTCACTTAAATAAAGCAACCCAGAAACAGGAGCAATAAGAGCATTGCCATTAACATCTTTGAAAACAAATTGAACTGCACAGGAACCTGTAGCAGGAGTTGCAGTAGTAGTAACTGAATTAAATGCAGGAGCTATTGAAGCACCATTGAATGTAGGACCATTTTTACCAAAAGAATACTTTCCCATTTTACCACTCCTTGTTTAGAGCAGCGTTGGTAGATTGGGTCCTACCAACGCCAGTATTAAAATTAGTTTGGTTGTTCAATTATGAACGCCAAGTTTATTATGCTGCACCAGGAGAACCAAAAATTCCTCGCGGATCAGACCAACCAAAACTTCCACGGAACGTAGCTTTAAACTTTGCATTCTCAGTATCAAAGTCATTCTCAGTTCCAAATGCATCAGCACGCCGTTCCATGTACTTGAGCCCATCAGGACAATTAGTCCCAATAAACCACGCATCAGCATCAGTCAGATAATGATTAACCTTAACACCCTGCGGGAACTTCTTAGAAGCTCTCAAAGCATTAATATCATTATTAGCCGATCCAGACTGCCCAATCGACTCAAGAATCCTAAACGCATCAAACTCAAGCGCAGAAGGAATAATCAGTTTCTGGGGCATAATAGCAATCGTCAAACCCCGGTCAGTCTTAAAAGCACCAATATCAATACAAGCTTGTTCCAAAGCAGCTTCACTCAAATCGGCAGCAGTAGCAAGTTCATTACTCCAAGTACCACCAGACTTATTCGGATGATCAGTAGCACAAAGCTCCTTACCATCAGAATTAGAACCCATAGTATAAGTAGAAGTAAATGCACGATTAAGAACATTCGCACCAACCATTTCCTTAGTCTGCCGAATAGAAAAAGCAAGAGCACTTGCCCTTCGCAGCGCAACAGTCACCGCAATACCATCCTCATACATCTCACGAGTAATGATAAAACCAAGACCATACGTAATATGCGTATAACGACTTACAAAGCCTTGCTCCTGATCATCATAAGCAACGCCCGCACCCTCAGTTTTAACCGCAGCAAGACCAAAACCAGTAACTCCAACCTCTTCTTCAAAAGCCTTCGTCGAAGTTCCTTTCTCAAAGATATCCAGATACTCAATTGGATACTCTTTATATTTCTGCCCAAACCAGGTCTTTACACCTGGTACCAAATCTTTAGCAAAATTGCTAGTAGTAATAATTCCCATCAGTAATCTCCTTATACGTCAGTTGCGACTAACAATTCATGCTCAACAATGAGAACTTCCCATTTGCAATTTGTTCCAAGTGCATTATCTTCACGATCAACGACACGCAAAATCTTGCACTGACCAGTAGTATCAGTAGCAGTATCACTTGAATCAAGTTCCATTGCACTCTTACCAGTAGCAGTACTGCCAGTTCCTACAACAACATTCGCAGAAAGACCTACCTGAGCAGCAGCAAGATTATTACCAGTACTATCTTCCTGAATTTCAAAAATAACAAACGGATCATCAACTACAAAAACATACATAGCAGTTGACGCAGGGCGATAATCGCGATTCGGTGTATCAGGATGAAGCATCGTATAAGGATTATCACCAAAACCAACAACAACACCACGAATAAGATCACCAGCAGCAGCCTGTGCTACCGAAGGAAACTTACCAGTAGCATCAGCAGAACCAGCACCTTTAACTGCATCACCTTTAAAAATTGCAGTCCCATCAGTACTAGGAACATAATAAACATTAGTCTTTCCATTCCAGGGAGTACCCAGTAAATGCTTAACTGGTTTAAACCCGAATGGAGTATCAAGATTTGCCATAATATAACTCCATTAATGTTAACAATTTATGAAATACTTATTTCTCCACCTAAACCATCCTTACCAGGAGTTTTTGAGTTTCTCTTAATCTCATTCTCAACCCTAGTAATCGCTGCTTGCGATGCTGCTCGATCTTCATTATAAAGATTTTCTGGAATCTCCATCAACACAGCTCGTTGACCACCACCAACATGAGGATTCACAAGACTCCCAGTAGAAGAAGCCCGTCCAATCTTCGAATCACCAACCTGAACTGCTTCATCAACGAGATTCCAACCAGCAGCTTTAAAATTCTCAACCCTATCACCCTTGTCATTCACAAACCGGCGCACGAATCCGGGCTTTTTCGGTGCAGTTAAGATATTCCGTGTACCAAGAGGAATTCTTTTTCTTGGTTGCTCACCATTAACACTCTTAGGTTTTTCATTTACTTGTGCATTTGCTTGCTCAGCCATTCTCGTATCTCCTATTCTTGCATCTTTGCAACATCATTAATATAGGCTTCTTCGCTCATAATATTAAGTCTAGCAAACTGATTCATAATATTAATTTGAGCAGGAGTCAAATCAGCCTTAGTAAAAGTAGCACTATTTCCTTTTGCAGAAGATCCTTCAACAGGACTCTTAGGCCCTATAGGAGATTTAACTTGACTAGCTGGTTTAACTACTTCAAACTTATCAGGAAAAACTTCCTGTACCTTAGTTCTGACTATTTTATAAAGTCGATCAAGCGGCGCTCCAACATATTGCTGAGCAACACTATCAGCAAACTTTGCCATTTCATCATCTTTCAAATACCACTGATTATCCTTTATCCATACATCATAAGCAGGATTATCATTAGTAGAACTTGTTTTTTTCTCTTCAACTTTCGGTGCAGCAATATCTTTTTGCAACTCATCAATCTGCTTATCAAGTTCTTCAACCTTATCAACATCAGCCAACTCAATAGCACTTTTACGTTCCTTCTTCAGTACAGCAACTTCAGCCTCAAGCTTCTTTACCTCTGCCTTATAAACAGTTTCATTATGTTTCTTCAATGCTTCAACAGAACCATTCAAAGTCTGAAGCTGTTCCTTCAAGTCCTTATTATGCTGACTCATAGATTTTTGAATATCTTTCGATCTCAAAATATAAGTCACAGCATCAACAGCATCTTCACCCTGATGATCTTCACGCCAACCAAGCTGTGCAGCCAGTTCCTTAACACCAGGCAGCTCATTACCAGAAGCTTCCTCAGTCTTAGCTGGAATCGGGTGGGCTCCGCCCACATTCGTAGCCTTGCTAGCCTCAGCATCCTCTTGCTTCTCAGGAGCCTTAACAGTAGCTGGATCAGGAGGAGCAACAGTTGTTACTGCTGGCTCTGCCGCAATAATGTCATTAATAAATTCTTCTGCCATGATAACCTCTATTTAAAAAAGTAATTTTGCAAGTACATCATTATCATTAATCAATACGTAATCTTGACCATCTTGACCAGTCATCGCAACTCCAGCATGCCTAGCATAACTGACCTTGTCGCCTACTATAGCCCATGGTTGTCCATCATCAAGATCAGTCCAGGCACCAGGCCCAACTGCAATCAACCTTCCAACTGTAGCAGCAAGTTGCTCCTTGTCACGTGTAGTCTGAGGCAGGTAAATTCCGCCAGCAGTCTTTTCCTCAACCTTATCAGGAAGGACTAGCAGGTGCCCACCAGTAGGCAAGATCCCTGATTGATTAATGTCTTGTTCTTGCATAATATTACCCTTTTAAATAATTGTTATTCTTATTATAAATATCTCAAGTTATCTAACGCAGCTTTAAACTCTTTAACATTCTTAATTTGCTTTTGCTGTGCCTTAATTCTTTCTTTAATTGCAGTTAAAAATATTTCTGTTTGTTTTTCATTTACTGGAACTTCAATACCAAGCATTTCACCAATAAGAAAAATATTAAATGCTGCAACATCATGAGTTATTAAATCAGTATCAAGCATATTAATACCCACTCTGATCGCTTACTTCATCAACAACTTTTTCGTTCGCATAAGAAATATTTAACAGCTGATCAAGTCCTTCTATATGCCCAATCATATGATGAGTCATACCATGAGTTTCTTCTGCAGTATATCCAATAGTGCTTCCATGAATCATTTGAGCTACAAGCTCTTTTTTAACCTGCTCAATTTCACCAAAAATCTCTTTCGTCACTGGATGTGTTTTCCATTCTGCAAACTGTTCAGCGCTTATCATTGAAGGGGCTCCCTATAATTTCTTATTCTAATTATTAATATTAAATGATATTCAAGCATTGCTTCAAGTTGAAGATTAAGTTGTTTCCATTCCTGCTCTCCCAAAACTTTCATTTTCTCAGCATTTATAAGAAATGTAGTTAACTTAATAATCTTTTCACCAAGTTCTTTTTGTTCAACTAAAACTCTTTCTTGATACTCTTCCATATCATTTCTCCTTATTGTTAGTCTCTAACCAGTACTCTCTTTTCATTGTACTTTCTTTCAAGCCACCTGGTGCTTTACCTAAACTCATCTGAGTTCTACCAAGCTCAATTTGATTCTCTACAGACTTTTCTTCAATGTCAAGCTTTCTCGCATCATTCTCTATGCCAGCAACATCCTTAACCTGTTTAACTTGTGCACCTGGAATATCAGCACGAATCTTTTCAGCTTCAGCCATTATTTTATCAATCTTAGCTTTTAACTCTTCAAGTTCAAGCTGCAGTTTCTGCATTGCTAATTGTTCTTCAGGTTTCTCACCTTCAGGAAAGAATGCTTCAATGTCTTCAATATCAAGTGCAATCAAGTAACGTCGCAAAATCTCCTGATCATCAAGACCTTCTCCACGAAGATCAAGAAGTGCTTTAGCCTTAAGCAGCCTCTGCACCATTGTCGTAGCATTCGGATCACTTACTGGCTCGATGTCAAAGTCATGACTCGAGAAGTCTGCCTGAACAATTGCTTGCTGGTCATCAAGGACAAGACCATAAGTCATTTGATCAAGATAAAGAGCATTGAGCCGTTTGATCTTTGCAAATTCCTTGTACTGCGCGCGGTGGATTCTCTTATGAACTGCCGAGTAAACTTGTAAGCCTTGTTCAATCAGGGCAAGAACACTTTCTGCAGGAACGTTTGCTCCAGGAGAATTTCCTGACAAGATCTCAGTCATCCCTGCAAGTTCTTTACCACTTTCAATCAATAAGCCAAGCAACTGAAACAACGTTGTGCTTGGTTCTCTGACTGGCATTGGAAAGACATTCTTCCGCAGATCATCTCCAGTAACATCAACTGGTTTCCACTCACCAGACTTCAGCTGAATAGATTTGCCGCGACCTAACCGTAAGCCACGCCCAAGAAACCCTGACTGACGATTACTTAATGTTCCTGCGTCAATCAGCTGATTAAGTAACGTGTTGATGGCTGCATTCGTGCTCATCAACAAGCTGCCAAAGCCCATGCCATAAAAACCACCATCAATGGCCGGCATGAACAAGTAGCGCGTAAAGTACTGCTCAGGAATGATCTTAACTATTGCTCCATCAGGATCTTGAATGCCCTGATCATTGTTCGTCCTGATAACTCCATCAGACGCCCAGCGAGGAGAAATCCTGACCAGCTTCTGTGTTGCTTCATGAATGGTAACTATGTAAGGCTCTTGATAGCCATCTTTGTCTAGATCATACCAGCGATGCTGCTCAAGAAACAGATGCGGCGTCTCATCATCTACATCAGGAGTTTTATCTGACGTTGCCTGGCCAAGTTCCTTGATGTCAAACTTAACAAACGTTCCTGAGGTTATTCTTTCGACAATTTCATTATGGTAAAGATAAATCTTATGTGTAACTCGTGGAGCACGTTCAAGTGATTCAGCAAAGTAATTAACTACCAGGTCATCAGCAAAAACCAATGAGGAAATGTTCTTCCGCTCAATACTATCAAAGTAACTCTTCTTGAACGCACAACCAATCGCAGGAAGTGTGAAGAGAAGTTGATCTACGCCCTCTTCCCAGCCTTCCATATGCGAAAGAAGCTGGAAAGACATGAATTCGCTAATGCGCTGAGACTTCTCAAGTTTTGCCCCAGTTGGATCATTGCCTATTACTTTTCCTCGAACTACGTTGTTGCCCTTGATCAGCTCTGGGTATGCACGACTTGCGAATTGCATGCACGCATTAATAATCAGCGGGTACTTGACGTTTGCTACGACTTCGCCAGCATAAGTTTTCTTCTTGACATGAAGCTTAGCAAGGTCAATGATTTGCTTATTGAGTTCTTCCCACTCAGTCCGTGAAGCTAGATCTATCTTATAACCTTCAAGAGACCTGGTTGTTATGTCAGAGAGAACATCTTTGGACTGCTTGTCTGCAATGTTGCTTACTAAGACTAAGGCCTCTGCGCGAAGAACTTCCTTCTGAATTAACTGTTCAGTTACTTGATCTATGGGCTGAGCTTGCTCTGCGAGGATTTCTTCCACGGGTTGCTCAGATGCCCAAACAGGAGGATTGCCAGCAATATTAGATAACTCCAAATCAGGTGATAAGGTTTCATCTTGCACTCCTTGAGCGCCCAGGCGTGCCACCTGTGCGGGATCAGGGGATTCGTAAGTTGGGATTGCCATTACTTAATATCCTGTAACATAGTTTGCATCAGATTCATTATAAAGGTCACTTGCTTCCCATGCCTCGAACTCCCAATAGGGCTTTGGTATTGCTCTATCAAGGCCGGACATAACATAATATCTTGTACAGTCCATAAGATGGTCGCGATCCTTGACGATCTGACCTTTTTCGTCCCGACGATATATACGAAATTCGCTCAACCAATTAACTAATGATCCAAATACCTTCAGTTGATTAGTTGCGAGTAATTGCCAAGTTTTATAAAGACCAGATTCGATTGATTTATTTGCGTTTGTTATATCTAAACCAAGTGCCATATAAATATCGAATAATTGTTTTCCATCTTCTTGTGAACGTCCATGAGCAGCGCTGTCTATAACGCCTGGAATCCAGACTCCGCGAGCCTTGATGCCTTCAGCATGAATGACTGGTTCTGCTTGACCTTGATAGTATTCAGAATATAAAAAAGTGATTTTACTTGTTGGGTCGGTAGCCCCCCATATACATGCAGTTTTCTTCCAACCCACATCTAAAGCATAACCGCGCCGCCAGTGATCTGGTATTGGAAAGTCCTGCACAACTATGTTACTTTCAAGAATCGGATAAATTGCACCGGCGCCGAGTTGAGGAACACCTTTAGACCTTGCTTCACGTTGATGCGGCGGCAGGGCTGCCCAGAGTTTGTCTTTTTGGGCTTGCGTTAAGTGCGGGGCATCATCCCAGGTTGCCTGGATGAGAAACCTGCTGCCTTCTTGGTGGTCTTCAACTTTGCCTTCTGGCATGAACTGAAGAACAGTTTCCGTGAGTCCAGCTAATGGTGTGAAGGTCAGCATGATGCGACCATTAGTCGTCATGGTCCTGGTCAGGCACTCTGTATATATGTCCATCGGGCACTCTTCATCGAGCCAGATTATGTCTTGCTCAGTGCCCTCAAAAGACTTACGACCTTCAGCATAAGACTTGATCTTGCAGCGAGAGATGCCGCCTGAGATATGCCGCACGAGAATTGTATCTACTGCGTTAGGAACACCACCAGCACGAGGTGTTGTTTTAATAATGTATTTTTCCGGGATCAGGCCAGTGCCTTGTTCTTCCGGTGTACCTATAAGTTTAAACTGAACGATGTCTCGTGCGGTGGTGCTTGTAGTCCCACATGCCCATGCAGTTATAGGTTGGGTGAACTTATGTCCTTGCCACCAATCAGGATAGCGTCCTGTCAAGTGCAGTGTCATCTCATACGCACCAATGCCTTCAGACTTGCCAATACGATTGGCAGCCATAATGCAACGTTCGGAAAAGTTCGCTCCGGCTGCAAAGAAGGACATGTGCTTGGGATAGTTATGGCGGGAAAGGAGACCAGTTTCAGGATAATACTGGATGATGCGGTTTTGTTTGATGCGGATTGATTTTTCCTTGAGAAGCTTAAGGTATTGTTCCTTTTGATCACGATTGAGGTGGGAAATGTCCTCAAGAGGTTGATCATGGGCTGGAACAATGTTTTGACTTAGCTCAAGCATTAAGTAGTGGCAGGACCTTAGTAAGTATGTTTATTTTGTCTTTGTAGTTAATCAGGCGGCCTCGCATTCGCGGGCCGAATTCGTACGGTGGTAAGACTTACGTTGGTTGAAAGATGTTTGCTGGTATTTTAGAGAGCAAAGAAATGGACTCTTCCGACAGTTGACTAAGTGCATTGCGGGAGGCATTACAAGTGCTGGACAAATCATCTTGATTACTATCGTTTTGGGAAAAGTTATCAGGTTGATCGGAAGAGCCCATTTCTTCAATTTCTACTTCAAGAGCGAAGTCAAGTTCGAGTTCTAAGTCAAGTTCTTCTTCTTGTTCTTGGTGTTCATCAGTGAACGTAACATTTTCTGCGTCCACAGTTTTCTTCGGCTCGGCTAGCTGATTCGGGTCCTGGTGATATGTCTTCATGATGCTTTCTTGCATGGCCAGGATTTCTGCCTCGATCTCTGCATCTGTCTTGGTCTGCATTGTCATGTCAACATGCAATCTGTCTGGTGCTTTGTAGCCTGTTCTGTCAAGGACATCTTTGGCTGCATTTAACTGAACTACGTGAGGAGCCTTTTCAGCTGGATTCATCACGCGCTCGAGAACACTTAAGGCACTCTTGTTCAGCGATACGAGCTTCTTGCGAACGTCTAGAGTTGCTTCTTGTGCTTTATCTTGGAGGCCTTCCAAGTATGCCTGGCCTAGTGGAGATCGGACGATTTGAGAGACTGTGCAGGCAGACATTTCAAGACGCTCGGCGATTTCGTTGTTCTTGTATCCTGCGAAGACCATCTGGATGATCGTTCTGTGCTGGGTTCGCAGTTCTTTGAGCATTGTGGTTGTCCGAGTAGTAAAGGGAAAAATGGTGTTGGGTAAATATTTCTTTAGGTCTTAACGAACCGTACTATATTTAGGAGGGAATTGCAAGGAAAATGTTGATTGGTGAAAAAGATTCCGGTTTTTTCCTGTTTGGTGCTGGTTGGTGCAGATTGCCAGCATTCTTACAGGCTGGCGGCGATATTTTAAAGACGGTCTTGTTTCTGTTTGCTGATGAGTTTTGCAAGGTTGACTGGTGCTTTTGAGTGGATGTTTTGATTGTTCCCAGTTGCCGGCATTTGGAAAAGTGTGCTTTCCACAACTCAGTACAGAGACCACTTATCCGTCAGAGAGAACCGAGGCATTGGTTGTCAGGCATTCAGCTCTTAACAATAATTGTTCCCTCAAAAGAACTAGAATCATTTGAGAAACATTCTTTCTTAACAACCATTCTTTCCTGGCATTCTCTCTCATTTGATAATCAGTCTTACCTGGCAATCAATATCAATTGGTATTAACTCTCACAATCAAACAACATTGATAATCAATAGCAACTAACAATTATTATCAAGAGACATTCTTCCTTGTCCATATAATAAAGGACAAACAACCTACAAATAAATGTTGACAATCAGACTAATCTGCTATAACATATTAGATATCAACATCGAGATAGTTTGAATCATTCAACATTTAATTATTTCAAACTAACTCAAAAATAAATGTTGACAAAAGGATTAACCGGGTATACATTACCCATAACAGATCAAGAATAGTTCTTGGTCAAACAAACTCTTTCAAGGGAGATACTATCATGGCAGAATCAATTTACATCCAATTGGATAACGGCAAAGTCATTACTCCTGTAGACGGTAAGGAATACGTTCACTCCCTGCCATCACATCTTTTCCCCTCGGCTGAACAGTTTGAAGATGCAGACAAGCTGATTGCTTGGGCCAATGAGAATGACTTCACAGCAAAACTGATTCAGAAAGGACTGCAGAAAGGCATAATTGAAGTTCGGGCAACCTTCAAAGCGTGCAAAAAGGACGATACATGGTCCGAGGAATACGGCCAGAAAAACATCGATTCAATGGAATGGAAAACCGTCTCCCGGCCGCAAACGAGCATGAGCGACGAAGAGAAAGCAATTTCGGTCCTTGGTAAGATGTCCGCCGATGAAATTGCAGAACTTCTCAAGAAGCTTGGTAAATAACCAGAATCTCTAAACAACCTGAACATTGCCGGATTCATTCATTACTGGATGTTTCCGGCAAACTTACGAGGATAATATGAAAATCTCACGTTTAAAAAAAGATGTCCTCTTCGGAATATCGGTAGCTCAAGGGATCAAAATGACTACCACCAAAGACGATATGAAAGTAGTCCGCTGCATTCTCGGTCGAGACGAAAACAATGTTTCTGGCGTCCTGAGATTCCTCGGCGTTGCTTCTTCACCATTGAATAAAGCTGCAAAAGTCGGCGTATTGATTGAGCTAACCAGGTAACGCCATTCCTTCACTTCCCTCAATTCTTTCACTTTGCCCGGTTTGGTTCACTTCTGGCCATTCCGGGCATTTCTTATTCATCAATTTGAATTTCTCGCTTGAGTAACTAGCGATTAGAGGAAGGTTGTCTGGTTGTTCATTGGTGAACAAAGGGTAGACAGGTAAACAAGAGTGTACAAGAGTAAACAAAAGTAAACATGATAAAGATAGTAATAACAGGTAGTTAGCTAATGATAGGTAAACAGGGTAAACAGAGTAAACAGAGAGTATGCAAAAATAAAGGTAGTGATAACAGGTAGTTAACACATGTAAACTTATGTTTACTCTGTTTACTTGTAAACCCTACCCTCCTGTCATAAAAGAGTGTAAGGGTGGGTGTCCTATTTTAGTATTTAATTTTTTTCTTAAATAGATGTACCAGAGGAGAGGAGGGTGGGGTTTACACGCAAACCCAGTAAACATGTAAACATTCAACAATATCAACTAGTTACCTCTGTAAACCCCTGAAAACACCGTAAACAAGGTAAACACTTATTTCCCAACAATATCAGGCACTTAGCTATGCAAACCCACCCATGTAAACCCCGGCAAACCGCAGAAAACACTTGCAAACCCCGGTAAACCATGGTAAACTACCATCATAACAATCGGCAAACAGCCGACCAATCAACAAACCCTCAACTCAACAGGAGCAACTACCATGTCAAACCCTACCGTAAGTTTTAGAATCTCAGACTATCATCTAGCTCGTGGCTTGCGTGCCATTCGCATCCTCGAACCAAACTGGGAACTAACAACACCAGCAAATCTCATCCGAACAATCTTCAATGACTACATAGCAAAGTCAGAGCATTTCAATAACACATCATTAGACGTACCACCAGAACTCCTTCAAGAAATTGCCTTATCAAGAGCAGGGCTAGAAAGCAACGAGAAAGTAAACAAACAACTGGACGCCTTGCCACAACTCGGCAAGAATCGCCAACCACAAAAAACAGCCCAGCAAATCGCTCGTGAACTCGAAGAAGAAAGAATCTTTAATGAGATGCGACGAGAATCCTTAGCAAAACTTGCATCACAAGAAAAGCTAGCCGCACAAGAAAAACTAAATCAACAAGACACAGAGCTAGACGAACAAATCAATTTAGCCTTTAAAGCATCAAACAAAACTTTAACCAAGCCATCAGAGTTTCATGATCCAAACATTACAGACTCAATCATATCATCAGTAACTGACTTTAGTCCACCCAAGGAATGGAAAGAGTAGCCGGCAGGCGACGTGACGTGCGTGCAAAGCACCAAAAAACGCCGACACACGCACGACACGACACCGCCACGCCACGCACACGGGTTGCCCGTACTATCCACGCACCACGACCAAACGGGCCTTATACGTCAAAATAGCCACGCACCAAACAACACCAAAAAACGACACGTGCCTCCGAAAACCACCAAAAAATTGTTGACAAACCCGGTGTCACGTGTTAACCTGTCTACATAGCACAATTTTACACAACCAACCACCGACACGAAAATCTCGCCCTATATATAAAGCACCACCAAACCAGCAACTCACTACAAGGAAAACATCATGACAAACTATGCAAAGACAATCCTAGCAACTCTTCATGACTCAAATGAATCTATCACATCAGAACTCATTCAACCAGACCAACCAATCATACCTTTATGTTACTTCTGCCACCAGCCAACTACTCACATCTACCGAGACAGTCGCAAGCCAAGCACTGACAACCGAAACTTACTCGCCTGCTGCAAACCTTGCGTAATCAAGCAAAACAATCCAGCCAGGCCACACCTTACCATTAGTGCAGTCATTAAACAATACAGATAAGGAGCTCACCATGAATCATTGGACAGACTACAGATGGAATGAAGCCACAGCAATACCTTACAATCACCCTGATTATTACCTAGACTGCATCTTTTCAGTCCATTGCATCAGTCACAGACTAGCATCATTCACCTTCCTCAAGTCTTTCTAAGGACCTCAATCATGGACATAATAGATTACTTACTCATTTGTCAGCACAAAGAATTCATCATCACCCTAACAATCCTCTTCGGCCAAGAAACAATCGATCAAGCAGCGAGATTCGGATTCATCAAAGTAATCGATCAAATAGCATACTTAACCATTCACTGAAAGGAGACAAGCCATGAAAAAGTCATATGAATTTGATCAGAGAAAAAACAATCCCGGCTTACATATGCTTTATACCAAGACAGCCATTATACATCTTGTGGCAATTAGAAAGATGCTCAAAAAACTGTACAGTTTTGCTAACACAAACATGACAGACATGATAATTGCAATCCATGAACAAGAGGAAAAGCTAATAGAGACTAGTGCAGCATACGCAGAAGCAAACGAAATTCTTACCAGCATTTCACAAGCAAAAAACTCTCATAAGGAATAAAAAGCTATGCGAGACTCTAAATCATTCTGCTGCTTCTGCATAGGTTTCCTCGCCGTAGTAACACTTCTCTTGATTACCAACCGCGATTGGATTGCAGAAGCTCAGCACACAGCAAAGTCTCATTTCACCAAACCAGCCCTCAACCTTGATTATCAAGCATACGTGGAGAAAATAAAGTGAAAGCAAAACTTCTCAAATTAATCGTAGCCTTGTTTATTCTAATAGCCTTTGGCCTGGCAGGAGAATGGGATCATCAAGATCATACCGCAAGGCAAGAACTCACAACGCAATACTAAGGAGCAAGAAAAATGACCGAATCAATCAAACAAATCCTCATGCGTCGAGATGGAATGACCAGCCAGGAAGCAGATGACCTTATCGAAGAAGCTCGAGAACAGCTTCAAGAATATCTCACTGATGATGATCAAGAAAGTGCTTACAATATCTGCCAGGAATACTTTGGCCTGGAACCAGATTACATTGATGAATTGCTTTAATTGTCAAACTAAGAGAATATCAACCATTAAGGAGAATAACAATGCAGTTTGAAAAAAGAGAATATCCAGAATTTGCTGGAAAAGTAATCAAATATACCACTGCCGAAGAAGAAACTCTTTCTGCTATTGTAGTAGCTTGTGATTATCACATCGGATGTACAATTATTGATGAAAAAACTCATACAAGATATCTTTGCTGTTGTATAGGTCCTAATGCTCCACAGGTAAAAGAATATCCAGAATTATATGCATCTCAAGCTGATATTGATGAGTGGGATGGCATCTTTCAACAACTTGTAAACGATTTAGCTGCTGGTATTATAGATGATTCAGTTAATCAGGGAGATTGGGGAGAAGCAGATCAAGAAACTTGTCCATTTAATTAATTGCCAAACTAAGAGACTCACAAGTTCAATGAGTCTCTTGATTTGCCAATTAACATCTTAATAACTTTAACAGGAGAACAAACATGACTGACTCAATGAATGAACAAACAAAAGATCAAGTTGCTAAGATAATGTTATTACATGGGACTAAAGAACAGCAGGAAGAAGTTCTTACATACTGTAAAGTAAAAATACCGCCTCGTGCAAACATGCCCTTAATCAGCGCAATGGCACATAAAAATCTCTCCAATCGCCCTGATTATCATAAAATCGGCATTACCAGCCAGAATCAAAAGATAACCAAAGCAACTTGCTCATCGTGCAACCAAACCTATTCTATTGAACCAACTAATCAACTGATAGAAAAGCTTCCCAGGCTGAAAAACTTTAACTATGCAAACATTTGCCTTAACTGCATCAAGGTCGCCAGTCAAAAAGCCAAACAATCGCAACAGCCAGCACTCAAAGAACTCAAACAAGCTCTTGAAGAGGCCGGAGCAATTTATCAGCGAGCCTACAATAACTGGAAGATCCAGGCAAAAGAGTACCAAGACCTTGACTATCAAGAGCAGATGATAAATCATCAGCAAAAAACCTTACTCAAAGCCAAAGCACCATCAACTAAAAAGCCAGCATCCGAAACCGATGCTCAGACAAGCGAAATGCTTGCCATGAAAATCCTGGCAAACTTATCACCCGAGCAACAAGCAGCGGTTTTAGCTCAGTTCAAACCAGCCAAACTGACAATCAGTGAATAACTTTCCGTTCACTTATGAACAACCATTATAGGGCAAATAAAATGAAATCTCACCGCATAGTATTTAAACTTACAACTTATCAACTAGCTTGCGGGCTGCAAGCAATCCGACAACTTGAACCAACCTATCAACTCACTAGTCTCAACGAGATGGTCAAATCAATCTATCATACTTACATGACTAAAATGATCATCAACAAATTAGATGTAGTACCAACGCATATTCAAGCAGAAATCGAGCATTTCATCAACAATCCTCTGAGGAATCAAATCACTCTTGATGAACTAATCGAAATTCAAAAGCAATCACCAGTGAAAACATCACTCGAAGATTAATCAAACAACTCACAAGGAGCTTTATCATGAAAAATTCTTACACAGTAAAATCATCCCATAAATGTTCTCGTTGCAACACGATCCTTAAGCAAAATCTCATAGACAAAAAACCACAAGCATCTTTATGTTACAAGTGTCATCGCATTTCAATTGGCAAACCAACTTATCATGTTCCTCGCAGAAAACGCCTTGACGCAGGGCTGCCAGTACATTAATTAAAATAATTAATTAAAATAACTAATAAATAACTTAAAGGAAAACCTAATGAAAACTGAAAAAATAGAAATTTATGCAGGATGTGATATTAATGCAGCATGTGAAAAAGCCGTAATCATGGCAAAAGCAAAACATTGTTATATAGAATTTGAATTTAATGGGCAAAAACTTATAGCTTTACCAACCAGTGCCTCAAAATCTTTAGCTCAATCTTACAAAAATGAATCGCGCCGCTTACATGAAGAATACATAGCATCACCAGAATATAAAAAACAACAAGAAGATTATCAACGTAAAGAAAAAGAAAAGAAAGATAAACTTGCCAATATGCTTAAAAATGCTCCAGAGCATATGAGCTTGCGAGATAATGAAGGATGGAAAAAAATCTGTGAAAAGAATACAGATTCATATGGTGGTACTGTGATAATCTATGCAGAAAGATGGGCACAATTAATGGAAGTGCGAAAAGCCTCAGGAGAACAAATAGCTGATATTGCAGAAGAATGTTCACATCTTGCAGATATTGAAGGAATTACTGGTTTTATGTATGGTTGTGCTGTTGGAATACTTTCTAAGGTTTGGCTCTATGGTGAAGAACTGCGCGTTTGGCATAATCTTGATACTCAAATTAGTAATGAAGGCGAACTAGCTAATAAATCAGGAGGCGTGCTTAATCCGGCATTACTGAACATTAAATAAATATTATTAAATAAGGAACCTAATCATGCCAGCCGAAATAACACGTCCAGTTTCTACTAGAATAACTCTTGAAGAATTTGCAAAAGTCCGAGATAGTCTGATCGAACAAGGAGTATCAGAAGATAAACTAGTAACAAACAGCAACATAGTCAAAACTGCCCTGCTTCTAGCAATCGCCCGATCATCTAACCCGACAAGCCCAGCATCCCAGTTCTCGCTTGACTTAGTTAAGCAACTTTGGAAAGAAACTAAGCGAGCACAAAAAATCAAAATGGACAGTCTTTATTAGGAGATAAAATGGATTATAAAACAGTATTTAAAAGAGAATCATTTGGATCATATTCTTTTGGTATTCATATTGAATTAGCTACAAGCCTTGATTTAGATAATCTTAAATATCAAGGAATTCATAATGCAATTAGGCGCGCTGAAGAAATGATATCAAGAGAAATACAATTAGCAATAAAAATAAATAATCCAAAGACAAAAAAAGAAACTGAAGAAAATAAAGAATTAATCAAATTATTTCCACAGCCGATTTATGTAGAAGAAATACCAAATCAATATTGCAATGACTGGTGTTGTCAACATCTTCCTTGGTTTATCGTGACAACTACTATTGGTCGAATCAAGATTGGTTGGCGTAAGAGAGTTATCAATATTGATTGGTCAGATACAAAATGTAAGATTGATGGAGCTGATTTATTCCCTGATGAAGATACTACCATTGGTAATAATTACATCCATGCTTGGTCACTTGAAAAAGCAAAACAATACATAAAAATCATAATTAATAGTTGCAAAGCAGAGTAATCTTTACTAACAATGGGAGCGCAGCGACCCTGATTAACAACGAGGAGAGAATCATCATGAATAAAGACAAAGAAATAATTCAAGCACTCTTAGAAATAATTGATTCTTATGATAATAATGATGTTGCTAAGCAAGTGCCTCTTTTTTATCATCAAGAAAGAGATGAAACTGTAGTAATTTCCTTATCAACTAAAGGAGAAGCTAATAAAGGAACTCCATTTTATTTTGGAAATATGCATACATGTATTTTGAAAGAGTACTGGTATAAAAATAAAGTAGTAAATGCAGATATATTATATACATTAAGCGAGCATTCATTATTGTCAGGAGATAATCATGAAGACTAAGTTCATTCAGAAGCCTCTATCAAAAGACAAGCTCCTAAAAAGAATCACTAAGCTAGAAAAAGCTTTAGTTTTTCTTGACATAGCAGAAGAGCAGCTCAGCAATAACATGTGTGCAGCTTTTCGTGGCCTTCAAAAAGCTAAAAACTTAGTCAAGTAAAAAGGAAAATATCATGGCATATATAGATAATATTATTTGTAGCAAATGTCATAAACCAGCTACAGTGTGTCAAGTAGCTTCTCAAAGGACAATAGATACTTGTGGAGAATGCACAGCAAAAGAAAAGAAAAAAGATCGTGATAATCACCTTGCTAATCTCGAAAGACTTACCATAGAAGCAAGAATCAGGAGAATCGAGGCATGGATTTATGATTACAAGCTCTCTCTTGATCCTATGTCTGTAAGATTTTAAATTGTTTCATAAATTATAAGGAATTTCAATATGATCAAATACAAGGGAAAGATTCTCACAGCAGAGCAAGAGAATCACATAAACACAATCCTGCAAGGTGAAAATCATGCAATCCAAGCGCCTCCAGGATCAGGTAAAACATTTCTGCTGCTTGCTCTTGCCCGCAAGATGAAAGGATATGGCTTGTCAATCAGCTTTAATAAGCTCCTTTCAATTGAAGCAAGCAAGAAGTTCAATTCAGCAGTTACTTGCAAAACTGGCCATGCTCTCGCTTATGGAGCAGTAGGCTTCAAGTACAAGCATCGTCTAAAGAAACTCACAGGCAAGCATCTTGCAGACACACAAGACATCGGGGAGTGGCAACTTTATAACAGTCCGAGCAATAAAGGTTACTTGATTCTGAATACTATTCGCAAGTATTGCTATTCGGCTGACAGAATAATCAGCTACAAGCATCTTCCTCAGCTAACGATCCTAGATGAGAAAAACATCGACCTGATGAAAGAAGACTTAGTTTATTATTCTGCCGAAGTTTTCAATGAGATGGCAAACGAGCAATCTGACCTACCAATAACACATGATGTCTATCTGAAGATCTGGGCCTTGACTAATCCGAAGATCAACGTAGATTATATTTTCTTTGACGAATACCAGGACAGCAATCCTGTCATTGCAGACATAATCAAGAAACAAAATTGTCAGAAGATTTTTGTGGGTGATCAGTTTCAGCAAATCTATGCTTGGCGTGGAGCAGTTAATGCCTTGCAAGATGAGAGGCTGGCGAAACTTTATATTACTAGAAGTTTTCGTTTCGGTGAAGGCATAGCAAACTTAACAAATAACATCATTGAATCTTACTATCCCGCTGATTTCGACTATGTTCCTTTTCATGGGAATGATGAGATTCAATCACAAATCTTTTACAATCCGCTGAGTAACATTGACTGCATCATTTGCAGAACAAACAAAGGAGTCATTGCAGAAACTATCAAGGAGCTTGCAAAAGGTGAATCAGTTCACATCTTAGGCGGCATTCAACCATTAACTTACTTGATTAACTCGATTTTTCAACTCAAAATAAAAGGTTACACGAATCACCCTGATTTGTTCTTATTTACTAGCTTTACAGATCTTAAAGAATACTCTGATTCCCCGATGGGTGGAGATCTTAAAGCAGTCCTGAAGCTTATTGAAGTTTATGGCCGTGAAAGATTGCTGAACATCCTAGAATCAACTACTGAGTCAGCTGATGATGCGAGCGTTACGATAACTACAGCCCATAAGTCTAAAGGCCTTGAATGGTCAGTAGTCAAGCTGGCAAATGATTTCAAGATTCCTGGAGATGGAAATGTTCCTACTCAAGAAGAAACAAACATCCTGTATGTTGCTGCAAGTAGAGCATTACATAAACTTGACTTAAGCGAATGTCAGGCAACTTTTCCGCAAACATTCCAGGCAGCAGTTCAAATCAATAAAGAGTTGCTTATGATGAAGCAAGAAGCTAATAAGGAGCTTAAAATATGGAATTTGGAAAATTAAAACTTTCTGTTCAAGGAACAAATAATGGCTCAGGTTTTGATATCTTTTATGATTTTAGTAAATCCCATGATTTCGCTGAATTTACATCAAAACCGGAATTTTATTTCATTCAACCATGGATGCAGTTCCCTAGTAAGGAATATAGTGATACATGCAAATTAGTATCTATTGAACTTGTAAAAAGATTTAATCAATATCCTGAACTAGAAAAAGAAAATAAAAGCCTGCTTGCATATATTGAACATCTTAAAAGTTTACTTAATAAATAAAAGGAGCTTTATCATGAGAGAACAACAAGTTCAAATAATCAATAAAATATCAGTAGAAATATTGTGTTTTCTTAATATTGCAGCAAATGAGGAATATGCTCCTAGGCATGAAGCTGATGAAATGGATCATTTAATAGCAGATGCTGCTAAACGAGCAGAAAAGCTCAGAGCTATTAGAAATGATTTAGAGCATATTTTTACTGGAAAACTTTATTAAAGGAGCTTAATTATGTTAATTATGAAAAAGAAACATCAGGAATATATAAATGTTTTAGCAGAAAGATATTATCAATTAAAAGAAATATTTAATGGAAGACAAGCTACTCAAGCTGATTGTCGGCATGGAGTTAAAGGTCGTGGTTCATATACAACAGCAACGATTGATAATGCTGTTATTATTGATGATCTTAAATTGAAATTGGCTATTGCTGATTTTCAAGCTATTTTAAAGGAGCTTGGAAAATTATGATTAAAAAATTTAGAGCATGGGATGGAAAAGAATACTGGTATGCAAATGAGAATTTAATCTTTATCAATGATTACAAAGCTATTGACCTTCGATCAGCGGAATTTGAGTTAAAAGACCTTGATATGTTCACAGGAAAATTAGATGCAAATGGTGCTATGATTTATGAGAATGATCTCATCAAAACAACAATGCCTGGAGCATCAAAAACTTATCTGGTTATTTGGTCTAATGAAGAATGTGGCTTCAGAAAGGTTCCTCATGGATTTCCATTTCCTGAAACTAAAATTGACGAGGCTTTTATGGAAGTTATTGGAACGATTCATTCACAGGAGAAATAAGATGACCTGGCCAGAGTTCGTCCAAATAATGAAGAAGCGACGATGCCGGAAGAAGGGGCATGAGTGGGCAGTTTATATAGGCCCAGGAAGAAAAGAATGCACTCGTTGTGGTGCTGTAAGCATTCTTGTCTACCATAAATTTGGAGAAATCAGAAGTTCCTGGAGAACTTTTTATATTTAATGAGGAGATTATTAACATGGCAAGCATACAGTCTTTAACAAAGGAAGTAGAACGGCTGGAGAAAGAAAACAATATCCTCAAGATAACAATAGATAACTATATTCAGCAAGTAAAATACATTCGTATAGCTATAGGTCTTATGCAAACAGCTAATTCGCACTTTAAGAATGTTATACTTGATGATCTTTCTAAGCATATAAAGGAGTTTTGAAAATGGGTAAAATTATTATAGTAATCCTAATTGTCTTTATTCTTATGGTAGTTGGCCCAATAGCTATTATTTGGGGTTTAAATACACTTTTTAGTTTTAGTATAGCTTACACGTTAAAAAATTGGCTTGCTTGTTTAATTTTAGCAGGTGCAGTTAATGGAAGTAAAACTTCTAGTAAATAAGGTATATCATGAATAACTTTGATCTTTGCGTAAACTACAAACCCTGCACTGATTGCGTGATTATTACTTGCAAACTTGGTTTATGGTCAATCAAGGGACCACATAGCAAAGAAACTGCCAGGCAAGCTGAGGAAAAGTACAAGCAATTCAGAGATCTTGGCAAGTATAAAAATCTACTCAAGGAGAAATCTCATGGTGGAATCAAAACCAAATAATGGTTTAGCTGATGAGCAGTTTCAAGAGCCAAAAAACAATAAAAACAAAACTGATGATGATGCAAACCCTGATATAGTATTTATTTGTCGTAAATGTGAACACAATCTTTTTATCTCAAAAGAGGAATTAAAAAAGATATGGGATCTTCCTAATACTGATTGTCCTTTTTGTGGTGAGGAAGGTGAAAGAAATTGGATAATTGACAGAGAAGGAAATTTTATTGATCCAGTTATTAGTACACTTCACACATGGTAATCTAAGGAGGTGAAAAGGCAAAAAAAGGCTAAAAAAAATAAAAAAATATGTTGCTTTTTGCCCGTAAGGGTGTTATTGTGTGGTTTCAAAGTCGGGAAAGGCCGGGTTTTTTCCAGCCCGGAAATTCCCTGTTTTAATTGCGGGCGTTGTGCCCAATTTATCAATCTCATTTTATTAGGGAGAATTATTATGTCAATGATCAAAGTAGTTTCAAATCAAGCCACTCGTGAAATCACCGTTACTGAGCCGGCAATCATGGGATGCAGCTCGGTCGAGGAACTCGTGGAAGCTCTTGGTGAGGAACTGGTAGTCAATCAGGTTAAGAATCAGCTCAAAGTTAGCTTTCGGGCCGTAGTTCGCAGGAAGCTCGAAGAAAAAGATGACAATGGCGAGTTCAGTAACTCTGATGAAGCTATTGCTGCTGAGGACTTTAGTGATTGGAAACCGAGCCTTCGCATAACCAAGACTGCTGAAGAGAAAGCAATGGAAGCTCTTGGCAATCTGCCTCCTGAGGTTCGTGAAGCAGTTCTGGCGCAGTTTAATAACGCGCGGTAAGTGCCTGACAGCCTGGAAAGTCAGGTCGTATTGGACACGCATACGTTAAAGCGAAGTGGGAGTCGGTGGAAGCCCGACATTTTATTAACTTAACCTTGAGAGGTTTCTCATGGATTATACAGAAAAGATTGATTACAGTTCAATCAGTACATATATGAGTTGCCCGCGCAAATTTCTTTTCCAGTATATAATGAATTTGCGTCCTGCTGGCAATTCTATTCATCTTGTATTTGGTTCTTGCTGGCATTATGGGCTAGAAGAATCATACAACTTGCTCAAAAATGACAAGTCTGTCAAACCAATGGATTTGACCATTCATTCGATCAAGGCATTTAATAAGCTTTGGGCTCTTGATGGTGCGCCACATTGGAAAGACGAAGACTTGATCTTTCCTAAGTCTCCTGGACATGCTGCGAATATGTACAAAGCATACTGGGAACGGTTCAAGGAACTTGATTCTTCCAAGCATAATGTTCTTGCTGTCGAAGCCCCCTTCGCTATTGATCTTTCACAATTTGGGCCAAACTTGCCACGTTATATTGGTCGGATTGATCTGATTCTCAGTGATGGTGAGGGTATTGAGATTATTGATCACAAGACAGCTAAAGCAATTTACAAAATTACTCCACAACAATTTGAAAATAGTTTTCAGACAGATGGTTACTTGACTGCCGGAAGGCTATTTTATGACAAGATTCCAAAGATCACTTATCGAGTTGCTTTAGTTCAAAAAGGCAAGATTGACTTTCAACCGATTACAATCAGCAAACGATCCAGTGCAATTGATCACTTTCTGCATGACTTGATTTATTATGTTGAGAAGCTTCAGGAAGATATTAGGCTCCTTGAGGAAGATAAAATAAGATGCAAGGATCGTTCTGATTTGCTGAGTTCTTTTCATCGCAACTGTGGTTCAGCTTGCACTAGTTTTATGTCTCCTTGCCCTTATTTTGATCTTTGCAAGATGAGAAATAATCCACTTGGTTGGCTTGATAAGCCTCCTCAAGGATTTCATTATGATGCCTGGGACCCCGACTTGCATGATGCAAATATGAGAAAGAGGCTAGCAAATCATGAAAACAATAATGACTAAAACTATTTCTCCGCGATGTTCTTTTGATTGTGAGATGGATATTGGTCCTGATGCAAGCCTGGAAGAGCAAGAAATTCGTAAAATCTATGACGAATCAATTAGCTTGTTTGTTGATCGTAAATGTATTTTTGTAAGTCTTTCTGATTTTAAAAATGCTTCAGGACAAACTATTGGAGAATTTCTTCTTGATAAGCATGTAGATTTTGCAATTGCTTTATCAAAAGAAACTTAACTTTGTAAACATTTAAAGGAGTTTTAAATGATTATGGACAATCAAACAAAAGTATTAATGCCACCGAATAAGCACAAGCTTGCAGCTAAAAAACGCAAGTTTGATTTGAAGTTTCTTCTAACAGGAAATTCCGGTTCTGGTAAAACTCACTTTACAGCTACTTATACAAGTGGTCCGATTCATTATTATATGTTTGACAAAGGGGGAGAGAAAACAATAGAGAAAATAGCATCAAAACGAAATGATATAACTATTGATAACTTTTCAAGCAGTAAGCAGCTTTTCTCTGATTTCTGGCATCAATTTCAACAAGATGAGAAAGATGGCCTGTTTGATTGGCTTGCAGAGAATAGTGGGCTACTTGTTATTGACAGTCTGACAAATGCAAATCTTAAAGCAATCGAGGAAATTGCAAAAAAAGCTGGAGTTACTCCGAGCGGCATCGGTAAAAAGATTGACATGAAACTTGGAATGGCTCCGCCGCATTGGGGTCAGTTGCTTAACTGGATGACTACCATGGTAAGCACTCTGCAGGAACTTCCTTGTGCAGTAGCAGTTACAGTGCATTTGCACACTTTGATGAATTCCAATCAGGAAGTAGTTGGCCGGTATCCCGCAGTTAATGGGCAGTTTCGTCAGCTTCTTGCATGTGATTTTGATGAAGCTTATCTGCTGACTTGTCAAGGAACGAAAAGACAAATATTTTTCACTGAAAAACTTAGTTTTGAAGCAAAGTCACGAGTGTTCAGCATGCCGAAGGTTGAGGATGTTACCCTTGATCAGCTTGCTAAGGCTTACCTTGCAGGAAAGACAATCATTCAATAGTGGTGATAAAATGCTAACTCAAGGACAGAAATTATTTAATGCAATGATGGGATTTAAATTAGGATATAGTAATGAATTATTTAAATTACAGAATATCAAACAAAAGAAAAAAGTTAAAAAGATTACTAGGTCTTGGAGTAATCCGCATCAAAGTAATAAAGAAAAGACTAGACGTTTACAGCAAAGAGAAAGAGGAATGTTATCTTTCTAATAAATTGATCTGAGAATTGTTCTTAGATCGCTTTAACAACAAACCTTATAAAGGAGTTTTATTATGGCAATGATTCCGAATCTCAAAGACATTCCTGAGAAAGCACCAGTAGAAGCTGGGGAGTATGATCTTAGAATTACTAAGGTCAAAGAGACTAAATCAAACAAAACTGGCAGATATGGTTGTATGCTAGTTATTCAGATTGAAGGTGAAGATAACGCGAATAGTATCTTTCATACATTGTGGTATGGAAATTACAAAGATTATCAGAACGATGATGAAGACAAGTCTAACATGATGTGGCGGATGGTGAAAGATTTCATTCGTGCCTTGGGTCTTGATCCTGATGAGGAAACTGACGAGTCTGATCTTGTTGGGCTGGAATTTTCAGCAGACGTGAGCTTCAATGACGGAATGAGTACTGACGATGAAGGTAATCCGATCAAGGTAGGTCAGCCTAGGAATGAAATTTTGCGTATCACTTGATTAAGGAAAGTTAATGAAAAAACGTAAATCAATGCCGGTATTGGAGTCCAGTTTCCGCGATCAGTGAGCTGGGTTTGGCAAAGCCATTCTGAACGAGGCGTTGATGCGACGCCTACAAGATACCAAAGAAAGGAAAACTTGGTATTCATTTGTGAACGAAACTTTGATATGTTTCCAAAGTATTTAACTTATACCTTTCTTTAATGTATAAACAGTATAATTAACCGTTATAACCAACTCTATAGAATGAGAACTATTTGTTGGTGAAAATCCGCTGACTACGTTATATGTAAGTGTTAATTATACTGTTTTTAGATTATAGAAAAACTTAGGAGGCCTTATGATTAAAATAAAGAAAAAAACTAAATCTGTCTCTGAGGCTCAGAAAAGAGCACGTGAGAGAAATTGGAATAAGGCTCAAATTATGTGCATTCAAGCTATTGCACATAAACTTTACTCTGCTAAAACAACGCATGAGAATGAGAAAGCAGATCTTGGAATTATTATAGATGCATCATGCTCAATAATTCAGAACTGGAATAAATAAAATGACTAAACAAGAACTCGAGCAAGCAATTGAAGAAGCTAATATGGCTTATTCAGCAGGGATTCCTTTCATAACAGACGCAGAATATGATCTGTTATGGCAAGCACTTTATGCTATTGATCCTGAAAATTCTTTGCTTTATCATACTGCTCAAGCTTATAATCACGTACATAATAAATCTTGGCACAAGCATCAAATTTTTGGCACGAACAAAGCATTCGGAATGGTAGACTTGAAACCTTTTCTAACTCGCTTTGGCAGTGAACAGCTTGTTATTGAGCCGAAGTATGATGGTTGTGCAGCAGTTATAACGATTGAGAAATCAGGCTTGTCAGTAACTCTTGAAGGTGATGGTAAAAGCGGCGGAGATATTACTCACTTGTTGCCTTTTATTAATATTAATTTTCAATTGAGAAACTTTCAAGCAGTGGAAATTTTGCTTCCTGTTGCTGAATGGAATCCTGAATATGGAAAGAATCCGAGGAACGTTGTAGCAGGATGGTTAGCGCGTAAGTATGAGGCTCCTGGCGCTATGATGACAGCAATTCCTCATAATTTTGGATCATTATATAAAGACTATTTGTATGATGGAGACCTTGATGCATTAGGAGAACTACTTCTTAACACCCATGCTGAATGGGCAAAGATTTATCCTATTGATGGCCTGATGATTAAGATCAAGAATGAAAAAACTCGCTTAATCGCAGGTAATAATGGCACTACGAATAGCTGGTCGATTGCATGGAAGCCACCGATTCAAATTAAAAAAACTATAGTTATTCAGATTGAATGGAATGTTTCTAGGCTTGGTAGAGTTATTCCTACAATTATTTATCAGTCGATTGAACTTTGTGGAACTACAAACTCACGAGTCACTGGTAATAATGCAAAATGGGTATTTGATAGAAAAATTCAAATTGGCTCTATAATTACTGTAGGAAAAGCAGGAGAAATTATTCCGAAAATTATTGAAATAGAGAATATTGATAATGTTAATGATGAATTATTAGTTCCAACTATTTGTCCTGCTTGTGGAGACTTTCTTCGTTGGGAAGGAGTTCACTTAGTATGTAACGGAGCTAACTGCCTTGCCCAAAAGATAACTTCTATAACTTATTTTTATTCAATCAAAGGAATAATGATTGATGGTATTGGTGAATCAGTAATTGAAAAACTCCTGAATAATCAGAAGTGTTACTCAGTCTTGATTAATAGTTCTTGGGCATTACTTGATATGTATTCTTATGATATTATACTTGATGTCATTGATGCTGTAGGAGAAATTATATTCAGTAATATTCTCAATGAAGTTTCAAGGATAAGTGAAACTAGAAACATGGCTCACTTTATTGCTGGTCTAGGTATTCCCGGACTTGCTTATAAGTCAGCTTTAAAGCTCTGTCAATACATCAAAACCGGTGAGCTTTCTGGTAATGTGCATAATACAGCTAAAAAAAGTTTTCCTGAGGCTGCTATGATTTATAAAAAGGCATCAGAAGAAATGCAAATATTTAAGTTTGCTCGTATACCAAGTCCTGCAAAGGCAAAGTATTGTATCACAGGTTCGTTGAGTATCTCTCGTGATGCAATGATTGAAATGCTTAATGATTATTCTTTTGAGTTTTCTGCTACAGTCACAATGGATACAAATTATCTTGTTGTTGGTGAGGAAGCAGGAAGAACTAAGATTAATAAAGCAATAAAATACGGAGTTTCTCAAATAACTGAAGTACAATTAATGAGTATAATCAAGGAGAAGTCAAATGACTAATGAAGAAAAAGAAAAATTACGAGAACAAATTAAAATATTACGTCGAGTGATTTTAGAGGTTGCTCGTGCTCAGCGTGTGGGAAGTGCTTGGTATACAAGAGGATCTAACGGACTTTATTAGCAAGTATCTATGTGGATAGAAAAAGGCCGACAAGCAATTAATCAATGTGATAAGATATTATATAAAAATCAAGGAGAAGTCAAATGAGTGAGAAGGAATGTAAAGTTACTGCAAGAATTGAGGAGAGTTTGTATAGTCAAATTCAGGATTATTTTTATCATGGTCAGCAGACGCTGTTCTTTAGAAATGTTTTTAAGTCACTAAAAATTATTATTGCTGATAATCGGGCTAATGAAATTACTGATTATCTTTATAAAGGAAAAGCATTAACCTTGCCTGCAATTGAGAAGGAATAATGGAGGTGCTAAGGAAATGACAAATAAACAACTCGAAGAATTGTTGGTTGAGTACAAAGAAATTGTACAACTGTTAAAAGTTGCCAGTCAATTATATAAAGATGCTGCTGACTCATATAAAGAAGAGGTCAGGATGTTAAATGAGGCTAAAACGATTTATTACAGCCATACTTATTCTGAGAATAAGGAATAACTTATGCCAGCACCTAAAAATAATACTACTGAAGACAAGTTTCAAATCAGCCTGATCCCGCTTGATATTATCATACCGATGCTGGAACCTGCTTATCGTGAAGGAGTCTTGAAGTACGAACGCGAATCATGGCGACTTGGTTTCAATTCTACAGTAATGTATGATGCGTTAATGAGACACTTGAAAGCCTGGTTCTTTGATTTAGAATCTTGTGATCCTGAAGCAAAGGAAAAATATAATATTGATAAGCATCATCTTGGTGCTGCAATGTTTTGTCTGATTAATCTTTATAATACAGAGAAGAAGTTTCCTCATCTTGATGATCGGCCATTGAAGCAGTTAGAAGATTTATCAGGTTATGTGTTGAATGAACTAGATGAAGAAGATTCTGAAAACAATATACCAATAAAAACTCTAGCAGAAATTGCTGGAGACGTATACAATAGAGCATTTCAAAAAGAGAAGGAGAAGAACTATGAAAGAACCAGAGATTAAATTTTGTCCTTATTGTGGTTCTAGTAATGTAAAGTTTGAGAAATCTATCCCTCGATGCACTGATTGTAGATTTGTTTTCTTTGTTCGTTTTTTCAGAATATTAAGAAAGCCTCCTAAGAAGAAAGGAGAATAATTATGTTAATGGATAGAATTTACGTCAAGTCTTTTCTGGAAATGTCATATCCCGAACAACTTGGTTTAGTTGAAAAAATTAGAACGATTAGAAGCTCAGCACTTAATGAAGCTCTTGTTAGTTCTAGAAGTATTTCCAGCACAAAGATGAAAAAGATTGCTCAAAAGACTTCTGGCAAAACTAGAGCACCAAAAGATATAACTAAAAGCGCTAATGATGCCTTAGCAAAGCTAACTCCAGAACAAATAGAGTTAATTAAAAAACAATTCGCAAGTTAAGTGAATATTATGGAAAATTTAAAATGTATTTGTGGAAAAGAATTATCATATGAAGAAGTTGATTTTTGTAAAATTTGTGATAAACCAGTATGTGAAGAATGTCAAGCAAAATATAATCAATTCACTCAAATAGATTATGGATGTCATCAAGATTGTGCTGATAGTTGGATAGATCAAGAATAATTAAAATAGATTTTAATAAGGATTAATAAATGCAACTCTTTCAAGTAGAAGAAAAGCAAATCGCTGATATCATTATCAAGGAACGTGCGAGAAATGAGGTTGGTGATGTTACATCTTTGGCTAACTCAATCAAGATGGTTGGTCAATTGACACCAATCTTGATTGATGAAGATAATGTCCTTATTGATGGACTTCATCGGCTGAAAGCTATTGAAAGTCTCGGACTGAAAACTGTCGAGGCTCGGGTAGTCTTTGGCATTACTCAAGACGATCATGTGCTGATTGAACTTCTTTCAAATATGGACCGTAAGGAGTTCGCTTGGCATGAAGAAATAGAAATCAAATACAAACTGCATAATTATTGGAAAGAAGCAGCAGAGAAAGATAATAAGACTTGGGGTTATCGTGAGACTGCGAAGAGACTTCATTGCAGTTTAGGTGGATTGTCTACTGATTTGGCTTTTGCAGAAGCATTGAAAGTGTTTCCTGAGTTAAAGAAACAAACTACTAAAGGCCGCGCAAGAGAACTTTATAAAGCTTTTGGTGATCAGGCTCATGCAATTCAGCGAATGGATAACTTTACTGATGTTGAGAAAGATAGACTGAATGCTCTTCAGTCAGGGAATTTTCAAATTCCAAAGAAGACTAAGAAACCAGCTGCTCCTGTTATGCAAAAAGATCTTTCTGATGATGAAGATCAAGATCAAGAACAAGAAGATTTTCTCCTTGCTAATGAAGAAGAAAAAGAAGCCTTTCAAAACATTCAAGTTATTTATGTTGCTGAAAACTACAAGACTTTCTTAGATAAAATCCCTGATAACTCTGTTGGCCTGGTTGAGCTTGATCCGCCTTATGCAATTGGGTTTAATGAGAATTATGGTAAGGCTAATGGCATTGAAAGTAAAGCAGATGATTGGACAGAGAAACAACTTTATGAATTTTACTTTAATTACTTGCCATTAATCTATAACAAGATGCTTGATGCTAGTTGGGTACTTTGCTGGACTGGCAAGGAACATTTTGTTGAGACTAACAAGATTGCAGAGCAGATTGGATTTCAAATTCAGCAACCTGGTGCTTGGATAAAAGCTGGTGGCAGCACGAATCAGCCGAAAAGAGGTCTTGTAAGTAATTGGGAAATGTACTTGTTGTTTCGCAAAGGAAATGCACAGTTTAATACTTCAAGTTTGCTCAGTGGAATTAATATTGATACAGGAAATAGTGCTCAAAGGATTCATCAGTGGGAAAAACCAGTTAATCTTTACGATCATTTTCTTAAGTCACTTGGTCGGCCAGGAACTATCTTTTTGAGTCCCTTTGCTGGATCAGGTAATTGTCTTATTTCTGCTGCTAAAGCAAGAATGATGCCGATTGGATGTGATAAAAGTCAGAAATATATTCCTCAATTTTATCAGCGCCTTTCGCAATTTACTGGAATATCAGCAGACATAACTGGATTATAGTTTATAAGATGGGAGGCATAAATGAATAGAAAAGAAAAAATTAAAGAATTGATTAAAACATGTTTAGCTATTTTAAAAGAAGATGAAGAACACGAGTATGATGATTGGGGTTATTATGATGATGATTATTATCCTGAAGAAGAATCACCTAGTATTTTATTTGAGAAACCAGAAATAATTCCATTTGAAATGTCAGCACCTTTGCTGAAACTTTTACATAATGATAGTTCCCTTGTTAAAATATTACATGATTGTACTTTTTATCTTTTTGGCTATGAAGATAATGCTTATGCTGAAAGAGTTTTAGCCTTATCAAAATGTTCATATAATGAATTAGGTATTAACGGATTACAATTAGATATAAGTTTCTCAGGAGTAGTAAATAGATTTGAATTAGTAAGTAATGATAATATGTTTGTATTTTGTAGTGGTGGAGTTGGAGGAACTTCTGATTATCCTATGTTAATAAGTAATAATATAGTGTTAAAAAATAGTTTTTTAACTATACATAAACTTATGATTACAATATGAGGCTAATATGCCAAAGTATGAACCAGGAAGAATAATGAAAAAGGAAGGAGACTCAGAAATTATTGAAAGAGGCTCTGAAAGAAGAAAATCTTTTTGTTGTTTACATAAAAATATTGTGCCTCTTGAGATAGGTTTTGCCATTAAAAGCTGGCCGAATGGCTACAAAGAAGAAGCGAATTATAACTTTGCTGTAGGTATTTTAACTGCAAATGTTGTTCGGATAAGAAGTTATCTTTGTCTTGAATGTAAGCAAGAAATTAAAGCACCTAATCCAGGGCAACTTAAAAAAGATAGGTTATAATATGAAAAATAAACCATTTAAATTTACTCTTGGTGAACGTGTTTTTATTCTTGGTCGATCTGGAGTATGTGTAATAACTGGAAGAGGACATATGGAATTTATGTCTGGAGGAAAAATGAATTTTTATTCTCTTGAAGGTGGTCATAGTGGTTTACATCCAGAGAATGCACTAATTACTTATGCAGAAGCAAAGTCGATTTATAATAATTAAAAGGTATAAACAATGAAAATTCCAAAAGATCCTACAAGCGAACAAGATCAGAAGAAGAGTTCTTTTGATGTCCTTGCTGTAGAATGTCTGCCAACGGACAACATCAAGACCGCGATCATTGCTATGGTCGGTGATGCTCCTAATGATATTGAAGTATTAAAGAATGAACCTTTTGTTGGCCCAGTTGGTGCACAGTTTAATCGTATTTGTGCAGCAGTTAGGTTGGCAAGGTATCAAATCTATTTGACACATGCTTGTAAAGCAAAGCTACCCAAGAATAATATCAGCAAGCTGTGGACTGAAAAGGGCTGGCGGCATCCGAAATGGGGTGAGCTTCAGAACAATTTGATCAATGAGCTTGCAGAATTTCCAGGCAAAATAATTATGCTACTCGGAGATACTGCCATACGGCTGCTTATTGATGAGCCTAAGTTTGACTCTATTCAAAAATACAGAGGATCATTTTATCCTGCTGAAAGCTTTCCTCACTTGAAAGAAAAACTTGCTGGCAAGATCATAGGTTTTTCCTTTCATCCATCATTTACTACGTTCTTAGGCAAGCCTACACACTTCTATACAATGCTTGCAGATTTTACAAAAGCACTGAAACTTCTTGATGAACCAGAGTTACTGGTTGACAATACTGAACTTACGATCTCGCCGGGCTTCGAGAAAGTTATGCAATTTTATGCTCTTACTCAGGAAAAAGAATTTGTAGCTTTTGATATTGAAGCAACGCCGAAGTTTATTACTTGCTTTTCTTTTGCTGTTTATGATGAAGGCAAGATCAAGAGTATGTGCGTTCCTCTGATGAACAATCAGGGAAGTTATTGGTCTCCTGAAGAAGAAGTAAAAATCTGGATAGGCTGTGCAAAGATTCTTGCTGATGAAAATATCAAAAAGATTCTTCAAAATGGAATGTTTGACATAATGTTCATCCTGCGAACGATGAATATTAAAACAGAGAACTTTTATTTTGATACAATGCTCGCACAGCACATATGCTATACCGAGCTTCCGAAAGGTCTTGATTATTTAACATCTTGTTATACTTATTATCCTTACTATAAGGATGATGGCAAACAATCTCACTTGAAAGTAATAAAGGATTGGCCACAGTATTGGTATTATAATGCAAAAGATTCAGCTTATTTACTTCCTATCTCTGAAGCCTTAATCAAAGAACTCGAAGAATTTGAGGCATCAAATGACATGGAATACACCATGGACCTTCATAAGCCTTTAATGGAAATGGAGTTTAATGGTATCTTGACTGACACTGAAGGAATCAAGAAGACTAAAGCAGAGTATGAAGAAAAGATGGAGACTCTGCAAAAACAACTCAATGAGATTGCAGGGAAAGAACTTAATCCGAACTCTTCTAAGCAGATGATTGCATATTTTTATGGCATCTGCATGATTAAGCCTTATATTAATCGAAAGACAAATAGTGCTACATGTGATACTGTTGCGCTACATCGGATAGCTAAGAATGGTGGTAAAGGTTCTACTGAAGCAAAGATCATAATTAAGATCAGAAAGTACGGTAAGCTTGTTTCTACTTATTTTAATGTTTCAGTAGATGAAGATAAGCGACTTCGTTGTAATCATAAGATTTCTGGAACAAGCTCAGGCAGAATTGCTACTGAAGGAACTTACTTTGGTACTGGTACAAACCTTCAAAACATTCCGTATGTTTTTAAATACTTTTTACTCGCTGATCCTGATTGGATTTTATGTGAGGTTGACTTAGCAAAGGCTGAAGCTCATGTTGTTGCATATTTGAGTCAAGATGCTAACATGATCGAGTCATTCGTTAGTGGTATTGACGTTCACTCTTTTAATGCGAGTAAGATTTTCAATGTTCCTATTGAACAAGTTATTGAAGAGGCAAAGAATAATAAAGAAGATCAAAAGTCTACTATGCGTTATATGGGCAAGAAAGTAGTTCATGCATCGAACTATGCAATGGGTCCACAAACTTTCTCTGATCAGCTTGCTACTGAAGAAATCTTTATGAGTCAATCAGATTGTAAGAGACTCCTTACTAACTATACTGATAGATTTCCTGGTTTAAAGCGTTGGCATCAGTCAATTGAAGAAGAGGTACAATCAACAAGAACTTTGTTTAATTTGTTTGGTCGGCCCAAGAGATTTCTTGGCGAGATGAACGCTGCATTATTTAGGAATGCTTACAGTTATAAACCGCAGTCTACTGTTGCAGAGTTACTTAACCGCGGATCAATTAAAATGGTTAATGATCCTCGGCTTGGTAAAGATGGTTATGATATTAGAATGTTAACTACTGTTCATGATTCAGATCTTTTTATGTTCCATAAAAGTCAAATACCAAACTTAGTAAACATTTTATTGATTATAAAAGAACACATGACACATACCTTTACTTACAAGGGTAAGAGCTTCACTATAGGGTTAGATGCTAAGATTGGCACTCAGTGGGCAGGTAACACGGCAGGGATAGATCAGTTTACACAGGAGCAAGTTGATAATGCAGTTAAGAAAATAGGGTTTTAAATAATGTCAAGACAACTCTCTGATTGGTTAGAATACTATATGAAGTATACTCAGAGAACAGAACCTCCTGAACTTTATCATCTGTGGTCAGGATTGACTGCAATTAGTTCAGCCCTCAGAAGAAAGTGTTACTGTAATTGGGGTGCATTGAGAGGTTATGTTTATCCTAACTTATTTGTTTCTCTTGTCGGTCCACCTGGAGGACGGAAAGGCACCGCAATGAAAATTGCTAAGTCAATTGTTCAAACTTTAAATGTACCAATGGGTGCAGATTCATTAGGTTCTACGCAAGCACTTTATAAAGAAATAATGGATTCAGAGGATAGTTATGTTGATCCTCAAGGCTTGACTAAGAAGCATAAGAGTGTTTCTATATGGTCAGAAGAATTTCAAGTCTTTCTTAATGATCGAGATCAAATGCTACTAAGTGCTTTGACTGATCTTTTTGATTGTGCTGATCATTGGAAGTACAAAACTCTAGCAAGGAAAAATGAAGACTTATCAAATTGTTGGCTGACAATCATTGGCGCGATTACTCCAAGTTTGCTTCAATCAAAGTTAAGCCAAGACGCAGTAGGCGGCGGCTTGATTTCTCGAATTATTTTCGTAGTTGGTCATGGTCCGAAGCAACGAAGAGCCTTACAGTTTTTAACCGAAGAGGAGGAAGAAATAAGCAAGCATTTAGAAACTGATCTGCAGGAAATATCAAACTTATCTGGGCCATTTATTTTATCACAAGAATTTCTTAAAGCATACGTGCGATGGTATGAACATGATTATGATGAATCAGGGGTTATGTCAGATAAATTTCTCGGATACAATCACAGGCGACCTTTACATGTTAATAAGCTTTGCATGATTGTTTGTGCATCAGAATCAAATGATATGATTATCACTGCTAGGCACTTTGAAAAAGCCTTAGCAATTTTACAAGCAACAGAGCAAGAAATGCCAAATGCTTTTTATGGCCTGGGTTTATCAAGTCAATCAGATGTGTATGCAAAGTTCCTTACTTTTATTGATTCACATGAATATTTTGATTGGACTGAACTTATGAGGAACTTTCATCTTGATGTAGAAAACATTCCGCAGCTTCGTGGATATGTTGAAATGGCAGAGCAATCAGGATTGATTAAGGCTGAGACTTCTGCAACTGCATCAAGGTATACTACTATCAGGACAAAGGTTGAAGTTGATCGTTCAGGTTACTTGGATGATACAGTTTTTAGATTAATGGATCGAAACTTAATTAAGAGTTAAACTAAGGAGAACTTTAAATGACTGACAAGACAATTGAATTAACTGATGAAACTAAAATTCTTTTCTTTGATACTGAGACATCAGGATTTATTAAAAAAGACCTTTCTCATGATCATCCAGATCAAGCATGGACGGTGCAAATTGGTGCGATCTTAGGTAATCAGAATGAAGATTTTGCAAAAATGAATACAATTATTAAAGCAAATGGTAGATCAATGAATCCATTTGCGCAAGAAGTCCATGGAATATCAGTTGAAAGAGCTGATGCTGAAGGAGTTCATGAGCTTGAAGCCGCAGAACAATTCGGGTTAATGCTTCGTCAGGCAGATTTAATGGTCTGTCATAACTTTGATTTTGATTGGAAATATGTTACTCATTTGATGGAAAGAAATATTGACAAAATGTCTGATGAAGCAAGGTCAGCATTTTATCTTGACTTACCTGGTTATTGTACTATGAAGGATAAAACAGTAGTTAAGTTTTGTGGATTAAAGAATAAGTTAAATAAACCTAAATGGCCAAAGCTTATTGAACTGCATGAGATTTTATTCAAGGAAAACTTTGATGGCGCTCATGATGCATTTGCAGATATTAGTGCAACGAAACGATGCTTCTTTGCATTGCTTGACTTAGGAATTATTACCTTAGACTAGGAGGTAAAGTATGAATGACTATGAAAAATATAGAGGAAAGTGTTTTGAATATGCTGCTGCTTTAATAATGGATTATCCTGATCTTAAATTAGTAAGAGGACATTACTATGATGCACAATGGGGAGAACAACAACACTGGTGGACTGAAACAGAGAGTGGTGTTATTGTAGATCCTACAGCAGATCAATTTCCCTCAAAAGGAAAAGGAGTATATATACCTTTTGATGGTCTTTGTTCTTGTGAGGTATGTGGAAAAATTAAACCAGAAGAAGAAATGTATTTTATGTCTAGATATCCAGTTTGTTCAGATTATTGTGCAAGAACATTAGTAGGAGTGTAAAAATATGACTAAAATGAGAATGTTATCTTATTTACGAAACCCTTATGGTATTGATGAACATGAATTACGTGAAGCAAGATTACAAGCAGCTGATGAGCTTGAAAAATTTTATGCAAAAGCAGAAGAGTTTGATAAAAGACTTAACGTGATGATAGAAAGAATAAAAGTTATACTAGAACAATATGGACAAAAAGAATAAACTTTTTGTTCACAAATGAACAACGAAACTGAAATTTCAACTATGAATATTTCAAATCAAGAATTTCTTCAGGCAATCTTTGGGGACGATTTTATCTGGGCTCATGTGACGGACTTCTTTCACGATCCCGGTACTAGGTTTTCAGAAGAAAGCAAGCGCGCATGGTTAGGAAATTTCTACGTCAACAGAATGCTGCGTGATTATGCAAATCAATACTTTACGATTAGTTTGTTTCATGAGACTGAAGATCAGCTAGCTCGCAGAAGGAAAGAACTTTTCAAGTCAACTCACTGCATAGTGATTGATGATGTTGGAGAAAAGATTCCACTAAACTTAATGCTTGATAAGCCTGCACCGAGCTGGGTTCTTGAGACTTCTCCAGGATCTCAGCAGTGGGGTTACATACTAACTAAGCCATGCAAGGAACGAACTTTTGTTGAGAATCTTCTTGCTGGCTTAGTTAGTAAACTTTGCCCTGATGGAATTGATTCGGGGATGCTTGGAGTTACAAGATATGTCAGGTTGCCTGAAGGCTACAATACAAAGAAAAGTAAAGTTGCCTTAAACAATGGTAAGATTTTTAAATGTAATCTAGTAATTTGGCAGCCGAAAGTTAAAATTTCTATTGAGGATTTAGCAAGCTCATTTGATATTGACTTGACTGTCTCATCAAAGTACAGCAACTCTAAAGATTATGACTTTCTTGAAGATCATTATGCTTCACAACATCCTGCCTGGGAAAAGCTTGAAATTAAAAACATTCTTAATGAAGGTCATTATGATATTAGTTGTCCTTGGGCTGCTGAGCATACTGATCCTTCAGATGATCGCGCTACAGTCTTTGTTCAATCAAACGGTTATATGGTTTTAAAATGTCATCATGGACACTGTGCAAAACGTACTGGAAATGATCTTTTAGAATATTTAAAAGAACAAATTCCAGATTGGGATGAGCTTTACTCAGAGTATAAAAAAGAACTGTCAAAGCTTAATCCAATTAAACCCTGCCCAATTGTTTTTAAGGAGAAAATAAAATAAAATGAAACTTGTGATATTAGAAAGTCCATATGCTGGAAATGTCCCTAGAAATATTCAATATGCAAGAAGATGTGTCAGAGACAGCCTACTTCGTGGAGAAGCACCAATAGCAAGTCACTTGTTATATACTCAAGATAGCATATTAAATGATCATATTCCAGCAGAAAGACAACTTGGTATTGATGCAGGACTTGCATGGAAAGTTGTTGCTCAAGCATCTGTAGTGTATGCTGACTTAGGTATAACGAAAGGTATGCAGTATGGAATTGATCAGGCTAAGAAACAAGGACTTGAAGTTGAAATTAGATACTTGTTTGATAAGGAGAAATAAAGATGAAATATTATATTGATACAGAATTTATTGAATATCCATGTACAATTGATCTTATTTCATTAGGTATAAAATGTGAAGATGGTAGAACTTTTTATGCAGAATCAACTGATTTTAATAAAAATAAAGCTAATGATTGGGTAAAAGAAAATGTGATATCTAAACTTTTACATCAAAATAAAAAACCATTTATTGATAGGTCTATATCAAATTCTTTTGTAATGTTTTCAAATAACAAAAGAATTGCTGATATTGTAAAAATGTTTATTGGTGATGATATTCCAGAGTTTTGGGGCTATTATGCTGATTATGATTGGGTAGTATTTTGTTGGTTGTTTGGTTCGATGATTAATTTACCTACTGGCTGGCCTATGTATTGTAAAGATCTTAAACAATTATTAGATGAGACAGGAAAAGAAAAAATCCCTGATTCTGTAGATGAACATAATGCTTTGTCAGATGCTATTTGGAATGAAAAACTTTATCAGTATCTTTTAAGAAAAGCTTTATGAATAAACTTAAAGATGAAATCTTACAAAAACTCCAATCCTTTTTACTTAAGAAAGAATCCATTCCAGTTCGTGACGCTGCTAACATAATAATTCCTGATGGAGTTACAGCTGCGGCTACTGTACAAGCAATTAAAGATTGTATTAAAATAGTCAAGGAATGTAATAATGAGCCACTCACCTGATGTAGCAAGATGCAAAAGAATTAAAGCAGTAATTGATAATGAAAATTTTTATTTTGTAATTGGTGAAAATTTTGTTCATGCGACATGTCCATACGAGAATCGACCAGAGAATCATAAACTCAGAGTAATCGTTGATACGATATGCTTGGAAATTTCTAAAGCACAAGGAGGCATTGATGAATGAAAGCACATCTTAAAACACTTGACAGGGCTCATATTCATGCCCCATTGCTTCGTGAGTTTCTTCATAAAAACTTAACAAAAGCAAGCATAGATGCAATTAATGAAAAGATTAAAGAACTTAATAATCACATACAAATTTTATCTGAGATGCAAGAACAAATAATAAATAAGGAAAACAAATGACATTATATATAACATTGGCTATAATCATTTATGTTGTAGCTACTGTATAGGAGAAATGAGTATGTCAACTTTTGCGGAAAGACTCAAATATAACATTAGATATTTAATCATTGGGATAATTATTATAGCAAGTATAATTATTACAGCAGGGATAACAGCATATAAAAAACAGGAGATGCCAAAGATGGGACTGTTCACCAAGAATGAGATTGTCGTATTTTCTGATAATTATTTTAGCGAAAAAATTTTCTGGAAAGATAAGGATGGAAAGCCTATCACCTCCGCTTATGTTCTTTCTGAAAGTCTTAATGGTGTAGTTGAAGTATATAATCCTCTTACTAAAGAAAGTAGAAGTATTCATCGACAATTTCTTCGTTCTGGAGAATCAAAATGAAAATAATCAAACCATCAGTAGAGTTTTTCGGCGCAGTGCCAACTGAATATAATGCTGCTCTCAAGTTCATCGAGATGGCAGGAAGAACCTGCTACAAATCAGAGGATAAGATCACTGAAGATAGTGCTGAAGGATTTGTAAGAAAATTAATCAGAGCAAAACCTTATCCACATTTGGCTATGGTCGAACATAGCAACTTTGTGGTCAGAGCTAACAATAGTTTTACTTCTGCATATGTTGCATTGCTAGCAGAACAACTAGGAAAATATATTAAGGTTATAGTAAGGAAAGATCACATCTATGTTGGTGGCAGTTTAACAGCCTGGGCGCAAGTGACTATGGAAATTAGGTATGCTGCGGTGCTTGTTCCATTTGTGGAAATATATGGAACATTGTTTGACCAAAGTATGATAACGTTACGATCCTCTTGGGAAGTCTGTCCTCATGATGAAATTCCCAAAGAACTTCATCGCTACTCAGCAAAATTCATCTGTGATCGAGGAGTCAGTCATGAACTGGTAAGGCACCGACCATGCTCGTTCGCTCAAGAATCAACCCGGTATGTGAATTACGGTGGCAAGGATATGGAGTTTATTGAGCCTTGGTGGTGGGATGGTTCTGAAGATGAAGAAGAAAGAGATTGGATGGAAACATTATTTAAATATGATGAAGATTTATATCAATCACTTATTTCCTATGGACGCTCTCCCCAACAAGCCAGAGCAATCTTGCCCAACGCTCTGAAGACTGAGATCGTGGTTACAGCAGACGCTGCTGAATGGGCACATATTAGAAAGCTACGAACAGCAAAATCTGCTCATCCAGATATGCAACGAGTAATGAACATGATGCCTTGGGAGGAGTTTTTATAACATGAAAAAAGATCGAATAGAAATCAGCGCGATCCTTGCAAGATGCGAAGGCATGGAATCTACAGTAGAATCAATCGAAGCTTATATTGAGAAAGAACGAGAGCGAGCACGGAAGGGAGTGCATAAGAATATTCAGGCACATCAAAAACAAAAGAATGATTAAAAAAATAGGGCATGAATTTCTCCATGCCCTATCTTTAATTTATTGTAATGTTTCTCTTACTTCAAGATACTTTTTCAAAATACTTTCTCGCTGAGCTTTCAGTTGCCCAAGTCTTTCCTGAACATTTGCTGTTGAGGGAATCTTTTCTAACTTGTTAATCACTGCTTTATTTCTATTAAGAGCTGCTTGAAAATTCTCATGTACTTTCATCTGTTTGAATCTGTCAAGATTTGACTCAATAAAAGTGCGCTTATCTTGAGAATTTTCAAGCTGCTTCTTAAACAATCTCGTATCTGTTCCTGCCTTTGTAAATTCCTGCTCACTGATAGATTTCTTTAGATCAGTCCCTCTACCATAATGCCAATAATAAAGTTTACCAAGACCAGGAATCGAGTCAATGATCCTTGCATGGTCAAAACTACTGGTATCGCCTGATACGTGATTCTTGTAACCTTCTGCTACATCTTTACTTGCAGCATTAACAAACTTCATCGGCGGAAGAATCTGTTGCATCAGTGCAGATCCAAAACCTTCCTTAACTACTTGTAACCTCACAAACCTTGAAGCTCCGCCCATTGTCAGAAAATTATCAATAACATTGTCTGAGAACTTTGATTCTTTTCCAAGCATAAAATCTTTGATCTCATCTGCTCCAGCATTAGCAATAGTAAGTAATGCCATCAGCTGAATCATGTTAGTCATGCCTTGAAGTTTTTGCTGAGGATTTTCAGACTTAATATTATGAATAACCTCTCGCCTGAAAACATCAAACTGTTTCAAGGTGTATGTCTTGAGCATGTAAAATACTCGACCATTTCCAGCAGTAAGATACTTCTCAGGCATCTCAGAAAGAGCTAATGGTTGGAAGTCAAGCAACTTAGAATAAAGTAACATCTTAACATTATCAGATGGATTATCTGCTAAAATCTCCTGCACTACATCAGTTGATTTGCTTCCAAAAGTCGGCCTGATTAACTTAGCTAATGCTTCGGGGTCTCTTCTTGCCTGTGCTTTGAATTGATCAAGAGCATTATTAATTAAGACCTCTTTACCAATCGTGTCTATTTTTTCCAGGCCAACAGCCCAGAATACTTTATTGACTGCTTTACTTAATGTTGTTCCATCAGCAAATTCCTGCGCGATTCGTTCGATTCCTAAGTCTTCCTTAGTTATGTTTGATCTTTTCAGTATTGCTTTGGAAAGATTCTTAACTGTATCACTGAAGCCTTGTGGTGTCCATACCTTACCAACATACATTGCCCAAGCTAAGTCACCAATCTGTGTGATAGCAGACAGTGGGCTTCCCATAGTATCAATATAGGATAAGTTCTTATACGCGTTAACTACACCAGTCGTACCATGTTCATGGAATCTTGCATCAAGAATATCACGAACTACTTTTTCATCCTTAGCTTGAATTCTTCCTGCAATTCTTAGATCATCAATGTAAGTTCCAATGTTTTCAGTATAATCATGTGTATGTTTATATACATTTAACTTTTCTTCAATGAGACTAAGATCATCATTTAAGTTACTGATTCGATCTTCATAATCTGCAAGTCTTTCTGGATTTTCAGCACGTGCCATATCAGCAAGCTGATTGTACTTTATTAAATCTGCTTGTTTTCTTTTCTTTGCTGATTTAAGATCGCTGATTCTCTGAGGAACCTTACCAAAGAATTTCCTTGCTTCGATCTTCTTTGTCATACTGTAAACATACTGCATCAATGCTGCATCAGCATCCATGTAGAACTTTGCAAACTCTTTTGGAATCGTTTCATACACACGAGCTTTAATGTTGCCAGGTCCACCAATTCCTGTAGCTCTACCAAGAATCAGATTACTAATAATGTCTGCTTTAACTTCAGGAAACTCACGTTCAAATTGTTCCTGAGATATGCCAAGCTTCTTTGCCTGATCTCTGAAAGCTTCAGTAAATACAGCTCGCTGAGAAATTTCTTGTGTTGCTTGTAGAAAACCTTCTTGGTCTTTGATAACTCGTGGCCAATATTCTTTAATGAAACCTACATCATAACCTACTTCGATTGCTTCTTGGCGAATTTGATTTAACTTTTCACGAAGATTATTTTGACCTTCAGTCAGATTATATTTCTGTGCAAGTTGCTCAATCTTTCCTTCATCAGAATTTAGTCTTGCCCAGTTCCAAGCACTCTTATCTTCGGGTGACATTCTTTTAGTTGCATCAAGCAAAGGCTTTGCAGTCTTCAGTACAGCAATAATCTTCTGACTTGTTTTATGATCAAGCCATCTAAGATGTTCAGAAAGTTCTGGATCAATATTTTTAAGTCTGGTAGATATTGAACCAAGTGCTTTATCTGCAAGAAGTTTTATCTCATGATACTTCATCCTTGCATTTTGTGCAATGTCTTTCAGGAGATTATTCTTCTCCATGAATATTTCATCATACTCTACATCAGATAATCTTTGTTCAACTTCAAGAGATTCATTAATCATTTGATTAGATTGATCAATGTTCCCCTGTGCTGCTAATTGAGCGATTAAGTTTAATGACTCACCAAAAGCATTTTTATGTGTGCTTTTAATTCCTAATGCTTTCATAACAAGCTCAACAAAAACATCCCATGCGTTGCGTAAAGTTCCTTTGTCTGCAATTGTCGTTGCTTTAAGCAGTTCTTGAAACTGTAAACTCCCCATTGCTTGAGCAAGGAATTCATTCTCATTCAGCAAGCCATACGCAACATTATCATATTTAAATTGATTATTAAGATTTTCTTTATATCCTCGGCTTGTTTGCTGTGATTCAAGTAATTCAAGTTGTGCTGGAGTTATAAGAGCTTCTTTAATTGCTTTAGCTTTAACTCGATCCATCAACAAGATTACTTGATTACGAATCTGTTCATTCGCTTTCATTTCACGTACAGTTACTGCATGTGTAATCTCGTGAAGTGAAGTAGTCAGTTGTGCTGGATCACGAAGTGTTATAGTATTTACTTGTCCCCCGACATAACTTGCACTTCGAGCTAATGGATCAATTATGACTTTGATGTCAAGTTTAGAATCAGGTATAAAATCACTTATGAATTTTGCTAGTTGACCAGTGAGTCCTTCTGCTTCTTTTACTTGAGTAAGAATATTTCCTAATAATGTTTCTTGTTTTGTAATAGTTTGTGAGGTATTATTTTCTTGATTATCAGCAACTTGAAACTCTAGAAACTCATTAACTTGCTGTTCATTTGGATTGAATTGTTCAATAGAGGTTCTTATATTTGCATTATCTTTTTCAAGTACATCTATTTGATTCAGAACATTTATTCTTTCATCACGATCAATGGTTGAATTATATTGCTCATTTAATTTAGCAATTTGAAAATTGTTTTTATCTACAATGATTTGTTGCTGGTCGGTTAAAGGAACTTGTTGTTCATCTGTGAACGGACTTGTCTGGCCTTTCGCCATTCCAGCTTTTTCAAATGCAGCAGCAGATTCTTCAGCATACTTACTAGTAACTTCATTATAAGCATCAATATTAAACGGACGTTTCTCTTGAGCAAAGAGATCAGTATAAAACTTCTCACCAGTTGCTTGTGCCTTAGCAGCTTCTTCTTGTTTAATTATATCAGATAAATTATTCTTTATATAATCAGTATACTCTGTAATTTTTTGATTATCTTTTTCTGCCTCAACTTTTGATTTTAATTGATTAAGAGCTTGTTGACGATCTTCTACTTTAGCATTGTTTATATAATCTATATAATCAGCTATATTTTTTGAACTTAATTCTTCTTGAAAAACATTACCTGATTCTACTGCATCTTTATTAACAATATCAGCCCAAGATTGATTATAGAAAGCTTCTCTTTCCTGACGAATTTCATCAGCCTTCTTTGCATCAGCAAATTCTTTAGCTTGATTAACTTCTTTTATTTCTAACTGACGATCAGTAAGAGTATTTTTTTCTTTACGAAGATTAAAAACTCTGTCAGCAATTGCTTTTTTCTTTTCAGGGTCTTGTTCGTTCTTATATTGATCAAGCGCGATTGTTTCTCTTTTGCTAAGTACTTCAAGGTCAGTCTTGATTTTTTGAGCATCAGTTTCGCGCTTAGCAATTAACTTATTCTCAAAATCCTTTACTGCTTTATCTTCAGGAGAAAGTTTTTCATATTCTTTTTTAGCTAAGTCTTCTTTCGCTTTTATTCCAGAATTAATTTTATCAAGTAAACCTTGATTATTCTTATTATCATCAGTAAGTTTTCTGAATAATTCAGTAGGTTCAATATTTTCTTCTTTTGCTTTTGCTCCAAGTTTATCAAGATCACCAAGAAGTTCCTGGTTTGACTTAAGATCAGTAGATAACTTTTGAATACTTTGATCAATCTGATCTTTCTCTTGAGTAAGAATATTTGTTGCTCGCTTATCAAGCATAAGCTCTTGATCAGTTTTTTCAGTTCCAGGTTTTGTTGCTTGACTAGAAAATCCTGCATTAACTACCGCACCAGCACCACCACCTATAGCACCAGCAGCCATGCTTTCAATAATTCTCTCAACATTATCAGCAGTCAAAAGCTTCTCATCAGTATTCGCTACAGTGTTAAGAATACTGAGAAGTTCCTGACCACCTTCTTGAAGCGCTTCCTGCGGAATATTTGTAAGAAGTTCCTTTGCTGATTTCTTTACAGTTCCTGTAGCCCCATTACTTAAAGCATCAACAAAAGTATCTACGAGCTTACTGTTACCACCAGCAAACTCTAATGATGTTGCCAGAGCACCAAACAGTAGGGCAGTCTCAGGAGCATCAATGCCCTTGTTCTGCAACAAGTCAGCATACATTCCGCCTGATTCCATCGGCATTACAGCTGCACCAATACCAATTTTACCACCAAGTTTCTTCAGTGCTTGGCCAGTAAGTTGTTTCCTTACTTGATCTTCTGTCAAATTACCTACACCACGTTTAAGTGCTTGCTTGACAGATTCCTCGATTCCTTTTTTGATTACTGTTCTGGCAGCAAGACCACCAGCAATAGTACCAGGACCAGGAGCAACAGCAGAACCTGCTATCGCGCCGACAGCTGCTTCAGCCATACTTGGAACAAGTTCTCCAAGAGTTCCTTGTGCCCAATCAATAGTACCACCGATGCCTGCTTCACCAGTATAAACATCTTTAAAAGTATGCTTTGCAGGATATTGTTTTGCCTCTTCGATGTTTCTGTTATATCCTTCCATGCCAAAATCTTGCAAGGACTGCCCTACAGATTCAGCACCAAGATTTTTTAACCCTGCTCCAGCAAGCGCACCAGCACCATAAAGAGATGCTTGAAGATTCTGTAGACCTCTTTTTACTCCAGGAACAAAATCAGAATCATCAGACGCAGTAGCAAGTGCAGGTTTAGTTACTGCATTAACAGAATCAAATTGATTATAAGGATTTTCCTCAGTAGAATCAAATTGATCGTAAGGATTTATACTCATATTTAATATTCCTTATTTAGTTACTGCCCAAGAAGGTAAATACCCATATCTTTCTTTAAACTTATTTGCTGTTGCTGGATTTTTCCGTAAAAATTCAATCGCCGGATGATTATCAGAAAGTTGTATTCCTTGTGCTTGATTTGCTGTTCCATATGTACCATCAGGACCAGGAAGTTTAATCTTCTCACCAATAACATTACCTAACTCATCATACTCTTTTACTACTATAGGTTTTAATGGATTCTCTTTATCAGGTGGATTTTGCATTACCTGACCTTGAATATCACGTAACTTATTTTCTGCTGTAACTCCTAATTCATCTATACGATTTGCATCCTTAGTCAAGGACTGGCCTTCTCGAGTAAGTTGCCTTCCGCTCCATTCACCCATCGCCTGATTATAATTAGCCATTGCTTGGTTTGTTCTATTCGTAGGCATAACAGGTTTAGGATCAGGATTTTCTTGAACCGGCTGTGCTAATTGTCTCTTATCATATCTATCCATTTGAGCAACCGGAGCAACTGGATTCTTCAAGAATGTTTCTCTTGCTTCAGGAATTACTGTAGAATCAAACTCTACATCAAGATTGCTTTGTTGTGTAGGATTGCTTAATTGTCTATCTGTTCCTCCACGAAGAAATCCCGCCTGCCGACGAAGATTATTAATTCTTGTCATTTGTTCTGGACTTACTTCAACACCAGAAGCAACCATCTGATCTATTCTTTCCAAGTTAGTTTTAAGTTGCTTATCTCTATCACTTAGTTTATATGAAAGAGTATCTCTACCAATGTTATAAGTAGTTGTATTTCCATCAGTTGATACATTCATTTTACCTAACTCTGAATCTCTTTGTGCATTAGGAATTTCATTGATTTTTGGTAGATTTAAACTTGCTGGAGCATCATATAGTTTTGATATTTTTGGTTCACTTAAAGGTGTTGATCCTGTTAACTTTTCAAGAGCTCTTTGTGGATTACTTCCACCATAAAATGACTCACTATTTGGATCACCAGGATAATCCATTGATGCCTGTTTCTTCTTTATAGGAGCAGGAACATTCCAAACCTCACCTGTAAATGCATCATCTGTAGTAGGAGAAAGAAATCTTTTCTTTTTCTCGTCTTCATTAATTGTATTAAGGGCCATTTTAACTCCACAAGTTAATTTTTATTCTTTTCTCTTACTTAAATAAACAGGTAATACTGTGACTTCATCTATGGTAAAGGAACATCCATCAACATTTTCAATCTTATATGCCCAGTAATAACCAAGACTATCTCTAGATACAGACATTTTCATATAATGATTTTCTGTATCACTCGGATTAAAAACTATTGGAGTACCATCAACTCCATCAACTATTGGTGTAACTATAACAGAGCCAGATGTTTTTATATTTAAGTAAATAAACCTATTCTTCTTCTTACCTGGCCACTCTAAAAGACTTGAGCCAGTTTTAATATATGAATCAATATCACTGCCATTATCATCAATTCCACAACAGGTGTTAAATAATCCATCTGGACCTGCTCCTAATATCATACCATTAAACACGCACATTGAAGTATGATTAAAGTTTGTATATTGTGTTGAAGCATTGTTTGAAAGATTTGTTCTTATAGTCTGCATAGTCTGTTCTCTCGATACTTAATTAAAACATAATCATCACTCATAACAAACTCTCCATGAATTGTAGGATGCTGAGGAACAAAATTACCAGAAATTCTAATTGGGCCTTCATCAACATAAGAAGAAATACTAGGTACTTTACTTTTTATATTCGTGATAATGTATGGTACTTCAAATGCTGTACCATTTATCTTAGTAACCTTTGGTGCAAATGAACATGTAATTAATTCTGGATTCGAAAATAAAGAATTAACAATCGGTGGCTTGCTTATATAATTTCCTATGATAGCATATGGATTATCTGTAACAGCATTAATGCTAGGAGCAGGTGCATGAAAATTCGAAATCGTCTGAAACGTGCTATTAAAATGTGGATGAACTACTTTAATATCTCCATTGATCGCGATCGGATTTGACACTGATAATGAAATAACTGGAAGTTGCGTCCTAAAATCCGTCATAAAATATACACGTACTACATATGACTTGATATCAGGAACTGGTGCAGCTACTCCACCACTGATCATTGCTCCACTTGAGCCGTAGACTTCCGGGAGTGGTGCAACAAACTCTGTGTCGATATATCGCCAGAAATGCGTTATAGAGTAAATTTCCGGCAACGGAGCAATCACATCACCATTAATAAACTCAGTGTATCGAGTAATACCATCAAGAGTTGGTACAGGTACACTCACATCACCAAAGGCTAGACTGCCGTAACCGAAATATGATTGTATCTCTACTGCCGGAGCGATAATACTACCGCCTATCGGAATTGCTGTTTCTTCTTCAACACTGGTATAGAGTGCAAAATCAACATCTATGCCAGAGAAAGTAGCAACGCCTGTAGTAGTTAAAGTAATCCAATTATCATCAATATCCGTAGATATTCCACCAATGATGTATATTTTTTCATCAGTAAGAAAAACCGTAGGACTATGAACCTCATCTGGTAGATACCCCCTAAAGTCTGCCGTCCCGTCACTGATAACGCCTGCCGTGATATCTCTCGAATGAATCTCATCAACGCTGAAATTTCCTGCTATTCCTCCGAGCATGAATAATCTGGTAGCCGAACAGACAAACGCGCAGGCAGGACGACCATACCATTCCTCAGTTGTCCACGGTTCAATGATAACGCCTTCATCGCTGACATAAACGACATCGGTATTCAACGGGTCGGCCAGTAATCCGCCGCCGATAATATACAGCAATGGCCCAGTGCAGATGCTGAAGCACCGGTCCCGCGCATTCGGCATGTTCCCAGCGAACTCCCATGCGCCTATTGTGCCGGCATAATTGATCGGGGCATACTCATAAGTATCGGTGACAAACCCACCAATCTCACCGTCAACAAATCCACCTAGGGCATAAACCCTATTCCTGGTGATAGATAAAGCAAAGTCTGCACGAGTGGATGTCATGGGAAAGGTATTTGTCCACTCTCCCAGGCTGCCGTCAGAATTTACAGGAGCAGTAAGAACTGTTCTTACCGGCTGTCCGTACTCGTAGCCTCCTGCAATAAAAACTCGCTTATATGTCTCAAACAGTTGCCCCCCAACTCGCGCCACAGTCAAGCCGGTTGTCGTCATCCAGGTTCCGACAGTTCCGTCACTGTTTCGTGCAGCGTAATAAGTGGTAGTCCCACCGATAATGTATGCAAATTCATCATTAACCAGAGACATTCTACGTGAAATTGCGACAGGAAAATCCTCCCCTTGAACAAACGTGCCAAAATTAGTCGGATTTGTCGTGTTGAAATTGTACTGATTGATCCACGGCTGACCATTAACATAGGTCTTGGGTGGCGGATGATTCCAAACTATTGCTGAAATATTCGGTAGTAAAGTTTTGAAACTGGCAGATGTTGTGTCTTCCGCTACGAACGGCTCGGTGTCAGGGGTAAAAGTTCCACCCCAACGGGAATATCTTGAAACTCGCAGTTCTTCAATTAAGCAATTGTTGTTCCCAATATTGAGGATTCTGCCGTCATAGTCTGTGGTATCGACAACCTCATACAGTACGGCACCACCTCGGCAAATGCGCGACACGCCATCTCTTCGATCCCAGGCGAGATGATACCATGCGAAAGAATCCCAGAGCATCCCAGGAGTCAGGTCGTGATAACCGACAGGCCCAGACGACATCCCGCTGAATGTCATCCATAAATCATTCCCGATATTGACCCTTTCAAGCGCAATGGCAGGTTTATTGAGACCAGTCGGACTACCTGACATCCAGAAGAACTGGCCATTGGTCGCCGGATAAATCTGGTAAAACCAGAAATCAATGGTGAAATCTCCGGTGCCAAAAGCGAAGTCTACTGTCTCGTCGGTATACAGCACCCCATCGGAAGGGCCATGAAACAACGAGGTGAGCATGATGCACGAATCCCCAAAATATGGGGTAGTGCCTATTGGATTAGTGACGTGCCGAACATCTCCGGTCGCGTGAACTGGCAGGTTCTTCGCTACATCAAAGAAATCCTTGTCTCCATCAGGGTGCTCTGACTGAACAAGAAAAACAAAGGGGACTGGTGCTGAGTTGAGCGTTACGCCTGAGATTGCGGAAAGCGGTGACTCAAAAGAGACATCTATATCAGAAGGCTCTGGTGCGTTTGCATTCTCGGTGATTCCCGATATTTCGCAAGTTGTAACGAAATCAACATTAATATCAATATCTTGGAAACTAATATTGAAGATCGTCTGAGAATCTTCTGCATTAGAAGCAACGTGCTGGCCCAACTGCCCTTCAAAAATAACCGCTCCGTTCGTTACAATTGCGTTGTATGTTGTGGTGGAGTACAGATCAAGTGTCGTGGTGACTACAATGTTCTTAGCACTTTTATTGGTATCATCTCCATTGTTATGAAAATTGTTTACGACGATCTGATCAAAGACAATCGGCGAGTTGTACCTGTAGAGAATGAGTCTTTGATTCGTTCCATATCCTAAATACGACAACCAAGAATTATCATAAGCGTAACCTACTTTATCGAGATTAGTGAGGAACGCTTTTGTGCCATTGTAGTTGGTTGATAACTGAGAGGTTGCTATTCCGAGCGTTTCCCCTGTATCAGTCTGCACTACAAGTTCTCCGAGAAGATAGAAATCAATTGAACGTATTCCTACCTGGTCGCCGCCCCAATTATCTGCGATATCTATTACTACGCTTCTCGCTGTAATAGTGTGGTTTGCTGAGGCAGCATACGAAGAAACAGAGGAAAGTGGTACGTGGAAATCACCATCTACCTGTGCAGGTTGGTAGTTAATAGTAATTGAATCAATAACAGGGATCGGCGCTTCTACATCCCCGTCACACTCTAGCGCGATAATTGGAGCTTCCGACTTGTATGGATGCTCGGCAGGGAGGTTATCTTCAAGGCCCCACTTCCAGGCGAGATAGCCTTCAATTTTTTGCCTGACTTCAATTGAAGGAGCGCCGAAAATGAATATAATCTCTGCAATATCACCATTATAATAAAGAGACGTGCCCCCTCTCGCACCTATATAATACGGGTAACTGCTGCTTGTGCCAGATCCGGTTACGGTATATGCCTGTGTTTCTGCAAGTTGGGTGCCGTTTTGAAATAAATCTGTGGACGATCCTCCGTCATATAACATTGCCTCGACACACGGAGACGTTCCTCGTCCGGAAAACCTTGTACTCGCATATTGATTCGTCCCGCTTCCGTGGTGTACGGTGGCTCCAGCATCCGGGCCGGAGCGCACCATGAATATGTTTGTGTGATAATAATTATTGTAATTAACACTGTGTTCAAAAATTACCCCATCTGTAATTTGGGCGCTACTCATCACCACAAACGCTGACATAACAACAGGAGCGGCAAATGATACCGTAGCTAATGCATCGGAAGCTCCGTCAAATGTAATAACATTTTTGCCATTCAGTGCAGCTACAGACAAAGCTGGCTGCTTAGTTGTAGTTGCCTGCGAAGCATGTCTGTCTAAGCCTGACTTATCTCTCCACTGTGAAACTCCTGTGGCGATGCTAATCGTGCTGGCATCGTCAGCATCAAGCCACAGGCTGGTGGTTATTTCTGCCGGGGTCCAAAGAGCCATTTACGCCTTGGTGGTGGTATAGTTGAATGTTTGTACTACGGCGGCCACATCTTGAACAATGGTAGTATTGCTCATCTGCATCTCATAGGTCGAAGATGTTCCGATAGCTCCGTCAAAACGTACTGCGGTTGTGCTATCCCCTGTTACAACAGTATTGGCATACGCCCTAAACCATGTTGCAACAATACCTGCCCCTGCTGCTGCAAGCCCTACTCCTGACCATGTTTCTCCAGTAGCCTTGGGAAGAACGCCTGCTGTCGAGACAGTGTGGAAATTCAAACCAAATTCAGGAGAACCCGACACAAATGCGCCGCTACTCTCAGTGAGCTTCATTAGCAAGGTTGAAGCTCCTTCTGTGGTATCCGCATTAACAGGCTGTGTGCCTGAGAAAATGTGGATGGTGAAGTTGGTCATTATCGACTTGACACTGCCGGTAATGTTCAGTGCATCTGCAAAACCTGTACTTAATCTTTCTGCCATTTTTTCACCACATAATTTGAATTAATATTATACAACTTCAATTTCTTTCTTCTTAACAAAAATCTTATCTGTTCTTCCCCAAGTATCTGTTGAAGTATCACCTGTTGTTACGGTTGATTTTGTCAAATCACCTGCGCTGATGTCTAGATCAAATACTGATTGTATCTCAAAAAAGTAATGTCCATCTCCTTCCTCTTCTTCAATGTATTCTATATCTTCAATATCTGAAAAAACATCAGACGATACTCTTACATCAAGTTGTTGAAATCTTCCAACTGGAATTACAGCAGAAGGAAGTTTCATAGTTACTGTAATTTCTGTTGTTTCAATATCAGCAATAATGTGAAGACAGTTATTTCTAACTTCTATCCCTTGTGGCCTAATGCCAGAAAAAGAACTTCCTCCAATTGAAAATTCTGGCATTCGCAAATATCGTGACCATATAGTAGTTCCATCTATCGGATTAAGTTTTGTCAGTGTCATTCCATATGTCAGACCACCAACATTATCTTTTGGAAAAAGAACAAATACTCCACCAGGACTAACAGCAATATTTCCAGCAGGATCAACATCATAAGCCCCATTCATATATGCAGACGATGACTTTCCCCATAAAAGATCTCCATCTGAATCAAACTTAAAAACATGAGAATGACAACGATGAACAGAATTAACTTGAGTATATCCAGATATATAAATATTTCCTTCAGCATCAATACAATTATCTATCAAATAAAGTCCCTTACTATACACGCCAATCAGTTCATTGTTCTGAAACCTGAACCCATTAATTGCTCGTTTCCATACCAATGTACCGCTTGATGAAAACTTCATGATAAGACCTGAAGGTACAACACTTCCAATACCATAAATATGGCCTACACCATAAATATCTCCACTAGCATCTACTGAGCAAGATCTGAGTTGACACGGTTCTTCAATCCTTTGTAAGCCATCTGTTGTTGATTCCCCATCTGACCAAGCGCCACCAGACTCACAATCTCGCGGATCTCCATCAACAAATAAACCAATATTTCTTTGCCAATTCAATGATCCATCAGCAGCAAACTGAGTTAAATATGTACGATACATACAAGCATCATAATGAATAAGCATTCCACATATTGCACAGCATGTAAGACTGCTATCTGAAACATTAACATCTAACGCACATCCGTTTATAAAAATTGCAATAGTCGGATCACTATGAGTTAATTTCTGTTGCCATACAAGTGTTCCATCCTTTTGATACTTAACAACATATGCATCAGGATTATCGCCTCGCAAAGAATTTTCTTGAATATATCCTGCATAAATATTTCCTGCTGGATTTTCGTATGAAAGTGCTTGTATCTGATCCATGCCACTTCCACCATTAACAACCTTACGCCATTGAAATACACCATCTTTATCATACTTAATAATGATTGGCGCTCTGGTTGTCCATGAATCAGCACCAAGATTTGATCCACCACCAACATAAGAATTACCAAATGAATCAGTTCCTATTCCAAGAAGAATATTTCCTCCAGAATATACTGTGCTACCAGTCCTTGATACATTAAAAGCATACCAAAAAAATTCTTCAAGTATTTTAAATTCTTGCTTGCCTGCTTTAATAGGAACAAGAACAGGATCAACATGAATATTTACTGTATCATTTCCCATCCATGAATGACAAGAAATCACCACACCAGGATAGGGACGCTTTTCCAGTTTATTCTGCTGGAGCTTGCCCGGCTTCATACTCCGCTTGAGTTCTCGCATTTGTTCACGAGCTTCTTTATAGAATCTCTGCGCAGCAAAGCGATTGCCAGTAGTGGTGATTTTTGGTTCTCTCATACTGCTGCTGGTTCATGTGGATAACTATGATCTTCACTGATTGACTGACTGAAGTGGACAGATTGAGATATTGATTCATTATGATCGTATCCCTCAGTTCTGCTCTCACTACCAGTATAACCCATCGAAGCGTTGACATTAGTAGAGCTTGCCATTGATGCAACAATTTGTGTAGTAATAGTGGCCATGTCATTTGTTACACGCTCTTTAAGCATTGCTTCAGTCTTATAACCCTCAATTGAGTTATCAATCTTCGCGATAATTGCTCGCAGTTCAACTTCTGCCTTGGCAATAATAGCTTTGTTGTTCTCCACTACAACCATCTTGTCAGCATTTAATGCTTTAGACTCTGCCTCATATCCACGAATCTCGGCATCGTACACACTGACTATGGCATCATTCGCCTTAGCTTGAGCATTAATAAGAGTTTCATGTACATCTGCCTGTGCTGCATAAACTTGAACAAGTCCCTTATTATATTCAACTGCGCCCTGCAATGCTGAAACTTGAGCTTCAATATAAATCTTTGTAGCCTCCATCTCGCCAATATAAGCACGAACTTGTTCAGCAAACTTCTGAAGAATAAATTGAACCTGTGATTTTTCCTTATCAAGCTTGCGGTTCGATTCTGCATCGCGAGAATCTCGTAACATTTTTTCTATTGCCGAGGCACGTTCAATTATGAACTGCGAGTTTTTCTGTGCTAAATCAGCATTGATCCTCGTAAGACTTACATTAACATCTGCTGTTTTACGCTGTCTTTCATTAAGATGTTCCGCAAGTCTAGCGGCAAACATACCTGTTGGGAGCTCACATCCTCTTGAACTGAAATATTCTTCAATCTCTAATTGAGCTTTATCATCTTCAATTGCTTGCCGAGCTAAAGTTTGAGCAAATTCATCTTCTAAAATTCCAGGAGCAAGACCAGTTGCACCAGTAGTAATATCTGCTATGATCCTGGCTACGAGCAGGTCATACAAAGTGCTAGATAATGGTATCTCTGTCCAATTGATAGTTGTAGTAATACCTGAATCAGGAGGTGTAATCAATGCAAGACTACTTGTATCAATAGTAGGCAGGACAATAGGTACAGGTGCAGTAACATCAAATGAATCAAATGTAATATCTACACCAGTAAGATTAGCGGTTGGTGGTGATACTCCTGCTGTTGGTGTTGTAATATCAATATCAATCGTCAGTGTAGGTAAATCTGTTGGAAGTGCATAAGATGTAATCAGGCTATTCAGTGTCCCAAGATACCCAGAGTTTCCATCAACACCATTCAGTTTAATAAGATATTCCTCAGCCACTTCCATCGTCCGATCAAACTTCTCATTGATCAGCGTATATGGAGCAGACGGAGTAACTGCAGGCCATGGATCATGAATCCTAGCTATATCATCAGTACTTCGTTGTTCAATTGGAACTATTGCAGTTGCTTCTGTATATGCCATATTACCACACCGAATTAATTATATTATGACCATCGACAACAGTACAGCCTTGTGTTCCGGTCGGATAATAAAGTTTATTTTTCGTAGGAACAATCAAACGCCCATCAGGAGTACCAATACACTTACCTTCGTTACTTCCCCATGTAGCGCACAAGCCAAGTATTTGAAGATATGTATCAGAGTAATCAGTCAATTCAATATTTTCTGAAAATTCATGAGCAGGAAAGGAAGCTTTCTTGATCCACTTCAGTGATTCAAACTTTCCTTCATCAGCAAGAAACCAAATCTTCTCACTATCAGATACCCATACACCACCCTCAACAGGTTTCATCATCAGGACATCTGATACAAATGGAAGAACCATCGCAGCAAGTCTAAACTTACCAAACGCTAAATATTCAGAAACCCATATCTCCTTGCCAATTGCAATCCACATTCTTCCTTTGAAGATACATATCTTATTACCGTAAGGAGCAGGATAAAAAACTTTCTGTGTTGCTGCTCCAACATGATTATATCCTGGCCAATCGTAGTTTATTCCATCAACAATAAGTCCATGTGCTGAAAGGCTTGACCAGTAAGTTTTATCACCTGCTTGCCAAAAACCAAGTCTCTGTCCTTTAACTAATCCTGTAACAACTGGAGTTGCAGGAACACTTGCATCAGGATTGAGTTGAAATATTGCCGCATCACTGATTCGTTGCTGAACTTGAAAACCTTCTGCCTTATCACACCAAACTTGCGAAGGTACAGATGAAATCTCAAGTTGTCCCGGTCTGCTTATGATTTGACCAGAATCATCAATATTAACATTTACACCTTCAGCTATATCTGCTGATCCAGTTTCTTGAACATTCTCATTCAATCTTTTTGGATCTATTTTATTATTTATTCCAGTACATTTGGAAATTATCTTAACTGTTTCAATCATAATATTTATTTAAGCATAAATCCGCGTGAATAAGATGGAAGAGTTAATTCAAAAGTTCTCATCGCTTCAAGAAAAAGATTTTTAAACTTAATCGTATTCGGTGTCTCACCTTCTATACCATCTTCAAGATGCTCCTGAGCTTTCCAGGCAGCAAAATTTACCAAAAGAGATACTTGTAAATGCTCTGGAATTCCATCAGGAACAGCTGTATCAGTAATCATATCAACAGGTTTTCTATAATAATGCAGTGTTAATGTTTCAGCACTAGCAGGAATACCTTGATAATATAATTTCTTTCCATGTTCAATAACTTCAGAAATATTACCTACCTTATTTAACAACGGATACGTTTCTGCAAACTCTATAAATGAATGTGCTATGTCAATCTCACTTCCCGATGAAGAAGATACAAATTGTAACTCTCGTTGAAAATTAGTAGGCATAGTTACAAAAGCAGCTACAGTAGATGTTTCTACAGTATCTATAGTAAATAATTCTGGTAATGGTGGAGTAAGTACATTTGGCAGTGGATTAGCAATCCCATCTAGCAACGAAGGCATCCCACCAGCAATCTCAGAAACTCCCTGATTAATAAAACCACCCAAAGAAGCAGCTAAAGAAGAATCATCAACAAGGACATTAACTTTATTTTTTAACTCAATAAAAGTAGCCATAAATTTCCTTATAAATCTTCCTGCGTTATTTGAGTAGTTATAAAATTTTCTTCTGGTTCAGGACGATACACAGGAACACTTTGCTTATCACCCAATGGTTTTGGATCAGTATAATGTGGATGTTTCTCTTCCCAACATGTATCAGCACAAACAAATAATTTATCCCAAGTCATTCTGCATTCAGATGCGTAACGCTGAAAACCACATTGATCACAGATTACTAAATAATCACCAGGTTTATATGACATTATTTAACCGCTCCTTTTCTTCTGCACAATCTATACACAACTTACAACCAGGAACAGCAGCTCGTCGTAACTCAGGAATAAGATCATCGCATTCTTCGCAGTGAGTTCTTGATTCACCTATTTGTAACTGTGATCTGATTGCGATGATAGCATGTTCTCGGTGCAATGATTCAAATCTCTCTGCCTGCTCAAGTTGTTCCATATTATTCACCAACTATAACACGTTTTACTGAGGCTGAAAACTTAGACCACACTCCAGCAATTATAATACCAGATAACCCAGATAAAATTAACACAGTAAAGAATCGTCGGATAATACTCTTGCTATCATCCATTATAGCATTAAACTTTTTATTGCCTTCAATGATAACTCTAAGCTCTTCAGGTGTTATGCTCGAAAATCGGCAATCTTCAACTGAATGCTTTTTATGTTGTATGGACTCAAATATAGCTGTTATATCTTCTAAGTCTTCTGGAGTTAAACTATTACGCCGTGTATGATAAACCTTTAGCTCATTATCCACGTAATGCCTCACTTTGACCTGATGTAGCTGGTCTTTCGAGTTTTTCAGCTTTAACAGGTATTGAAGGTGCAGGCTCGGCTTTATCTAGTCCAGGGACGCCCACCTTCTTACTCGTTATCTTTGTCCAGATGATATGGAAAAGACTTCCAAGAGATATCAAGATTCCTGCTATTACTTCAGCATCTGTAGCAGTAAGTTCAACTGTAACATACCCAAAGTGCCTTAGAACCGCAAATGAAATACCTAGAAGACCAGTTACTGTAGCAAACATTGTGCCCGCGTTTTTCCATGTCTCTGGATTTCTAACTTGCTGACCTACTCTAAATACATCTGTCATGAACTTCAGATTCATCTACTCACCTCTTTGTTAGTAGTACCACAGTTATCACAAGTCTTCTTTCCATTAATTTGCTGAAAGTGAGGACACCATATATCAGGTAACTTTCCCATAATATCATAAGCAAAGCAAAACAGTTCACCGCATTGAGCATACCGATCTTTAACACCCCGCATCGTTATATCCAGTAAGCTTTCATCTGCTATCGTTCGTGTCTCCAAAATACTCACTCCACACTCTGGACAAAATGTTCTACCATGAAATTCAGTTAAACAGTACTCGCAGACAGTCATTTTCCGTTAAAATAAAATGTTACATCCTGACTGTTATTTTTGTACGGAGCGTGCAGATAAACTCCATGATGAGATGTACCAGTATCAGCTTCTCCTTCCCCGTTCGGACCGAGGCCTGGCTTGAACACAAAACCGTCACTTTCACGATAATTATGAGAAGTATCTTCTACATAAACAGTATGCCCATCGGAGAACACAACCTTGATTTTGCTCCCGAAATCTGGTCCTTGCTCAGGTATCCTCCAAGCCCATCTTCCACCATTGCGCTGCCCATATGCTTTATAGGATTTTGCATGAAGGAAGTCTACGTCTCCACTTGGAACATCATTACCAGGAGATACTTTCAAGTCATCCTGAAGCGTTCCCTCTTTATCACTTACGTTGTAGGTGTTTGTGGTGGTCGTGTTGGTCGTCGTCGGATTATCTGAATTTGTTTTTCTTAAATCCTGCCACCATTTTGCTACCGCATCTGTCATACCGCCAGTCGCAGCATTGGCTCCCTGACTACCAAGTGCACCCTCTTGCTGAGAATCCATACCACCAGAGTCGATGACTATAATAGTTTGATCGCCGCATAGAGGATCAGCTGTAACATCTTTTGAAGTAGTAGGAGCTTTAGATCCCATGTTACCTTCGATACTTGTTATCTTTATTGTTCCGCATCCCGGCAAGCTCACCAAAAACAAAACCAAAAGCCATAAGCCTATCCCAACATTCCTTGTCCAGTCAGTTTCTTTCATTTCATCTCTCCTTTAGTTAATTGTTTTTATTCCGTCACTCGGAATCAGTAGCCCCGGTTACGTGCGCCCCGCCTGGCCAAACGTAACGAATTCTTGCAGGTGTTCCGCTGCCGCATACTGATTCTGATCTGATCGTTGTCCACGCCGCTTCGATATCGGCTTGCTGCCTGTCAATTGCGTCTGGTTGGCCATGAAACCCATCAACATACCGGCCAACCTTATTGTACCCCGCAGCGGGAGTGGTGATGCAGTTCCCTGAACCATCATCCCCCCATGTAATGCCATAGTAGGTGCACGTCCCGGACTGTCCTGGGAGGCAATTGGTCGCAACGTCCCTGGAGTCAGGGGTTGTGCATGGGTCCGGATATGCATGTATCCCGCTGTTTTCAACTCGGTCGATAAACGTAGTGAGCCGTGGGTAGTTTACTACCTCGCACATCTCAGGCATGATGTGCATAAATGCAGCCAGTGCTTTCATCGGACCGCGAGAGGAAGAAAAATATCCAGATGCGGGGCCATAGACCGTAGGACCGTCGATGTATCCATATGGGTCCCAATTTTGTTTTTGATTGGTGTTGCCTCCGGCTCCGGTGCCGCCGTCATATTTCTGGGCTAAGACAACACCGGCCCAATATAAGTCATTGTTTGTCTCATAAGTGCCCCAGACAGGAGCCGCATCGGTTCCCTTCTGTATCTGCCCTAGCTCAAGTGGCCCTCTCAGATAATCAAACTCATGCAGCCGTGTTGGTTCCAACTTGAGCTTGTCCATTATTGTCTCATCGGTCAATAACGCCCCGAGAAAATATGGCGCTGTAACTTTGCCGACTGCCTGAGATGCGCCAGCGGCCCAATATCGCTCTCTGCCTACGGGCGCATCGTACATCGCATGATATATATCCAGTCCGTAAGAAAGTAACGACGCTAAGGCTGGTTTCTTCTGCTCAATCGTATTTCCAGAACTCATCACCGCCACAAAGCCATTGTTAAGATACCCGCCATTGTCAGCACCATAGTCATCCGATACCAACTCTGAACGAAACGCTCTGCCGCCTTCACTGAACATGCCATCAATAGAATCAAGCGAGAATATTTCCGTGTTATGCGCCCACCTCTCCCTGATAACTTCAAGATCAGCTTCAGTCTTTGCAGGGAAATAAGACTTCGCCGGAAGTCTGGTAAGGTCGAGGTCTGACCAAGTGATTACTTCTTTCGTTTCTCCAGTTATGTTGGGCCGCAACATATCTATTCCTTCATTGGAGGGGACGGAGGGGAGAATAGTAAGAACTGCATAAACATATAGACACCCCCCTAAAATTGAGGATGTGCCGCACTGTCCGTCAACGGCCTGATTCTTTTCGAGAGCAGCGACAATAGAGTTTATACCAGAATACGACTGTGGCAACGCGGGAATGATATCCTGTGCCGCACTATAGTTTCCGTAATTCTGACTCTCCGTTCGGAGACCCATGGACTCCATTATCGGGTCAACGTCAGCAGATATGAAATTATCCGATGTTGTCGTTACCCCAGTGACTGTAACAGTAGACTGCCCGACAGCAGGAGCGACCCACCAGTCGAGATTTGCGAACTGGCCACACAGTGCCGATCCACCAGCAGAATTAAAATCGAACGTGAAGTTCTTCCCTTGTATTGTGAGGGTCTTAGTAGTGCATGGTGTAGCCGCATGGGAGAGTGCTGGCAATATAAGTAACATTCCTGCAATGATATACGCTTTCTTCATTACTCCCCTCTCAGTGTGTCGTATATCGTGATGTCAGCCATTCTTCCGCCAGCCGACCTGTCCCCAGTTGACCTGTTGCCGAGAAAAAGCGAACCTGGTGTTGCAATGTTTCCCGGCCATGTAGCAGAAACCTCATTTGTGATCAACACGTTATCTATGTATACGGACACAGTGTCAGTGGCATTATCAAGGTTGACCTCCACATCATGAACCCCTATGAATAAAGATGTTGTGGTCGTGATGTTTTTCCATATTGTGACTCCGTTGTAATCTATCTGTAAATCGAGGCTGGAAACCAAGGTCATAAACTGTATCTGCTCAGCGCCTAAGCAAAAGAATTTACCATAATTATCATGGGTTTGATCTGTCTTACCGAACTTGAACGTTATTCGAAATTTGTCTGGATTGATATTTGCAACCCCGACAGACACGATATCATCAGTCGCACCATCAAGGTCGAACCCTACGCCCTGAGAAGCCTCAGTAAACGTGATATTTGCAGCGTTGACTTTCGTAACTGTGCCTGTCCCGTATGCAAGCGGTGCCCCGTTCGTTTCGTCGCCCTCAAGTAAAGCGCGGTATGCTGGAGCTGATCCACCTTCTATAGCTACCGTGCCAGTTCCGTTGAGCTCCATGGTTCCGCTGCCTGATAGCGATATTTCACCGGCATACGAAACGGCGCTAAAGAAGCAGCCAACTACCAGTGTAGTTAAAAATGTTTTCATAATATTTCCTTGTAAATTCATTCCCCGACTCCGTCCTGAATACCGTTAACGTGGGAGTTGTCTATTTTGTATCTGGTTACTCCACTAAAGCGGTATGCTCCGATATCGCCGAGAGAAAGCCTATCCTCTGTTGATTGGTTCGCGTATTGTTTATCTGGTGCTAGGGATGTGCCAAAGACATTTCCTGAAAGAATTAAGGACGGCAACGCTCCGGCTGTGTTTATGGCTCCCGACCCTACCGCTAGGGAATAATTCCCCGCAGCCCTA
>Ga0209416_1000191_pt1 | contig 66208 bp, 77 predicted proteins | sample RifGroF1_FD_184001 | JGI IMG/M metagenome (GOLD analysis project Ga0209416, IMG submission 184001) | Groundwater microbial communities from Rifle, Colorado, USA - Groundwater F1 (SPAdes) (version 2) | ecosystem: Environmental > Aquatic > Deep subsurface > Groundwater | place: Rifle, Colorado... | reverse complement strand
CCGGCCGGTGCCAAACGGGTCAGCACACTGGCCTTCTTCGGCGGCGGGCCGTCCATCACCAGCTGGGCGTAGTAGCGGCGACCCTCGCCCACCGCACGCCACAGCACCCGGCAGTACTTGACCTCGCCTTGCAGCGCGTTCCAGAGCCATTCGTCTTGGGCCAGGTTCAGCTCTTTGACCCGCAGGCCCCAGTCGGCGCCCATCACCAGGAACAGGTTCTCGCGGTCGAAGCGGGGCGCCCCGGCGTTGTTCTTGCCTTCGAGGCTGTGGAGGGGCCGGCGAGCGCCCTTGAAGCGCGGTCGCCCGCGCAACCCGTAGAGGTGCTGCTCCAGCGCGTCAAAGACCTTGGAGCCCAGTTTCTGGGCCACGTGCGAGCCCAGCCGGTCGGAGAAGCCCGCGGCGTTTTTGTGCCGGATGGCCAAGCCCTGGAAATCGTATTCGGTGAAGCCGTGCGCGGCGCGCACGGCCTTGAAGGCGTCCTGGCGTTCTTTACGCTGCTCGGCGGTGCGCCGGGGCAACAAGCGGGCCACCGCCCAGGCCGGGTCGGCGCGGACCGCGTCGATGATGCCCAGCCCGTCCTGCAGCAGCACGTTGTTCAACCGGGAGCCGGCCGTGAACACGCCCAGCAGCCGACGGGCGTCGGCTGCGTTGACGTCCAGCGGCAGCTCGACGACGTGGGAGGGCTTGGGCTTTCTTGCCATGTAAAGTTTAGACGCTCATTTTAGCTTCAAAGGCCTTGAGGTGCAATGCGCCGCTAACCCCGCCCTGAAGAGACGAGGCTTGCGCGGCGGTTTTTTGGTCAAACGAGGCGGTAGTGCCATCACGGGCCAGGTGCCCAAGCCCACGGTTCTGGTCGACACCCGGGAACAAGCGCCCCTGGGGCTGGCACGGTTCGACAACTGGATTGGCGGCTGCCGGACAGCAACCCTGGAGACCGGGGACTACAGCATCGAAGGCATGGAGTCGCTGGTCTGTCTGGAGCGTAAATCCCTTGTCGACCTGGTGGGAACGCTCATGCACCAAAGAGAACGGTTTTTTCGACAGCTCGAACGGATGCAGGCGTTCCCCTACCGCGCCATCCTGGTCGAGGCCAGCTACGAGGACATCAAGAGCCCGTACAAGTTCATCAACGATGTGATGGCCCATCCCAACGGCGTGTCCGGTTCGCTGGACGCGCTGGAAGTGCGCTTTGGCATTCCGGTCCTCTACACCTCGCGCAACCGCGCCCTGGCCGAGGAAAAGGCCGCCAGCTGGCTGAGCAAGACGTTCACCTATTGGTGGCTGGAGTCCAACGGTCTGGGACGAGTGCTCCAGGAAGGGGACCTCTGAACAGGAGCCCCAGGCGAGAGAAGCTGTTTTCTGGCTTCCGGACCGAGGCTAAAACCTTGTGCCCACCTCAGCCGCCCTTGCGCCGCGATGTCCCGGGCCAACGCGGCCTGCTTCGCCCCTGACCGGGCCTAACCGGGCCGAACGAAAAGAGGCCCGCATTGCTGCAGGCCTCGTGAATCAGGCATCCACCAGTTCAGCGGGGGTGCTTTGGTAGGTCCAGGTGGCGCGCTCGACCAGGTCAACCAGGGGGGAAACCCGGTATGCCCGGTCGAGTCGTTTTGCAGGCAGGGCCGGTCGGCCTTCTGCGAGCAACAGGTGGAAAACGAGTTCTCCGTGTTGCGTGAGCTCCAAGTACAGGGCGCGGGCCTGAATGCCAGTCTTCGACCCATGATGGCGGGTCAGGTACTGGCTTTGCAGTCGGGCTATGTTTTCCAGAACCAGCGGCAGCAGCCCGCCCAGAGTCAGAGCGCAGGGGGCGCCGGCGCACTTCAGCACCTGGCGGTTGAGCACGTCCCGATACGGGAGCAAATTCTCTGGGTTGGTCGCCAGCTTGGTGGTTGCCAGCAGCAGCTCGACGTATTTGACGAAAACACGCAGCTGCTTGGCGTCCAGGTCGTCGAATTTGGCCGCACTCGGGTTGGGGCCGATGGCGGTCAGGTACGCCTGCGACAGCGCGCCCAGTTCGGCATAGAGCCGGAAGAACACGAGGTTCACCTCGGGGGTGCTCGCGGCCGTGGGGTCCGCCAGGCAGGCATCGAAGACAGGATTGACCAGACGGTCGACAAGTTGTTCCAGGGTCGGTTGAGGCATGAGGGTTCCTTGAGAGGGTGAAAAGGGGTCTTCCTCGTGTAGGCATTTCGCGAGAGGTGGGGCGCAGCAGGGCGGTTGCGCGGTAAACCCAGTCTCGACGAACTTCACGTCTGTAAAGTATCGTTTACTTTATGCTAAAATGCGAGTGCCCACCTCCCGGGGAAAGACCAGCCGTTCGCCGCGCGGCATTGAAGAAAAAACCGGCCATACGCAGAACCCCGGTCGCCCATGAAACCAGCCTTTGTTCTCTTTCTAGGAATAGCCGCCCAGCCGGCCTTCGCGCTCCAGGTGTCTGCCGCATTCGCGGAATACTGCGAAACGAACCTGCCTGCCACCCAGATTGAGGTGGTTTCGGAAGCACCTGCCCTCGTTTACGATTTTTCAAAGTCCGTCCGGGATTTGACGCAAAGAAAGTCCTTTGGCGCTCGCGCGCTGACCCTCGGCCTAACCGAACGCAAACTGGTTACAGAGCTGCAAATCAGCAGCCCGTCAAAGAGCCATCGTTGGGAGCCCGTGATGTGTACGCGACCGTCCGTGACCGTCACCTTGTCGCTGGCCCCCCATACGGTGTTTGTGGGGACGGAGTTCCCGCAGGATGGCTGTGCGTTCAGCGCAATTTTGAAGCATGAACAGCGCCACGTAGCGGTGAACAACATGGCGCTTAAAAACACGGCGGAGCGGCTCACCCGAGAGTTGCGCGCTTCTTTCGGGAACCGGGTCTATTACGGACAGCGCGCGGAGTTGGAGGCGGCCATCTCCCGACAAACCCGCGATTGGCAAGTTTGGGTGGAGAGCGAAATTGCAAAGGTGGACCGTCTGCACAACAGCATCGACACTCCCGAAGAGCACGCCCGAAACGACACGTTGTGCGGCGGGGAGATTCCGCTGGCGCTCAAGGCCGCCGGGCTCCGGTAGAAGCCGCGCTTAGCCGAACCGGTCGCAGCCTCGGGCAGTACGCCCGGGCGCCTGCTGTGTGCCTGCTGGCCGAGTCGGCGCGGGCGCTCAAGGCCGCCGTGTCCGGCGCCCCAATCAGGACGAACGCCCCCTCGCAGGGCTGGTGCGTCGATTCCCCGATTTCCCTAAAACCCGCCGGATTCTTCGCTATTCCGGGGGGGCCCGCCCCCGAGCGTTGCCGGGTAAGGGAAGCAAGAGAGGCTACCGCGCGAGGACGCCCGAGAACATTCTGATGATGCATTAAGATATACTGAGAGAACACATCTAAAGTGATTCTCTCGTCGTTCTTTCGAGGGCTATAGGCCTTCGCCGCCGGGTGTTCGCTATTCGGAGCACCATGCCAGCCCTCTCGCCAGCCCCCTCTCTGCTCAACTTCTGGGGCAAGGCCCAACCAGTTTCTGCCGATGGCCCCCGTTGGCACCCGCTGCCGTATCACAGCCTGGACGTGGCTTGCGTCACCGCTGTGTACCTGGAGCGAAATCCTTCGGTCATGCGTGCCTTGTGCGAGGCCACCGATTGGCCCGCCGACCAGGTGCAACGCCTCTGCTACTTCCTGGCTTGTGCGCATGACCTCGGAAAGGCCCACCCAGGCTTTCAGTCCAAGGCCCCCGAGTTGTTCGCAGCGCAGTTTCCCGGCCGGGTGCCCGTCACGGAACCCCTGCACCACTCCCAGGCAGGGCTGGGCATCCTGGTCCAGTGGCTGGCATCCGTCCCTGCCGTTCTGCACGCGCAAGACACGGGGGAGTCCCTGGACAGCTTGACGGACCGACTGGAGCCCCTTTTGAACGCAGCGTGTGGTCACCACGGAAGACCGCAGGACCTCGGCGCGTCGGCTCTTCGGCCGGCATGGAGTGCGCCGGTGCTGGCTTACATGGATGAAGCACAACAGCTCTTCGGCGAGGACCTCGTTGCACAAGTCTTGGCCTTGAGCGATGCGCAACTGCGCAAGGCTTCCACCGTTCTGGCCGGTGTCATCACCCTGTGCGATTGGGTGGGCTCTTCGCAAGAGTTCTTCCCGTATGTCGCGCCTTCGCTGTCGTTGGCGCTGTACGCGGAGTCCCGGGCGCGCAACGCGCAACGCGCCCTGGATTCGCTGGGCCTGGCCGAGAAGCCCGCTTGTGAGCAAGTGGGGTTCGGCTTCCTGTTTCCCGCCCTGGCGAACAGCCCGTCCCCCTTGCAGGCCTATGCCGACAGCGTGGCGTTGGCCCCGGCCGCGGGCCCGACCTTGTTCATCCTTGAAGACGAGACCGGCGCTGGCAAGACCGAAGCGGCGCTGGCGCTGGCATCACGCCTGGTGGGGCAGGGGGCTGGCAGGGGCGTGGCCTACACCTTGCCCACCCAAACGACAGCGAATGCCATATTTCAGCGCATCTCGGGCGTGGCCGAGGGGTTCTTCAGCCCCGGCTCTCGGCCTTCCCTGGTGCTGCGCCACGGCGCGTCACAAGCGGCGCTGCGCAGCATGCTGGCGACAAGTCCCGAGATGGGCGCCATTTCTTCGGACCTGAACTCTTGGGCCAGCGACAGCTCGAAAACAAGTCTTTTAGCGGACTTCGGGGTGTGCACCATCGACCAGGTGGTGCTCTCCGCGCTGCCCACAAAACACTTCGTGCTGCGGCAGCTCGGGCTGGCGCACAAGGTACTGGTGGTCGACGAGGCCCACGCCTGCGAACCATATTTGCTGGAGCTGCTGGCCAGTGCGCTGCGCATCCATGCCCGCAACGGGGGCAGCGCGATTCTGCTGTCCGCCACCCTCCCGCGAGAAGCGAAGGGCAAGCTGCTGGCGGCGTTCGCGGAAGGTGCGGGCTTGCCCCGCCCGGCCCCCTGCGCACGCGCCTACCCTCTCGCCTCCGCACTGAGCCGCAACGGGTTGGTCGAAACCCCGGTCAGCGCGCGCCGCGCGCCCCGTCGCCTGGACTTTGAGCCGCTGCAGGAGGCGGACATCACGGCGCTCGTGAGCACGTGGCTTCAGTCCGGCAAGTGTGTTGCGGTGATTCGGAACACGGTTCGCTCGGCACAGGAGACCTTTGACCAGTTCGAGGCGCTGTTCCCTGGTCGCTGCGAGCTCGTGCATGCGAAGTTCGTCGCCCGCCATCGTGACGACAATGACAAGCGTCTGCTGGGTTGCTTTGGCAAGAGTGGCGCCGGTAGCGCGCGCCGCGGCCGCCTGGTGATTGCAACGCAGGTGGTCGAGCAATCGCTGGACGTGGACTTTGATGAGCTGGTGACAGACCTTGCCCCGTTGGACGCGCTGCTGCAGCGGGCCGGCCGGCGCCGGCGCCACTTGCGAGACTTGGGCGGGAACTGCGTCTCAGGGGAGGGCGCGATGGACGCGCGCGAGCCGGGCCCCGTCTACGTGGTGATGCCTGCCGCCGGTGAGAACACCGAATTTCTGGGAGAGCTTCCCGCACACACGGCGTTCGTGTACCCCATGCCTGGCGTGCTCTGGCGCACGGCGGAGTACCTGCAGACCCACAAGGGGCTGGTGGTTCCCGACCAGGTGCGCGAGGCGGTGGACTACGCCTATGCGAGCGACATCGAGCCCCCGGCGTTTCTGCTGGATGCGGAGCTGGACTCCGACGGTAAGGTCCGGGCGGCGCGCCAGAAAGCACGTTTTGTGGCCATCGACCCTGCCCTGGGCTACTCGTGCCAGCTGAAGAGCTTGAGCTCCGCTGAGTGCGTCACGCGCCTGGGTGAGCCCTCCGTCAAGGTGGTGCTTTGCGACGCGCATGGCACACCCTTGTTTGGCGACAAGGAGGGCTCCCGACTCTCGCTGCGAGCGAGCTTGCTGGACCTTGAGCAGGGGGCCGACGGCAACGCCACGCTTCGCATGCAAAAGGCTGGCCTGGCCGAATGGGTGGCGGCTGTAAAGGACATTCAGGGCCGCAACCGACAGGCTACCTACAGCTTGCAACGGGGTTTGCAGGTTTCTGGTCCCCTTTGACACCGCGCCAGCGGGGATAGCTCGTACCAGCAGTTGACGTTTTTAGGCGAGTAGCCGGCTGCCCCGCGCCAGCGGGGATATCTCGTTCATTGAGCGTTCGGGTCTGGAGGGCACTTTGTCCGCCTCGCGCCAGCGGGGATACCTCGCGAATCTGGCCCAGGTCCTTGTAGAGGGAGTGGCCCGCCCCGCGTCAGCGGGGATGCCTCGCTGACGCTCGCCAAGGTTGTTTCGGCCGAGTCGTTCGCCCCGCGCCAGCGGGGATGCTGAGCAAGGGTCGCCCTCCCGACGCCGGGACTGGCCGTCTTTCTCGGGGAGCTACCTCGGCTGCCCGCGCCACGTCTGTAAAGAGCAGGAGGTATAATTCGATTGCCAATTTTAGGATGAGCGTCTCGCGTCAGCGGGGATTCCTCGAGGCCGCGCAGCCAGGCGGACAGGCCTAACACCCCTGCCCCGCAGTAGCGGGGATACCTCGACTTAAGGGCGGTTCGCACCCATCCCCGTCGTGTCCGCCCCCTCGCCAGAGGGGATACCTCGAGCTCAAACGGCACACCAAAGACCTCGGCCGTGTTCTCCCCGCGTCAGCGGGGATGCCTCGAACGGCTGTGCAAAAGACGCGCTCGACTAATCCGCCCCGCGCCAGCGGGGATGCCTCAACCTTCAGATTGCCCGCGTGCATAGTTCTGACGTCCGCCCCGCGCTAGCGGGGATTGCTCGAGTCTCGTGACGCAGATAGCAGCTGCAGCCCAATCTGCCCCGCGCCCGCGGGGATGCCTCGAACAAGCAGAAGGGCGACAAAGCAAAAGTCGCGTGCTCCCCGCGCCAGCGGGGATAGCTCGGACGGAAAAGTCTGGAAGGAACAGACGGTGGCGCTCGCCCCGCGTCAGCGGGGATACCTCCCAACTTGCTTCAGACTTGCATCTTGGGTACCTGCCCGTCCCTCGTCAGCGGAATAGTTCTTGGTGTCAAGAGGGGCAGACGCGCCACTCGTCACCGGCCCTGCGTTAGAGGGGGTACCTCGTAACCCGTCCTCCAGGAGGATGTGTTGACGGCGTTCGCCTCGCGCCAGCGGGGATACCTCGGCGGCCAGGGCTTTGTCGGTCTTTAGGTCGAGGGCCGCCCCGCGCTAGCGGGGATACCTCGACTGTCCACAAGCACTAGGCACATCTGCGCAGTCTGTCCCGCGCCAGCGGGGATGCCTCGAATCGCCAGGGCTTTGAAAGTCTGCCGTGGGGGCCCGCCCCGCGCCAGCGGGGATACCTCGTTCCGGGCGTAGCCTCTGGGGTTCGCAACAACGTCCGCCCCGCGTCAGCGGGGATGCATCTTCCCTGGGTTCAGCGTCCAAAAGAGCCACCAGGTTCGCCCCGCGTCAGCGGGGATGTCTCGTCGTTGACTGCACCCCCACCGCGGAGGATGCCTTCCTCCCCGCGTCAGCGGGGATACCTCGAACAACCGCACTGACGGCGCGTTATCGCCCCGGTCCGCCCCGCGCCAGCGGGGGTGTCTCGAGGCAACCTGTCGCCCAATCCCTCAAGTTTTTGTTCGCCCCGCGCCAGCGGGGATGCTTCATACAGGTACAGCATCATTGGTCGAACGTCGTTGTCCGCCCCGCGCCAGCGGGGATTCCTCGGGGATTTGCTTGTCACCGTCGCGCGTGAAGGTGCCCGCCCCGCGTCAGCGGGGATGTCTCGCGGGGGGGCTGTCCTCAAGCTGGCGTGACTGGCTGTCCTTCTCAGGGGAGCTACCTCGGCTGCCCGCGCCTCGTCCGTAAAGAGCTGGAGGTATAATCAGTTTGTCCATTTTAGGAAATGCGCCCCGCGTCAGCGGGGATTCCTCTTCGCTAACCCTGCGCACCGAAGACGTGGCTTCGTCCGCCCCGCGCCAGCGGGGATACCTCGACCATGTTCATCTTCACCGTGCGAGTAGCGCGGGTTGCCCCGCGCTAGCGGGGATACCTCGGTCGCGCGTTTTTCTCGCCGGTAAGCGCTGAAGTCTGCCCCGCGCCAGCGGGGATACCTCGCAGCTGTACACGTATGTCGGTCGAAACGGCAACTTCGCCCCTCGCCAGAGGGGATACCTCGAGCTCAAACGGCACACCGAAGACCTTGGCCGTGTTCTCCCCCCGCGTCAGCGGGGATGCCTCGATTTGACGGGTGACGTTCTCGACGTCCCAGTCGTCCGCCCCGCGTCAGCGGGGATGTCTCGCGGAAGAACGGGCGGGGCTCGCGTGCTGCATTGTCTGCCCCGCGCCAGCGGGGATACCTCGTCGGCCACGTCTCTTTCCAGGAACCGGACAGAGTCCGCCCCGCGCCAGCGGGGATACCTCGTACGGCACGCCCGACCCTACCGACCCCACTGCGTCCGCCCCGCGCCAGCGGGGATACCTCGACGAAGCCCAGGATAACCCCGGCGACGGCAAAGTCCGCCCCGCGCCAGCGGGGATACCTCGCGCCCGTACGCTGCCGCGATTGCTGCTGTCTTGTCCGCCCCGCGCCAGCGGGGATACCTCGCGCGTCAAGCTTGTTGCGGTCGAATTGCACGAGTCCGCCCCGCGCCAGCGGGGATACCTCGAACGCACTCGAAAATGCTCTGACAGTACATAAAAAAACACTGCCAGTTGATTTCAGGCGCTGAAACCAATACAATGCCCAGTCGGCTGGCCCTGCGTTGGCCCGCTTTTTCTAGTTCTCATAAAGGCAAACTGTGCCGGATATCAACTGTTCTCCGGAGGCGTTCAACGTCCTCAATTCCGCGTGGGTGCCCGTTCGGCTTCCTGACGGGCGTATCGTCAAGGTGTCCCCCCGTGAGGTCGCGCAAAGCCCGGCCCTGGAAGTCGCCCACCCCCGCGACGACTTTTCCGCGCTCATCACGGAAGTCCTGGTCTGCCTCTACCAAACCCTGGCCGCGCCCGCCACGCAGGCGGACCGTGTGGCCTTGCGCAAGCCTGGCGCGCTGCCAGACCTGTCCGGGTTCGAGCGTGCGGCTCACCAGTTCAACCTGCTGGGAGACGGCGCGCGCTTTCTGCAATCCCCGGTACCGCTTGGAAATGAGGCCCCCACCAGCAGCCTGTTGTTCGAGGCCCCCGGGGAAAAGACTCGCAAACTGAACAAGGATTTTTACGTCGGGCGCGCCGCCTACCAGGTGGTGTGCCACGACTGCGCCCCCGCCTTGTTGATGCTCAACCAAGGCCATGCCCGAGTGGGCGGTTCGGGCTACCGGACCGCGTTGCGCGGAGGCAGCGCCATGACGGTGCTCATCCAAGGCGCCACGCTCTGGGAGACCATTCGGCTCAACCTGTTGGCCACGGACAGCTTTCTGCGGGACTACAGCCTCGAAGGCGCCCCGCTGAGCACGCTCCTCTGGGAGTCGCCGGAAGTGTTCACCCAGGCCACCGTGCCTACCAAGCAGCTCGGGGCCTACGCCAGCCTGTGGTGGATGCCGCTCGCACTGAGGCTCACCTCCAGGCCGAATCCCGCCGGCGAGCCCTGCACCCTTTGTGGCGAGGTGCACGCGCACGTCCTGGGAGAGACGGTCCACAAGGCGGCCACGGCCTCGAAGGCTCCGGCAGGGCTTTACCACCCACACACCGCCTGGACCGAGAAGAAGGACACCGCCGACTTTCTCCCCGTGATGGTCCCCAAAGCAGCACACATGCTGCGCGAATGGGTGTCGCTCAACCTGGGCGGCTCTCGCCCGGGAACGGCCCTGGCCGCCCTCTCCGGGTTGGGAGTGGCGGCCGCGCGTGACGCGCGCCTCTGGACCTTTGGACCCAGCTGCGACAAAAACACGTTTTCTCGCTGGCACAACGAGGTCGTTCCGACCTTGGTGCACGAGGAGCTGACCGCAGCTGAGCTGCGCGGTGTGGCGCTGTCCTTGTTGGAAGACTCGCAAAAGGTGTTGTCCTTGCTGGGCGAGGCCCTGCAGCAGAACAAGCCCCCAAAACCCTCCGTTCCCTTGAAGGGCGCCGCTGTGCAAGCGCTGGCCACGCTCACCATTGCTTGCCGGGAGCAGATGGGCGTTGCGCTTTCGCAGGTAGACGCAGACTCCGGCGCGCTCCCGCTTTCGGTGGACGAGGTGTTCAAAGCCAGCATCCGTCGCCGTGCCGCCGCCCTTTTCGACGAATACGTCCAGTTCGACGGCTCGGCCCCCAAGGGCCTCCAGTACGCCCTCCAGGTGCGAGCAAAGCTGCGCAAGCAGCTCGGCTTGGCCTCTTTCAAACCCTCCGCCAAATCTGTTGCCAAATGACCTCCGACACCACTTCTTTGGCCGCGCCTGCGGCACGCACTGAACCCCCCCGGGCCGAACAACTCGTGCTGTCGGCCTACGCCCGCCTGGCCGCATCGAAAAGCCCCAGCGTGCACCGCCTGCGTCGTGGCACCCAGCTGATGGACGCGATGCTTGAGCCCGTCTTCTATGAGGTCAAGCAGCAGCTCGGCGCCCACGGGCACAAGTGGGTGAAAGATGAGAACCTCGCCTGCGCCCTGCTGCTGGCCCCGCTGCTCAAGGGAGGCAAGGCCTCTCTCGGTCGCGCGCTCTCCAAGGCGTCGTTCTCGGAGTTGCGCTTTCGCCAGCTGCTGGCTTGCGACAGCCCTGCCGAGCTGTTCACCGCGGCGCAACGCGCGCTTCGCCAGGTCGACGGAGCGGTCTCCGCCCACGACGTGATTCGCATCGCGTTGAGCTGGACCGAGTACGGCGCCGACGCCACCCGCAAGCGCCTTCTGGCCGACTTTTTCAGCCTTGAGCTGCCCCCGGTGGCCGTGGCCGGCTGAACCCCAATCGGCGGGTGGGTTGTGATTAGCAACAGTGCATAAAAATGCACTGGTAGTGCATTTCAAGTGAAAACTTGATACAATCCGTTATTGCTTGTGCAGGCACCAGAAGGTGCCTGTCTTGTTTTAACCCCAGGCCAAACCCCGCATTTCGCTCCTCTCTAAACACAATTTCGCCATGAACGCAGCTGCCAACTTCATCCAGATTCACTTCCTGACCACCTACGGCGCCAATGTGCTGAACCGCGACGACCTGAATCGTCCGAAATCGATGGTGTTTGGCTCTGCCCCGCGTTTGCGCCTGTCCTCGCAAGCCGTCAAGCGTGCCTGGCGCGTGAGTGACGTGTTGGCAGCCCTGGAGCGCGGTACCCGCTCGCGCGGTTTCTGGCTCCAGTTGGGCACCGAAGCGGTGGCCGCCGGCCATGCAGAAGCTGACGTCATCGCCCACATTCTGCCCCTGCGCTCCGCCGTGGAAGGCGCGAAGGCGGCCAGCGCCAAGGCTGAGGACGACGTTTCCGAAGACGGCGAAGTGGCCGAAGTGCCGGAAGTGAAAGAAGTGAAACCCGGTAAGGCCGGCGCCAAGCCCAAGAAAAAGCAGGCACTCAAGAGCCTTGCCGACCTTGCGGGCAACCTGTTCTTTTTCAGCAAATCCGAAGAAGTCGCACTGCGCAATGCGCTGATGACTTCGCTGGGCGAAGTGGGCAGCAAGAGCGAGCCAATGAAAGCGCCGGCCGCCGAAGCGGTGCTGAGCGCCGGGCTGGCGATGAGCGCCGACGTGGCCATGTTTGGTCGCATGGTTGCCGAAAACCGCAAGCTGAGCGTCGAGGGCGCGGTGCAGGTGGCCCATGTGTTCACCGTGCACAAGGCCGTCATCGACGACGACTACTTCACCGCGGTTGACGACCTGGCCGGCGAACTGGACAGCATCACCGGCTCGGGCCACCTGGGCTCCAACGCTTTCGGGTCCGGCCTCTACTACGGCTACGTCAACATCGACGTGAAGACCCTGCTCAAGAACCTGAACGGCGACATGGACAAGGCCCGCCAGCTGGTGGAGTGTCTGGTGGAAGCCATCGCCACGGTGGCCCCGGGCGCCAAGCAAAACACTTTCGCCGCCCGTTCGTACACCTCCTACCTCAGCGTCGAGACGGGCAACGCCCAACCCCGCGCTTACGCCGACGCGTTCATCCGCCCGGTCACCGGTGAAGACATTCCCGGTACGGCTGTCGAGCGCGTGCAGGCCGCCCGTGCCGAGCTGGACCGCTCTTTCCCCCGCCAGGCGTTCTCCTGCACCGAACTCAACCGCATCGCCGGCACGGGCTCGCTGCCCGAGCTGGTGGACGCTGCAGTCAAGGCCCTGGGCTGAGCAGACACGCCATGGCGTTCCTCGTTTTTCAACTGAAGGCACCGCTCGCTTCCTTTGGAGCCTCCCTCGGAGACTTCAAAGGCACGGCCTTGCGCCCCCGCAAAAGCGCTGTACTGGGCCTGGTCGCTGCAGCACTGGGCATTGAGCGCCAGGAGACAGCTCGTTTCCAGGAGCTCTTTGCTCACCTGCAGTTCGCCGTCGCCGAGCTCAAAGCTCCCACGGTCCTGCACGAGTTTCAAACCGTCCATTCGCCCGCCCGGGCATTTGGGCGCACCCGTCTAGACCAACTCGCCAGCGGTGAGTGCAACACCTCGCTGGTGCCGCGCGACTACTTGCAGGACGGCCATTGGCTGGTCGCCCTGGAAGGCCACGAGGCTCACCTGCTGGCCGTCCAGTCGGCCCTGCAGTCCCCTCGCTTCCCCTTGTACCTCGGGCGCAAGGCCTGCCCCCTTTCCGCGTTCACGGCGCCCCTGCTCGTGCCTCACGCCGACTGCGTGAGCGCAGCGTTTCAGGCCTGGGTAGAAAACGTGTTCGTGAGCGTCCCGAAGCACCCCATTCCGGTGGCGTGGGAGAAGGGCATGACGTCCGGACTTCGCGCCGCGCTGTCCCGCAGGACCAACGATGTGCGCAACTCGCTTGTCGCCAACTTTTTCACTTCTCGCGAAGAGCTTGAAGGCTTCTTCGACTTGAAAGGGGCTCCCTCGTGTACCTGACCCATCTCGTTCTTCCCAAAACCGCCGCGAACGCCCAGTTGCACGCTGAGCTGGCGGACAACCCCTACGCGGAACACCAGGCCCTGTGGGCCCTGTTCGGAGAGCACGCCCCCGGCAGCACGCAGCCTTTTCTGCACCGCGCTGACCGCACTGCAGTGGGCATCGAGGTCTACCTCATCTCTGAACGTCCGCCCGTTCACACGGAACCTTGGACCGCCCGCAGCAAAGAGTTTGCACCCGCCCTGCGCGCGGGTCAGCGTCTCTCGTTTCGCATGCGTTTTTGCCCGGTGATTGACAAGGCCCAGGGTCCTGGAAAGCGCTCGGTACGCACCAACGCGGTCATGGACGCTTACCGCAAAGAAGAGGGCAAGCGCCCTCTGCTGCAAGTGGCCAATGATGTTGCCAAGACCTGGTTGGACGCGCGCGCCGCAGCGGCGGGCGCCACCTTCCTGTCCGTGAACGCAGACGCCTACGTCGCCGCGAACATCACACAGAAGGGCCGCACATTCAAGACCCCTCTCCTGGATGTTTCCGGGGAACTGGAAGTCGTGGACCCTGCTCTGTTTCTGGCGCGAGTGCACCAGGGCTGGGGCAAGTCCCGGTATGCCGGCTGTGGTTTGATGCTGCTGTCGCGCGCGCAGGGTTGACCTGCCGGACGGGGGCTGGCGTGCGGTAGCAGCCAGCCCCTCCAAAAGGCTCGGCGCTTCCAACAGGGGACGGACGGCCACTCGCATGTCTGGTGCGACAGGCCCGAATTTCCGGAGTCCCGCCGGATGGTTTCCCATTCCCGGGGTGACACGCCGCCCGAGCGTTGCCGGGCGTTCACAGCGACCTTGGCATGGCCCAGGGACAGGGGCCACCTCAGCCCGCTTGCGCCGGCCGGTCGGGTAGGGCGTGCACCTCGGCCAGGTTCTGGAAGTAGACCTTCACCCCGCGCAGCGTGGGGTCCCCACGCTCGAAATTGTTGTCGGTGCTGGTGATGCGCGCGTTTGAGAAGTGCTCTGAAAACAACTTCTTCAGCGCCTCCCGGGTCTGGTCGCAGTCCACCAGGCAGGGGTCGTTGCCGCGCTCTTTGTCCTTGGCCACAAAGCCTCGGTCGGACAGGGTGGCCAGCCACTGCTTGCGCGCCTCTTTGTCGGAGACCGGAGTGTCGGACATGCTGCGCGAGAACGCGCCGAACAGGCTGCAGGAGAACTCAACCTCCATGCCGCCCCACTTGGTGAAGCTCATCTCCCGGATGTGCCCGAACCCGTGGACGTCCCACCAATAGTCCATCTTGTCCGACAGGTTCTTGAGAAATGCCGAGCAGGCCTCGGGGGTCGCGCCCTGTCCGAGTTGCGTCTCCAGCTCCCGAATGAACTCGTTGGCCTTGCGCAGCTGGGCGTAGCGCGCTTCCCGCTCTGCGCCGCTGTCCATCTCGATGCCAAGCATCTTGCACAGCCGGTCGCGCCGGCCTTCGCCCACGGAGAACACCGCGTGGACCATGTTCAGGTCCACCGCGCCGGCGGGCGTGAAGTAGTCCAGCAGCGCCTTGAGCCCAAACAGTTCTTCGGTCAGTTCCTTCTTCAGGACTGCTGCCTCGTCGGCGTTGAGGGGGCGGACCTGGCCTTCGTAGGGGGCCGGGCGAATTTCGAGGGGCAGTGGTGGCATGGTGCAGTCGTTGCGGTGGGGGCAGGGCGCTCACTTCAGAAACCGCTTGGCGTGTTCCAAGGTGGGGGGGCTTTGGTTGTCGGTCAGCAGCATCTCGATGATTCCGCGGGCATCGGTTAGGCGAGAAGCTGCTGCCGCGGCCAGCAGCGCACCGTGCTCGTACGCCATTTCACCTTGGCACCAGGCTCTGAATTGTCCGTGCGGGGCAGTCATCAGTTCTTTGAACGATGGGGGTTGGATGCGGCTTGCGCCGGCCATTACGCGCACCTCGGGCAGCTGCACGGCGGCCTCGGTTGTTTTCGCGGCCGTTTCCGCGGAAGGGCTCACCTTGTCAAGCGCGGCGCGCGCACGGGCCAGGGCTTCTTCGGACGGTTTTTGGGTAGAAGCGAGCTTAGCGCTGAGGGTGTAGTCCAGCACGTACGCGGTGCATCGGAACAGATAGGGCAACGGGTCCAGGCGCTCAGTGGGAAATGCTTCGGGGCTTTCTTGGTTGAGTCGCGTGCACAGGTCTGCCCAGGCTGCCTTGAGGGCTGCTACCGGGTCGGAGGGGGTGGCGCCGTCTTGCGAGTCAGTGGGCCGCTGCTGTTGTTCGCCAGTGGTTGCAAACAAGAGCTCCAGCATGGCCGCGTGCAGTCCCTCGGATGGGGTGTCAGCTTGGAGAACGAGTTTTACGAGGTCGGAGGTGAGCATGGGCAGGTGAGGCGGCGCTGTAAACCAGCGGGAATTTGACCGGGCGCAGGGGCCGAGGCGAGCTATACCGAGTGTAGGCCCTCCATTTTAAAGGATTCTCCCCATGTTGACTGCAATTTCCCAAGCTAAACAACTTCCTTCACTCTCGGCATACGCTGCTCAGCTTCCCGCTGCGCGCCGTGTCCTGACCGAGAAGGCCGCCATGCAAGGCCAAGCCTACGTGGACGTGCTCCCCGAGCGCACGCCCGACCTGGCCTACGCTTTGGCGCTGTTCGCAAGCCACGGCCCGGACGACTCCAGCTGGCAAACCCAGGCCTGCTTGTTCCCTTCCGGCATCAAGGCAACCCCTGCGACGATGTTTGGCATCTACGACCTGTCTGATGAGCGTTTGCGCGAAGAAACGCGAATCGCCGTCTGAGCCATTTGGCTTTCTGTGATTCTGGCCGCCCTTTCGAGGGCGGCTTTCCTTTTGGCGCTCATTGCGTTCTAAATTCGTTGCTTTAAGTGCGGCCGGCCTGTAAAATGGCGCACTGCTCCCTGGTAATCCCGCCAGCCCCAATTCTCCTGCCTCACACCATGTCCCTCACCGTTTTCACTTCCAAGTACCCCCCGAAGAATCGCGTCGAGACCCCAGAGCTAGGGGCCTGCGAGGTTGAAGTCTCTGCCCCGGGGACGGCCGAGACGACGGTGTGCTTGAGCACCTTTACCGCCAGTGACCTGGCGGTGGCTGGCGTCGCAGAAAACTTGCCGTTGCCCGTCTTGGGCCAGGGGGCCTTCATCAGCGACATCAGTGGCGCCCCTGCCTACCGTTATGCGACCTCTGAGGTTCAGCTGCATCTCACGGCCACTGAGATGTACCGCTTGATGCGCCGCAACCTGGAGCCGGCCGAGTACCTGTCGCTGCGCACAAAGTTTGGGGTGTTCTTCGAGATTCACGACGATTTTTACGACGAGGCCACGGGCAAGGCGATGCAGCCCCGGTACAGCCTGCAGGAGGCGGATACCTTCTTCCAGAAGTGCCTTCGAGGGGAGGCCCAGCCAGGGCAGTGGCAAGAGGCCATCGATGAATGGAAAGGGCAGGGGTCGAGCATGCCTTTGCACCAGTTCCTGGGCATGACCGAAGCCGAATACGAAGCCGTTCTCCAGGAGCCACGGGACATCTACCGGGTGCTGTTCGAGCGCTTGCGGGATTTCGGCGCGGCTGATGTCTACTAGGCTCTGACCTGTTCACCCGAGCCGGACCCGACAAAAATACCCCCAGGACACCCCCATGCAACAACTCGAGATGCGCCAAAAGCTGGTCACATACTGTGACCACTGCCGAGACGAAGTGCAAGGCAACTTCACAGTGCTTCGGTCCAGCGATGGCCAGGAACACCACGCCTGCCACAAATGGAACGAGCCCGAGCAGGCGCGCTGCGACGAGCTGCTTGCACGAAAGTTTGTTGCCGAAGTGCGTGCTCGGCGTGAGGCCGAGTGTTCATCCTCCGCTTAAGGGCCGACGCCGCCCTGCGCGTCCCCGGGCTGATGTTCCGGTGTTGAGCGAGAGCGCTCAGGGCACCAGCTTGTCCAGGTAGCCGTCTCCCTCGACCGGGCTTGTGGTCTCCTGCGCAGCGCGAGCGGCCTTGCGGCCGGCCATCATCTTGCGCACGCCGGCGGACTGGCTCTTGTTGCGGGCGTCCATCTCGGCATGTGCCCACACCTCCATCCGCTCTGCCAGCGCCTCCAGCCTGTTGGCATCATCGAGCCGGCCCAGCTTGGCGTTGTGAATCTTGCCCCCGGCCTCATTCCGCAGCAGGGTAGCCTTTTCGCGCAGCACGGCGCAGGTGTCGAGGGCTTCGACGGTGCTCAGGGGAAATGCGGTCATGGCGGGCTGGTGCAGCGGATGTAAAGCGCGCATTTTAGCATGACGACAGCGCCTGTGGGCGAACTTTAAAGTGGGGCCTAAACACCGTGCGCCACTAGCCTAGCGCACGGCGACCCGCTCGCAGCAGGGCGGAATAGCCGGTTTTCCAGGCGCTCGCTCGCAGGTAGACGAACTGTCGCCACAGAAGACGTTTTCTGGACCGGGACACCAGGCCACAGGGGGTGCTACACCAGATAGACACCCCTGAAAGGAAACCCTGTGAACCTGAAAATCGAATGGATGCCCGGCCCAACCGATGAGGCCCGCGCCCTGCAACTTGCCCAGTCCATCGCGCTGGACGAGCAGTACGCTCTGCTGAACGAGCTCTCCGCGCAGTTCTTGCCTGAGTTCCGCGATGCCGCCTACGTCCACCCCACCTACCTGGCCGCTCTGGCCAAGTACGAAGCAACCGTCGCTGAACTTGAAGCCCTTCTCGGGCCCGATGCTCACTGCACCTGGGTCGACTGCGAGCTTTGGAGCCACTTCTCGGACTGGCACAAGTCGGAGGAGGGCTTTCGCCCATATGGGCACTTGACACGTGCGCAGGTCAAAGTTGCGTTGACCGTTCTCGCACAGCGGCCACCTCGGCCTGAGCTTGAGCTGGATTGATTCCCTCGATGCCCTTCAGACGTTTTCGTTTGAGGGGCATTTCTTTTCACGGCGCGGGAGCTTGGCTGATACAATGCTGGCAGTTAACATATAAATACCAGCAGTTTCCTTAGCTGCGCTGGTGACCAACCTATCTCAATCTTCTAGGCCCTCATGATTACTCGGTCCACCCCCCGCGGTATCGTTCAACTGCAGTCTTTTGTCTTTGTGGAAGGCCTCCTGCATAAGGTTGGCGCGCAGCGAGGGTCGGACGCCTATCTGGGCCACCGAAAAGAGCCGGTCCTCGCGGACAGCGTGGTTCGCTTGTTCTCGGCACGCGTAACCGAGAACGGCCTCGACTTTGGGATGTCGACAGTCGCCGCCTTTGACTCGACGGGGACGGCGCGCCAGGACTTGCACCAAGCGCACCTCCTGGCAATTTTGAACAAGGTGCCCCTGGCTCAGCAGCTGCAGTCGCTGAGGGTTCATGACGAGCAGGCCCAGCGTTTCGTGGCTTGCTCGGAGGAAGTACTTTGCCCCACGGAGCTGGTGAGTCTAGCTTCCGTGGCAAAGACGTTGCCCACCAAAGTCTCCTGAGTTGGCGGGCGAGGTCGTGCGGCGCTCGCCGTGGCTTCGTCAGCCCCGTGGGGTGGCGCCCGCGCGTCCCGGCGGCGCGTAGTCGTAAAGCTGTGTGACTGTGACCCCGTCGCGCGTCACGCTTCGAATCCGCCTCGGTTTTCTGCGGCCGATTTCAGCAATGCGAGCGGACGCCTCGCTCAGGGCCGCGTCCAGCGAGGGCCGGCCGCCGAGCAGCGCTTCGAACAGTCGAGATTGGGCGGGAGGGGTCATGGCTGTGCTCTTTCTGGGGTTGGCTTGCGGTGTGGCCCACCGTGTAGCGCGAAGGCCCCCAGGCAGGGACCGGCGCCGTTATTGCGAAGACGCGGGCCCCCTTGGCGTAAAGAAAAGCCCTGCCGGCTGGCGCGCGGGCAGGGCGGAACGAGCGGGGGCGGCGCCTCGCACCGACCTATTTTCGGTCGACTTCAATGGACAGGTACACGGAGCCACTTGTGGTGAAAATCGTCGTCACCTTGTCCACCGCCCCGTCGATGCCATTTCGGCGGAGCCACATGGCCAGGGGGATGTATTCCGAGGTAATGGTGTCATCGACCCGGCACTTGCCCGGCTTGGTTGTCGAGGACAGGCAGACCAGCGCGATGGAGTAGGACCTCTGCGGGGTGAGATGGAGCACCCCCTGTTGCAGCGGAGCCTCCGCGTGCACGGAGAGCGAAATCAACCCGGCAAGGGCCAGAAGAACGTGTTTGATGCGATTCATGGATGTCCTGAAGAATGAAACGGAAAAGCGAGAAGGGACTCGCCCCTCTCTCGTGTAGCAAGGAGCCGGGACCTCAAGAGCTGAGACGCACGCCCGACGGAAAAGGCCGTGGCCCCTCTGTCTCCAGGGCTCTTGCGCATCAGCTCGAGGCGGCGAGCTTTTGCGCGCGCCGCGTCTTGTGCTCAATCCACTCCTGCGCATCGGCGCGGGTGCGGAACACCGGCACGTCCGACCGGTAGCCGACCTGCTTCATTTTTCCGCCGGCCAGTACATTGCCCTGGGCATCGACCACATGCCACGTGTCGCGCTCGACGTAGTGGTCGGTCTTGCCGATGGGGCTGCGCATGCGAAGCTGAAGCGGTAGCTTCTTGGGCTGGGCGCCGGCGAGTTGCTCTAAAGTTGGATTGGGGCTGTGCGAGCTCATTTTAATGTAAACATTTTAGCACTTTGCAGCTTGCGGCGCAAGACAAGGGTCCGCGCTGCTACCCTCATCAGTGAGGGTAGCATCCCCCCGGGCGTAAAAAACCCCGGCGCGCGGCCGGGGTTGGAATCAGCTAAAGCTGTGGGACCAATGAGGTTCAGGCAGCGACCAGGAGGGCTGCGGCGGTCAGGGCCTTTTCCGCTTTACGCGCCCGGGTCTGGGTGATGATGTCTTCCAGGTGGCGCATGAAGCGTTCCTGCTCGCCTTCTTCAGCCAGCCGTTGCATGCTGGCGAAGTTGTTTTGGTGGCCGCAGCAGTCTTTGCGCGAATCGCAACCGCGAAAGAGCACCGAAACGCCGCCAGAGCCCACGCAGGACTCGTGCAGCTGGATGTACAGGTCGTCGGTGTGCAGGGTCACTTCACCGGAGACAGCGATGCCGGCCAGGTTGTTGCGCAGGCTGTATTCGCTGGGCTGCAGGCCCAGTTCTTGAGCCACTTTGCGCAGGAACGCTTTGCCGGCACGGTGGAACGCGTCTTTGGCGACAGCCCCCGAGTCCGAGTAGGCGTTTAGGGCGACGCGCGGCAGAAGACCTTTGGGGATGGAGATGTAGTTCATGTCTGAGGTGGGGGCGATGCCCCCAAAGTTGGGTTGTCCTAAAGAGACAGGCGGGGCCTGTCCTGGGTGTAGCGACCGCGCGCGGGCTGCAGGCCTGTTCCGCGGGACACAAACCAACCGAGGGTTGGCCAGGATTCGACTTCGCAAGGGAGCAGGGAGCCGGGCGACCTAAAGCCTCCGCGCCTGCCGGCTCCAGGCGGGCAAGGCCGCTCCCTATACCCCTAAATTTACCCCCCGCACACGACTGGAGCAGCCCTGAATGTTTTCGCTCATCATCACCATCATCTCGATTGCCCTGGTCGCGGCACTGGCGCTCGCCACGCTGTACTACGGCGGGAGCGCGTTCACCCAGGGGCGGGCCGCCGCGCAGGCAGCTACGCTGCGCGCGCAGGGGCAGCAGCTGCTCGGTGCCTCAGAACTCTTCTACGCTCAGCGCAATGACTGGCCCGATACCGTCGAGCAACTGGTGCTCGAGGGCTACCTGAAGTCCGTGCCGGTGGCACAGGGACCGATAGCCCCAGCCTGGGCGGATACCGCCTGGGACATGCCCGCCCAAGGGGTTCCCGTCTTCGTCATGAACAGCGTGGACGTGGAAGCCTGCCGCAAGGTCAACGAGGGCACCTACGGGCTGCCCGGCGTGTTGCCTGAGCTGCGGCAGGGCTATGCCTCGCAGTGCTACGGCACGAGCACCTCGGGCCTCAAGATGGTGGTCTCCCGGGGGACCTCGGAAATGACACGTGCCGCGCTGGAAGGCGACGGTACGATTGCCCCCGAAGACATCAGCTCTGCCCCGGTGCCCGCCGCTAGCACAGTGGCCGACTGGTTTGTACCGCCCTATGAAGACGCCCCGGTTGAGCCCGCGGTTCCCGAAGCGCCGGCCGCGCTGTCCGCCGACCCGGCCACGCTGACCTTTGTGGCGCAGGCCACCAACACCACCGAGACCCTGGTGGTGACCGTTCAGAACACTGGCGGCGCGTCCGCGAGCTTCGGGGGTGCACCTGCGGTATCGGGCCACCTGGCCTACTCTGTGGCGGAGACCACTTGCGGCGCAGTCGTGGCCGGGGGCTCGTCCTGCACCGTGTCGGTGAGCTATGCCCCGACCTCGGTCGGCACGGGCCAGGACGGCACCTTGACGCTCACTCCCGCCAATGGCGCCGCGCTGACAGTGGCCCTTACCGGCTCCGCGTTCAACCCGGTCTCACTCAGCGGCGCGACGCTGCCGGATGCCCTGCGCAACCAGGCCTACGGGCCCGTCTCGTTTGCGGACTACCTTGTCGTCTCCAACGAGACCACGCCCGACCTCGGCCAAGTTGCCTGGGAGGCCCAGGGCGCCTTGCCTGCGGGGTTGAGTTTTGACGCCGTCAGCGGAACGCTGGCCGGAACGCCCACCACCATGACCGCCGAAGAAGGTCAAAGCTTTACGGTGCTGGCGACCTACAAAAACAACCAGGGTCAGCAGGTGTATGTCCTCCGGGTAGGCGCCACCGTGTTGAACGTGGTTCAGATTGCCGCGGGCGGCGAGCACACTTGCGCGGTCACCACGGCCGGCGGGGTCAAGTGCTGGGGCACCGGAGGGGGTGGCCGGTTGGGCGACGGCTTGAACACAACATCCACCGCGCCGGTGGACGTATTCGGGCTCACCTCGGGTGTCATCAAGATTTCGGCGGGCAGCGGGCACACTTGCGCGGTCACCACGGCCGGCGGGGTCAAGTGCTGGGGTAGCGGCGCAAGCGGACAGCTGGGCGATGGCTTGAGCACGACGTCCGGAACGCCTGTAGCCGTATCAGGCCTCACGGGCGTAACGAGCATTTCGGCGGGCAGCAGTCACACTTGCGCGGTTACGGCCGGCGGTGCCAAGTGCTGGGGAAACAACAACAACGGCCTGCTGGGCGATGGCTCCATTACCGCTCGGTCTACCCCGGTGGACGTCTCCGGCCTCACCACGGGGGTAGGCAGTATTTCGGCGGGCAGCGCCCACACCTGCGCGGTCACCACGGCCGGCGGTGCCAAGTGCTGGGGGTCCGGCTCGTACGGCCGGCTCGGAGATGGCGCGACCTCCACCCGGTATACGCCTGTTGATGTAACTGACCTGACCACTGGCGTGGCGAGCATTTCGGCTGCCGGCACATACACCTGCGCGGTCACCACGGCTGGCGGTGCCAAGTGCTGGGGTCAAAATACCAACGGACAGCTGGGGGACGGGTCAACTACCACGCGCACCACGCCGGTCAATGTGTCGAGCCTTAGCGCTGTGAGCATTTCGACGGGAAGCAGTCACGCTTGCGCAGTCACCACGGCTGGCGGCGTCAAATGTTGGGGAAGTAATTCACTGGGCCAGTTGGGCACGGGCAACACCACGAATTCGCGCACGCCCGTGGATGTGGCCGGCCTTACGTCCGGCGTGGGAAGCATTTCTGTGAACTGGAGCGACTCCTGCGCCCTGGTCACCTCCGGCGGCGCCAAGTGCTGGGGAACCAACAACAACGGCATTCTGGGTGATGGCACGACCACCACCCGGCTCAGCCCCGTTTCAGTACTGGAGTAGCCCGGGCCGCGGTAGGGCGGCAGGCTGGTCGCTACAGGGGGTAGGAAAACACTTTCTTCACCCCCTAGGAGCACCCCATGCGAAACACCGCAACTGCCTCGCGCGCCAGCGCCTCCGTTCTGCCCTTTGTTCCCTTCGGCGGGATGCAGGCTTACCTGGCCAAAGTCGCCCAGGTCCCCTCGTTCGAAGAAGCCCCCACCCGGTACACCCTCGAGGTGTCCGTGGGCAAGGGCTCGGACTACGAGCGCCTGTTCGCCACCGACAGCCTGAGCCTGGCCGAGCACATGTGGGAGCAAATGTCCGCCCGCCACGGCCAGCGCGCCCGGTTCAAGGCCGACGGCCAGGTCATCGACCGAAAATAACGCCACCCACCCTCGTTGGTGTCATTCAGCCCTCTGCGACTTTACCGTCCCAGGGGGTTTTCTGTTTGAGGCTGTCGGCCTCCCTCAGGTGCTATACATCGCATCGTGGCAGGACCGGTTGCTCCTATTCGGGGCTCCCCTGCCCGTCTTCGCCGCCTTCGGGCGGCGTTGTCATTCTTCGGCCGTACTCGGAAAGTGCCGAAAGTTTAGACTGATGCCAGTTTGTTTAAAGTCCGTGTGCTATAATGCTTATGCGGCAGTGAGGTGGTCGAGTTCATCATTCTTGGATACTCCCTCGACCCCGGTTTTCTCCGCTTCGAACACTTTGTCCGGCCTGACCCAGGCCGGGCGAGCCATGGCCCGCCATCCCGGGCCCCGAAGCCGCCGTCCCTAAAAAGGTCGGCGGTTTTTCTTTTTGGAACTCGCACAAATGCACATTCAGTCGAAACAGCTGACGCCCTCCGGTGCGGACGAGACCCAAGTTGTCATGCTTGAGGTGACCGGCGAAGTGGACCCGAACAACCGCATTGTCCAGCTGGCTCGCGAGCTGGTTCAGTCCAAAGGGACCGAGCAGGGGCTGGCCTATTTCGATGAGGCCGTCACTGGCGGCCTGCTGCGCTCCGACCGGTGACCCACGCTGGACGAAAGGAACTCTCACATGAACGACACCACGTGGCTTACCCCTCCCGCCGGCACCGACGCCGCCTACCTTGAGCGCGTTGAGCACATCACCGGGCGCAGTTGGCCCCTGCTCGTCGATGGCCCGGGTGAGTACCGAACCCGCAACGGCAGGCGTGCCGTCGTCTCTGCCCACGCCCGCACCACCACGTCGTCGTTCATCTGCGAAGGCCACGTCATCTTGCGTGAAAAACCTCGTCGAGAGACGTGGACAACGTGGAAGCCCAACGGGCAACTGCAAGCCATCGGCGAACACCCGCTCGACCTCGTCGCAAAAATCGAAACCGCATCAAACGTCTGACCTCAATGTCTTCTCACATCAACACCAAGTCTTCCCCCGTTCGCCGCGTTGTTGCGGCCGAGCAAGCCCTCGTGGCCCAAGCCGCCCCGCTGGCGCACCGCAACTTCATGGACGGCGTCAGCTTTGACCTGAGCGACCCGTTCTCGATGCTGCGCATGGCCGCGGCCTCCTGCTTTTTTGGCGAGCCGAAGTTCTACGCCGAAAAGAGCAAGGACGACGAGAGCGAGTCCGACGAACTGGCCTACCTGACCGAGTGCCTGGGGCAGGGCATGCCCCCGGACTGGCAGGGGCTGAGCTCGACCAAGCGCATGGAGCAGGCCATCGACGAGGCCCTGGCCTGCGACGTTGAGAAAACGCTGCAGGTGGCCGTTGCCCTGCGCAACGAAGACCACGTCCGCACGACTCCCCAGGTCATCATGGTGCGCGCGGCCTACCACCCGGAAGCCAGCGGTACCGGGCTGGTCAGCCGCTACGCCGAACAAATTCTTCGTCGCGTCGACGAGCCGACCACCCAGCTGGCCTACGCTCGCCAGGCGTTCGCGGGCAAGCCGATTCCCAACGCACTGCGCAAGGCCTGGGCCAAGTTCCTGAGCGCGCAATCCGAGCACTCGCTGGCCAAGTACCGCCAAGAAGCGCGCGGCGTGAAGCTGGTGGACGTGGTCAACCTTGTGCGCCCCAAGGCCACCGAAGCCCTGGGCAAGCTGGTGCGCGGAGAGCTCAAGCTCGAGGGCTCGACCTGGGAGTCCGTCATCTCCGAAGAGGGCTCGACGAAAGAGGCCTGGACCAAGGCGCGTGAGCTGCTGGTGGCCCCGGCGCGCCACATGGCGCTGCTGCGCAACCTGGTGAACCTGAGCGAGCACGGGCTGCTTGACGCCGACACGCTGGCTGCCCTGGAAGCAGGCGCTGCGCAAGGCAAGCAGCTGCCGTTCCGCTACTTCTCGGCCTACTCCCGCCTGGTGGCGGAAGGCGCCGGCGCTCCGGTGCTGGACGCGGTGGAGCGCTGCCTGACGGGCTCGCTGGGCAACCTGCCGAAGTTCAAAGGCCGCGTCATGTCGCTGTGCGACAACTCGGGCTCCGCTCAGGACGCCACGAGCTCGGAGCTGGGCACGATGCCGGTGAACCACATCGCCAACCTCACGGGTGTGCTGACCGGCGTGGCCGCCGACGAGGGCTATGTGGGCGTGTTTGGCGACCGCCTGGCCGTGCAACCGGTGCGCAAGACCCAGTCCGTGCTGGACCAGACCAAGGCGCTCAACGCGCTTGAGGGCAGCATCGGCGGTGGCACCGAGAACGGCATCTGGCTGTTCTTCCGCGACGCGCTGAAGAAGAAGGAGCACTGGGACCATGTGTTCGTGTACTCCGACATGCAGGCGGGCCACGGTGGGCTGTACGGCACGCACCCCGGGGAGTACGCAGCGTACCAGTGGCCGCAATCCCCGCGCTACATCGACGTGGCGGCGCTCATCCGCAAGTACCACCTCGAGGTGAACCCGAACTGCAAGTTCTACCTGGTGCAGGTGGCGGGCTACACCGACACCCTGGCGCCGGACTTCTACCCGAACGTTGTGGTGCTGGGCGGCTGGGGTCCGGGTCTGCTCAAGTTCGCGCACGCGATGGGCGGCAACGCCTGAGGCCGCGCTGTGTTTCCGAAACACGACGTCCTGCCGCTGCCGGCCACCCCGCTCATCCCGGTGGCGGAGTGCCGTCGGCACAAGTGGGTGACAGGCGGACCGGCGGAAGCTCGCCAGCATCTGAACCACCGGACCGGCGAACCGCTCATCTTTTGGGGCATCTGGCTGACTCGCAAGTGCGAAAAGTGCGGCACCGTCAAAAAGGAGTGGGCCAAGCTCCGCTACCTGCCCGAGTCGCGCCGCGAGGCGTGGGACGCTTTTCGACCGGAGACATAAACACTATGGATTTTCCGACCTTTTCAGGCCCTGGTGGGGCCCCTTTTGTTGCGGCGGCCGGCGTATGCACGCTGATTGTCCTGGTGCTTTTGGCCGATTGGCGGATTGACCGCAAGCGGCGACAAAGGCTGCTCGAGCGGGCCGTCCAGACCCCTTCGAACGTTTCTGCCGCCTGGATTGAGGGTCCGGACGGCGACGGCTATGTGCGGCTTCGCCTGCAGATGGGGGCGGAGTCCCCGGTCACCCTCGCGGGTCATTTTGACTCGGCGGCGGTTGCTCATCAATTGGCTGAGGCGGGTATCCCGGTCGCGGATAGAACGGTCTCCTATTGAGGACGCCGTCACCAGAACAGAGGAACGCCTTGAAGACATGAGCCCGGGCGCGGTGCCGGGTAGCCGCCTGAGCCCCTAAAAACACCTTTTCGACAAGGGTTCGGTGGCCTTGCCGTTACTTTACAGTAGCGAGTGTTTACGCTACAATAGCGCATCCGACTTTAGAATCCTGCCATGACCATTGTTTCCGCCCCGACCGTTCTCCCTTGCTACACCCCTGGCGACAAGGTTTTTCACCGCGTCGAACAGCGCCTGGCCACCGTGCTGGACGTGTACGGGAACGGCGTGACCGGTGCACAGGGAGACATTCGCCTGGACCTGTCGGGCAACACCTCTCTGACCGACATCGAACCCTACGAGGCGGCCAAGCACGCAGCGTTTGACCACACGTTCCGCCCCATCAAGCGCGAGTGGGCTGAGCGCTATGAAATCACGCAGAACATCCCCCTGCGCGACGCCGACGAGCCACTGCTGTCCGCCTATGCGGTGGTGATGGACGAGTGGGGCCGCCTGCTGTGGGTGACGCATCCCCGGGACACGGACGGCTGGGGCTTGCCCGGTGGCAAACTGGAGCAAGGTGAGTCTGGCGCCGAGGCGGCGGCCCGAATGGTGTTCCAGAAGACGGGACTGCGGCTTCCGGCGAACGAATTCGTCCCGCTGGTCGCGGCGCCGGTGGGCCCTCCGAAAGGCCTGCGTGGAGCCACTTTCTGGACGACCACCTATCTCTACATCCGGCGCGTGGCCCGGGACTTTGTGCTCATCGCTCCGCAGGAACTGGTGGCCGAATGGGCGCTGCCCGCCCGGTTGACCGACGACAACTGCCTTTTTTTGGACTACACCCGCAAGGTGGCCGACGCCGTGTCCGCATATACCGCGTTCCAACCTCTGGAGCTTGCCCCGGAGGTCCGGCTGTCCGAGGACGACGCACGCGAGCGCATCGAGGCCTGGTTGGCCAAAGAGGAGCCCGGCTATCCCGACTACTCGATGATTCCGGACGGGGACTACTCCTGGGCGTTCTGGATTGCGGAGCAGGACACGACCAGCTACCTGCACTCGAACGGCCGCATCGAGTGGTATGGGACGGGTTGGCCGCACAACTTCCAATACGACGGCGACACGGGGATGTGGTCCTCGGTCGAGGCCTGAAGGCCGCACATGCTCTCAACCGCACATGTCGAAAAACAGCCCAATGGCTGGGTTGCCCGGGTGGACCTGGGATTTGCGACGGCCACGCATGGCCCGTTTCGCTGGAAGTGGGTGGCCCGCATCGTCGCGTGGTTGAACGTGGGCGACCACTGAGCGACAGGGCCGACGCCTCCACCAGACGTGAAAAAACCGCCCAGAGAGCGGCTTTTTCTTCCCAAGTCTGAGCCAATCGAATGACACCACAAGGGATGAGTCGTAGCTCGTATAGGCACGCTTGAGCGGGGCCTGGTCAAGCTAAGAAAACGCCCCGCGCGCATGAAGCGGCGGGGCGTTGAAATCAGGCGGTAGCTGGGTCAGATTGCGACAGCAGGGTCACCGTCGCGGAGACTTCGGCTTCAGTGAGCTCCAACTTTGCGTGGCGCAGATACGAGCGCAGAACCACCTCCAGGTCGTCACCTTCCGGCAAGCTGGAGCAAGTGGACAGCTGATTGGCTTTGAAGCCTTTTACGGCATCGAGCACCCGCAGTTTTCGCGCGAAGGGCTTGTCATCGTCCGTCAGCACCGGCAATGCTCCACTGAGGAAGATTTCGTTGAACGTGTCGACGGTCAGCTCCACCAACGTGCGGGAGACGACCATCACAGGGGCTCCGTCCTTGGAAACGAAGTCACCCTCCTGCGGAACAACCAGCTTGCGGCTGGCGCGCGCGTAGGCTTCATTCGGCGAGTCTGCGACCAGCAGCCCGCTGATGTAGAGGGGGGATGTGCCGCTGAACACAAAGGCGGTAGCGAGATAGTGCTTCGGAGTTTTCATGGGGTTTGTCCTTGTCAAAAGAAGAAGTTCCTGACCCGTGTAGCGCCTCAAGCCTGATTCCACGGCGAAGGCCTGGCCGTTCGCTACACGGGGGCAGGACATTCCAAAGGAGCCCCATGTCAACTGAACACGAACTCGTCTCTCTGCTCGAAGGTTGCCTCACGTGCGCCCCTGAGCTCAACAACATGCCGATTGGCGCCAAGGTGCGCAAAGCGGTGGAACGCTTCTACCAGGCCGAAGCCCTGGGCTTCCCCACCACGGTGGCCATGGATGCCCACGCCGCCTGGCTGAAGCAACACGGCAGCCCCGAATACAAGGCCTGGCTCGCCAGCTTCGTGCCTTCCGAACAACCCTCAGGAGCCCACCATGGGTAATCGCGCACTCGTCAAGGACCAGGTCCACACCATCTCTCGCAAGAATCCCCGCACCGGCTTCACTGAACGCATCTCTTTCGTCGGCGACTTGCGCACCAAGCCCTCGGGCTGGCGTGTCGAGAAGTACCTCGGCCCCGCCATGCGCGCGGAGTCCGGTACGGTCTGAGCCCCCTCAACTGATTCCAAGCCCCCGCAGAAACTCTGCGGGGGCTTCTTCGTTTTGAGGCGTGCACTCCGGCGCCCCGCCCGGCGGGGCAAGAGCACACGTTCTTTAGCGCGCTTCGGCGGGCTGTTCGCTACAGGTGGCAGACCCTCTTTCTACCTCAAGGACCTCCCATGACATCATCTTCATTTCCGATTCGAAGCGACGCCCAGCTCAAAGACGAGCTGCTCGCGCACCTCCTCGGGTGGCTCAAGCTCACCGAGACTCCGTCCCCGGAGGCCCTCAAGACCGTGACCTCAGCGGTTAGCGCCCGTGTCACTTTACTGCGCGCGCAGTACCAAAGCTTCGGGACCCTTGCCCGAAAAGGCAACCGCGTCAAAGTGCAGCAGCGAGCGGCCATTCACCAGGAACTGCAAGTGTTGGTGCCGGCTCTGCGCTACCTGCGCGGTGTGACGGGCGAGTCTGCCAGCCCTTGGGCACGCCTGCGCAAACATCTCTTGGTACACGGGTTCGGCCTCCCTGAGAAGGTTCTGCGTGAGCCCATCGGCCTATCGCGGTTCGAGCGGTCTTACAAACCGGGGCACACCCCATTGCACGGGCGCATCGCATGCGAGCTCCTGCAGGCTTTGGGCCTTCCCTTCCCCGAGGGCCTGTCCGAGAATGCTTCGGTGTTCAACTGGTTGCAGCGCAAACGCGATTTCGACCTGGTGCAGCGAGGCAATGCCCGGATGCGCTTGTACGCAAAGCTCGCCACTTTGGCCCCTGTTCGCGAGGCCCTCTCCGCGCAGGAGTTCACTTTGCTGATAGAGGTTTTTGGGCTGCAGCGCGCTGCGGCTTGACCGACTTTCTGCCGTTTGATTTCAACAGGAGACCTTTCGAGGTCTCCTGTTTCATTGGTGGCAACAACTTTCCGGGGGATGTCGTACGGGCTTCCTGCTCTGGTACCTAGCGCGCGAAAAAGGGGCTGGCCGTTCTGGCCAACCCCTTGGGTCTCGAAAGACAGGGAAGCTCGCCGATGGCGGTTCCCTCGCTGGGTCAGGTCCCCGTTCCGGTCAAGGTCAGGGGCGCGGGCAGCACCGAATTCCCCGAGGTGGCCGGCACGAGCTGAACCGAGTGGTTGCCCGGCGTCAGCGGGCGGTACCGGACGTACACGCTCAGGTGGACATACCCGTTGGGCGCGCTGGCAGAAGCCTTGTTGGCCTGGCATTCTCCCGTGGTGCTCAAAGAGTCCCCGGCCAGCCCACACCCCACCGTCCATCCCGGGCTCGCCGCACTGTAGTGGGTTGGCACCATCGCGATAGAGAAGTGCTGGGTGTCCCCGACCAGGGTGAATCCCGAGCGCAGTTGACCGTCCATGGCGGCGTTGCGCAGGAACACTTGCCGGTCCATGTAGCTGTAGGGGCCCACAGCGAAGGTCCCCACGTGCGTGTTGACGGCGGTGGTTGCTCCGGCCGAGCCGCTCCAGGCGCCGGTGGCGATGTCCTCCGCGGAGGTTCCCGACAGGTCAATCGAGGCGGGGGTCGAGACGTCTGTATCAAACGTCAGCGAGTCGGACACGGTTCCAGTGACTTGGGGGTTGAAGTCCACGGTGAGCGTGCAGCTCCCGCCTGCCGGCACCGGGTCTGCGCAGCTCGCGCCCCAGACGTTATAGACCGCGAAGTTCGCCGTGGCCACGGCCGGGGCCTGCGTGAAGTGCAGCGTGCTTGCACCGGTGTTCGTGAACGTCAGGTTGACCGAGCCGCCCACTTGCGGGTATGGGTCCGAGAACGTGATGGGCGCCAGGGACACGCTCAGGCCGCCCAAATTCTCTGGGGTCTCGGCTTCGACGGGCAGACAGTCCGGGCAGGGCGAGACCAGCCAGTCGGAGGACAGGGGGTCGGTCGGCGCTGCCGCCAGGCGAAGGGGAATCGTCTCGGCTGCGGCCACCGTGGTCAGGCTGGACGTGTTCAACGAGGCGAGCGTGGTCAGCTGCGTGGTGAGGGGCCCGTAGCACTGCACCTGGGGACCGACCAGGGCTTCGGTCAAGATGCCTCGCGCGCCGTACGCGTCTTCGTTGATGCTGCCGCACACGTCGGACGACGACGTCGTCAGGGCAAAGACGGGTTCTCCCGCAGCCACCATGGTCCAGTCGTCTGCTGCCAGGGCCGACGCGACGGCCGCGGCCTGGGCCACAGGGAGTGTCTTGAGGTACTCCGGCACCATGTCTTCCAGGGTGTCGGCGTAGTGGCCGTGGTTGGCCTTGTACAGCACCGCGGCACCGAGCAGTTGCTGCGCCTGATTCTTGACTTTGGACGCTTGTGCCTGGGTTTGCCCTTCATTGAATGCATCCCCTCCATAGTAGAGCGTAGCCAGGGCCAAGGCAGCCACAAGGGCAATTGAAATGATGGTGATAACAAGCGAAAACATTCGTTTTTTGGAGGCGTGGGATTGAAGGGGGCTTTCGTCGTATAGAACGGCTTTCCCCGCGGGCCTTTGCCAGGAACTGCGGTAGTGCACCGCAGACACAACGAACCTGCCACATCCACGATGCGGCGGGGGTTTGTCATCCTTGCATGAACGTCAGGCGTAGACCGGGCGTTCGTGGCGTTCGTAGAACTCGACGTCCGGGTACAGCGCAGCGGTGCGGCGCATCACGGGTTTGAGCCAACGCTCGCCGTCGGGCTCGTACGCCGTGTTGGCGAGGGCCTGATTGCGTTGGCGGGCCAGCTCGAACAGGGCTGTGACCAGCGCTTTGCTCACGCCTTGTTTGCGGTGGTCGCTGTGCGTGCTCACAAACCCGACGCCCAGTGCGCCGGGGATGCGGTGCGAGTCCATCACCAGACCCACCGCGCCGACGATGTGGGGGCCTGCAAGCGCCACCAGGAAGCTGCCGGGTGCACGGGGGTCGTAGGCCAGAAAAGGAATTTTCTTGGACAGGGCCACTTCGCGCAGGATGGCTTTTTCCTCCCTGGTGCGCAGCAGCCGCACGCGCGGGGGTGGAGGGCCGCCCTCAAGTTCAGACATGGAGTCTCCAGATGTTGGACTCTTCTGTCTAGCAACTCAGGCCGGCGGGCCGCCCCGTCGAACCTGGGGCCTTCCTCTCAGCAATGCATGGACAACATCGGGCTGTGCCCGATGTAGGGCTTCAACATGCCAAACCGGTGTTCAGCATTGCGGTGCGCGTCCGCTCAGCAGCTGTACCACCACGCGGTACCCCGCCCCTACTTTGAGGGCGTCTTTTCCGCCAAAGGTGGTCAGCCTCAAGCCGTTGAAACCGGCTTCCACGGTGCCCCACAATTTTCGCCGCCGGTCCCCGGGCCAGCGGATATCCTTGCCCGCCATCGCGATGGCATAAAACTCAGCGCGGACCCCGATGTCGATATGAGGGAGGGGGAGGCTTTCAGAGGTGGCCCCCTGTAGCGCGGGGCACTCGAACGCCGCCACTTGGCAGAGTCTTCCTTCTTGCAGGGGCAGCGCACACCGGGTCCCCGCGCACAGGCTCCTCCAGGTGTTCTCGGGCGGGCACTCAGCTGAGATGAGCAGCACGGAGTTGCCCGCCCAACGCCAAACCGTGCCGTCCTTGTCTCTTCGGGAGCGCACCAGGCCTTCCAGGGAAATGTCGGGGGGCCGTGCGGGGGGCCCGTGCGGATTTGGGGGCATGGTTGCTTTCAAGCCGTATCTCAGGGCAAAGGGGTTGGGGTTTCCTCTTGAGTTAGGGCTCTTGCCCTGCTGTCTGTATCGACGGGAAGGGCCGGTTCTTGAGGCGTTCCTCGCCCCGGGCGCACTGAGCTTCTTTGCGACCTGGAGAGCTGGGTCCGTCTGGCCGGTGACCGCGCGCCTCAACTCAGCAGTTTCACCACCACGCGGTAAACCGTACCTGCTGTCAGGGCGTCTTTTCCGCCAAAGGTGGTCAGCCTCAAGTCGCCGGAGCAGGCCCCCACGGCGCCCCACAACTTTCGCCGACGGTCCCCAGGGCAGCGGAACTCGCCGCATTCCCGTGCGCGGGCGTAGAACTCCGCGCCGGTCCCGACATCAATGCGGTTGCGGGGGAGGTCCTCAGCAGGGACCCCCTGTAACTCGGGGCACGCATACGCCTCTACGCGACAGCGCTTGCCCTCCAGAAGGGGGAGGGCGCACAAGGGCAGCCCCCCGGAGGAGATGAGCAGCGCGGAGCTGCCCGTCCAGCCCCAGACCATGCCGGCCTTGTCCAGGCGGGAGCGCACGGGCCCTTCTATGGAGATGTCCGGGGAACCCGCTGGGGGCCTGAGCAGATTTGACGTCATTTTCTGATTCTTCCTCTGGCTATAAGCCGTACCTGCCACAAAGCAAGGGTGGGTAGCCGCCTAAGTTGGGGTTGTTTTCCGCTGTTGCAAGGTATCGGCGGGACGAGCGGGTTGTTGAGGGCTCCCGGGCCACTTCCAACAAGGCGTTGAGGGACCGTAGGCCAGAGAAGGAATTTTCTTGGACAGGGCGACTTTGCGCTGGAGCGGGCGGCCGTCCTTAAGTTCGGCCGGGGCGCACGTGCCGCGTATCTATACGTCTGAACTGCCGTCCCCTCTTTGTCTTTGAGCACTACCGATGTTTTCCCTCATCATCACCATCATCTCCGTCGCCCTGGTCGCGGCGTTGGCCCTGGCCACGCTGTACTACGGCGGCGACGCCTTCAATCAGGGCCGTGCGAAGGCCAACGCCGCGCGCGTCGCCAACCAGGGTCAGCAGCTGGTCGCAGCCGCAGACCTGTTTCGTGCCAACAGGGGCCGCTACCCCGACTCCATTGCGGAACTCGTGAGCACTGACTACCTCAAGTCCGTCCCCATGGCCAAGCGCCCGATTGCCGAAGCGCTGGCGGACACGGCGTGGGTGCTCCCCGCCGCTGGGCTGCCGGTATTCACCCTCGCCATGCCCGAAGGCCCGACCTGTCAGCAAGTGAACGTCACGGCGTATGGACTTGATGGCGTGCTTCCCACCCTGTACCCGGAGTTCTCGACCCAATGCGCTGGACCCACGAGTGGGCCGTACTTGGTCGTGGTCGCCAAGGCAGGCCAGCAACTGGATGAATTGACGCTGCCGCTTGTGGTTGAGGCCGCGGGCACCCCGCTGCCCAGCGAGGACGCGGCCACGGGCTGGACTATCCCGCCTGGAGGTCGGACCCCTGCCACTGCCCCGGCCGAGCCCGACCCTGTGGACCCGGACCCGGTAGTCCCTGAAGTCATCGTGCAGGGGACCCTGGCTACGCCGTCTCTTGACTTCGGGCGCGTGCTGGTCGGCGCCTCGGCGACCCAGACGGCGCAACTCCAGAGCACCGGCGACGGCCCGCTGCAGGTGGCAAGCGCCACGCCCTTCGCCGCCGCGTTCCAGGCGTCTGTTGCTGCCTGCGGTTCGGTGGCCGCCGGCGACGCGTGTGACATTCCTGTGGTGTTCACGCCCACGGTTGGTGGTGCGTTGTCCGGGCAGGTGGCCCTTCAGTCGAACGACGCCGGGAGCCCGCACCTGCTGGAGGTGTCCGGCTTCGGTTTTGAGGCGGCCAAGTTCCATGAAGGGGGCTTGACCTCCGGCAATGCAACGTTGGCAAGTTCGTTCGCTGCGAACAACACTTCGCTGAACTCCACCGGCACGGCGTGGACGGTCAATGCGCGGCCCGCCGGGCTCTCCAAAATCGGGATTGGTCTGCTGTCAAATGCGAACTACATGGGGGGACGGCAGTACCTCGAGCTCACGTCCACCACTTATTCGGCCTGGGTCTACCTGGTAGGGAAGGACAACGGCCTGATGTACGGGGTTGCGCTGGATGGGTCGGGCTGTGTTGTGGGCTCTGTGTACAACGGGACGTGCACGACTGGGGGCAACTCCCATAACACCCGCCTCGGCATGCTCCTGGACTACGCGACCGGCCAGATGACCCTGTACCGAAATGGTGTGGTGTTCTACCAGGCGCCGGTGAGCACCGCGCAGCCGTACATGCTCCGGGTGCAGGACCGGGACGTGGACTACTTGAACTACGGAGGTGCCATCCTGACCACTCGCGAATTCCGCGTGTTCAACATGCCGAGCCAGTGGCAGCACGCCCCGTCGAACGTGGTGCCCTTCTCTCAGCAATGAGCTGAAAACACCTGAGCCGCACCGCGCCTTCATGGGCGTGTGTGCGGCTTTGGCATTTGAGGCCAGGGGTCGGGCCGGAGAAGGCGTTTTCCAGGGCGCAGAGGGGCCGGCGGTCCTTGCCAGTTGCAAGTTTAAGCTAAATAAATGTTGCCCTAACTGGTATAATTGACTTTCTGCCACTGCTACCCACTTTAGCCCATGACCGCTGCCAACCCCTCTCGCTCCCCCTCGAAAGCCTCGCCAACCTTGGTCCGCCACAAGTTTCCTCTTCTCGGGACGCTGTTCTGGCTCACAGGGGCGGTGCGCTTGCACAAGGATGCCGACGGCTTCAACGCGGTCTGGCGCGGGTGGCACCCGGTGACCTGGGTGGTGCTGGTGGCCATGCTCATCCCGTGCGCATTTCTGGGGGAGGCGCTGTTGAAGGCGGTTCCGCTGCGGCCAAACAGCTTCTGGCGCATCAACGCCGAGCAGCTGCAGTGGGTGACGCCCTTCACTCGGCTGGATACGCTCAAGCCGTTCAACTTTGCGCAAGCCCGCAGACGCCTCGCAGAGGCGGACGCTGCCGAGGAGGCGGAGGAGGATTAAGGCCCCCGCTTGCGCGAGCGCTCCCCTCGAACAACCCCATTCCCAAAAAGCATCATGCCCCGTGCCCATCTTCCGGTTCAATCCGCGTCACCATCCGCTCAGCCCACCCCCGCGCGCAAGCGTGCGCCCGCCGGTGGCCGACGGGCCAACTCGGCGCTGAAGCGCATCGAACATCGGCGCGCCAACTTCGAGAAGGACATGGCCGCCGCCATCGACAACCGTCTATGGAGCCAGGTGCCCGGGCTGGACGGCATCATCACGGGGCTGCTTCTCGCAGAGCGCCTCATCAAAGAAGAGGCCTGCATCAAGTGATGGCCGCAGCCGCCCCACAAAAGGTGCCCACATGAGCGACAAGGAAACGGAAGCCCTCCTGTCCGCGGAAGGCTGGGCGGTCGAGTGCTGGTCTCCCCTGGAGATTCGCCACGAAGACGGCTCCTTTGCGACCAACCAGGCCGCGCGCGCCGTGATTGACTCGCTCGCGGGCGAGGCCAAGCTCGCTGCGCTGCAGGCGGGCCTCGCGGAGATTGGCGCGACGGCGCGCATGGCACACGCCGCCAGCGCGGATGGCTTCGAGAAGCGCCTGTGGCTTGAGGTCGAAAAGCGCGCCAGCAGCCTGTTGGCGGCCTGCTGAGAGCCCGCTGCCCCTGCTGGGCAAGCCCCGGGGGTCAGGCTCTGCGCCCCAAAGAAAAAGCGCGCCAAGGTGGCGCGCTGAATCAAGTCGAGGAGGGGTCAACGGGGCTGGTCACCTTCAGGCACGTCATCCGTGCTTTCGAAATAGAAGCCAGAGGTTTCGTTGGTGTTGGCGCCGGCAAGGTCGCCGTCGTTCAACAGCGCGGTTGCTTCCGCCAGGGCGCCTTCGAAGTCGGCTTCGGTGTCGCCGCGAACGAAGAGGGTGATTTTGCGAACAATGGACATGGTGGTTTCCTGTTGGGTTGAGAGAGGCTCTGCAGGGTGTAGCGTCCAACAGTCCGGGCCTGCTTCGCCGGCCGTCAGAAGTACGCCAGCCCCAAGTCGCGGCGCACCTGCCCGATGGCCAGCCCGAGGGCCTGCGCGGCCCCCGCCCGGTCCCCGTTCGACTAGACTTTCGATTTCGATTACCGGGAGACCCCCTTGTCAAGCTATGAATCGTTAAAGCGACAGGCCGACGCGCTTTTCGAACAGGCCGCTGAGCTTCGCAATGCCGAGCGTGAGCAGGCCATTGCCGACATCAAGGCCGCCATCCTTCTGCACGACATCCCGCTGAAAGCCCTGGGCGGTGCGCTTGTTTTCAAGGTTGTCGCCCTGCCGGGGCGTGGTCCCAAGTTTCGCGGACCCCAAGGAGAGACCTGGAGCGGGCGCGGGCCCCGGCCAGGATGGGCCCGGGAAATTGAGGCAGCCGGGGGCAGCCTCGAAACGTACCGCGTCTGAGGGGCCGCAGCTGCGGGCCGGCTTCTCGCAGGCGAGCGGCTTCCTGGGGGGCGAAAATGCCCGGGCACCGGGCGGTTACGCTGCTTTAACGAGCGTTCATTCTTGATTTAAAGTATACTGGCAGAATACTTTAATCAATTCTATAGACCGCCATGCCCCGCCTGCTCCCCCTTTTTGCCCTCTCCGTTATTCTGCTCTCGGGCTGCAGCAACGACCCCGCGCCATCTCAGAACTTGCTCGAAAACCTTGGGGCCACAAAGATGGCGACAACGCGCGTGGGCACCCAGCCCCTGATGGTGGACGGCTGCGAGGTGAACGTTCATCGCGTCACCACGGGAAGCAAGTCGTTCGTGCCGGACTTCACCTTGGCCGTGGCCAAGTGCCCCACGGCGACGGTCACGGTAACTTCGCAGTCCTGCGGGAAAGCCTGCCAAGAAGACGACATTCTGGTTCAGCCCGGTGTGGCCGTGGACCCATTGGTCGAGCAGCGCAACAAGCGAGTGGCCGAGTTGCGCAAGCAGCTGGATGCCGTTTCCCAGGAACTGAGTCGCATCGAGGCGAGCAGCTCGCGATAGGCCTTCCCCGCCCAAACCCCCTGGTCAGAAGTACACCAGCCCCAAATCGCGGCGCACCTGCCCGAGGGTCTGCGCGGCCACCGCGCGTGCTCGCTCTGTGCCCCGTTTCAGCACCTGCATGACTCCCCCAGGGTCTTTGGCCAGCAGCTCGCGGCGTGTCCGGATGGGCTCCAGCTGAGCCTGCAGCAGGTCTTCCAGGCGGCGCTTGACCGCGCCATCTCCCAACCCCCCGCGCCGGTAGTGCGCCTTCAGCTCGTCGACGGCGGCCACGTCCGTGTCGAACGCATCTAGGAAGGCGAACACCACGTTGCCCTCAACGCACCCCGGGTCCTCCACGCGCAGGTGGTTGGGGTCGGTGAACATCGCGTTCACGGCTTTGCGGATTTCTTTGGCCGAAGCCCCCAGCGCAATGGCATTGCCGCCGGACTTGCTCATCTTGGACTTGCCGTCCAGTCCGGGCAGCCGCGGCGTCGGGGAAAGCAGCACAGAGCAGGGCACCAGGGTGGGCTTGCCCGTGACGGCGTTCAGGCGCTGCACCAGCTCGTTGGTCTGCTCGATGACGGGCAGTTGGTCCTCTCCCGCTGGAACCAGGTCAGCCTTGAAAGCAGTGATGTCGGCCGCCTGCGCCACGGGGTAGGCCAGGAAGCCGGCGGGCACGCTGCGCTCGAAGCCCCTCAGCTGGATTTCGGCGCGGATGGTGGGGTTGCGCTCCAGGCGCGAGACCGAGACCAGGTTCAGCAGCAGCTGGGACAGCTCCGCAAGCTCCGGCACCATCGACTGGATGAAGAGGGTGGACCGGGCGGGGTCGAGACCCACGGCCAGGTAGTCCAGCGCCACCTGCAGCACGTTGGCCGCGACCTTGTGCGGCTCGGGCATGTTGTCGGTGAGCGCCTGGCTGTCCGCAATGAGGACGAATTGCGTGTGCAGGGCTTGCAGCTCCACGCGCTTTTGCAGAGAGCCGACGTAGTGGCCCAGGTGCAGGGGGCCAGTTGGCCGGTCGCCGGTGAGGATGATGTGATGTGTCATGAGGGTGTTCCAGGGAGGAGACACCGCCAGCTCAGGGCCACAAATGAAAACGCCGCCAAGCTGGCGGCATCGGGTTCAAAAAGTCGAACGAGGTTGTGCCGCCGGGTTTAGCGGGCCCGCCAGGTTGCGCTGGTGCGCAGTTCGAGAGCTTTGAACGAGGTCATTTGACCAGTATAGCACAGATGCGGTTTAGGCTAAAAACTCCGGTCTGTGCTATACTAGGCGTTAACTCCCCCCCATCATTCATGACTCGATTCGAACTCTCCTGTTGTTGACCGCCTGACCTCGCGGCCGGCGCGCGTGCGCCTTCAGCAACCTGACTCGAATCCACCATGAAGCTCAAAGACTCCCTCTCGGGCGCTATCAAGCCCGTCTCTCCCTCTTACGTCTCCATCTACGCTTGCGGCATCACGCCGTATTCCAGCGCGCACGTCGGGCACGCCCGTACCTATGTGGTGTTCGACCTGCTGGCGCGGGTTCTGCGTGCGCAAGGCCACGTCGTTGACCTTGCCCGCAACATCACCGACATCGACGACAAAATCATCGCCGCGGCACACGCCCAGGGTGTCGCCTGGCACGAGCTCGCCAACCGCTATGCCCAGGAGAACCGAGACCTGATGCTGGCGACGGGCCTGCAGGTACCGCTTGAGCCCAAAGCCAGCGCACACCTGCCCCAAATCTTTGACCTGGTGCGCGCGCTGCTCGACAAAGGCCTGGCCTATGTGGCGGAAAGCGGCGACGTGCTCTACCGCGTGAGCGCCTACCAGGGCCAGTTGCTCATGCAGCACAAGCAGGGCAGCTTGCGGTCGGAGCAGGGCGCCAGCAGGGTCGACGCCCCGGAGAAGGAAGACGCTCGGGACTTCGCCCTGTGGAAGAGCATGCCCCCGGACGCCGTGGGCTTTGAGTCGCCCTGGGGCTGGGGCCGGCCGGGCTGGCACATCGAGTGCTCCGCCATGATTGGTGAGCTGTTCGGTGGCGCCGTCACCATCCATGGCGGTGGCGTGGACCTGAAGTTTCCGCACCACCAGGCTGAAATCATGCAGTCCGAGCCGGTGTTCGGGCGGCCGTTGGCCGACATCTGGATGCACAACGGCTCCGTGCTCAGCGACGGGCAGAAGATGAGCAAGAGCCTGGGGAACTACCTCACCTGGCAGGCCGCGCTGGACAAGGCGGATGCCCTGGCACCGGGGCAGGGCGGCACGTTGCTGCGGCTGGCCCTGCTGCAGGCCCATTGGCAAAAGCCGCTGGACTGGACGGACGACTTGCTGGTGGCCACGCGCGATGAGCTGGTTAAGCTTTCGCGGGCAGCGGCCCAGGCGCCTTTGTCACCCGGCATGGGCCCCGATGCGTTGCTGGCACAGCTCGACGACAACTTGAACACGCCGGCGGCCTGGGTGCATCTGCGCGCACAAGCCCGTGCGGGACAGCTCGATGCGCTTCACGCTGGCCTGACCTTTTTGGGGGTGGACGTCGAGGCGTGGGCGCAGTTGGGTGCGCACGCCGCGGCGCCCGCAGGCCAGGCTGACCAGGTGGCTCAACTGCAGGCCCAGCGGCAGCAAGCTCGCCAAGACAAGAACTGGCCGCTGGCAGATGCCTTGCGCGAGCAGTTGAGGGCTCTGGGCGCCGATGTTCAGGACGCGCGAACCGGCGGTTGAGCGGGAAGCGGAGTCAGCGTCCGCCCCTGAGAAACCATTTTCCGGCCTCTTCGAGGGTTTCGAAGGGGCCGGTTCCTGAAGCGACCAGAGCGTCGTCGGCGTCCCCGTAGACCAGCACAAACCGGCGGCCTTCTTTCGGGAGCTCGATGACGCGCACCTTGGCGTATTTGCACTGCTCTTGGCGGATGCAGTCTGCGTAGTACTGGCGAACCCCAGGCGGGGCCCAGGGGACACCAATCCAGTTTTTCTGGGCCACCCCGTTGGCGACGTCCTGGGCGTACTTGGCCGCCAGCTGGTCCGAATGCACCTCCCGTTCCCGGCAGCTGTCCTCCAGCTTGGCCACCTTGCGGGCGATTTCGCGCGCGACGGCGTCGGCGTCCAGGTCGTGGCGGCGGTTTGCGAGGCACGGGGCAGAGGAGGCTGTCATCAGCGTTTTCAGGCGAAGGAGGTTGTGCGAGGTGTAGCTTTCAGGCCCCTGGGCGCCCCGCTCAACGGGGCAGTGTGCAGGCCTGTACCGCCAGCAGGTACTCCCTGCGGCGCGCGCCCAAGCCGTCTTTGGCCAGGACCTGCAGCAGCCCCCCGAAGTCGGCGCCGAGCCGGCGCTGGAGGCCCTTCACCGAGCCGCGGCCCCGGGCCCCCGGCGCGAAGTCCCCCGAGGGCACAGGCGCGCGCACTTCCATGACGCCGTTGCCGGCGCTGAAGGTGCCGTCCCGTTTGGCGTAGAGGCCAGCCGCGGCGGGCGCCAGCCAGGTCTGCCCGGTGGCGCACTGCTCCCCGGCTGCCTGGAAGAACCGGAATCCATCGTTCGAAATGGGTTGGGTGCTCAGGGCGAGGCTGCCCAATGCATGCAAGGGGTTGGGCTCGTCCTCGAGGGGCTCGGGCGTCCAGGCCAACCCGGGCACCGCCGGCAGGGCCAGCGGCTCACTCAGCACTTTCGTGGCGGCCCAGCCTTGCAGCGCGCGGGAGGTCGGCACGAACGTTTCCTGCAGGCGCGCCAGCTCTGGGCGAAAGTCCATCAGGTGCACGCCCTGCGCCCCGTGCTGCGCCACGTAGCGACCCAGCACAACGTCCCGCAGCAGGCCCAACCCGATGCCCGCGCGGTCGATGCCGTCTTTCGATTTGTTGAGGGCTGCGTTGAGCAGCTGGGGCACTTCCAGCGTGCGGCTGGCCAGCAGCACGGCCTGCAAGAAGGCCACCTGGATGTCCAGCACCTGCCTGCGGGGCACCAGCACGGCCAGGCCGGTCACCGTACTCACGTAGAGCAGCAGGTGCGCCGTGGCCTTGTACACCCAGCCCTCTTCGATGCGCCGGGCAAACTCGCCCCTGGCCTCCGGCCGCACGATGTACTGCAGCACCTCGGGAAACCAGGAATCGGGATAGTCCTCGAACTTGCACTCGATGAAGCAGGCCGACCCGTCGGGCAGCTCGACGAGAAAGTCGCCTTGCTTCTGGGCCTCGCGGGAGGTCAGCTCGACCACCTGCGCCTCGGGGCCAAAGTACCGGTGCAGCGCCGCGGTGGCGACGAGCGTCAGCGCATCTTCTTTGGACTTCTGGGTGGTCCAGTCCAGTGAAAGCGGGGAGGAGGCGCTCGGCGCCGGCGGGGGATGTAGATGCACCCGGCGTGTAGCCGGCTGCGTTTAGCCCAGGGTCTACCTATTCCTGGGTTCTCAGGAATATGAGGTGCGCTCGGATAGGAGCCTTACAAGATTCCTGACATCACAGGAAATGCTGAGGCGCGAGGGGTCGGTTGCGATGTATTTCCTACCAACGCAGGAATATCGTTTGACTCGCTTGAAGATTCGTGTGAAAATTCCTACCTCCATAGGAATTTCCATGCAAATACCTCTCACATCCGTCCAGGACGCGGGCGTTGCCATTCGCACGCTGCGCAAGCGCGCGGGCATCCGCATCGACGACTTTGCGCTCACCGCCGGCGTGAGCAAGCAGTTCATGACCGACCTGGAGAACGGTAAGCCCACCGTGCAGATGGGCATGGTGCTGAGTCTGCTGCAGCGCCTGAGCCTTCGTGTCAGCCTGGACCTGCCCGATGCGGCCGTGGATTCTTTCCGGGCCGAATTCGACAAGGTGACCCGCCGACGTTCCCTGAAAACCGCATCAGCATCCCCCGTTGCGGCTCTTCTCTCGAAGAGGCCTTCGGGCGGGGAGGAAGCCTCCGATGAGTGAGCAAGCTCCGGCAGAGCTGCCAGGAACCAGCCGACGCCTGCACATCTTCATCAATCAGGACCTGGTCGGCACGCTGCACGAAGACAACGACCTGTGGGCGCTGGCGTATGACGAGAAGTGGGCGCTCAAGGAAGGCAGCTTCGACCTCTCGCCGGCCTTGCCGCGCAGTCAGCTGCATCATCGGGACGGCGCGACGACGCGCCCGGTGCAGTGGTACTTCGACAACCTGCTGCCAGAAGAGAAGCTGCGCGAGCTCATCGCGGCAGACGCTCGGCTTCGCGACAAGGACGATGCTTTTGCCCTGCTGGAATACCTCGGGGCGGAGTCCGCGGGGTCGCTGACCTTGCTGCCGCCGGGACAGACACCCGACGGGCATTCCGCCCTCAAGCCGCTACCCTACGAAGAGCTGAGCCGGCGCATCTCCAGCCTGCCCAAGACCACGCTGACCAGAGACGCACCCAAGCGGATGTCCCTGGCGGGTGCCCAGCACAAGCTGCTGGCGGTGCTCAAAGGGGCTGACGTGTACGAGCCGGTGGGCGCCATGCCGTCCACCCATATCCTCAAGCCCGACCACCCGGACAGCGAGACCTACCCGGCTTCGACCTACCTGGAGTGGCTGACCATGCGCTTGGCCAAAGCAGCTCGGCTCGACGTGCCGCCGGTGCATTTGCTGTACGTGCCGCAGCCGGTCTACGCCATCGAGCGATTCGACAGGCGTTTTGAAGCCCAAGGGCTGAGCCCGGGGACGGGGGCCGAGCCTCCGTCCGTGCAGCGTGTGCACGTCATCGACGCCTGCCAATTGCTGAACAAGTCTCGGGCCTACAAGTATTCGGGGGCGAGCGTGCAGGCCCTGCGCGAGGTAGCCCGGACCTGCGGGGATGAGCTCACCCTGCCGGTTCGCCTGTTTCGTTGGCTGGTGTTCAACCTGCTGGTGGCTAACGATGACTGCCACCTGAAGAACCTGTCCTTTGTGGTCTCTGCCGGTCGGTTGGACCTGTCACCACACTATGACCTCCTGGCTACCGGGGTCTACCACACCCGGGCCTTTGCGGATGAGCGGGCCACCTGGCCAGCGGTGCCCTTGGCCGTGCGACTTTCAGAACAAGTGACCCGCTTCGACCAGGTCACGCCCGATGAGGTGCTCAACGCTGCCCGAGTGCTGGGCGTGCCGCCCTCCGTGGCGGTACGGGCAGCCCGAGAAGTGGTCAGCCGAACCCTGCGTGAGTTCGACGTGGTCTTCGCGACCCACTACCCTCAAGAGCTGGGGCTCTTGGAGCAGATGCGCAGACAGGACCTGAAGGTGCCGCCTGAGATGCCCGCGTCTTTCAATGATGCGCCGGCGGGACCCAATGGCACAGATGTCGCCAGCGATGCTGAAGGCGTCAGCGCTACCCCACAAGTGCAGGCTCAGCAGTTGAAGATTCTGAGGGTGCTGCGCTTCATGGTGCTGCCCGAGATGGCCAAGCGGCTGCTGGTCGACTGAGATTCCCTGTAAATGAAGCCAGGGGCGAGCCAGTCCGTCGGAAGCCGTTGAGCGTAGTCCCTCTGCGATATACGCCATCTCGGATATGTTGACAATATATGCCAGATTAGATATAGTGCAAATATCTTCCAACCGAGATATTTCGCATGGACTTCAACCTGGCCTTTCCCGAGCAGCTCTCGCAGCACCTGCGCTCCCTGCGTAAGGCGCGGCGGCTGAGCCAAGTTCAGCTTGCCGCCAAGATGGGGGTCGCGCAGTCCCGCATTGCTGCCATTGAGAAAGACGCGACCAAGCTGACCGCCGAGCAGTTGCTTCGGGTGTTGGCCGCCTTGAACGCCAGCGTGGTGCTGCGCGCAGAGGACCTCGGCGCAGCGCCCGACTCCGGGACCCCTCGGCCGAAGCCCGCGGGCGCGCCACCGGCGGGAGGGCAGTGGTGATGCGAGGGCTCAACGTCTGGATGAACGGGGTGCTGGTCGGCACCTGGTCGGTGGGCCGCACCGGTCGCCACGTGTTTCAGTACGACGCCGATTGGCGCGCGCACCCCAGCGCAAGGCCGCTGTCGCTCTCCCTGCCGCTCACGGCCGACGGGCGCATCGAGGGCGCCGCGGTGGAGAACTACTTCGACAACCTGCTGCCCGACAACGAGGCCATCCGCAAGCGGGTGAGCGCCCGGTACCGCACCAAGGGCATCGACGCGTTCTCCCTGTTGCGGGCCATCGGCCGCGACTGTGTGGGTGCCGTGCAGCTGTTGCCGCCAGAGGCCGGTGCCCCGGACGTTCGGCGCCTCGACTACGAACCGGTGACCGTGGGGCAGGTGGAGGACTTGCTCGCAGGACTGGGGGCCTCCGCCGGCGCGCAGGACGAGGACGACGACTTTCGCATCTCCATTGCCGGCGCGCAGGAAAAGACCGCCCTGCTGAAGGTCGGTGAGCAGTGGTGCCGCCCGCACAACACGACCCCCACCACCCACATCCTGAAGCCGCCCATCGGCGTGACGCCCGGGCGCAACCTGGACCTGACCCTGTCGCCCGAGAACGAGTGGCTGTGCGCGCGCTTTCTGCACGCCTTGGGGCTCTCGGTCACCCGCTGCCAGGTGGAGCGCTTTGGCGCGCGCAACGCGCTGGTGGTCGAGCGGTTCGACCGGCAGTGGCAGACCGACCCCACCTGGGTGGTGCGCATCCCGCAGGAGGACTTCTGCCAGGTACTGGGCTGCGCCAGCGCGGACAAGTACGAGATGAACGGAGGCCCGGGCATGGAGGACTGCTTGCGCGTGCTCAAGGGCGGTGTGCGCTACGAGGAGGACGCCCGCACCTTCCTGCTCGCCCAACTGGCGTTCTGGCTGCTGGCGGCCATCGACGGGCACGGCAAGAACTTCTCGGTGTTCCTGCTGCCCGGAGGGGGCTACCGGCTCACCCCGCTTTACGACGTGATGTCGGCCTGGCCCATCCTCGACAACGGCCCGAACTCACTCCAGTACAAGAAGGTCAAGCTGGCCATGGCCGTGCGCGGCACATCGCCCCACTACAAGGTGGCCGAGATTCTGCCGCGCCACTGGCAGGCCGTGGCCCAGCGCAGCGGTGTTCCCGGACTGTGGGAGGACATGTGCGCCATGGTGGCCAGGGCGCCCCAAGCTCAGGCCGCAGTCACCGGTGAGCTGCCAGCAGGCTTCCCGGCTGCGCTGGCCGAGACGATATTCGCTGGCGTGGCCCGGCACGCGGCCCGGTTTCAGGCGCAGCTCTGAGCCTGAAACGGGTAGCTGGCTACCCGTTTGGCGGTTTAGCGGGTAGCGGGCCACCCAGGCTGGCTCTTCCCCTGAGTGTTTGACGGGCACCTCCCGCGTGGCTACACGAATCAGACCCCTCCACCGTTTCCTGAAAGGAACCCCATGTCTCCAAAATTCGCCGCCTGGCTCGCCGGGCTTTCCACGTATGGGCTGCTTTTTGCAGCTGCTTGCTTGGTCCGCCCCGTTGGGGAAGTCTTCGACGCTGCCGTTGCGCTCACGCTCCTTGCGGGCGTGGTCCTTGTCTGCGTGCTCACGGGCGTCATCGCCGTGCTCGGTGCTGTGCTGCTGGTCCTCGAGGTGCTGCGCGCCTTCGTTTTGGGGGTGTGCGGAGCCCTTGACCTGCTGGCTCGCGGAGCACAGCTTTGGCGTGCGAGGACGTCGACCCCGCCGGCCCAGCCCCACGAGTCCCCCGCTCAGTAATTCGAGATTGGCCGCTTCTTCGGAGGCGGCCAGCTTTTGCCTGCCATTTGGCCGCCGCAGTTCTGTGGGTCGGCGAGTGCAGGACGCAAAAAAGACGCCGGGCGAGGCGTCTTGAAGGAGGGGGTGTAGGCGGAGGTCAGAGCGGCAATCGCCGCCACTGAACTTTTACGCCGTCCTTGGTGAGCTCCACACCGTGGTGCAGGTAAGGCTCGTTTTGCATCAGGACGGCTTGCGCCACGGACGGGGGCAGCGTGCCGAGGGTGTCGTGCGCGAACTCCATCTTGAGCAGGCGCGGCTGGCCGCACAGGACCATTGCAGCGTCCAACATCAGCTTGCGGTCCGGGTCACTCATCTCGTGCCAGCCCAGTCCTGAGGCCAAGTCCAGCACCTGGCCTGCATCGAGCGTCAGCGCGAGGTCCAGCGTTTGCATGGACAGCTCCAGCTTGCGCTTGGCCTCAGCCTCGCTCAAACCGAGCTGCGTCAGGGGGCTGTAGAGGGCCTCGAATTGCGCGAAGGTTTCGCTTCGAAGGGACTCCGCAGTGCGTGGTAATTCGGATGTGTGCATGGAAAGTTTGGTCCTTCAGGTTATGCGTCAAAGAAAGGGTTCTCGGAGGGTGTAGCTATCGATAGCTGGCGATAGCTACACAGCGCAGGCCCCTTTACCCCTTTCAAGGAATACTCATGAGTCATCTCCGATACGTCACGCTCACCGGCGTGGACGAACACACCGACCTTCAAGAGCTCGTGCAGCTCAGCGCCAAGTACCCGTTTGTGGAGTGGGGCGTGCTTTACAGCGAGTCCCGCGCGGGGCTCGAAGGCCGCTACCCCTCCCTCGCCTGGATTGAGCGGTTCGCCCGTTTGGCCCAGGAAAACAACCTCAACATCGCTCTGCATCTGTGCGGCGCGGTGGTCCGCAAGTTACTGGGCTCCAGCGATGAACCCATCTCATGGAAGCTGGTCGAGTTGGCTCAGTCCTTTGGACGGGTGCAACTCAACATGAAGGCCGACTTGAAGGACGTCCTCGCGCTGCGCGAACTCATCCGCATCATCTCCCGCTGCGAGAACCGCACCCGGGTTTTGCTGCAGTGGCACGACACGAACGCAGTCGTTTGTTCGCAGCTCCTGTCGGAGCCCGCGTTCGAGGTGCTGGTGGACAGTTCGGGTGGTCGTGGCGATGAGCGCACCGACTGGCCCGGGCTGGGCTGGACGTACAAGCGTGTCGGCTACGCAGGGGGCCTTGGCCCCGACAACCTGGAACGCCAGCTTCCGCTAATCGCGAAGGCTGCGGCAAAGCGAGCTTTCTGTGTGGACATGGAGACCAAGCTGCGCAACCCTTCGGACCGCTTTGACCTGGTCGCCTGTGCGCAGGTGCTGGCCATTGCCGAGGCCTTCGACAAGAAGTCCCGGTTCGACGCTGGCGTGCGGTACGGGGACCAGCTCCAACTCACGCAAGACCTGCAGGGGATGTGGCTGGACTGGTACGTGGGCTATGCCCTGGGGTACGACATGGTCGTGCCCCCGAAGGACGCCTGCCGCGCGGTCTACCTGTACCGTCCGACCGGGCATTTCGAGTCGTTCTCTCCGAGCGATGAAGGTGGCCTGTCCATCCGGTTGTTCCACGAGCAGCAAATTGCGCTCAACCCTCTGCCTCGCGTGGTGGGCTCTGAGCCGGTTGCCGATGCAGAGGTGGACGACCAGGCCTCGGAAGACGACGAACCGCGTCCGACCTGGACGGCCAAAGCTCTGGGCGAAGACGGCATCTTGATGCCCGGCACGTCTCTGATTGAGGCCGGTCTGCGCGCCATTGTGGCCAAGTACCTCGGGCGAGCGCTTTCCACCAATCCGGTGGCGCCGCCTCCATTCGGTGATTGAACAGGGCCAGCAGATTTGCTGGCCCTTTTTCTGTGCCCTTCGCAGGGCGCTCGCTACACCTCAAGAGGCAATTTTTTGCCCTCCTGTACCCACTCAAAGGAAACCCCATGGATGAAGTTAGCGCTGTGGTCGAAGTTCGCATGTCATTTTTTGTGCGCGTGTCTGTCGGCCCCTCCAACCCGCTCAGCGGCCCCGAATTCAAAGAGGCTCTTGTCGAGCAGGTGAAGAGCCACATCGAAGCTGGCGGCCTGGTGCCGGACCACATCGACAGCCACACCATCGTCGAGCTCCGCGAAACCGAAACCGACGCGCTCTTGCTCGGTGCCTGACCTCGGACGTTTGCGCAGGACCCAGGACCTGTGCTTTGATTCATTGAAGGGCCGGCGCATTGCTGGCCCTTTTTTCGTTCGCTGCCGCGCCATAACTGACGCGCTAACCCACTTTGTGCGTCAGATATGGCGCAAATGCCCAAGGCCTGCAGTCAAGGAGCCGCGTGGCGCCCCTTGGTCTTGCCGTCCGAGGAGCTTTCTTAAAGGGGCCGGAATCTCCTGCTTTATGGTAAAATACTGTAAACAGAAAGCCTCCTAAAATGCACAACTTTCCGCCTCTGCCCGTCACCGGAGCGCATTCCTCCAAGAACGCAGAGCACCCCCTGGTGACCGCCTGGTTTAGCCCCGACACCCGACCGGCACAAACCGGGCTGTACCAGGTTCGGCAAGCACCCTCATGCTACGGGTATTACGGTGCGCCTGATGAGGTGCAGTGGTGCTGGTTCGATGCCGAGCTGAATGCTTGGGGCTGGGGGTACACAACCCGACGGGACGCACTGGCCAAGCAGTGGCGCAGTCCGGAGGGCGCCACCCAGCGCCGCATCTGGCGCGGCCTGGTGCAACCCTATGAGCAAGTTGCGCAGTTGTTGGCGGCCTAGAGGTCGGCGGCCAGGGAAACGGTGAGCCGTTCGTGGTCGGCCGGCGTCAAGCCTTGGAGGCTGACGCCAAGCAGCCAGGTCGCCTGGGGGTCGGTCTCGTCCTGGGGGTAGGCCGCCACCGACCGCTGCTCCTCAGACAGGGACAGCAGCAGACCGATAGGGTCGCTCCGCAACCTAGCCGCCCCGTCTTCCAGCACGGGTTGCGCCTCGGCGAAGTCTTCTTCGGACTCCAGGGACCAGGGAAAGCCCGCGTCGGTCAACAGCGCATTGCCCAGCCGGCGCACGGGCATCCAGAACACCAGGCGGGCAAACTTCGGGTCTGCGCCTTCAACGGGAGCCAGCTTGATGCGCAGGCACAGGTCGATGACATCAACGCCAAAGGTGTCCGTCAGCTGCTGGTCGGCCCGCAGCTCTCGTGCCCGGCGCTCTTTGCCGCGAGCCAGCACCACAGAAAACTGCTCGGCCGGCGTGCTGAATTCGTGGACCTGTTCTGAGGGGGTGTACTCCACCGCGCCGTTTCGCTCCTCCAGCGCCAGCAGTTGCGCAGCGAGCGCATCGGTCTCGGCCACCAGCTGGTCTCTGTCGAATCGAAATGTCCAGGGGCCCGCGCCACGGGCTTTGCTCACGCACTTCGAATAGCCGCACTCAGGGATGTTCCACTCCACCACCTTGCGGCCAGCTTCGCCCTCGGAAACGGCAACCGTTACTTCGTGGTGAAAGCCCGCGCAGCCCGCCACCCCGCAGGTGCATGTCAGCAGGTCAAAGCTGCCGGGGTCCTGAGACCACAGCAGGAGCCCCAGGGTGTCCACAACCCGGTCAGGATTGGTGAACAGGGGCTCTCCGTTGAGGTGCAGCACCGGGATGAAAACGGGGTTGAGGGCCGGGTCAGCGGATAGCGCTTCCTTGTCGAGGAGTACGCCTCCCTCAATCGAAGCGGCGAGGGTCAGCGAGAGGGTATCCAGGGTCATTTGTGGTGCGGGGGTGAAGATGGGTCGTATAGCGCCGTGCGCGCTCAAGCCAATGCCTGCAGTCGAGGGGCAAACACCTCAAACAGCCGAACCGCCTTGCGCCGGCCGGCTGCCGGGAAGTCCACGATGGGTTCCCGGGCGCCCGCGCGGTACCCGCTGACCACGCCAACGCGGCCGGCCATTCGCTTTTGCTCGAGAGGCGCGAGCCTGGCCAAGTAGTCCGACGCCCACCGCACAGAGGTGCCCGCCGGAAGCTTGGCTTTCGTAGGCCCTTCCACCGTCCCCAGCGCGCGAACGGAGGTGGCCGCCGGTTCCCCCAGCAGGGACAGGGGCTTGCTGTCGAACCCGCAGACGCGGGCCATGTCCCAGAGGTAGTCCGGCAGTTCCGCAGGAGGCATTCCTTCTGCCAGTGCTCGGACGAGCAGGCTGTGCTGCTCGTCGGTGAGGGCAATCACCGCCAGGGCCGCGTCCGTCCCGGGTTCCGACAGGCCCACCCACGTGTTGGCAATCGACCAGACGGTCCAGCCGGTGTGCTTATCCTCGTGGGTGGTGCTGCCACCGTTGGCCAGGCGCTCCCGCTCGTGGAGGGACTTCCGGAAAGCCGGGCGCGGGAGCTCCACCGTAAACAATAGTTTAGGGCTTTCGGTCTGTGCGGGGGAGGGCAGGGTCATGCGGGGCTTTGGGGATTTCGGTGCCCCGCATTTTAGCATTGAAGCGTTGTTTACAGCGCCGACTTTTTACAGCTGCGCCAGCGCGGCCTGGGTCTTGGAGCCGGAAAGCCCCTCCTTGGGGTCGCACAAGATAAGGTTCAGCCCGCGCACTCCCTCAAGCCGCGCGTCGTCATCGAGCACCACGTGGTCGCGGATGCGCCCGGCGTTGGCCTGGAGCACCGACGCGATGGCCTGTGCCTTGGGCAGGTCAGGCGCTGCCCCGATGAACCGGGGGGCCAGGGCGCCCAGCAGCTGGCGCAGCTCGCTGTAGTCGAACCGGGCGCGCCAGGATGAATGAACCACGAGCTGCACCTCGGGCCAGGCCCGGAGCTGCTCTGCCAGCAGCGGCAGCCAGCAAAACCACCCGTTGGGGTGCAGCTGCTCGGTGGGGGCCAGCGGGTGCACCACGCCGTCGAAGTCCAGGAACAGGAGGCGGGTGCGGGGACGGGTGGGGAACATGTGCGCGAACAGAGCCGAGGGTGCGCCGTATAGACAACGGGCTCGGCGGGCGAGCGGTCGCTACACGGGGGAGGCTCAACTCACCCACAAGGACTCCCTCTATGTTCTCACCCGCTTTTCTGGAAGCCCACCGCGACTGGACCGTTTCTCGCTGGGTCCTCCCCCTGCTGGACCAACCCGCCATCGAAATCGCTGACATGAGCATCATGACCTTCGGGCTTAGCGGCGAAGTCGCCGAAGTCGCGGATATCGTCGAGCAGTGGGCCATCAGCGGCATCTGCGACACCTCCAACCTGGTCAAGGAACTGGGCGACGTCATCTTCTACTGGTCGCGGCTGTCCGCTCGCTTCAACCTCCCGTACGTCGCGCTCCTGACCGAGTCGGATGTGTCCGACAGATGCAAGGGCTGCCCTGCTGCCAGACCTCCGGTGCTCGAAGTGCTCCGCATGGTTCGTGCGGCGGGTCTCGCCAGCGAAGCCATCAAGAAGTACCTGCGCGATGGTGCCCTCAGCACCGACAAACTCGCGCGCGGGATGCAAGACCTCTACCAGGCCTGGCTGACCGTGTGCATCGCTGCCGGGCTGGAACCGGCCGACGTCATTGATTCCAACCGCGACAAGGTCGAAGGCCGTGTCGTTCGTGGTACCCAACGCGGCAGTGGCGACGACCGCTGATACCTCTCCTGCTTCCAAGCCTCCTGTGCACACGCACCGGAGGCTTTTCTCTTGGGCCCGGGCAAGAAAAAGCCCCGACCGTCAGAAGACAGGCGGGGCGTCGAATCAGTGGGTAGTGGGCGCCACGGTGCGCCACTCGATTGCGTCCAAAGGCATCCAGGCGCGGCAGCCGAAGAACGGAGGGTGGTTCGGGTAGCGGCCAAGGGGCTGGCTCGCCTTCTTCTCGACGCAGACGCCCAAGCGGCCGTTCGAATAGAACGGGGACAGGGTCAGCACTTCGGTGTCGAGCGCCGTTGGAGTGCCAGGGGTCCAGCGGGGGTCGTCTGCAGCTGGCAGTGGCGCAGTGAATGCGGCGCTGTCAGGGATGCGGCCGACCCAGGTTTCGCCGACCCAGGCGTGGCCGGTGGCAGTTCGGTAGAGGGTGTCGTTGGCAGATGCCATGTGGTGTCCTTTGGCCCGGTGGGCAGGGTGAAAACGGTTTCTGTCAGCGTGTAGATAACAGGCAGGCCCGGCTTCTGGTTGGCGGAGCCCACTGCTACGAAGGAACGCCCGAAAAAGCCGTTTTCTGGCGCCTGTCCTTTGCCCGCGGCATCGGTGCGGCCCGTGGGACGCAACTTCGAAATGAAGTCAGGCAACTCCGATTGGAAGCTGCCCCCTCCCGCGCAGTAGCTACACCGGGCAGTTCATTCATTTTTTTTTCAAGGAAACCACCATGTCCAACCTTTTCGGTCATGTGAAACGCGTTCAGCCTGGCGAGTTGCTGAGCATTCAGGCTGATGGCTGGGAGGACCGCCAAACTTTGGGTGTGTTTCTCGCGTTGCGCGAGTTCTGCCCAGAAGACGAAGTCCGCCAGTGCCTTACCGAAACGCCTCAGCTCAAAGTGAACACCGTGAGCCGAGGTGGCCAGATGATTCGCGCCCTGATGGACAAAGGCTTTCTGGTCCAAGTGCGCGCAAGCCGACTCGACCTGTTTCTCCTGGAGGCCCCCAAAGACATCACGTTCGAGGACTGGCAAGAGACTGCAGTCGAAGAGGCTGAGCTCCCCGCTCCGATTCCGCTGAACGAGGCGATGGCCCAGCTTCCCGGCTAGGCTTTTCGCGTCAAGAGCACAGTGTCCGCACTTGCTTGATTCCACCCTCTGCAGCTTCGTGCTTCAGAGGGTTTCTTTCGTCTGGATGGCAATGGCCGCAAAAAAGCCCGGCGCTTGCGCGACCGGGCTCAGGGTTTCGCGGGGTTCGGTTCAGCGCACGCAGCTTGCGCGGAAGGCGTTGACGTCGGAGTAGCTGCCCTGCCCCGAAGTCGGGGACGTCCCGTTGTACGAGAAGTCCATGGAGTAGTGGCCGCCGGAGGACACGGCGGAGGTCCAGTACCGGGCGTCCGATTCCGTGGAGGTCCACCCCAGCGTGACAAGGTTCAGGGAGCCGCCGGGGCTTCGGGCAGCAAAGCGCAAATCGTTTGCCTCGGTGAGGGTGGGGAGCCGCCAGTCGGACTGTCCCCACGCGACCAGGTTCGCGCAGTAGGTGTTTGCCGAGCCCCAAGCCAAGGTCGCTGATGGCTTGGTGTAGGTGCGGGAGCCCAGTTGCACAAACCCAGCAGGCAGGGGTGCTTGCGCCGTGCCGGCCAGGGTGAACGCCGCGGGCAGGGTGGAGCCGTTGCCGGAGGTAGCCACCAGCTGAGCCGTGTGGCTGCCGGCCGCCGCGGGCGCATAGGTGATGGTCACGCGCAGGTTCGGGTGGCTTTCGGTTCCGGCGCACTCCGTGGTGCTCGCACCTCCGTTGGTCAGGGTTGCCCCGCAGTTGTCGGTGCCTGACGACCCGTCCTGAGCCGCAAGGGGAGCGGTTGCGAGCGTGAAGTGGGCCGCATCGGCGCCTTGCAGTGCGAAGGACGCAGACAAGGTGCCTTCCCCGGTGCGGCGCAGATAGAACGTCTTGGCGGCAGTGGCCCCGATGTTGAGCTGCGCGAACGAGGTGCCGGACACCTCGAGCGTGTCGTTGTAGTTGCTCGTCCAGTAGCCCGTAGCCGAAGGAACCACGCTGGTTCCCGTCAGGGCCACTGTGCGGGTTTCTTGGGCCGACGCGACAGTCAGCGTGGCCGAGTGGTCGCCCGCCGACTGGGGGGCAAACTCCACTGAGACATCGCAGGACTGTTCGACAGCCAAAGTGCCCACGCAGTTGTCCGCCGTGACGGAGAACCCCGCGCCGGTTACCTGGGCCGCAGCCACGGGCAGGGGGGAGCCTCCTGTGTTCTGGAAGGTGAAGGTTTTGACCGCCGTGGTGCCCGCTTCCTGAGTGTCAAAGCTCCAGGTGGAGCTGGCCGTGGTCAGTACGCCTGGCGCAGGCGTGACCTCGCCGCCAGACCCTGGTTCCGGGTCGGGGTCTCCGCCGTTGGCTGGGGCCGGCGGAGCGACCACCGGGGCGCTATGCGATACCAGCCAGGCGGCGTCGTCTTCAGCGGTGGGAAGCTGCGCCACGAGTTGGGGGGCAGGTGCCGCGCCTTGGACGGCCTCCGGCGCGGCACCGGTGAGCGCCTGGACCGCTTTAGGGTCCTTGGCGGCCATCGTGTACAGCGCGTTCAGGGCCGGGCCGTAGCACTGCACCTGGACGCCGTCGACAACCCCGGTGAGGATGCCGCGCTGGCCATAGCCTTTTTCATTGATGGTGCGGCAGGCCTCGGGCACAGGGGTGCTGAGCAGGAAGAGGGCCTCTTCCTGCAGCGGCATGTACCAGGCCGAGTCGGCCAGCGCTTCAGCGATGGCGGTACGCGCCACCGGTACCGAGGACAGGTACTTGTCGGTGACCATCTCCGCCACGTTGATGGGGTAGCGGCCGTGGTTGGCTTTGAACAGTTCGGCCGCGCCCAGGAGCTGCTGCCCCTGGTTGCGTACCTTGGCGGCCTGGGCCTGGGCCTGGCCCTTGTTGAAGGCGTCGCCGCCGTAGTACAGCGTGGCCAAGGCCAGCGCTGCCACGAGGGCAATACTGATGATGGTGATGATGAGGGAAAACATTCGGCGGGCTTCTTACGGTCAGGGGTGATTACCCGTGTAGTGACCGGAGTTTTCCGCTTAAAAAAGCCCGGCGCTTGCGCGACCGGGCTCAGGAACGAGGCTTATGCAGCGTCGAAAGCCCAGTCTTCCCACTTCTGGTGAGTGACAGGGCTTCCATCGCTGGGCGACACGGTGGCGTGGAAGAAACCTCCCAGCACACCGACGGCGAACTTGGCAGCAGCTTCGGCCTGGGCGACGTCCGGGAAGACGAGCGTGGCAGAGGTGCGACCTTCGACAACGACTTCGCAGGCGCCTTCGTAGTCCTCGGGCAGGACGGCGATGGCGGTACCGAGCAGTTCGTCGTCGCAGAGAAGGCGTTCTTGAACGGGGAATGCAAGCATGGTGGCTCCAGTTGATTGACCTGCCTCCTGTAGCGAATCCACGCAAGCGGGTCGGGTAGCAACGGCGCGGCGCCGACAAAGCAAAACGCCCTCGCAAAGGAGGGCGTCGCTCTGATATCCCCAGGGGTTTCACCGGCTTGGGTGCCTGGCGAGCCAGGCGCGGGAGTGAGGTCCGTGGGTCCTACCCGCGGTATAGCGACTGGCCATTTCGCGAAAGCGAGCAGCGCACTCCTAGCCGCGTTCGGGGCAACGAGAGCCTCAGGCCACGTGCTGCCCCTCCCTCTTTCCTGCCCCGGCTCGGAGTTACTCCGCTACGTTCACCGGGGTGGGCTGGTTCGTCAAAGCGGCGTCGTCGCCCAGTTGCCCCGTAGCGTCGTATCCCCAGCACTTCACCCAACCCCCGCTCGTGAGCGCGCAGGTGTGAAACCAACCTGCCGAAACGCTTGCCACGCCCGAAGTCAGGCCGAGAACGTCCACCGGAGTGGGCTGGTTTGCCAAGGTGGCGTCGTGGCCCAATTGGCCGACGCCACCGAAACCCCAGCACTTCAATCCGCCTGCGGTCGTGACCGCGCAGGAGTGATAGGCCCCCGCCGAAACGCTGGCCACGCCCGAAGTCAGGCCGAGAACGTCCACGGGAGTGGGTTTGTCGGTCAAGGTAGTGTCGTGGCCCAATTGGCCGACGCCACCGTAACCCCAGCACTTCACTCCGCCTGCGGTCGTGACCGCGCAGGAGTGGTAGGCCCCCGCTGAAACGCTGGCCACGCCCGAAGTCAGGCCGCTCACGTTCACCGGGGTCGGCTGGTTCGTCAAAGCGGCGTCGTCACCCAGTTGACCTTGGGCGTCATAGCCCCAGCACTTCAATCCGCCTGCGGTCGTGACCGCACAAGTGTGATGGTTGCTACCCGCTGAAACGCTGGCCACCCCGGAGGTCAAGCCGCTCACATTTGCGGGAGTCGGCTGGTTCGTCAAGGCAGCGTCATTGCCCAGTTGCCCGTAGGTGTCCCTGCCCCAGCATTTCAATCCGCCTGCGGTCGTAAGCGCACAAGTATGGCCGTTGCCCGCCGAAACGCTGACCACCCCGGAGGTCAAGCCGCTCACATTCACTGGGGTGGGCTGGCTTGTCACGGTAAGGCCGTTGCCGAGTTGCCCGTCACCTCCGTTACCCCAGCACTTAACGCCACCCGCCGTGGTCACCGCGCAAGTATGGTCGCCACCCGCCGAAACGCTGGCCACGCCCGAAGTCAGGCCGAGAACGTCCACGGGAGTGGGTTTGTCAGCCAAGGTGGCGTCGTCGCCTAGTTGGCCGTAGGTACCCCGCCCCCAACACTTCAACCCGCCAGCTGGCGTCACCGCGCAAGAGTGGCCGCCACCCGCCGAAACCTGCACGGCCTCCAGATAGGCCCCGTTGACCACAATGGTGTAGACCTGCTGGCCCTGGTTGTTTTTGTAGGTGCCGACGACGGTGTAGCTGGCGCCTTCGTTCGTCTCACTGGGGGTGCCGGACAGCGTCGCGGTCTGGGTGTCAAAGGACAAGCCCGTCGGCAGCGTCCCGCTACCGCTCCAGGTGGCCAGCGCGGTGTCCGGGGCGGTTGCTTCGTTGGATGCCGCCAACAGCGTCTTGAAGTCGTAGTTGTAGCTCCGGCCCACCTTAGCCACGGGCAGCGTGGCAGCGGCCAGGCTCACGGGGTTGAATGCGCTACCCGCCAAAGTGACTTCGTGCGGCGAATTGGCCAGGTCCGTCGAGAAGGTCAAGATGCCATTGAAACTGCCAACAGCGGTGGGGCTGAACCGTGCCTCGGCCAGGCAATCGGCCCCCGCGGGAAGTGTTGCGCCACAGCTGCTCAGGCCCGCCGCAAACTCTGCCGCACCCGAAACGGTTGCCGCCTGGGTGAACGACAAGGCACCGTTGCCTGTGTTTGAAACCACCAGCTGGCGCGTCTCCGTGGTGTTGGTGGCCACACTGCCGAAGTCAATCGTGCTGGAGGAGAAGGCCAGCTCGGGGGTGGTGGCGCCCGTACCCTCAGCCACCAAGCCGTTGACCGCGAGCCTGTACTCGTACCTTGTGCTCTCCTGGGCCCCTACGAAGGAGGAGAACGTCGAAATGGTGGTGGACAGCAGGACGGCCGCAACCGCGGACAAACGGGCAAGAGGCTGGTGCCGAGCGCGTGCAACAGCGGAGTTTGGAGTGGATGTCATTGAACGGAGGCCACACACGCAGCCTTGCAGGACTTGAGGTTTCTTCTATAGATAGCGCGTTATTCAAGAGCAATTGCCCCGTTGGCTGGACGGGTTACGCGCAATGTCCGGCGCCTCTCCGTCAGGCCATTTGTTTGATTTTACTGTAAAATAGTCGCTTCCTTAAAATACAAACCGCCATGTCCGATGCCTCTTCACTTGCACTGTTTCATCTCTCAGAGATGGCCGTCGCGCCTGGGCGCACCTGGGGCCCGAATGTCCCGCCGCTGACTGAGGAGCTTGAAGGCCTGGTGTCCATGCAGGAGGCCGTTCGGCCGGCGGCATTCCTTGTGAGCAAGAAGGGGCTGCTTGCAGCACCCGGCAGCACCCGCGCTTGGGGTGTCCCTGACGTGCCGGTTGACGCGCCATGGGCCGACCGCGCCCGCTATTGGGACCAGAGCCCCTACGACGGTGAGTGCCTGTGCATCCAGCTGAACTTCGAAGACATCCCCGCTGCCGTGCGCCGGCCTGAGTGGCCCGCGGTGGGGGTGCTCTGGGTGACCCTGCCCCTCAACGAAACGTGGCAAGTCCGCACGTACTTCGACCCCCGCCCAGCCGCATCGATTGTCTGGCAGCCTCGCGAGAAAACGGCAGGCTTCGAATGGGTCGTGGCCGACACGTGGGCGCCAGCCATCGGGGCGGCCTATCCCGCCCTGGTGGGCAACGACTACCTGCTCGATGCGATGGAGGAGTGGGTGCTGGAGCACCGGCTCTACTGGCCCGAAGCTCAGCGTATCTCGCGAAGTGCGCTGCAAGTGGGTGGCTGGGTCTGGCCGTGCCAAGGTGACGCAGAGGCTCGCAACGCCGATTTCGTCTGCGGCCTGTTCAAGCAGGCTTTCGGCGATTCGGGCGAGGTCAGCGTCCACTACACCCCGGAGAAGGGCTTCTTTGGCTTTGCCGACACCCACTGAGGTCGCCCGACATAAGCCCGCTGTCTACACCCGGCACACGCTACTCACTTTCACACCAATGTCCCACCCTTCTCCCGTCGCTCGCGTCTCGTTCATGGCGTAGGCCACAAGCTCTTGTATAGCCCGGCCTTCGCCGGGTGGCTTGTGGTCCGCCGGAGCGACCATGAACGACGAAATGACCTTTGCCCGCGCGCTGCGCCGGCACCACGCTGCGCGCCTGAAGAAAGCCCGCGCCGAGTACTGGGGCGGCGGCGAAAAATCCCCCCTGCAGTTGGGCCTTCTACTCCATACCGCTGCGATGTGTTCCTGCTTCGCGTGCGGCAATCCTCGCCGGTACGACGGCGAGCTCACCATCGCTGAGCAGCGCGAGTACCAGCTCGATATTGCCGAGCTGCTGGCAGACAAACTCGACTGAGGTTCGCGGCTCCCGCAAGCCCGCACTTTTTCTTCAGAAACAGGTGATGCGGCTGAAAAGTTTGTAGCCCGGCCACTTTTTCTTTCAGAACGACGTCTCGCGCCGGGAAATTTATCAGCTCCGGTGGCCCGCCGGTGGGCGCGGATAAGTGCGGGCGCTAGACCCAGGTGCACCTCCTTTGAGCATGAGCGCGCCTGTCACACACCCCACCCCTGAAGCCGAGGCCATCTGTCGATTGCTGGCCCGGCACCGGTACGCCATTCAGGACGAGCGGTCTCTGCAGGACGGGCTGGAGTCGGTGCTCAAAGCCAACGGGGTGCCGTATCTCCGCGAGTACGTGCTGGACGCGAACAGCCGTCCCGACTTCCTGCTGGGCTCATTGGCCATTGAGGTCAAGACCCAGGGCAGCGTCGGGCAGTTCCTGCGCCAGGCGTACCGCTATCTCGAGCACGAAAAAGTGCAGGCCCTCATCGCCGTGGGCACGCCGCACTGGCTCGGCGCCCTTCCGCCTGACCTGGCGGGCAAGCCGGTCTACGGCGTTCGTCTCCTCAACAGTCTTCTCTGATGGCATCTGTCGCTCATTTCGGAACGGTGCGGTTCACGCCTGCGGGCGCGCGCGCCAAACAAGGAACGTGGCACGTCGACTGCGAGCGCCACGTGCGCAACCGGTTGAAGCGCGTGTTCCCCGCCGTCAACCAATTCGCCACCGGCGCCGTGCAGGTTTCGGACACGCCGGAGAACTGCCGCGAGCTGCTCTGGTTCATGGAGCGCTACCCCATGAAGGTGGCCGACGCCAAGTACCTGAAGCAGCAGGCCAAGCTGCACGAGGCGATGGAGGTCAAGGTCAACCAGCTGCTGCATTCCGCGACGCTGGCGGCCGAGTTCGAGCTGGCGCTGCCGCCCCGGGAGTACCAGCGCGTGGCCGCCACCCTGTGCGAGACCACTGGCGGGCTGCTGCTGGGGGACAAGGTGGGCCTGGGCAAGTCCGTCACCGCGATGTGCCCGATGACCCGCCCAGCGAACCTGCCCACGCTGGTGGTGACCCTGCCCCACCTGCAGCAGCAGTGGCAGGAGTACCTGGCGAAGTTCGCGCCCGGCCTGAAAACACATATTCTGAAGACCGGCACGCCGTACGACCTGGCCAAGCCGCCCAAGGCGCGCAAGGGCCAGCCGCAGCAGGAAGCCCGCTTCCCTGACGTCATCATCTGCAACTACCACAAGCTCCACGGCTGGGCCGATGCGCTGGCCGGCGTCGTGCGTTACGTGGTTTTCGACGAAGTGCAGGAGCTTCGGCACAACGATTCCCTCAAGTACGTCGCCGCGGTTGAAATCGCCCGCGAGGCACAGCTGCGCATGGGCCTGTCCGCCACCCCCATCCACAACTACGGCGCCGAGTTCTACAACGTGGTGGACGCGTTGCGCCCGGGCGTGCTCGGCACCCGGGAGGAGTTCTACCGCGAATGGTGCCAGGACGAACTGCTGAAGGACCCCAAGGCCTTCGGGGACTACCTGCGCCGCGAAGGTTTGATGCTGGTGCGCACCCGCAAGGACGTCGGGCGTGAGCTGCCCCCGGTCAACCGCTTCGTGCAACCGGTGGACATCGATATGAATGCGCTCAACCAGGTGCAGGGCGCGGCCGCCGACCTGGCGCGCACCATCCTGAAGGCCAACCAGTCCTACCGCAACGAGAAGTTCCAGGCCTCCGGCCAGTTCGACATGCTGCTGCGCCAGGCCACCGGCATTGCCAAGGCCGTACACGTGGCCAACTTCGTCAAGATGTTGCTGGACACCGAAGAGAAGGTGGTCCTCTTCGGGTGGCACCACGAGGTCTACCGCATCTGGATGGAGCAGCTCAAGGAGTTCAAGCCGGTGATGTTCACCGGCCAGGAGACGTCCAAGCAGAAGGAGGAGAGCAAGAAGGCATTCATCCACGGGGATTCGCGGGTGTTCATTGCCTCGGTGCGCGCCGGCGCCGGCGTGGACGGCTTGCAGGAGGTCTGCCGCACTGCCGTCATCGGTGAACTGGACTGGAGCCCTTCTGTGCACGAGCAGAACATCGGCCGCCTCGACCGCGACCCGGAGAGCGGCGACCTGGATGAGCTGGGCCCCGTGTTCGCCTATTTCATGGTCGCCGAAGAAGGCTCCGACCCGGTGGTCTCCGACATCCTGGGCCTCAAGCGCGCGCAGCTCGATGGTGTGCGCAACGCCGAAGAAGACCTGGTGCAGGCCCTGCAGATTGACCCCGACCACGTGAAGAAGCTGGCCGAGCGGTACCTGAAGAACCTGGGCGAGTCGGTGCGCGCGGACGAAGCGGTGGAGACCGAGGAGTCCTGGGCAGGTTGAGCGGGCAATGCAAGGCCTGGGCGCTTGTCCGCCGGCGGTGCGGTGAATAGGAGCACCAATCCCCGCAGAATGTGCGGGGATTGGGTTTCCAGAGAGCACCGGAGCGCTTGCCCGGTCAGATGGCTTCTAGGCAGCCCGCTGGCGCGGGCGGTTCATCAAGGAACCGAGCAGCAGATGGTTTGGCCGGCATAGGCCGGGGACGAGCACGAAGGGACTTCGTTCACGCCAGCCTTCTGATTCACGGACAAGCAGACCTCGGCCGCCATGTTGGTGCGAACGGTGAAGTCGTTTCGGAACTCCCATGCGCCCGCCGGGATTTGTTTCAGGTACTCCTTGCTTATCAGCTCGGCAGCGATTTCTTCGCTTGTGCCGGAGGGATAGCCGCCATGGTTGGCTTTATAGAGCGTCAGCGCGCCCGATACCTGGGTGCGTTCCTGAAGGACTTTTGCCACCTCCGCGCGGGTGCTTCCGTCCGTGAAAGCTTGACCGCCGTAGTAGAGGGTGGCCAGCGCCAGAGCAGCAACCAGGGCGATGGAGATGAGGGTGATGATGAGGGAGAACATTGCGTTGGCGTCAACAGTACAACGGGGGCTCGTTTTTCGTGTAGCACCGGGCCCCTCTGTGTCCTATTCTTTGCGCCTTCCGGCGTGAACATAGATGTAGGCGCAAGGCGCGTTTCCCGCACATCTATGCGCATCAGACTTGCCCATCTCGTTTGCAAACTGAACCTGTTCGGGGTTCAATTTGTAAATGCTTTTCTGCGCCCGACTTGCACAGAAAACCAGGCAGATTGCGACGCGGGGCGGTCTCAGTTTCGCCAGATTTCCGTGCAAACGGCCGCTGAGCCTGGCTCAGCCCACGCGCCGGGAGTGGCGCAGGTTCTCGTAGACCTCGAAGGCTCTTGTGCGGTCGGGCCCCACGTCGAGGAGGGCCGCGTAGTCGTACCAGGCGCGTTCGGCGGCATCCGCTGCGGCGTGTGCTTGGCGTGCAGCGAGTTTCAGCTTTTCGGCTTCGCTCATGGGCGGCTGAGCTGGCGCGGGGGCGCCGGTTGCGTTGCCGCAGCAACAGGCTGTCGACTCAGGGGTGGAAGCGCATTGGCACATGGAAGACATACTTGTGGCCAGGTGGCCGAAGGGTTGGTGTTTGACCGGGTGCGCCCGGCAGCGGTCAGATGGGGTAGCCGAACAGCAGGGCAAACGGCCCGGTGAAGCTCAGCACCGCAGAGCCTGGCAGAACCCTGAGCCACTGCCCGTCCAGCTGCTTGCGGTAGCGCCACGGCCAATAGGCAGCACAAGCGGCGCCTATCGCCCACCAGGCCCAGAACGCACCCTGCCACGACTCGACAAGCCCCACTGATTGCAACCCGAGGAAAAACCCCCGAAACACAAAGTAGGGCAACCCCACCACGATGAGCAGCATCCAGAGGAAGGCCCCGACGTTTTCCAGAATCGCCCAGATGTGGGGGACAACGGCGCGAAGATTGAGAGTGGTCATGGCGAGTCCGTGTTTGCGTTCATGCATTATAACCTAAACTTGCTCGGCCGAAGCCCTTGTGCGCTATAATGGTGGGCCGTGTTTTCCGAACTCCAAGACTTTACAGCGCCCCTTCCCGGGCTGAAAAGTGGGTTCGGTCCACACCGGCTCAGCGTGGGGCGTTAGCTCAGTTGGTTAGAGCAGGCGACTCATAATCGCTTGGTCGTCGGTTCAAGTCCGGCCCGCCCTACCACCCAATTTTCTGGCTGCCCGGAATCTGTGTAAAGCACCGCCCCGGGCCCTCAATGGAGCAACCAAATGGAAGTCAAATACGGTGACGGGCCGACAGAATTTGGACCCGGTGTGAGCATCGAGCTGACCGGCGCCGAGGTCGCAATCGCGATTGACGCGTGGCTTGTGGCGCACGGGGTCTATGTGAGCGGCCCTTGCACGGTGACCGTCAATGGTGCGCGGTGCGATAGCGGCCACGTGTATGTCGACCCGAGCGGGTTTGTCGTGGCAGCCGGAAAGAGATTCTCTGGCCGAGGGAGTGAAGGCTAGGGGCTGAGCTCCCTCCCCGGAACTTCAGACAACCAAATTTTCGACTTTAGGTGCCGCATTTGCCAAATTGGACTTCGTTCGACGACCCGCGCGGCGCCTGGCACGACCTGGGCATGGACTTCGAGGAGTTCGAAGCCTTGCTGCGCTATGTGGACCTCCCGGAGGACTACGCGCACACCCTGCCCCCGCACCTGCTGCTGGAGCACATCGCCGCCACCAAAGATTTGCCCACCCGACTGCGCAACCTCCCTGCTGTGAGGCACGCGAGAAGCGCTGCGGCCGACCGCCGCAAAGAGGAAGAGGCGCGTGTCCGGGCTCACGCGCGAGAGAAGCGCAACGCCCAGGCTCGTGCCCAACGTGCCGGGGTGCGGTGCTGGCCTGCGCTGCGCAACAAGCCGGTCAATGCGGAGCACGTCCGCCTGTTCGAGGGCTTGCTTCAGCGCGAGGGCTGGCTCTCCCACGACTGGACCCCGGAGCGCGGCTCTTCTGATGCGGCCTGGCCGCTTCAATTCCCGGCCGTCGCGGGTTCGTCCGTGGGCTCCCGGACCGTGCGCGTGGAGTGGGTCGAGGTCCAGCCCCTCGTGGCGGCCTTGCTCCGCAACGAAGCCGCACTGTCCTTGGCCGTGGCTCTGCGCTGGCAGCACTCGCTGCCCATTGTGGTCAATGCCTCGTTGAGCGCTTCGGTCGCGCGCCGTATCCATGCCACCGTGGACAAGCTGACCAGTGTGGCGGTGCCCGCCGCGGAGGCCGCGTGGAGTACCTTGTCGCTGGTGCAGTGGCGGATGCTGTCTCGCGTGGCCGAGCCCCTGCGCTGGTCCCTGATATCGGGAAGAACGAGTCCAGGGCAGCGCCGGGCGCCGAATGCTGATGAAATTCGCTCGCTCAACTGGGAGCAGTACCAGCGTGCGAAAGTCTCACCGGGCGCGCGCTTTGCCGCGCTGCCGCCCACCTTGCAGTGGGCCCGCCTGACGGGGCTGCCCCGGCCACCGGGCGCCTTGCCCGCGTTAGAGGGCCTGAAGGTCGCCACGCTGCACAAGCTGCTGGCGGTGGCCGACCTGAAGTTTCACCCGCAAGCCGTCACCGCCGGCGACATGACACCTATCCTGAACCTGACGCGCCTGTTTGGCGACGAGGCCGCGGTCAAGCGCTTCGTGCTCGCTCGCGGGCTGGCCTGGGACCGCAAGGGGCTGCATGACGCGGGCCAGTTCGTGCTGCCGCGCTCCGGCTGGACGCCCGCACAGTGGGCCCCGGTGTGCCTGCGCCACCCGCAAGCGGTTCGCTACGCCCGCGAGTTCGCCAAGCTGGAACAAGCGGGGGAAGTGCCCCAGTCCTGGTCGCAGCTGCAAGCCGCAGCGCTGCGCATCACCTATCCTGCGCTGCAGCCGGGGTTCGAGCCCCTGCTGGAGTTCTGCCTGAAGAACAAACTTTCTGCCTCGGCATTCGAAGAGGCGCAGACGTTCTGGGCGACGGCCACCGTCAAGCCGGCGGAGTTCATGCCGCACCTGAAAATCACAGGAGACGAGCTGGGCTTGTCAGGGGACTGGGTCTTTTCGCGGCTCACCTCCGACGATATCCGCGGTCCACTGCTGGGCCACTTGACCGGCTGTTGCCAACACCTGTCCGGCGCCGGCGCGCCGTGCGCGCGCCACGGAGTCACCAGCCCCTACTCGGCCTTCTACGTGCTCACGTTCAAGGGGCAGGTCTTCGCACAGTCCTGGGCCTGGCGCTCGCTGCAAGGCGGTCTCGTCTGGGACTCCATCGAAAGCCGTCCGGCAGCCGATGCCGAGCTCGACATCGTGAGCGCGTTCTACCGCGAGGCCAGCGCGCGCCTGCTCAAGGGCCCCTTGCAGGTGACGGCGGTGTACCTGGGCGACACGACCGCAGGTATTTCCGAACAGGTCGCGCGTCGGTTGTTGCCCCTTGCCAAACAGAGGACCAGGCACGGCCAGCGGTTTGCGGACCACTGTGACTACGCGGACGCCCACACCCAGTTTCTGCTGGCAGGCTCGTGGGACAAGAAGGCGGTCGCCTGGCGCGAGGTGCAAGGCTGCGTGCGCACGGCCGGAAAGGCGCCGGTGGTGGAAGAAACGTTCCCCTACGGGGCGCTGGACGCGTTCTATCGCGCGGACCCGGACACCGAGCTGGAGCTGGACGAACAAGGCGGGCTGTACGCCTGGACCCGGGGCCACCGGTTCGAGGTTCGGCCGCGCCCTGCCTTGGATGCCGCCTGAGGCGAGGGCATCCTGCCAAGGCTGGAGAACGGGTTTTCTGCCCCACCACAAGAGGCGGAAATTTGCCGCTCAGCCAAAAACCGCCGCGCAAGCCTCGTCACTTCAGGGCGGGGTTAGCGGCGGATTGCGTTTCAATGGTTTAGCAGCTAAACTGGCTGCCTAAACTTTACATGGCACGCAAGCCCAAACCCTCCCACGTCGTCGAGCTGCCGCTGGACGTCAACGCAGCCGACGCCCGTCGGCTGCTGGGCGTGTTCACGGCCGGCTCCCGGCTGAACAACGTGCTGCTGCAAGACGGGCTGGGCATCATCGACGCGGTGCGCGCCGACCCGGCATGGGCCACGGCCCGCTTGTTGCCCCGGCGCACCGCCGAGCAGCGTAAAGAACGCCAGGACGCCTTCAGGGCCGTGCGCGACGCGCACGGCTTCACCGAATACGATTTCCAGGGTCGGGCCATCCAGCACAAGAACGCCGCGGGCTTCTCCGACCGGCTGGGCTCGCACGTGGCCCAGAAGCTGGGCTCCAAGGTGTTTGGCGCGCTGGAGCAGCACCTCTACGGGTTGCGTGGTCGCCCGCGCTTCAAGGGCGCTCGCCGGCCCCTCCACAGCCTGGAGGGCAAGAACAACGCCACCGCGCTGCGCTTCGACCGGGAGAACCTGTTCCTGGTGATGAGCGCCGACTGGGGCCTGCGGGTCAAAGACCTGAACCTGGCCAAGGACGAATGGCTCTGGAGCGCGCTGCAGGGCGAGGTCAAGTACTGCCGGGTGCTGTGGCGCGCGGTGGGCGAGAGCCGGCGCTACTACGCCCAGCTGGTGATGGACGGGCCGCCACCGAAGAAAGCCAGTGTGCTGACCCGGTTGGCACCGGCCGGCGTACCCGCCGGCCTGGACCTGGGGCCGAGCAACCTGGCCTGGGCCACCGAAACCGATGCGGGGGTGCTGCCCTTCTGCGAGGAAGTTGTCCGCCCTCAAAAACGCATTCGCCAGCTCGGGCGCAAGCTCGACCGGCAGCGCCGGGCCAACAACCCGGCCAACTTCGACGCCCAGGGCCGCGCCAAGCGCGGACGGGCCTGGGTGACTTCGGCCCATCAGCGTCGCACCCAGGCGCAGCTCCACGGACTGCAGGCGCGCACGGCGCGCCAGCGGG
>Ga0209416_1000186_pt1 | contig 67512 bp, 99 predicted proteins | sample RifGroF1_FD_184001 | JGI IMG/M metagenome (GOLD analysis project Ga0209416, IMG submission 184001) | Groundwater microbial communities from Rifle, Colorado, USA - Groundwater F1 (SPAdes) (version 2) | ecosystem: Environmental > Aquatic > Deep subsurface > Groundwater | place: Rifle, Colorado... | reverse complement strand
TTTCTTCTGCTTTATTATACTATTATTCGTGATTTTTAGATGATAAAAAGAATGTAATCTGGTTTTAAATAGATTTTTATCAATCAGTTCAATCTCCCTTTTGCAATACCCGGGACTGCCCCCCCCCGGAACCCCGGCTAAATAAATCTTCATTTCTTTTTCTGGATGGAACCTTGGATGAAATATTTAAACATCTCCATTACCGATTTATCACAGATGAGATAATGATAAGCCATGAGTCTGCGGGGGGGCAAATTCCATTCTTTCGAAATAACTTTTCTTCTTTTACTCGATCAGGGGTATTGCCGGCCAGGTAAATTTTCATGACCGGATCAAACTCAATAACTCGGATCTTGCTTCAGGCTTAGTTAAAAATACGCCTTTCATTGAAGAGGTTACCATAGTAGAATGCTGCTTTCCGACGCCCCTCATTCTGATACAGAAATGATCTGCTTCAATTATGCAGGCGGCTCCCTGGGCATTCAATTCATTCATGAGAATTGAGGTCACCTGATCTCCTATTCTTTCTTGAATTTGTAATCTTTTGGAAAAGATATCAATCAGTCTTGCGAGCTTTGAAATACCGATAACCTTGCCTCCAGGAATATATGCGACATGTGCCCGGCCTACAAATGGTAATGCGTGATGTTCGCACATGGAATATAATTCAATATCCCGTAAAAGGACTATTTGATCATATCCATCTGATTCGAAAGTTTTTATAACATCAGATGGATTTTGTTCATATCCGCTGAAAATTTCTTTCCAGGCTTTAATCATTCGTTTTGGAGTTTCTTTTAATCCATCCCGATTTAAATCCTCTCCGATAAATTCTAAAAAACGAGATGGGATATCTTCCGCAGAGGTGTCATGGCCCTGCTCGGTAACTTCCCAGGGGAAGACCAGCCATTCCATCGGATCGGTTTTTTCAAAAAGAGTAATGAATGGAGTGTCGGGATAGAGTTTGGCGTATCGATCTCGGGTACTGCCGGAATCAATCAGGTCATCAATAATATAGTCGGCTTTTTTAGGATGATCCGCTACGGAACCATCGGTTAATCCGGCCAGCATATATGCAGGGGCAATTCCTCCGCGCGGCACACCATAAAAACTCGGCCCACCAAACCCTAGTTCATCTTTTGGGATTGATTTTATTATTGGCAGGCAAGCAAGTTCTACTTCTTCATTTGTAATAATTCTTTTCACGGAGCCTCCTATTTACTTTACCGCATACTGAATCGGATCAACCAGGCCATTCTCGGCGAATGCTTCCAATCTTTCGGTACATGATCCACATTTTCCACAAGACAAAGACTGATCCTTATAACAGGTGCGGGTCAATTTAAAAGGAACTTTGTGCTCCATCCCGACCTTGACGATATCTCCCTTGCTCATTCCCAGGAAAGGGGCATACAAGGAAACCGAATACTCAGAAGCGGTTTTAATGGCCAGATCCATGCTTTCTTTGAAGACTGGCCGGCAATCCGGATAGATGGTATGATCCCCTGCATGGATACCGAGCGCTACCGCGTCGTACTCGAATGATTGGGCCAACCCCGCAAGGATAGCCGAGAAGATCATATTCCGCCCAGGTACGACCGTTTGTACCATAGTACGGTCTTCATAATGACCTTCCGGGATCGACCGGGAATCCTCTTTCAGCAGGGCCGACTTGAACCCGGCGAAGATCCCGGAGATATCCATTGACTGCCGCTTTATACCATAATGCTCGGTCAGCTTCCGGGCGGCTTCCAATTCATACTGATTGTGCTTGGAACCATAGAAGAAAGAGACGGCAAAAACTTCATGGCCAGTCCCGAGCAGGGTCCCGAGCAGGGCGGCGGAATCCATCCCGCCGGATAGCGATAAGACGATTTTCATAGATTGAACCCCTTTTTTAATTTTTGATTGAACCAGTTTAATTGATATCCAAGGGATAAACCAAATAAAGGTTTTTCACCTTCAAAATGTTTATGGTAATTGCTTCCGCAAAAGAACCAAAATTCCCCGGAAATATTCTTTTCTAAAATTTGTTGTTTTACTTTATCGGACCAATTTTTCTTTTCGTCTTCTGTAAATGTATTCAGGGTTTTTTCGTACGGCTGGATGATATCTTGTAAAAAGACCAATCCATATTTGGCAGACAGAATATATATTTCGTCGAATTTTTCTTGTTGGCAATAACGAAGAGATTTTTTAAACAACTCCCCCTGATACAGGTCCTTTGCCTGGCAGGGGGAGGTTTTCTTCCTCTTTGAACAACCTATGAAGGCTATTCGTTTCATTCGGCGGCTTTGATACCTGCCGGCAGGTTTTTACCCTTGGCCCACATGGAGATCCAAATCTTGATGGTCGTGGCGGATACAGCATCATTCGTGGCTTTCAGCATTTTTGCCTGATCCTTCTCGCCGGCCGCAAAGAGGTCATAAACAATCCGCTTATTGGAAGGGGTGCCGGGGGATTTTTCCTTTTTCTCTTTCTTGGCCTTTGCCGGCTTCTCAGCCTTCTCCGCTTTTCCGGCCTTGGCGGGCTTTTCTGCCTTCTCGGCTTTTGCCGGCTTATCCTTGGCCTTCTTGGTAACTACCGGCCGGACACCCAGGACCGTCAAGGTTTCCCATGCTTCGGGGCTGAATTTGTCGGTATCAAAGACCTGGCACTCGCCCTTATCGTAGCAATTATCATGGATCAGTTTCTTGAGACCGTCGATGCTTGATTTCTCACTGGCTTCGATTGCCGGGTCCAGATCCATGACCTTGTTCATTTCTTCGATCAGGGCAACCAGGTCTTCCCGCTCAATTGCCGGCTCGGGCTTTTTCTCTTCCTGGGCATTATCGCCATTTTCATCATCCGCATCGGCAGCGGCAATGACCAGGCCTTCCGGTAACTCAACTTCCAGGGCGCAGAGGACGGCGTGGGTTTCGGTCGTCAGGGAATCCCCCTTATCGAGCAGGCCGGCCGCTACCACAATAGCCTTGGTCAATTCATCAGTCTTTACGCCGACCGTCTTGATCTTGGGATCGGGGTCCAGCAGGGTGTTCAATTCCTTTGCGGCAGCAATCAATTCGGGGCGTTTGGGTTCACTCATGGCAATTCTCCTTTATTCTTGGTTTGGAAATCCTGGCAAATGATCACACTGACCATTTTTATCTTCTATCCTATTATACTGTTTTCGAATGATTTTCTACGGAAATATTTTACATTCCGGCAAAATAATTCTGCCGGCAGTCTATTCTAATTTTAAAAACTTATGAATCTGGGTATTTAGGATACAATGAGTCAATCCGGCTCTGACCATCCATCCCCATAATTCAATTGCAGTCAAGGGGGAAATCGGGGAAAGAGCGAATCCGGCCGCGTGTTCGCTCAGATCCTTTATAATATCGGCCGCGGTTTGGAAGTCTCGTTCATTCTCAATTGGGAATTTGAAAATCAAATTATCCCAGACTTCGGCATCTTCCAGGTGTTTTTCCGGCAGGATCATAGAATCAAAATATCCACTCCCCGGCATCTTGATATCGACCACCCAGCAATCCGGATGCTCAGGAAGGATATCCAGGGGAAGAGATCCATTTGTTTCAACACTAGTCACATATCCCTGGATATCAAGTTCTCTGATTAATGCCTGTAGACCATTCTTTTGTAATAGGGGTTCCCCGCCGGTGATCAAAACCCGCTGACAATCAAAAGATTTGACCTGCTCGACTATTTCTTCGACAGTCATCTGGGTACCGGCAGCATTGATTGATTGTTTGGTATCGCAATAGTGGCAAGCCAAATTGCAACCAGCAAAACGAATGAATATGGTCGGGGCTCCTTGCGGCCAGATATTGACCTCTCCGGAGATTGAAAAGAAAATTGACATGATATTAATCTTCGTTTTCATGCTTTTCTCCAGGTGGCAAAAGAATCGTCAGTTTCCGAAACCTGCACCCTGATCAATCCCGGACCAAGTGGGGTCTCCATTATCCGGCCGGCAATCCAATTTGCAATGGTCTCGGCGGTGGGATTAAAGGGGTCAAGAATATCATTCAAATACCGATGATCAAGCTGATCAATAATCGGCCCGACAATTTTCTTGATATCCTTGAAGTCGACTACCATGCCCGGATATGGTCTTGGCAGCTGACCATACTCATTGGTGAATTCGACCTCAACGGCACTATTGTGGCCATGAACACGGGAGCAGTCTCCATCATACTCCGGCAAGTGGTGAGCATAACAAAAACTAAACTTCTTGGTTACTGTGATTGACATATCCTCTCCTTTTAATATGATCCTAGAAATGGCCGACCCATTTCGAGCCGCTGGCAAATAGTTGCATACTTCTTTCCTCGCTTTCCACTTCGAACAATTAATTGATTAATCCTGAATAGCCCCAACTCGGCTTCCCCATCGGTTTGATTGAGACCAAAGAAGGCCGTTGTATGGCTGTACTTTCGCTTATCCTCGCTGTAGTTGGAGAGATCCAGCCAGTCCTTGCCATAACTGGCTCCATCGGCTTGTGTAGGGCAAACAACGAGGCAATGCCACTTATGGGCCAACGCCCGGATCTTCAACCACTTCATATTCTCTTTCTGCCGGAAATCCATTCGCTGGTCTTCCAGGTCTGGGGCCATGATATCCGGATAATCAATCAACACAACATCGGCTGTAAAGCCGCCTTCGTGCCAGATGGCCAATTGATTATCAATCATTTTCGGACTGAGGGTATAAGCCGGATAATCGGCAAAGTTCCAACCAGCCCCACGAAATCGTTTTTGGAATTTTCGCTCAATATTATATGCCTCTTTCCAGTTCAGGGGGACTATTTTATCTCGGAGCTTGAACCATGGGGCACCTAGGAATTCTTTTTTGCCCTGGCATTTGGTGCATGGGGTATGGTCACTTCCATATTGTTCAAAAGCATCGCTATAAACTTGTTGGAGATCCTTGAAGGCCGGTGGTTTATCTCCCCGGATTGGCGATTCACCGCAACCAGCCGGACATTGACCATTCTGATTCCAGAAACAATCAACCACCGGGATCATCAATTGCCCGCAATATTCAAGTTCGTTGGATTTCCTGGCCATATAGATATATTTCCGGAGTTCCATTTCCTCCCGGTTCATATCCCCGGCCGCAAAGAAGGCTACTTTTTTACCGGTTCGTTGGGCCTGGAATCCAATGTCTGCCAGCCACCATGTTTTTCCAGTTTTTTCAGGGCCGAGTAATCCAACAAAACCTCCACGAACGAAATGCCGGTTCCAGAGTTGCCCGAGCTTACCAGGGTATTCGACAATTGGCTCCTGGATGTCTTCAAATATTTTTTGCGTCCTGGTAATATCATCGGCGAAGAAGTCATGGTTTATATTTACCGCCCGTTGAATTTGCTTATTAGTAGCAAGCAGTACATTGGCCTCTAACAGGTTCCCCCGCTGGGCCTCGGCCTTGATATCATCCGCCAGGCGAACTAGCCTGTTTTCATCGAAGTATGCGAAAGTTTCGTCAATCAGGACCTCCGGGTTGTTCTCGGCCTGGGTTTGATATTCATCACTGAGGTCGTCAAGGATGCTACCAATATCCTCCGATTCTTCCTGATTGAGTTTCCCCCTCCTGGTATATGATTCGAAGATGATCCCGATATCTTCCAGGGGTGCTTTTCCGTGCTTATTGAAATAGCGGATGCACCAGGAGGCAATCTTTTTTGCCGCTTCATCCTTGAGGAGATCGGCATTAAATACGGGGGCTATTTCCCGCAGGTATTGGTCGTTGGTAATGAGGCCGATGGCAATGCGGCGTTCGATGAATTGGGAACTCATTAATCAAACCGGAATACGCCGGGTCATTTCCTTCTTGTATCCAAACGGAGCCGGCTCACCAAATATTTTGATCATATATTCATCCGACCAATAATGTTCATTTTCATTCTCCAGTTTTTTTAATTCAGAAATGGCTAATATTTTAGTCCCAGCGCCATACGCATCATCGCACATAAACTCCCCATACCAACAACAAGCCCTGGAGCATTTATCACAAACTTCGACCAATTTATCATTTGAAATTTGTTGAATTGGCACCCCCATATTTCCCCCGCTCGGATCTTCTTTCCAATCCCGCTTCAACACTTCATCGATAACCTTGGAAGTTTCTTTTTCTGAATCAACACCAAAGTGCGAAAGAAGTTGCTGACCAAATACCCCAGAATCGACTACTCCATCGGCAATCTGATTAATATTGAACCCATTAATCCCGCCCCTGATTGCCTGGATTCCTTTCAGGATATGGTACGCTACTTCACCAACCTCTTCGGCCATTCCAAGGGTAAACTGCATGGCAAGGATCATATCAATAAGTTGGTCCTTGGTCATTGCTTCATATCGGGAGCGGGGAAAGTTTCGCTCTTGCCATTCCTTTAGTTCTTTCTGTTTCAGATCAATCATTCAAAAACTCCTCCCAAGGCATCATGTTCATAACTCGCTGCATATCAGGATGAGCCGACTTAGCTGTTCGTAGCTTTCTGATATGTGACCACTCGGCTGCATCGGCCGTAACCACAATCTCGGTCTTAAGAGCATTAGGCAGGACTGCTCGGGCTTGTTGTGGGTTGAGACCATTATCAAGTAGCAAGTTGTAGTAGTATTCTGCATCTTTACAGACTCTATCAAAAGCTCTGTATGCAGAAAAATTCCACTCACTAGGGTAAGCCGGCTCAATAAATTCCATATCCTTGCCGCCGTAATTCACATACCTAGTACTTTCTTGTGCAAAAGAACAAGGTCGGTGACGCACCAACTCATGACTGACTCCGCGATCACAGATGATCTTGGCACTGTATCTGTGGAGTTCTTTGGGAATTTCGTCGTGAGGGCAGGGTTGCCAATGATCAGTGCCGCCTTCGGTAAAACCTAAGTTGAATAATTCATCATATAATTCGCAGAATGGGTCAAATATTGGGGAGAAGCCTTCTAAAGTTACAGCATTGAACCAAGCGGTCAAATTACCACCAACATAAGCGCAATCGGTCACCGTATCTTCAAGGCCATTGAGATATTTATTTGGTAAGTCTATTGATTCCCAATCGCACTCAACATTACGTATTTTCACTACAAAATTCGAATGTTCAACCATAGCCAGATGCCCAGCCTTGATCAATTTCTTAACAAATCCTTCTGCGCTATCTTCAGTGATCTTGTCTTCTGACTTATAACAAGTTCTGCCGGCCATCTCAATGAACTTGAGGGCGGCATTGTATTCTGTCGGTACTGTTCCGAAAAACTGAACGCTTGGTTTGATTATTTTCATGGCTTTCCCTTTTTTTAATCAACAGGATGATCATTACAACCGGCGTTTATTAAACCCGGAACAATAGTTTTAAATCCGCTTTCATCCGGCGGGAGTTCTCGAACATCCCTGCTAAAGTTTGTTGCTGGTTTCCCGCAAACCATACATTTTGGGTAGTCCCGCTCATAAATAGCCTGGCGCAAATATACCGCCAAATCCAGAACTTCCTGATATGCATCCACCAGAGGATCTCGGCCATTGAAAGGCTGCAGCCGGGTATTATACTTCTGCTTACCAATCTCATCCCGTTCTTCCATGTCCTTTTGAACCAGATCCCAGACGGCTGGATGATTATTTTTGATTGGTGGAGGTTCAGGGGTATTCATTCCAATTTCACCAGGGGCATCGATCCTCATCTCCGGATGAAAACAAGCCCCTTCACAACAATCATCTAATGGGCATTTATCAGAACAGATTTTCATGATTTCTTGTTTATTCCATTTTTGATTTTTCTTTGTTTAGCTGCCCATCGAGATAATTTTCCACCGGAGGTTTTGCTGACATAAGCACTATTATCTTTGCCCAATTTCCTCCGGGCAGCACGATTCAATCCTCCTGGCAATAAATCATATCCTTCTGGTGCTGGAGCATCATATTCAACATTCACTAAATGATTCGTATTTACGTTCATTTTATCCCCAGATAAGTTGTTTTAAATAAATTATTCCACAAACTATAATAGTCGTTGACAAAGTGAGATATACGAACCAAAAACATTTTGCCCACCATACCATTCCATCAAGAGGGGTACAATCATCGTCTTTCACTTTGGTCTCCTTATGAATTTTGAAGTGATTTTGTTTTTACCACAAAAGCCCCAACCTTGGAAGGTATGGGGCAAGCCCTTTGCTGAGCGCCTGCTCTTTTTGGGCCGATCAGATTGTGATCTGTTGCTTAGTTGGCTATCGCCTGTGTGATTTCTTGCTTGCCCTTTTTAGGGGCTCTACATGGCGCTACCTCCTATCCTAGATTGAATTGGCTTGTACTCGTCCTCAAAATAAATAATTGCGAGCATGGGCAGGACTTGAACCTGCAGCTTGCATATGCTTGATGTTAGTCAGCACCACATCAGTGGGACATTGGTTAATATTTTCATCAAGTTTTTGGACCGCCCTTGCTTCCCGAGTGTTTACCTGACTTGTCTTACAGCAAGGCTCTGTCTCCGATCCCGCATGACCCCATAGTTTAGCGTCTGCCATTCCGCCACCATGCTCATTCACTGCCTCAACCCCATCCTTTACAGGTATGGGGTCTTTGAGTACTCCTCAGAAGATTATATTCTAGTATCTTGCTACTTATGTTTGCGCCGCAAATGGGCAGTCTCAGTCTGGCCGGCGCTTGAAGCTAGCCATAATCTTGTTGGCGTGGTCTGGCCCGCTTTTCGGGGCGGATGCCAAGCAGACCTGGTTTATCGGAGAGCAATGGTCGCGGCCAAGCTGCTGAGACAGCCCGCGTAAAATCCCATTCGCCACTCCAATCTATATGATAGAAATGAAACATTTAATTTCCAGATATTGGTTAATTTCAATTACTTTTGATCTTTCTTCTATCCTATTATACTTTTTCAATCAGTTTTCTGCTGATTTATTTTACGCCAATTCAAAAATATTACACCAATCCATGATCCTGCGGGTCAATCGCTCATCTCCATAGCGTTTAGCAATCTGGTCAATATTGAAATTACTGGTAAAAATAGTTTGTTTATCCTCTTCGTATCGATGGGTCAGAATCAAATACATTACCGTGAAAGCCCACTCAGTTGGTTTCTCCACTCCAAAATCATCCAAGATCAGAAAATCCACATTCTTGTATCTATCCATGATTGCCTGCTCTTCCCCGGCGGAGAGTTTAAATGATTTCTGAAGATTCTGGATCAACTGCGGAGACGATTCAAAAAGAAAGGTAGCTCTGGGATTCAGGTGCTCCTTGACCATATTGTATTGTTCCATATGATAGAGCATGGAGCAGACCGCCGCGGTCGTTTTCCCCTGCCTGGCTTCTCCGGATAGGAATAGGCTCTGTTTGAAGTTTTCTTGGATAGAGATAGGAAGGACCGACCATTCCTTTTCAGCTGCGTCCTGGGCTATCCTCATCGCTCTACGGGCCGTTTTTGATGGGGTGCCGGCATCGATAAGATGGGTCAAGATACTTTTGGATTGAAATTTATTGGTATAGTAGCAAAGCCGGCATTGATCGTTGCAGCCGAAACTTACTTTATCCCCGCATTGACATTTTTGGTTTTTGACTTCTTCTTGGAATTTATCTTCAAAATCATTCATTATCGTATTTCCCCCAATTGGTTTTGTCGACTTTTATTTTTTTGTCTCTTCCTGGCCTGAGTGAATAATCAATATTGCCGGAGATGCCTGAGCCATTGGCTACCCCTGGTTGTTTCTTTTCATAGTCCTGTACTTTTTCATTCAGGTATTTTTCGAAGTTTTTGGGGCGGAATAATGTTTCTGGATTATAAAGTTTTGGATTTTCTTCAAACCAAGGATCATGGATTTTTGTTTCAAGAACTTGGAAACAATCCTGTACGGAAAATCCATCCTTCAGGCGGGATATTATATATTTCAAATTTTCAGGGACTGGCCGGAACCCTCTTGGTTTGGAACCAAGTTGATTAAGTCTGGAAAGAACTTTTGTTGCTTTTCTTTGGAGGGTTTTATTTAAATTAATTTTGGAGGGGTTATTTAAAATTACTTCACTCCATGCTTTAAGACTTCTATCATTAGAATCATTCGGCAATTGTTCCGCAGGAACATTGCCATATATTCTTTTATTATCTATATTATCTTTTTTATATATTATATCCTCGGTGTTTTTACCGGGGGGGGTATCGGTACTTTCACCGGGGCCTATAGGTATTTCTACCGGGAGGGGGGCAATCATTTTTAACAATCTTTTTTCGACTTCTTTTGAATTGGTTTTATAAATAAGTTTTGAAGAAACCAATCCAAGATCAATCAAACTTCCAATTACCCTTGATGCTCGATCTTGAGAAATTCCAAATTGTTTAGAGAACCATTTATTCTTAGCATAACAACCATTCCCATGATCAAGACTATCTATTTCGGCGAGGAATACTTTTTGCTGCAGAGTTAAGATTTTACACTCCCAAATTTCAATAGGAATCCAAATACCCTTTACTTTTCTTTTCGGTTTATCTTGATCAAAAACTTCCATCCGCAAATCTCCATAAATGAAAAATCCCCCTGGAAAATGAGGTCGCGCAGGTCGGTTACCTACTCATAATCCAGGGGGATCAACAATTCAAACCGAATAAGAAGCGCGACCTTCTTAATAGGATAATATAATTTAATTATATAAAAATTTAAATCTTTATTTTTGGTTAATTTAAATTTTTATATTCTCCTATTAAATGAACTGGTTAAGGTTATTTGGCGATGTCCCGGCCATTGTCTTTTCATAGGATATCTGATCCAAATAAATCCGGTCGGCGTACTTTTTCGCCTCTTCATAACCGTGATCGCACTTCAAAACCGTAACCTTCTTGCCGCCATAATAAGATGATATTGTCCATTTCTCCCTCGTTTTGGATTCCTGTTTTTCTTCAATCTGGTCAGTCATAATCCCAAATCCTCCATCAAATGATTAGCATCTACCTGCTTCATCTTGCCTGGATCTGTTCTAAATCCATCCAGAATCTTGGTTTTGACTCCACGAAAATTTAACGCTGCTTCCAGTTTTCTGGCCTGCTCCTGGGCCTGATCTTCTGGATCAAAAAGTATAAAAAGCATTTCAAACTTACTCAATAATTTCACTTGTGCCAGGGTATATTTTATGCCAAATAAAGACAAAGCACCAAATCCCAACCGCCAGACATCCGTCACCCCCTCGACAATAACCGCTCGCTTCCCATCTGACCGGCCATAACAGATTGTCTTGAGATTGATGATTTCCCGTTCCTCCGGGCAGGCCAGGTATTTCATTTTGTGTCGTTCGGTAATATGTCTGCCCTGGAAAGAAACTACTTTATCATCCCATTCAATTGGTATGATGATCCGGTTACTGTAATCAATGATTTTCTGTTCTTTCCCTCTTCCAATTGATAGGGAGGAAATAGGTCCGGTCCCAAGAATCCCCCATTCCTTTTCAATATAATCTGGGTCAAATTTGCGTTTCTGGAGATATTTCCGATGATGTTCTTGCAGAGGGCCGGTACCAGAGGGGTACTTGAAGCTGGACTTGATGAGTTTAATCTGGGCGTCTATAGATGGGCCGGACCCGCCTGAAAGGCGGTACTGGCGAAGTATCTCTTTAATTTGCGTGATGGGTTTCTGCAGGATTTCTTTCAGGACTTTGGCCGATTGGTGACCACCACAACGCCAGCAGACAAAAGCGCCGGCAAACTTACTCCGAGAATCAATACAATAACCGAGATGGAAGCCCGCATTACCATTACATAGTGGACACTCAATCTGCACCCAACCAGCGCGGCAATGCTTGTGCCCATGATCCCGATATTCAATATTGAAGTCTCGGTATAGTTTGATGATATCAATCATGGGATATAAATGAAAACTGTTTTGTTTTCTTTTTTCATCAGATTTATCATATGTTTTGTTCCGTTTGATTGGCCATCCCAGATAGCAAGCAGACAATCTGCATATTTTGCCATTTCTGAGTTCCTTATATATCCAGCAGAATTTCCATATCTTATCCAGTTTGCAGGAAATCTTTTTACGGGGATTGAAAATTTATTAGCGAATTTTTCTCCTAATAAATCGACACCTCGCGCTCCTCCACTTACAATTTGTTCAATATTATCTATGGAAATATTGTTTTTATGGATTGCCTTTCTGATCCATTTTATATCGGTAATTGTTCTGCTTCCAGCTATTATAAGTTTCATATTTTATTATACTAATTTTTTCAATAAACCGGCCAATAAATCATCTTTTTCCGTTTCAATTCCATCCAAAGCTCCATCGAAAACCTTCCTCTTTTTATCCAGCAGCTTTATTATATCATTTTCGATGGTTCCGTCAGCGATTAAATAAAAGGCATTCACCGAATCATGCTCTTGACCGATCCTGTACACGCGGTCTTCAGCCTGAGCGTGCTTGGTCCAGGTCCACCAGAATTCGACGGTACAAGTCGCCCTGGCGGCAGTAAGGGTGATTGCTTCAATGGCATCCTTCCCGCCGATAAATAATCTTGCTTTCAGGTTCGGAGTATATTGTTCACAGGCGGTAGGATCACTTTTGTGCTTGTCCTGAACTACCCCGCAGGCATCACATTTCTGGAATTCATAAACGGAAGTTTTAACCTTGGAGTGGACGGCAATCTTTTTGAATTGCTCCAATAGCATTTGCTGGATCTCTTGATGTTCGCAAAAAACCACCAGTTTATCATCCGTTTCAAGAAATTCCTCAATCCATTCATAAACTGCCGGCATCTTACTTTTCGCGCAGGCAAACTTCAATTTTTCAATCTGGACCATGGCTGCAGCCGGGTTATATTCAAAGGTCTGCATCCGGCCTTCATCATCTCTTTTCCAGTCTCGGTCAGCCCAGGCTTTGAATTCTTTCATGCCGGCAGCGTATATCTTTTCGTCATATTCAATCGGGATGATCGAACGGATCTTATCAGGGAGTTCCTTGAGAACATCGACCTTATTTCTCCGGATCATTATATACTGCAGCTTTTCATATAATTCTGGGATATGGCTGGCCCCGGTTACGACCCATCCCCAATCTCCTTCATAAGCGCCACAATAGCGCTTGGCATAATCCCAATAGGAAGGGAAGAGCCAGGGGGAAAGAAGATTTACGGCGGCAAACAACTCGATAGGCCGGTTATCAAAAGGGGTACCGGACATGGCAATGAATTTTTCAATTGAGGTACCAAGGCTCTTGAATGCCTTTGAACGGTTGGCCTTGGGGTTTTTAATATAGTGAATTTCATCACCAATCAATACCTTGAAATCCGTAGCTAATAATACCGGTTCCCAGGCCTTGAGGATATCGTAATTGATTATTGTAACCTGCTCCTTGATCTTTTTGATACCAGGTTTCCGACCCTTACAAATAAAGATTGATCTTCCCGGGAGCCAGATGTTTACTTCATTTCTCCAATTCAATTTTGATCCACCAGTTGTGACTATCAGGATCGGAGTTTCTTTGATGAGATGACAATATGCAAGAGCCTGGACCGTTTTGCCGAGACCCATATCGTCCCCGAGTAAAGCCCGGCCGCCTTTTGCGTGGATGAAATTTACTCCTTCGTTTTGGTATTCGCGGAGGGTTCCAGGCAGGCCGGGGGTCTCAATTCTATTGGTTAGAGTCGATGCTTTGCGGCAGACTTTTCGTTGCTTCCGGCGCAGATCCCGATGGAAAGAGAACCCCCATTCCTTGAGGTGGAGAAGATTATCAAGGGTAAATTGACAGCTATATGAATCATCGCTGGCCCGGTATCGTCGATTGAATAGTTGTTTGGTGCGGATGGCATCGGCTCGGTCATTGGTTTTCAGGCGGATTGAGATACCATCAAGCCAGGCGATTTTGTCATATTGCGAGGGGAGTTCTTTCTTTTCAGGAGAGGCAATAACTTCCAAGCCGGCCAACTTATCATGGTATTTCGGCAGTATTCTGGCGGCAGCTTGCAGCTGCGGATCAGAGAGCAAACCGGTTGATTCATATTGCCGCGCCAGGATTTTAAGGATCTTCCGCTCAGTACATTTGAAAACCTTATCTCCACCAAAAAGATGGAGAAGCGCGGCAATAGTATAGTCCGGATCGGTCTTTATGAGTTGGCGGAGTTGCATTACAATAAGGTCAAGGTTATGGGGATTGACTGGGATGAAACTTTTCCTTTTCTGCAGGCACCTTTTCTGCCAACCCAATAGGAATATACCGAATCGTCCGCCTTTTTAAATTGTCGATATTTCCTGGATTTGGAAGGCAGGATCTCGACAAGTCCCCTTGATTTTAAAAATTCAATGACCTTTTCTTCCTTGGTTTGCTTTGCCATATCCCCACCTTAATTCTGAAAAGTTGATCTGATTTGATTAAACGCCCGCTCGATCCCCCGGCCCTTGAATCCCATATCCCGCATGGTCCGTTCAATGGTCTTCCGGATATTGCCGGCAGAATTTCCCGCTGTGATATTGGTCATTTCCTTTGGTGACTCGAAAATGATCCGCAATACCTGTTTTGCCTCGGCCCCAAGGGAAGAGAGGGATTCAAGAAATTCATATCGCTGGTGACCACTCGGCCTATGATCCGCTACATCAACTTCCTCATTCGTTGCCGGGAACTTCTTCCCCTGGGTTTTCAAATACTGAACCATGGCATTCCGGCAGGTGGTATGAATTAAGGTGGATAATTCGCAACCATGATCTGGATTGAATTTCTTGATTGCCCTCAGCATTGCAATAGTTCCTTCCGACTTGAGGTCATCAAATTCATGACCAGTTGTTTTGGCAAAGGACCAGGCGAGTTTGTTTACTTGGGAAATATGTTTTTCAACGAGCTGGTTGGTGTGATTGGGGGTCATTTCAATCTCCTAATACTGGGTTGTTGGTTCTTGCCGGGAAACATGGTCCTGATAATCCATTTCCCCGGCTATTCCAAAAAGAATCAGAAACAGGATGGCGACAACGATCTTAATAATTGAGCTGACCATATCCCACCGCCTTGTTTTCGAGTTTCTGTTTGACTCCCATAATTTCCGGGGCATAGGTGATGAAGGAAATTATTATAACAAGAATGAATCCAACCATAAACCAAAAACCTGCTCGATTACTCATGATTTTCCTCCTCAATAATATCGGATTGAGCCGCTAAATTTACGGCCCGTTGATAAGTAACTGATTTAAACAAATGGGCTAGATCGGCTTGGATTTTCTGCAGCCGCTCCCAATGCTCAACTAGGTCTGTGGCCGGAAGCCCACGCAGAATGGCTAGTTCAAGTTCGATTGCCGTTAAGTTCCAGGCCGGTGGATATTTCTTCATAACCTTTCCCTTGCATATCTTGGTTTCTTGGGGAACTTCTCCGCAATCCGTTTTCTGTTCAGGGTCATTGCTTCCGGGGTCGGCTCGTAATCGTTCCAAAGAATATTATCAATCGTGGGCCAGACCATAAATTCACCAACAGGCCACATACTCCGCCTCGGCATTCCCCGCTGGGCAAGCTCATCCCTGATTGCTTCATACCGGCGATACAGGAATTTTAACTTATTGAAGAAGAATTTCATATGCCCTTTGCCGCCATCCGGATTATCTTCAGTCCTGACGGTGTATTGTTTGGGGATCTGCTCCAAATCAATTACATACTTCCCGGCAACAATACCATTGGGGATTCTGGTTAGCTCGCGCCATTCAGCTATAAGCTGTTGGTCGCAAAGCTCGGCGGGTGGGACTATATTGATTCTGGTCATGGGGAGTCCTTATTTTAAAGTTCAAAACCATGCAACAGGAGGAAGGGGTTTGCTATCGACTGCGGCTAAAATTTTATTGATCAATTTCTTTCCGGTTAATTTTGGCTGTTTTGTTGCGGAGATGACTTTTCTTATTTCCCTTTTATCTCCCTCGCCAAAAATCCGATAGAATTGACCATCAATCCAAGCATGAACCTGCTTTTTTACAGTCCCGAATGCTTCGTTGCAAAGATATACCCGTTCGATATTCATGACATTCTCCTTTGATTTGGTTAACCGGCTATCTCATCAGACCCAGGAGCCGAACCCTGGATGACCGGCCGGAGCCGGTTTCGAAGTGGTTAATCTCTTTGTAATCTTCCAGTTTTGGTTAATGAGCAGTTATGGCCTTTGATCTCAGAAAGAACAAAGCAGTGAGGGAGATTTGTTCTTTGTAAATGTTCTTTTACCTCTTTCCAGGATTTAACGATGATATTTCTTTCGTCCCCATATTTGACTATTTCCAATTTCATACCATCCTCCAATGCCGGATTCCGCCGGGCTCGGTTGGGGGTTGTTATTTAACTATATTTTTTAATATAATTTTGTAACATTTTTACCTGTTTTTTAGCGCTTGATCTGATTTCGCCATCATCTGAATTCAATTCATCATTTGACATATGCCCACCTTCAAAATAGCAAGAAAGAACATAATTAGCCTCCGCTACCAGTTCTTCCCTACTATAATCTTCCATATCCCTATCATCATCATGTGATATGTTTTCCAGTGTTACTCGCAACTCGTCGATAGCCAATGCATCGGATAAACATTTCTTCATGGCCAATCTCCTCATTTAGTGTTTCGCCCTGAATGGGCTCGTCAGTCTGATCAAACAATCAAAGACACTATATCCGCTTCCTGGTGGGGCGCTCCTCAACTGGACCATCCCCGCCTATCGGGTTCTCGATTAACCTCCCCCTTTCCCTCTCAATCTTTATCTTATGTCTTATAATAATATGCCCTGTACAGGATGTCAAGAAAAAAACTAAAATCTTAATAAATTATTCGTGTTTTTTGATGTATTGCAAAGCCGTTGAATTCATTTCACAATTTGGATAACCAAATTCGATTTCTGCTTTATGCCGAGCCTCAGCAGCCTCCAAAAGGGTTTTGAAACTCCCGAGGCGGATGTTTTTGTTATTCCCTGATATATTTACAATGAATTTTTTTTCCTTTTCTGAATAGAAAACCCCCTTCACCCCAGTTTTGTTTTTTTTGCTGAGTTTTGAATTTTTTAAATTGCATGAATGGGATACTTCGCGGAGATTATCCCAGCGATCGTTTGTTTTTACTTGATCAATATGATCAACGATACCTTCTGGAAGGTATCCCTTCATATATAAAAATGCCGCTCTATTGTTTTTATAACTTTTACCGCTGAGATAGACTCCATTATATTGGTTGTCAATTACAAAGCCATTTTTGGTTAAAACTAATTTACCAGCCCCTTTCCATCGCTCGGGTTTATCGGCATATATTTCTTTCAGTCTATTGGCATGGACCTTTCCGTCTCTTCTTGTAAATATTCCGGTCTCTGGATCATATTTGTACTTGCGCTTTAATTCCCTTCGTAATTCAACTAAACTCTTTTTCATTTTTATTCTCCTTTTAAGCGATAATATTGAAGCCTTATACCTCCATAATAATCTATTTTTCAATAATCATAAAGCATTTATTAAGATTATATAAAAAATTAATTCTCCTTTGATTCTTCGCAAATCTAATATATATGGTAAATATAAGGGGAAGGAAATTAACAAGAAATCTTCCACCCCAGAAATCCCGCTCCATATATATCAACCTCAACAAGTACAAAATTATGGTTCGTCAATCCTCCCCAGGCCTCCAAAACACAATACAGAAGCCAACACTCAAGTATAAGCCCGCCGGCAAAGGCCCCATCAAGGCCACTCCCCTCCTGAAGATAAATCCCAATGATTCCACCGTCAAAAGGAAATGCGCCCGGAGATATAACAAGATAAATGAACTCCAAAGGCAGATAAAAGCAATACAAGAACAGATGCACGCAGGGGTCGAGCCCATATATAAGAAGGATACCCATCCGGCATTGGCTTTGTCGTATTGTTTGTTGGGTTGTACGGATGAGAAGCTGGCCAGGCTGTTGGGGATTGAGGTTGAGACGTTACATAAATGGCGGGACGATGATGACGAATTTAATTATGCCATTATAGAGGGGCGTGAAGTAGCTAATGCAAACGTGGCGAAAAGCCTTTATCATCGGGCATGTGGCTACAACCTGGAAGAGAAGGAATATCGCCAAGAATTCAAGAAGGATATCGATGGTAATATAGTCCGGGATGAGGAAGGTTATCCTATACGGGAGATCATACTTCATAAACTGGTAAAGAAACATATGCCGGCCGATGTTGCCAGCGCCAAATTCTTTTTGTGGAATCGTACCAAAACGCTTCCCAAGGCCGAACAATGGAATGACCGCCAGGATATTGATATTACCACCGGCGACACCCCAATTGGTTCTGCGGTTATCATACTCCCCCAGAAGGAAATGGTTGGATGACAGCAGCAATGCCTCAACAAGAAGTAATTGAGATAAAACCCCAGGAGGGGCCGCAGACTCAGTTTCTTGCGTGTTGGGCAGATGTTGTTTTTTATGGTGGTTCGGCCGGAGGGGGAAAATCATTCGCCCTTCTGCTGGAACCCTTATATCACGTAAACAATTCCAAATTCGGTGCGGTCATTTTCCGCCGGACCACCAAACAGATTACTTCAGAAGGTGGGTTGTGGGATGAAGCCTCGGAGTTGTATCCGGCCATTGGTGGCAAACCGAATCAGAATGAATTGTGTTTCCGATTCCCCTCCAAGATGGCAATTAGTTTTGCCCATATGGAGCACGAGAAGAATCGCTTGGACTGGCAAGGGTCGCAGATCCCGTTGATTGGTTTTGATGAGATATGCCACTTTACCTGGAAGCAGTTTTCGTATATGCTTTCCCGGAACCGGTCCATGTCTGGTGTCCCTGGCCGAATCCGAGGAACCTGCAATCCTGATCCTGATTCATGGGTCCGGAAGTTCATTGACTGGTGGATTGGTCCAGATGGTTTTGTTATTGCCAGTAGATCAGGTGTAATTCGCTGGTTTATTCTTCTTGGCGATGAAGTTATATGGGGTGATTCAAAACAAGAATTACTCGACAAATACAGTACCGCTGATGCGCCCGTTCAACCGCTCTCCTTTACCTTCATCCGTTCAACGATCAATGATAATAAGATTCTCCTCCAGAAAGATCCGACCTATCTTGCAAAACTGAACGCTCTCCCCCGGGTTGAACGGGCGCAGCTTCTTGAGGGGAATTGGAATGTACGACCAACCGCCGGCAGTTATTTCAAGCGGACTGATTTTGAAATAGTGAGTGCAGTGCCGGCCGGAGCAAAAAGAGTTCGAGCATGGGATCTTGCCGGGACTGATCGAGATCCGGAAGACCGAAAGGCGAAGAAAGATGGCGGGCCGGCATATACCGCTGGGATCAGGATGGCCAAGGTTGCCGGGGTTTATTACATCGAAGATTCAACTCGTTTTCAAATTGATGCCAGTAAAGTAATCGACTCCATCAAGAATATTGCCAGCCAGGATGGTAAGTTGGTGCCGGTTCGATTACCGCAAGATCCTGGTCAGGCCGGTAAGAGCCAGGCAAAGGCCTTCGTCAAAGAATTGGCCGGTTATACAATAAAGACATTGCCGGTTACAGGCTCGAAAGAGACCCGGGCCACCCCATTGGCCAGTCAAGCCCAGGCCGGCAATGTAAAACTGGTACAGGGCGCGTGGAATGAAGCATTTTTGCTTGAGGCAGAAAACTTTCCGGAAGGCAAATTCAAGGATCAGGTTGATGCGGCTGCCGATGCCTTTGATGAATTGACTAATACAAAACGAGTAGGGACGTGGTGATATAATGGCCAGTAATCCAGCGGCGAAACATCTTTATCCGGTATATCAATATTTCCAGTATGGTCATTTACCGGAGTCTTTACAGGTGACGGCCAGACTAGTTGCTGATCTGGCCGATATTATGATGGATGAACTACCAGATGGCCCGGAGAAAGCAGAAGGGTTTCGGAAACTACTTGAAGCGAAGGATTGTTTCATTCGGGCGGGGCTTAAAATACAATGAGACGTAATTCACCAGTTAAATTGACCGCCAATGAGAAGTCAGAGCAGATCCGTCGGGTAGCTCTGTATCGGGCACTGCAATCTGGCATTGTTGGTTCAAGACTCTCTTACGGCAATACCACCACTTTTGGAGGATTGAGGGATGTATATACCGCTCTCGGCTATCCTGGGCTCGACGGGATCAAATTCTCGGACTACTACCACCGCTACAGGCGGCAGGATATCGCCGGTAAGGTTATCGAAAAACCTGTTGAGGCGAGCTGGCGTCGTTTACCAATTGTACGCGGCACGGATGATAAGTCAGATGCCTACAAAGAGGCTTGGGAAGAGTTAGAAAAGCGACTGGGTATTTATAACATTCTGATTCGTGCTGATAAGGTTTCCGGCATTGGCCAGTATGGTGTTTTGCTGATGGGGTTTAATGACCAGGCAGAGAACCTTGGCCAGCCGGTAGAAAGTGCCAGTGAACTTCTGTATCTCCAGCCTTTCACCGAAGCAAACGCCCCCATTAAGCAATATGTAACTGATCCGAAAGACCCCAGGTTTGGCCTGCCTCTTACTTATGGATTGAGGATAGCCAACACCCCGGGTACAGCATCTACTCTGGAGACAACGGTTCATTACAGCCGGGTTGTCCATATAGTCGACAATCTACTTGAATCAAATGTACTTGGTCTTCCCCGTTTGGAACGTATCTTTAATCGCCTGCTCAATATGGAGTTGATTGTTGGCGGTTCGGCTGAGATGTTCTGGCAAGGGGCCTTTCCCGGTATGGCATTTACGGCAGCAGAAGATACCACCATCCAACCCCAAGACGCTGCTGCCCTGGAAGAAGAGATCCAGAAGTACGTCCATAACTTGGAACGCTATATGAAACTCCAGGGCTTGGATGTAAAGAGCTTGGCCCCTGCCGTCGCTGATCCTACACAACATGGGGAACTCCAGCTGAAGATGATTTCCATTGCCACTGGTATCCCGAAGAGAATTCTTGAGGGCTCAGAGCGTGGGGAATTATCCAGCAGCCAAGATACAGAAGCTTGGGATGATCAATGCGATGGCCGGAGAAAGACTTTTGTTGAACCCTGCATATTGCGGCCGGTGATTGATAAGTTGAATGCTTTTGGAATCCTGAAAGTGCCGGCTGGCGGATATGATATTGAGTGGCCCGATTTGTCCGCCCCTAGTGATAAAGATAAAGCAGAAACAGGCAGAATTCGTTCTGAAGGGTTGTCTAAGTATCTCTCTTCTCCTGATGCTCAACTTTCCATGCCTCTGGAACAGTATTTGCTGGAGATTATGGAGCTGGCAGAAGATAAAGTAGAACGGATAATGACAGCGTTGAAAAGCTACATTCCTCCTATGGTTGCTGATGACGGCCAGGGGGATGATGATCTTGAAGATAACATAATTGAGGAATAACAATGCCGAATCCATTTAGTACCCCAGACGATACAATTATCAGAACAAAACTCCCGGTATTTGCTCCGAGGCGAATTATATCTGTGGCTGCATATACCGAATGGGTGCCTGATGATCCAAAGCAGCAGGAATATAGAAATTGGTTATATGGAACATTTGGAGTAATTGGCGGAAGTTTTGCTTTATGGAATTCGCAACAGTAAACTGATATGATATCTCTCTTCCTTACAAACTCGATTGACCCAACTCGGACTATTACTCTCCGTAATAAGTTCGTGGCTGAGATGCGCAATCGGTTTGCCAGTTTAATGATAGATATCCGCCAGGCAGTAATAGAATTGGATGTTTTTGGTCTGATAGAGGAAACAAGAGTTACCGTAAATGCCAGTGGATTATCTTCCAAGCAATACGACTTCCCCAGGAATGACCAAAAAGTTGAAGCATTTGTCAAGTGGCTGAAAGCAAAGAACGAGGAGTATTTTTTTACAGATGGGAAGCAGGGTTTGAGGATGGCTTTTGATTTGATCAGTTCCAATCCCAACTCCGCTAGATCCACCTGGATGAAATTATATATCGATAGTGCATACCAACAGGGGATCAGAAGGGCCAGGCAGGAACTCAGAAAAAAGGGGATAGAAATCGATGAAGGACAACTCGGAGGAGAACCAATCGTTTCTGCTTTTAATGGCCCAGTTCATGCTGATCGTGTTGGTCTTATTTATACAAGAGCGTATTCCTCTCTTCAAGGTATTACTGCGGAGATGGAGTCAGTGGTATCCGATGTCTTGGCAATGGGCCTGGCTGACGGCCGAGGACCAAGAGAAATTGCGCGACTATTGAATAAAGCGATTACAGGCGATGGTACTGGCGCTGACTTATCGATTATAGATTCCCTTGGCCGGAAGATCCCGGCAAGACGAAGGGCGGAAGTACTGGCGCGTACTGAAGTTATTCGGGCACATCACTCTGCCAATATTGGTGAGTACAAGGCTGCTGGCATTCTGGGGATCAATGTTCAGGTGGAGTGGCTGACTGCTGGGGATGATAGGGTATGTCCTAAGTGTTCCCCGATGAATGGTAAGTTGTTTTTGATTGATGATGCAGAGTATATAATCCCGGCACATCCACAATGTCGGTGTGTGGCTTTACCGTATATTCCGGAGGATGAAGTGATTGTTGACGGATCAATAAAAAACGGGCAAACAGGATATGAAGATACAAGCCAATTACCACTGGCAATGTCAAGCAAAGCGAAGGATTTGGCAAATCCGAAATATCGGGATTTTTTAAAATTGCTTGCTTCTGATGGCGAAAAACAAGAAGTAATGCCAAAACTCGAAGAACTTTATAATATTGTAACTTCTGATACATATAAATTAAAAGAGAAAGAAAAAGTATTTTTTGGCCTTGGTGGCGAACAATTTAAAAATATACAAGTTGGTGATAAATTCTCTGCGCTTGGCACTAGGTCAACCGCTTTTGAATTAAAAAGAGCTTTGGCGTATGGAAAAGATGGTGGTGTTTTTGAAGTAATTTTACCAAAAGGAACTCATGCAGTTTATTCTGAAGTAATGGGAATAAAAGAATTGATGTTACTTCCTGGGAGTGAGTTTGAGGTTACAGAAATTTTAGAAAATGGAGTTCGTAAGTTAAAGTTGAAATCAGATGGGACTTCATATATAAAAGAATTAATGAAATTTCAAAAAGAACTCGATAAAATTGCAATCGATAATAAAAAGGAATAGCTGATGAATATTAAACTAAAAAATGAGAAAAAATGTATCGGATGCCCTTATCTTCATCTTGAATTAAAAGGGGAGGATATTGATTCGGAATGTTCTAAATGTCTAGAGGGATATTGTGGTGGAGAAGACAGGAGATACTGTGACCCTTATTTATATAAAACTGACAATCCAAAGAAAAATAAATGGGTATGCCTAAAATACAAAAAAGATTTACGAACATGTGAAAAACCAGGAAGATTAGAAATATGTTTGAAAGAAAATAAGTAAAGAGGACTAAAATGAAAGAAATGCAATTAATGGTTGCTCAGGCAATTGAGAAAGGACCGAGCCTGAAAGTCCTGCAGCGACGGAGAATTGGTTCAGTTGAATATCAAATCTATCCCGTTGTGATGCTGGCAGAAGGCGTCCACCACGGGGTCGGCACTGATCCGGTTTATTATCCACCTCAAGTCCTGGAAGCATCGGTCCCACACTGGAATAATATGCCGGTTACAGTCGGTCACCCGGTTCTTTCCGATGGCACCCACGTCCTTTGCAACCACGACGGAACTATCCGGCAGGAATGGCAGGTTGGGTATGTGGCCAATGTGGTTTTTGATGGAGGTAAACTCAAGGCCGAACTCTTCCTCAATACAACCTTGGTCAGCCAGAAGTCTCCAAGCCTATTTTCCTTCATTGAGAACGGCGGCAAACTTGAGGTGTCTACTGGACTTTTAGCCATGGATGATGGTCAGGCCGGGCAATGGAATTCCGAGCAGTACAGCGCTAGTATAGTCGATATGATCCCGGATCATTTGGCCCTGCTTCCCAATTCCACCGGGGCCTGCTCCTGGGATGATGGTTGCGGGCTGAGGGCCAATGAAAAAAATGTTATTGATATAACCAGTCTTTCAACGAAGTTTAATGATGGCGATACCGCCGACAAAATCAATGCTATGGAGGAAACTATGGCAAAGACAGCAACGCCCGCCGACAAGGCAAAGTGCGCTGAGAAGGCGGTCACTCCCGCTGACAAAGCAAAATGTAAAGAAATGACGGTCAATCAAATGATCGAAAATAAGGACAATGCCTTTACTGAGGAAGACCGAGAATGGTTGACCGGCCTGAATGAAGTTCAGTTCAGTAAGGTATTGGTCAATGCCGAACCGAAAGAAATTATCAAGGAGGTTGAAAAGATCGTGGAAAAAGTCATCGACAATACCAAAGCAGCACCGACCACCCTGGCTGGCTGGCTGGAAACCGTCCCCACCGAGATCCGCTCCGTGGTCAACGCCGGCATGAAAGAACTTGATACCAAGCGGGCCTCCCTGATTGCCAAGATCACGGCCAATGAGCGGAATACTTTTAATGAGGATCAGCTCAAAGGCATGGATATGGGCATGCTCGAATCCATTTCCAATCTCCTTCCGGCTCCTGCCCCGAACTATTCCCTCCAGGCTCCTGCGGCACAGATTGCCAATACCGGTCATGTTGAGGAAGCATATATCCCAGTAACTCTTTCGGAGAATCTTGGCAAGAAGTAATCAGTAATTGAAATTGATGTAGTAATCGAATAACAAAAATATAATGGAGGGCTACAAATGGCCGCTACAAATGCAAAAACGATCATCTTGATCGGACGAGGAATCCGGAAAGAGCGAGTGGCAAACGCCGCTATCACTCCGGGACATCTGGTTGAAGTTATGGCCACCGGGAAACTGCGAGTTCATGCAACTGCCGCCGGAAATGCGCAGAAGGCTTTCGCTATCGAAGACGATATGCAGGGTAAGTCGATTAATGACGCCTATGTTGCCAATACTCGCGTACAGTACGAGGTCATGGAGCGCGGTGCTGAGATCAATGCAATTATTGCCAATGGCCAGAATATCGCTATCGGCGATCCTCTGCAGTCTGCTGGTGATGGGACTCTGACCAAATACACGGCTCCGACTGAATCGGTATGGGATGATTCCAGTGCTGATACCACCCCGATTGCCGACAATTGTATCGTCGGTTATGCAATGGCAGCTGTTGATATGTCCGGTTCCAGTGCTGCTGATCCGACTGGTCGCTGTCCCGTAGAAATCGCGTAATATTTCGCTGCCTGGTTGGTGGCATAAAAGTTTTTTGAGATAAACTCGTAGGAGGAAGCAATGAATAAAACGTATGGAAATGCTGGGATTGAATTTATTCAGAATGGTGCCGGGTCTGGCCCCGTATCGCAGAAACTGATGGCCGGTGGAATGTCTGTTGGCCTGCTCAAACCTTGGATTGGAACTGATGGCAATCCCTATGCCGTTGTCTATAATGGCGGACAGCCGCAGGTAGTCAGGGTCAACGCCGCCACTCTCCGGAAAGATGAGTGGAAGGAACTCGATTCCGCAGTTATGTTTGCTGCCCAGGAGCGTCTTGTTGGTGTAGCTGATCTGTATTCCCGGAATCTGGTATATCGGATTGGTAATGGTCTTGGAAAAACCGTTCTTGAGTATGAGGACATCTCCGAGCTTACTGCCGCTGAACTGACCATGGATGCGGTTACTCCGAGCAAGAGGGATCGGCCCGAAACGACCCTGAAGTATTTGCCCCTGCCCATCGTCCATAAGGATTTCCAGTACAATATCCGGACCCTGACGGCTTCCAGGAATGGCAGCACACCCCTGGATACCACCACAGCCACCATGGCGGCTCGGGTTGTGGCAGAGAAGATCGAGGAGATGCTGTTTGCTGGCGTTTCTTCTTACGCTTACGGCGGCGGAACGATTTACGGGTACTTAGACCACCCCCAGGCCAACGACGTCACCTTGACGGCAAATTGGGACGCCTCCGGTAAGACTGGTGAGCAGATTCTTGATGATGTTCGGGAAATGAAACAGGCTTCCATCGACTCCCATTTCTACGGTCCCTGGGTTCTCTATGTGCCGACTTCGTATGAGACTGTTCTCGATGACGATTACAAGGCTGAATCCGATAAGACCATTCGTCAGCGTATCTTGGAAATCGCCGGCATTACTGAGGTCAAAGTCGTTGACAAACTGACCGCCGATAACGTTATCCTGGTTCAGATGACTTCTGATGTTGTCAGGATTGTTGAAGGTCTGCCTCTTACTACGGTTGAGTGGACTGAAGGTGGCGGCATGACTACCAATTACAAGGTTATGACAATCATGGTTCCGCAGATTCGGGCTGATCAGAATGGCAACTGTGGTGTAACGGTACTGCACGCTTAATCCGCGCCCACAGTGAATGCAAAATGATATTAGAATGGTGGGCGCAACTCACCATTCTATTTCATCAAAGATAACCAGCAAGGAGGGGTTCTATGAACCTTTGTAAATATAGAAAGAAAGCAAAAACAGGCCGGCACTCTTTTAAGTATGAGGGGAAAAGATATTCGGTTGTGCCTGGAGATACAGTCGAAGTACCGGAGGGATTTCTTGGTTCCTTCGAAAAAGATTATGATTGTTTGACGGCGATCAAACCGATTCCCGAACCGGTAAAGATCCAAGCACCAATTGCCCCGCCGAAAGAACTCCATCTGATCCGGGTTCAGCGGGGAATGTATAATATTATCAATCCGGACAATCCCGATAAACCCCTGAATGACGCCCCGATGAAAAAGAAGGATGCCGAGGTGATCATGGGGAAGATGATGGAGATCCCCAAGACTGAAATTGTCGACCTTGGTACTCTGGGCTGGGATGCTCTGATCGGTATCATGGAAGAGGAAGGGATCGAGATCCTCGAAGAGTACGAAAGTGAAGATCAACTCCGAGAAGCAATCCTTGATGCCCGTGGCTGATTAAATAAATAAACCATTTAGTTACAAAGGATAATAAAATGTCATATTCACTCGAAACCCCTTGTTGTAATTTTCATCCATCGACTCCACCAAATGATTGTCTTAAAAAAGACACTTGTACAGATCGGCATATTCTTTATGGGGCTGTTTGCGCAATACATCAAATGCCGTTTGGTGTTGGACATCTGGGCGCAGGTACGATAACATTAACCTGCAATAATAAAGTTGTAGCAGAATCAATGCCAAAAGAAAGATACGTCAAAGATTGATATGTCGTTCTGGGAAATACCAAGGATTTGGCCTGAGTCGACTGTCTTCATTATCGGTGGTGGAGTCAGTCTTTTAAAACAGGATTTATCACTCATCCATAATCACCGAGTGATCGGAGTGAATCAGGCATATAAACTCGGGCCTTGGGTTGATGCCTGCTGGTTTGGTGACAAAGGTTGGTACGAAGAGAATTTACCGGCGATAACGGAGTATGGAGGGCTGATTGCTACTTGCGCAGCTACTCTTCCAGGACAGAGAAAAGTTAGGGTGAAATATGTTGGCAGAAGTAAACCATCTGGAATTGAGATCAAGAGAAGAAATGGTATTGCCTGGAATGGAAACTCCGGGGCTTCGGCGATCAATTTTGCCTACTGGCTTGGAGCAAAAACTGTCGTCCTACTCGGCTTCGATATGCAGAACCCGGCTGATCCAAAGGATACGCAGTCTCATTGGCATAACGACTATGAAGTCAGGTTCGACAAAAAAGCAGGAAGACTTCATGACCCATACCCAAAGTTTATGAAGTACTGGCCAGTAATAGCCAGGGATGCAAATCAGGTTGGATTGAAGATTATAAACGCAACAGTCGGCGGCGCTCTTGAAACATTTGAACGAAAACCATTAGAGGCCATATGTCAGGATTTATCAGCCCATACGTTGTAATTGACCAAGGGGTCAAGTTAGCTCTGACTACTAAAGTCTTCCATTTTGTTGTCCTTCGAGACAATGTGGAGATTGGCGAGAACTCGATTGTTGGTCATAATGTGGTGATTGAAAGGGATACCAAGATCGGCAACAATACGACGATTCAATCTCAATGCCATATCACCGCAGAAGCCACTATCGGTGACAATGTTTTCTTCGGTCCGGGAGTAGTAATGACCAATGAGAAGAACATTGCCAATCAGGGGAGAGCGGTTCCAAAGATTGAGCGGGCTATTATCGGCAATGGAGCTCGGATTGGGGCTGGTGCTGTGATTGCCCCTGGCGTAAATATTGGCGAGAATGCTTTCATTCATGCCAATTCTTTTGTAACGAAAGACATTCCGGCTGGTGAAGTTTGGGGAACGCCTCATGGTAAGAGTCGAGCAGTCAAGATTGGTACAGTGCCGGAGAGTGAATGGCTATGATTAATCAGATCCCTTCAATAGTCGTTTGCCTTCGCTCTGGCGGTGATTATTACCCAGGCCATGTGAGAGCACTCGCAAGACAGATTGAACGCAATGCGACGATTCCTTATCGTTTTGTTTGCTATACAGATCAGGCTGATGAACTTCCGGAAATAGAGACGGTTGAACTTGAAAAGAATTATCCCGGCTGGTGGTCTTGCGTCGAACTTTGGAAACACCAAGGACCGACAATTGCTATTGGCCTGGATACAATGATCCTGAAGAACATTGACGACCTTTTGAAAATGGTCTGTCATATCCCGGAAGATGATTTCTTTTTGCTTGATTCGTTCTTTCATCCGGGAGAATTTATCAATGGGATGCAGGCATGGAATGGAGATTGGTCCTGGCTGTATGATGAGTTTGACTTTGAGAAGGAATCAAAACTCCATCGTGGTGATGAAAATTACCAGATAAATGCTTTGCTGACCAAAGGGGTCGATTTAACAGCAATCCAAGAATACTTTGCCGGGATTTGTAATTACAAACTCCATATTCGGAAGAACCTTGTGAAAGATCCGGGAATCATCATTTTCCATGGCGATCCCAAGCCCTGGCGGACGAATCTATGGAGGTTAGTGGAATGAAGTCAACAATGCCGGTGTTTGCTTGTGTACTGAAGCTTGGGGGGGATTATATAGAAGAGCACGTCCGACTCCTTGCAGCGCAGGTACAAGCAAATACGACGATTCCTTACGACTTCATTTGTTTTACAGACTCCAAGGAAAAGATTGATGGCGTCGTCTCTATTCCCCTGATTAATAACTGGCCAGGTTGGTGGTCTGTCCCTGAGGTTTTTCGGAATATTGGTCCGACTGTTGTAACTGGTATTGATACAATGATCCGTGGTAACATTGATGACTTATTTAAGGTGGCCACTGACTCTACAGAAAAAGATTTTTGGATGATTCGTTCTTTCAGACCACCAGTCAGAACTATCTCAGGAATTATGGCCTGGAATGGAGATTGGTCATGGCTGTATGACCAATTTGATTATGAGAAATTTTCCAAGCAGCTTCGTGGTGAAGAAGATTATACGAATACCAAATTGAAAGAGAAACGAATCATCCCCAGGATATTACAAGACGCCTTCCCGGAGAGCATCTATTCATATAAGCGACATTGTTCTGGTGGAATATCTTCAAATTGTAAGGTGCTTGTTTTCCATGGTAAACCCAGGCCGTTTGAAGTCCCAACCCTTTGGCAAGAGATTGTAAAGGAGCATGCATGAAAGATCCGATTTTAGTAGTTGGTTGTGCCCGTTCTGGAACATCGATGACGGCAGGTATGCTCAATATCTGTGGGGCTTTTGGCGGGGAGATGTATGGACCCAGTATTGATGCCCAGAAGGGGATGTTTGAAAATTGCAATCTCCGGAATGATATTGTTAAACCGTACCTGAAAAAGATCGGCGCCGACCCAATGGGCCAGAAGCCACTTCCGAACAATCGCCAGGTATTTGAAGTTTCCCAGCCGGAAGCAGATCACTGGAGAGATATCGTTCAGCGGCTTATGATGTCTCAGGGATATAAAAGTGGTGAATGGTTCTGCAAATGTACCAAGGCTGCTGGAATGTGGTATATGTGGCATAAAGCCTTTCCAAAAGCTAAATGGATTATCATTCATCGGAATCATAAGGATATCATCAGGAGCTGCCAATTAACGAGATTCATGCGGGCTTACCGGGATGAGGCTGGCTGGCAGTCTTGGATAGACCAGCACGAAAAAAGATTTGCAGAAATGCATACTGCTAAGCTGGATATCTTTGACTTCTGGCCTTCCCGACTTTGTGCTGGAGATTGGGATTATGCTAGGCAGTTGATAGAGAGTGTTGGCTTGGTATTCAACGAGCCTATGGTCAAAGCCTTTATCGAGCCGAAATGGTTCAATGAGGAGGGCAAGTAATGCCTCGCGTAACTGACGCTGAAGTATTTGCTATTATTGATACCACTTTGACTGACATTGATGTTTTTATCAATACGGCAAATATGATGGTAACTTCCTGGCTGGAAACGGCTGGTTTAACCGATGAAACCTTGAAGGAGATCGAACGGTATCTTTCCGCCCACGTCTTGAGCGTACAGGATCAGAGGACCAAATCGGTAAAAGTAGATACGCTTGGCGAAACTTATCAGGGGCAGTGGGGAATGGGGCTGAATGGTACCAGCTATGGCCAGATGGCAATTCTCCTGGATATTTCCGGAACTCTTGGGAAGATAGCCAAAAATGGATATAGCAAATCCGCTTCCCTGAATATGATAGGGTATCACTGATGAATCTCAGAAAGTTTTTCAATCAGAAAGCGGTTTACTGGGGATCACCAACCCCGGATGGGTATGGTGGATATACTTATGGTGATCCGATTGAAGTAGATGTTCGCTGGACTGTAAAGCAAGAGAAGTTTTTGACTTCTCAAGGCGCTGGAAATGGAGTTGAGGAAGTCATTTCCAGGGTTGTTGTTCTTTCTGAAACGGATTTTGATATGAAAGGTAGGATGGCCTTGATGTTATTGGCGGATGTCGATAGTAGCGGAACTCCAGAAACAGAAGATGCACTGACCATCGAAGGTTTTGAGAAGATCCCGACAATCAAAGCAGATCAATTTTTACGAAAAGCATTTTTGGTATGAGTGAACTGAAAGGATTATCGCTGGTTTTAAAGAATTTGAACAAAGCCATTTCAGATATCGAACTCCATACCAAGGAAGGGTTGACCGAAGCTGCTCTGGTAGTAAAATACGATTCCGTTAAAGGAACTCCGATTGATCTTGGTAATCTCAGAAATAGTGCATTCATTCTGGTAACAGATCAACGAGAAGATAATCCGACCCCAAACTTCACCGGATCTGATGCCGGCAAAATGGCAAGTGATCACTCAAGTCAGATAGCCGAAGGAAGAGGGATTGTAAATAAAGGAAAGCATAGATTTAACGCGATTGTAGGGTATACGGCCAATTACGCTTTGTGGGTTCACGAGATGCCGTCACATTACAATTTTAATTCTGGTTCGAATAAGTTTCTTGAAAAGGCATTGTTTAAAAACAAAAATCGTATTCTTCAGATCCTGGTCAAGCACGCAAAATTGAGATGATATGAACTCTCCTTCCAAAGATATAAAAGATTATCTGCTGAGTCAATCAGACGATTCCAGCTCGACGCTTGATTTTACTTTCGGGACAAATCTTTTTATCTCTCTTTTGCCGGAAACATCAGTATTGGCTACGGCCATATTCGATACTTCAGGGATGACACCAGATCCAACCAATATCAGGAATCCAACCATCCAGATATTGGTTCGAGGAAAGGTTGGTGGATACGAAACTGCTTGGGCAAAGATGGAAGCAATTATGGCCGAACTCCACGCTTTAGCAAATACGACGATAAATAATACACTTTATATATTGATTTGGAAATTAACAGAACCATTTCACGTTGGGAATGATACACAAGGAAGACCTATTTTTTCGTGCAATCTGCGGATCAAAAGGGCGTAACAGTTAAAACAATAGGAGGACATTATGTCAAATGCGGTATCTGGTGTAGGTACGACTTTTAAAAGATCGAACATGTTGAGCAGCGCGACTTTTGCAGCGATTGCAGAGATCAACAGTATCAAAGGGCCGGACAAGAAAAGAAATGTCATTGATGTTACCAGCCTGGATTCGACTGGTGGATATCGGGAGTTCATTGCTGCCTTCAGGGATGGCGGTCAGGTAGTAATGGATATGAACTTTACCCGGGATGGTTATGACGACATGAATGATGACTTCGAGATTGAAACTCTCGTTGATTATCAGATCGTCTTCCCTGGATCAATTGGTACATTCGAGTTCTCCGGCCTTGTAACCGACATCGGCAATTCTATTCCATTGGACGATAAGATTACTATGTCAGTAACGATCAAAGTCAGCGGCCAGAGTGGATTCCAGTCCACCTAAAAAGTAGTTCAACCAGCAACAAATAACCAAGAAGAGGGAAAGAATGAGCGAAAAAGTATTGGGTAAATTTGATGTACTGAAGGCCACCGAACTGAAGAGAGAATTGGTGCCTGTTCCTGAGTGGGGCGGTTCTGTTTGGGTCCAGGAGATGGATGCCGCTACAAGAGATCGGTTTGATGCCTGGGTGGTCAAGAAGGAAAGTAATGAAGTCGGTGGGATGAGGCTCAGGGTCTTGATTGCAACGGTTGTTAATGAAGATGGCACCTTGATGTTTTCGGATCTTGATATTCCGGATCTGATGAGCAAGTCTTCCAGGGCCACCAGTCGTCTTTCTGATGTTGGTATGAGACTTTCCGGAATGAATGAGGAGGCAGATGCGGCAACAACAAAAAACTCCGAGCCCGTTCCGAACGAAGATTCCTCTTCCGACTCTGTCGTGAACTAGGATACCCGCACCCTGATTATCTACTCCAACACTTAACGGCAAGTCAGGTAGCGGAGTGGATAGCATATGCGGAGTTAGAACCGTTTGGGGCGGTACACGAATCGAAGTTGTTTGGAATGATTTGCGCAACGGTAGGGAATTTTTCAGTATTAGAAGGCAAGGATGAGGATACAGGGAAGAGAAGATACTGGGTGCCAGAAGACTTTGTCCCGAATCCTTTGATTGAACCGAAAATAGTTGAGAAAAAGAAGCAGACCCCGGAAGAGATGGCGGCAGCATTGAAATCAGCATTTGGTAGCAGAAAAAGTAAACAAAGGCGCAAGAAATGATCGATATTGGTTCATTGTATACCAGGATTGAGGCTGATACTTCCGGCTTGAATAAAGCCGAAACGAATATCGCCGCTTTTGCCAAACGAGCCGCTGGATACTTTGCTGGTATAGCCTCTGTTGCTGCTATCGGCGCCGCCATTAAAGAAGTTACCTTTGCCACAGCCAGGTTCGACACACTTGGTGTGGTGATGGAAGTAGTCGGCAAAAATGCTGGGTATTCAGCTCGGGAGATGGCCAAGTACGAGCAGGAGTTGCGGAAGACTGGTATCTCCATGACTTCTGCTCGCGAGACTTTGACCAAGATGTCTCAGGCTCAGATTGATCTTTCCAAGAGTTCTGAACTTGCCAGGATAGCCCAGGATGCGGCGGTAATCGGCAATATCAATTCGTCAGAAGCATTTGAACGGATGATTATGGGTATCCGCTCTGGCGAGATTGAGATCCTTCGTACTATCGGGTTGAATGTAAGTTTTCAAAACTCTTATGTTGAAATGGCCGCATCTCTTCATAAGACAACAGCCGAATTGACAGAGAGTGAAAAAGCAACGGCCAGGATGAATTCGGTACTTGCTGAGGGGCCGAAAATAGCCGGTGCTTATGCTGGGGCGATGGAAACCCCAATGAAGAAGTGGTTGTCACTTCAACGTTATGTTGACGATATCAAAGTCAAATTAGGAGTTTTGTTTCAACCGGCTTTTGGAGTTCTTGTCGATTCTATTACAGACGGACTTAAAAAATTTGGTAACGTTCTTAATGAAACAAATTTAAAAGGTTGGGGAGAAAATATAAAGTCGGTTCTGGAAGGAACTATTGCTTTTGGGAAAGCGATTCAAGACCTTTCAAATGCATTAGGGACTCCAGGGATAGGTCAGCTTGCTATTGTTGGTGGGGTACTTGCCAAGTTTGGACCTCAAGCGGCTATTGCAGCCGCAGGGGTTTTGACTCTTAATAATGAATTGGAAAAGACGCAGACTGGGAGTATTCAGCAAGGGGCCAGGGCTTATAAAGGGTTTGCCGAAAACATTCAAAACTTGCTTGATGTAGCCGCTGGAACGAGGGATTTTAATACTGGCAGAATTCTTACTGAAGTTGAAAAAGTCGAAAGAAAAATTGCTGGACTAAAAAATCAAAAAGCTACTTGGTCGCTCTTTCCCGATCCTGGGGAGATGGAAAGGCAGGCCAGCATTGTAAAGGCTAAAATTTCTGAACTTGAGAAGTCTATTCTCGATGCCAAGATCAAGGATGCTATTCAGGAGAGTATTTCCGATCCTTGGAAGTCTGCTCCTCGTGAGGCCGCTATTGCTCAGAGAGCAATGGAAAACTCCCTGAAGTCTTTTAAAGACAATCAGACAAGATCCTTGAAGACTCTCCAAGATGAATACGAGAAACACGCTGATGCTATAAAGAAGATTTCCGATGAAATAGCCCAGAATCAAATGTCTGGTGAAGAACTTATCCGTTCACTTCGACAGTCCGGGATGGATGATTTCTCTGCTTGGAAAGATATCAAGAAAGAGGCTCAGGAATATGAGCAGGCTGCAGAGAAAGCGGCCAAGGCAGGGAATTTTGACGAGGCTGTTAAATATGCCGATATGGCACAAGAGCGCTTTGTCAAATTGAATAAAGAAGTAAAGGAAGGGGATAAAACCCTCGTCAGTACAAAGCAGGGCGTTGCTGAGGCCATTGCTGGCGTTGAGCGAATGATCCAACTCAGGGATGAGGCCTTAAAAGGTAGCAAACAGATTGAGATAGATGCCGCAAATTCTGTAATTAAAGAAAGCAATTTTACTGTTGCTGCTCAACTTTTTGAAGATGTAAAAACCAAATCAAACGAAATAACAATGCAGACTTTTCCAGCTATGGGAGCTGCTTTTGATAAGGCCTGGAAGGATGGGGCCAATTCGGCCAATGTTGTTTTTACAAATATAGATCAATCTCTCAATAAGACGGCCACCAAAGTCAGTGAAACTTTATGGGCTGTACCGAAAGATGCTGCTGCCGGTATAGAGACTGAGGTCAGAAAGATTGGGGAAACATGGACCAATGTTTCTGATACGGCAAAGAAGGGGTCAACTGAAAATGTCAAAATGCAAACCGCTGACTCCAAGAAAATTGTAGATAAAGTACAAGAAGTTGGAAAGGGTTGGGAAGGTGTTTGGGAATCGGCAACTAAAGCAGCGGAAGCATCAATTGATAAGATGTTGGATGGGATAAAGAAAGTCCAGACAGAAGCCTCCAAAATAAAGATCAGTGAGAAGTCGGCAGGGGGCTCCGTAGCAGGCTATATGCTCGGCGGGACTATCCAGGCCCTTAGATTCGGTGGACAAGCGGTACATGCAGCTGCAGGGCAGTACTTCCCCGGATATGGCGGAGGGGATAAGATTCCGATTATGGGGGAAGCTGGGGAAGTGATGATCCGGAAGGAAAGGCAGCGGGAAGTCGGTGTTGGAACGACTCTTGCTTATAACGCCGGTGACTGGAAAACAGTGGTCCAGAATCTTCTCCCAAAACTCCGGATGGGTGGGCCTGTAATGCCGGGATTTCCTCGTCAGGCTTTTGCAATGGGTGGACCGATTCAACAGGTATCCCAGGAATCGACTTCAGAGTCAATCAGAAAATACTTTATTGCCGGCAGTCCAGAACCGATAACAGTACGAGCAGATAATCGAAATGGGGATAGACTTTTCTCCGAACTTCAACGGAAATTCCATAGGAGATCATAATGTCCATTTCACTTGGTGGTGTATCGCTTAATGATCATGTTTCCTGGAGAGGAAGATTCAATCAGTCTATCGTTTCTGGCAACGAAAGAGTAACGCTTGGTGGCAAGGTTATTCCTCAGCGTGGGCCTGCAGGTACTTCTGAAATAGTTCTTGAGGCTATTGAGGAAGACGATATCAGAAAGGGCTATTTTACCCAGGCGCAACTTACCTCCCTTGAGGCCTTCCGGCAGTCTGGTGAAACTATCTCCCTGAGTTATCATGGAGAGACAATAAATGTAAAGATTAAGATTGACGGCTTTGCTGTTGAAAAAACCCTGTGGCAATCGACTTTTACGGCTAACGAAAGATATATTGGAACAATTACATTGATGAGGGCATAATGCAGAATTCTGATCTAAAGGTTTATAAACAAAAAGCCAATGGCCGAATGGATGGTGCTGCTCCGGTTACCAGCGGAGTTGTTCAGAACGTTTTCCCTCATGTGACCAGCGCTCAGAGGACTGCTGGGTTTTTCGATTACAAGAAGACGTTCTGGAAAGTTGCTGATGATGCCGATGGAACTTTAATTGATCCTTCTGTTTATACCGATGCTCCAACCCTTTCGGCTACTGATTATGTGACTATGTTTTTGATGGGGCAGAGGGATGCCATTGAGGATTTGACTGGATATTCAACTGGTGCCGATACGGAAAGAAAATTCGGCACTGCCTATCTTGCAGAGAATATTACTGCTGGTGCTCAGACCATTGTCGTGGTCGTTAAAAATGCTGCTTTGGCTTCTGGTGCTGATTTGATTTTTGCTGATGGTGACAAGATCAAACTCACCGATAAAGCAACTGCCGATGCTCTGACCGGAAATGAAGAAGTTTTGACCATTAATGGAACCCCGACTGTTGATGGTCTTGAAATTACAATTACGGTTGATGAGTTAATTGCCAATAATTATACTGCTGCTGGAACTCCGACTATTTCTTCTCCAAGGGTTTCAAGCCTGATTGTACCAACAGCGGATATAGAAACTTCTGTAACTACTCCGGTAGTTACGAGCACTGCTGGGACTCTTGATACATCGACTTATCCAATCATCCTTGATAATATTGGGACTGTTGATGAGGACTGGACGTTGACCTTTACTGATGCCACTCATTATTCATTAACTGGCGATTCATTAACTGGGACGATTGGAACTGGAACAACTGGTGGTGATTTTGCTCCAAACAATACCACATTTACTAAACCGTATTTTACCATTGAATTGGAGGCGTGGGGTGGAACTTGGGAGGCTGGCGATACCGTCACTTTTACCACTCATCCGGCTGCTATTGGTATTGGTCAGAAGCGAGTTGTCCCTGCTGGGTCTGCCAGTTTAGCCAATAACAAAACCACTCAGGTGATTGTAGGAGAGGCCGTATAAAATGGCTTCGAAGCAACATACACTCCGGATTTCAATTGCTCAGCCAAGGCGAAATAGAAATAATGATGATTTCGTTTTGCTTGAGCAAGATCCCTGGGAACCTCTCCTTGGGTATGTGACGAAGTTCGGAGTGTATGCAACTATAAATTCGATTCTTTTCCAGGAGGATGAACCCGAACCGAACTGTCCCCCTACGATTATTGACGGCAATGTATATGCATATCCATCGAGGGAAGACCTCAACTATATAATCGGCTGTTCTTGGGGGTCATTATCGCCAAGGCGCGTTCAAATTTTAGAGCTTAGTGAAGAGATCCAAGTCGATCTTGAATTAGAATTAGGGCTCAAATACCCGGCTTTGGAGATCGTTTCGTCCGGGTGGATAGGACCAGTTTATACTTCTGATGGAGATATAGTAAATCCAAATCCAGAAGCGACCGTTACAACCGATGGGGCTTCTCTTCCTGAAAAGGTATATGGAACACTCATTATAACCTATAAGGTCTGTCGGCATACTTATAATTTAAATATTCAGCCCAGGCCGGATGCTAATGAGAATCAACTTCAGTCTTTTGTTTATGCTTGTTGGGATGGTGGAAATACTTATATGGAAATGGATATCCCGGAAGGATCTGAGACCGGAGAGTGTAATTATGGGAATGCTGATCTTGATATAATTCCAGATGATCAACCACCGGACCATGTTCCGCCAGAAGATGAATATGTTGATATTGATTATTGTACCGGCCTTGAGGCAATTTGATGAGTGAAAAAAACCTCCAGATAAGGATCAGTCCAGATTCAAGTTTGCTTCTCGATAGTGAACAAGAACCTTGGGTGAAACTTGAACAGAAACTGGAGTCAAAACTCTCTTATTATGCCTCAATTCGTGATATCTACAAAATGTGGACTTTGGCAGCAACTGGTGTGTCGGCCAGAACTTACAAACCGATTGGATGCCCTGTTGAGTTTATTGGATCTGATATTTATGTTTATTTGGGCTTTTATGCTTGGCCGAGTGATCCTGCTTTGCTTTATAACCTTGCTGCTTCATTGGGGACTATTGGACCAGTTCAGATCGTTAATTTACCAAGAGAGTTTTCCGGGTTCGTGAATAACTCAAATACCTGGGATCTTCCGTATTACATGGAGGATGTTTCTGTTGAATGGGAAACACCAACTTTCAATTCTTATGGTGATAGCATTCCCACTCCGAGCATTACCATAACAAATAAGAGGCTTGAATTTTCTACAGAAGTATTTGGGGCATTTCGAGTTAAAGGAAAAGCCATTGGGGGTTATTATCTTTTAACGATTGTCCTCAACAAGCCCATGACTCAGGAAGAAATAACCGAAGAGGATTTGAAAAACAATATAATTCAGCAAATTCAAGACAGAAAAATTGTATTTTCTCCACCGCCAATTGTTAAATTGAATAGTTATAAAATAGAGAATCTGGAAAGCACCATTACTGCTGATTGGCTGTCTTTAGATGGCGCTACTCAAACAGAAGAATTAGAAATTGAGATTCCCCAGTGCGTAAAAGATATTCTGGAATTTTGCCCCAATATGTATGAGACTCTAGTCCATCTCTGCGAAGAAGTATCAACCAGGCGAGTTTATTATTCAACCTGTAAAGAAGACACCATTGTGGCAATTATAGATGGAAAAGATCCTTTCAACTTCTGCCAGGATCTGACCCCATGAGTTACAAAAATTTAATTCTCAGATATCAATTACCACTTTCCGAACTGACTCCGGAAGATGAGTATTGGTTGACTATCGAGCAGGTAGTTGAGGATGAGCGGGCAACTGTTGGTTTTGTTGCTGATACCATTGACGCCCTTTTTGATACGACTTTATGTGTAGAAAGTCAGGATGAAGAACCTGTCGTCCCAGATGAGCCTGTTACTTCGGATTCTTTCGAGGATATGGATGAGGTTCTTGATAAGATAGCTGAGAAGACAGAAGTTGATATGTCGGCTTGTGAAATGCTGAGGTCCGGAACTTATCAAACTGATTTAAAGATTATTAGAAGCCACCCTGATGTTCCATATACATTACGGCTAAGTGTTGGCAAAATCATTAAAACAGTTCTTTCTTCAGAGCAGGTAAGCGTTAATCAAAACGTAAAAAATGAATCTTTTACTGTTCTCCCCTTTCCGGTTCAAACCGGATTGAGGGTTTCTTGGTTGGGACAGGTAATTGGTAAAAATGGCGTGATTACTCCACCACCAATACAGGCATTAGGAAATACTTTGTTTTGGGGAGTTGAGGTAACAGGATCTCTTCGTGCTGAGTTTGGAACTCTTTACGATATTGTTACTGTAGAAATTCCAGGTGTACCAAATTATGTTGGGTCTGAACTTGGCGAGTCTCAGAGTGCGAATATTTTGGCTTTTTATCATTATCATGTTTATCGAGCGGATATAAATCCTCCTGAAGTAGACGAAGGATTGCTTGAAGAGGTATGTGGATATTTAACTTCAACCGGAGTTCCACCGGACGAAGATCCCGAGCCAGAACCACCGCCAGAACCTGTTCAGCAATATGGTTGTATTGATTATTTTCCGCTTCCTCCATTCGGATCTCCGGTTACTGAACCTTGGTTCTTTAGTGAGAAATGTTGCGTTGATGGTCAACATGATGGCTGTAGAGTACGAAGCTTTAGGCTAGAAGGTGGGAAAAAGTTATCAGATGAAATTATCAACAGAATGACTTTAGAATGGCCTGGACCAATTGAGTTTATCGGTCTTGGCCCAATTACTCCAGAGGGGTGCGGAACTCGATATGAAGAGACGGTAATTCGTCAACAAAATTGCTGTGAAGATACTACTACGATTGTTTGGGATAGTGAAAATTCGGTTGAAGTTTTAGCTCCTGGGACTAATGGATGGGTCTTTGTTGTCGGCGGTACCGCCCCCTATCATTGGTCGGTCCAAGGGATAGATTTTACCTTTGATGGGCATTCACTACGTAATGCTGATACGTCTGTGCCTTTTATCAAAATTTATGCTGGCCCACTGGCCTGCGGCTCTGCACCTATTGAGGTGACAGATGGATGCTCAATTGCATCTGGATGGATACGAGCCACGGTCGGCAGATGGAGTTTGGCATATCAGACCGCTGGAGGTCTTAACGGTGATGATTCAACGCCCGCGTTTCAACATGCGTCCTCCTTTATAAATGCATTTGATAGTCCAGGTGCGACCGGCGTTAAAACTGGCATTAAGGGAAAATATAAAGTGGTGCAGAACTATGTCGAGTTCTGCCAGTTAGATTCATCGTTTTTAACTCTGGAAGCGGCCATCGAGAGGTGTGCCCTTGAAAGCAACAGCCCCAGCTGTTCGATTCCTTGGTATCACAAAACCGGGGGAGCATTCTATGATTCTTCCTTGGATGGCAGGATATGCGGGGCAATCTCTGCCACATGGCCTGAAGGATTTCCCAACTTTAAGTCCGGAAACCTTGGGTTTAGCAACTATACATACATTGCACTGCCGTGGTATTCATCCCGAGGTATATGGATAAACGTAGTATTAACTCAGGCTTATGAATGGATATGCTGATAAATATTGAGGTCTATAATCTCAGAGATCTGCAAAACACCAGGGCACTGTTACAGGCGGCAAATGCCGCTGGGCAGACTATCCCTGCAACAATTACAGTCATCGATACCGCCATTAGCCGATACATACCCGCCGGTGAACTACATATAACCCCAACCAAACGTCGCCGACCAGATAACATCACCACCTGCTCTGTCTGTGGTGGGTCGGCGGTCATTGTGCCGCTTGCGTCTGCCGACCGCAATCCATGCGCCTCCCACGCCATCCAGTGCCAGAACCGCCCGGCCACCGATCAACCGTGGAGGGCTGGAATGTGCGGCCATACCGAGTATATCGTGCGAGGTGACAAATAATGGCTCTCTGGACACCATCGGAAATTACTACTGATCTGTGGCTTGATGCCAGCGATGCCAGTACGATCACTATCGCCACCGGTGTCAGCCAGTGGGCCGATAAATCCGGCAATAATCGCCACGCCACACAGGCCACCACAACGAATCGGCCAGCAGTCGCACCCGGAGCAGTTAATGGCCTAAATGCCATTAATTTTGATGGCACTAATGATGTGCTGCGATTAGCTGCATCAATTTTTTCCAGCAAGACCAGTTATTCAGTTTTTTTGGTCTGTAAAAATGACGATGCAGGTGCAGGGGCTCGAATAGCATTTGGCGAACGCATAGCTGGTAACGGTGCTGGTGTGTTTATGGCGAAGATTGATAACACCAGCATTATCTACAGACGGGGAGGGATAACAGCATCAACCAATGCTGATATCACTGAAAGTGCGGGATTTCCCACTACACCACAACTTTTGGAGATGGTTACTTCTGCCTCTTCCGGACAAGCATTCCGCAATGGAAATAGTGTTGGAACCAATGCAAGTACCATTTCGACATTTACGCTTAATCCATTAGCAATTGGGGCGAACCTGACTGACTCTAATGGAGTTCAGCAGTTTTGGGATGGGTATATTTGTGAGTTTATAGTAATTTTTTCAGCGCTTTCGACCAATGATCGGCAACAGATAGAGGGATATCTGTCCTGGAGGTGGGGCCTCCAGGCTGGCCTTCCTGTGGATCATCCGTATAAATCAGCTGCGCCGACCATCCCCAATATTACCAGCGTCCGCGCCATCCTCGACCAGCCCTACAGCCTCATAGGAGGTCTGGTCCGCTCAATCCTCGACCAGACCTACCACATCACCAACCGCCAGGTCGCCGTCCTGATCCAGGTCTACAGTCTGCGTATGCTCGCCGTCCTGGCCCAGCACTATGGCAACGTGCCGGTGGTGCGGGCCTACCTGGAGCAGTATTACGGCTCGGCCGATCTACTGCGGCGTTTACTATCCCAACTCTTCGGTGATGCCCTGCAGCTGCGACAAAGTTTGGTTGAGAGTTGGAATTTGCCTGGCGATTTACTGGCCATTATGGAGATGAGGTATTTTATTTCAGAAGGAGATTTACGAGTTTTAATGTCATATAATTATGATCTTTCTGAATACACTTTACTTCGACAAAAACTCGAACAGATTTTTATTGCCGGACCAGACGCTGAAGAGGCACAAGAGCCATTATTTTCTGCAACTACAGATATTGGCGATTCATTAAACCCACATCATATTAATATTGAAATTGATGAAGGTGAATATGCAATAAAAGGTGAAATCCATCTTGCAGACCAAAATGAATTTCTTCTTTGCAAACATATTGAAACTGAAATTATTATTCCGATAGATTCAACGGAATATCATTTACTTGTTGAGGGACCAAGGCAATCAAGACCAGAAGGGGGCAGAGTTGAATATTATATTCCTCTTGCTTCAAAAACGATCCTTCTTGATAGCCCATATGCAACGCCAATAGATCAAGAATTTACTGGAGCATTAGCTTCTGTAATTGTTGCCGGCCTTGCTGCTATTAAATCAATTACGGTGGTTTGGCAATTGATTGATTGGTATATCCCAACAGGGGTTTTAACAGCAAACAATGAATCGCCATTATCCATAATCAGAAGGATTGTTAATGCTGTTGGTGGAATACTTCAATCATCTCCGGCTGGTGAATTAATTTGCCTTCCGGAATATCCTATATCAACAACAGAATGGGAAACTGCAACTCCGGATTTTTATTTAACTGATATGGATAACTTCTTTTCTGTAGATTCGACTTCTGATATTCGGGAAGGATATAACAGATTCTTAATTTCTGATAAAGTAATTGATGAAAGCGGATTGACTCTTGAACAAGTAGATATTGATGAGAACACCAAAGATATTTATGTTTATCAGGTTCCCTGGAATCCATTGGAGCAGGTTATTCTTCATACTTCTGGTGGAGCTTGGGTATCAATAGTTGCTGAAGGAATTACCACAGAAAAAATAACAGAAATAGTGGAGATAATTGCCGGCGAAGGAATGACCCAGAAGCCTTTTTACGGCAAGATTTCCCATGACTATAAAGAAACCGAACTTGGATTAATTACCATAAACGAAGATAAAACAGTATCTACAGACTTGAGCCAGAATTCGTTAGTCGAAGTGGTTTACAATACAAAATATTGGAAGTTCAGAGTTCGTGATGCAGAGATAGAGAAGGTTCAGTTCTTTCCGGAGGCAATAGCAATATGAAGTCTGGTGGACCAACAATAGTTGTAGATTTTGGTGAATCTGTAGCTGAATCAGATCGTCAGTTTATTATCGAGTTGGATGAGATAATGAATGTCGATGATCAAAGTGAAGTAAAAACTGAATTCTATAAAGACGATTTTATTTGGTTTCGGACTCATTACAATAGATCCAAATTACAAGTCACCGCCATCAAGACTACCGCTGGCCAAGTAGTAAATCAGGGCCAGGTATCAAGATCAAAAACAGATGAGATGTTATTTGTCAATAACGATACTCCGGTCAGTGTAAATTATGAAATAGATGGTTCGCCAAGCGCAGTTTGGTATGGCAATGAGGCTTCATTAACAAAAACAGAAGGTGGACTGAAAGCCTCTAACTCTCCTTGTATTGGAGATATTACATATTCGTTTTCTTGCACTCTTTATCAGTTCAGGCCACCTCCGCTTTCCACTTCTGACTTTCAGAAAGTAGCAGATAGTTGGGATATCGAATTGGATGAGGCACAATATCCTATAGCCATAGTTTTTACCGTCGAGGCCGTATGAGAATTCAAGTTGCCAGACCCCCAGGCAATAATCAAGGCCCAGACATCGTAGAATCGCTTCTAACGACGGATCAGGCCGGCATAGCTAGAGGTACAAGGGAAATAGATTATCACTGCAGTAATCGCAGTGTAGAGCGCGGGAATTGCACTTTGCTTCCTTATATGCCGGTTGGAAAACTGATGAATGTAACCGAAGAGTCTGGCCAGTATCGAGGGAAGTTAAAACTATATGCCATAACGATTGATATCTCTGAAAATGGAAGGCAGTTTTCGGCCACCACTTCCATAGCAATTGAGCGGGAAATGAGATGAAAAAAGAAACTCTCATAAAGTTGTTTTCTCCAGAACAACAGGTAAGTATTATTGCCACTATTCAGAAAAGGATATCCGGTGATCTTTATCAACTGATTGATGATTCCGGAAGGCTTTTGCAGGCCAGAGGATCAATTCCGAGATATTCTGGCGATCGAGTTATTGTTCAAAATGAGATAATTATTTCGGCAATTGGCAAAGGAAAAGAAGTAAAAACATTTATGGTGTAGGTGAGCAAATGAAAACCAGTTCTATTTTAACAATATTGGCGGTTGCTCTGATTGCTTTAATTATCATTGCAATGACTTCCAGTTGTTCTAGTGATAATGATAACAAGCAGACTGGGCCAGGGGATATCACTGCAAAGTATGATCCATTTGCTCAAGATGATACCGATAAAGCTATTGAGCTAGATATCGATGCTGAGGAACTCGAAGGAGTTGACTGGGTAGAGGCGCAACCAGTTCCTTATTCTGGTGCTGGTGAATTTGCAGCAGGCGTAAAGAGCACTGGGACATATGGGGTGCGGAATGGTAATCGTCAAGCATTCCGTACTTTCCCTATGTTTAGAGGGGGCACTGCTATCGTTGTGTTTTCTGATCGACCGCGAGAAGGATACCGAGTTCAATTAGGTAGGGCAAACCGAATCAGCAGCGGCCCCCATAATGGCTTTGTTGTAAAGAATTCCAAAGATAAAACCAATACATTTGCCCATTCACCGTATGGTAGGCATCCATCTCGGATAACTTATTACTTTTAAGGAGGAACCAGTATGAAAAGAATTGCTGCAGTAATTTTAGTTTCATTGTCTGTATTATTGGCTGGGTGTGCTCCACATCAGTTTGCCGCTACGGATGGTGCTGTCCAGGTCGAACTGAACAAGGAACACTCTCGTACGGCCTGCTATCAATCTCTGGCGATGAATGGTCCGGACTACTCCAAACTGAGCGACATGGCCATTGTCATGATCGAGCAGCAGAAGGCAACCGCGCAACTCGTCGGGGCATTGACTGGCAAGCAGATTGACCCCTGCGGTGGGGGGACGAACTTGAACGATGTCTTAATCGCTGACTCCAACAATCGTAATAGGAGCGTCCAGGTTCTCGGAGGCGGAGTGTTGAATGCGGTGAAGTGGGTAGCAGGGGCATGGGCTGCAACCGAGATTGTTGATAGTATAGGCAAGAATGCCGGGAATAGTACAACGAGCAATACGGAAGGTGGTGATGTGTCGGTAACTAATTCAAGGACCAACTCAGAGACTAATACCGATGTAACCAATACCGGTGAGGAAGGCACAGCGACTACCAGCGGCAGTTTTGATGCAACTACTCCAGTAGCTGATCCCGTAGCCCCTGGCGTAGATATCGTTGATACTCCGGTCGTAGTAACCGATAACTAATGTCATATATTTGCAAGACCTGTCAGCATTTACATATTGACAGGTCCAAATGCCCAGTCTGCAATTATCCAAATGAGGAAACTCATGAACGACTATCCGCCTCCACCAAAAGACAAGATAATTGGGATAAAAGTGGATCTGAAGAAGTTGGTGAAACTAATAAAACAGTTATTTCAAAAGAAGGGTAAGAAGCAAAAATGAAGTTCTGTTTTGTTGGTTTCACAATATTTTTATTTTGTTCATGTGTTCCTAGGGCAATGACTGGGGATGATTACATCAGGCTGATTATAGGAGACGAAGCGTATTATGAGATGGATCTCACTGATAAAAAACGTAGGGCAATTCAAGGAGGCTTTGGAAGCTGGGCAGCAGGTTTCGGACCCAGCAGGCTGGAAGAATGTTGCCATTACTGCGAATCAAATTGCTCTTATTCTAACCGCAATTGTTCTTGGGTTGGAAGCCATTGATGTTAAATTGCCGGTAAATGATGAGGTGATAATCATCGTTTCTGGATCACTTGCTGGGCTTTTAAATGCCGTAAATATCGTTCTGACGATTGTCACTACGAGAAAACTGAAAGGGGCAGATGCCTTAACTATTGGAACCCTAGAGGAGAAAAAACCATGAAGTACATCTTAATGTTCTTGCAGATGGTGCCGGCTATTATCGAGGCAGTACAAAAGATTGAGGAGTTCATCCCGGCTTCTGGTTGGGGAAAAGAAAAGATTACGGCTATCCGGGAAAGTCTCAGTGTGATTTTCAAGGAGATCGATTCAGTCTGGCCAGCTATCGAGGTCTTTGTTTCCGCAATGGTGAAACTGGCCAATCTCACCGGTGTATTCAAAAAGCCCGAAGTTGTTGAGCCTAAGGATGAACCTGTTCTGAAAGAATAAAAGAGATTTTATCAAATTTATATGGGTCTTTAACAAATCAACAATAAAGACCCATATAAATTTATAATGAAATTCGCAATCATCAAAGGAGAGGGTTGATGTCAGAACATGAGGACGAGAAAGAAAGCGGGAAATGTAACTTTGGAATTGATGGGCAATGTGCTTTACATGGCATTGAGGTAGAGCGGAGAAAAAATATGCAGGCATTAACCGATAATATTCCAAAAATACTTACCTGGCAAAATCGAATTTTTGGATGGTCACTTCTCGTTACATTATTTGTTGGTGGATCTTTTGTATACATCAAAGAAGTAAAAGATGATATGAAAGCCCAGTATACATCCAATGTCGGATCAACAGCAGCTGATATCAAAAACCTTTCCAAACAAATTGATCTATTGGTTACTGGGCAGGCCAGAACAGAAGAAAGATATGAAGCTTTACTCCGATCAATAACAGATATGAACGTAAATATTTCCACTCTTACATATCTTCAATTCGACAAAAAAGACAGTCTCAAAAAACCTTAATTGGTGGATATAATGTTGTTCAGAGATGGAAAAACAGAAACTCTTGATTATCGATGTGGATTAATTCCAGAAGCAAATCCTAATGCTTCATTATATCCGTTATATGCTGCAGCCCCACCTGATGGTGGTATTGATCTTAGCAGGAGGGAACTGATCAGCAAAAGAAGGGTCAAAAAGTTTGGTGACCCCATTCTTAACCAAGATGAATGGTCTGCCTGTGGTGGTATGGCAATGACTGGGGCTCTTGAACACGAACCTGGCATACAATCGCTTGGTTCTCTCTGGGCGCTTAATTTCTATTTTGATACTCAGGATCATGACCAATTCCCCGGAAGCGAAAGGCCTGGAGATCCAATTCAGGGCAAGGGAACCAGTTTAATTGCGCTTTGTCGAGAAGCCAAAAGAAGAGGCTTGATCAAAGGCTGGTATAACGCAAGAACCATTGAAGAGGTTATCATTGGTCTCGGATATTATGGTTGTCCTATATTCGGTTTTGATTGGACAGATGGGATGTCCAATCCTGATCATAAAGGATTGTGTCATCCGGTTGGAAGATCAATTGGTGGCCATGCTCATATAGGTACTTTTGTTAATTTGAGAGATGATCTAATGGGTGGTCCTAACTCCTGGCCTCAATGGAACAGAATAATGCACGGATTCTGGGTAATGAGAATCCCGGATGTTGAAAATAGGTTGAAACGCGGTGGGGAATGCGTTTTTATTGACAAGGTATGACGATGAAACTATCCGATGTTTTACAAGTCGTAATTTATCCTGGCCTGGCTTTACTGCCAAAGCAAATGAACTCTCCAGCCGCAATAGCCATGCTGTTGACAATAGGCATGCAAGAATCAAGATTCACTTATCGTCGACAAGTTGGTGGACCAGCAAGAGGATTTTATCAGTTTGAGCAAATGGGTGGCGTAGCAGGAGTTTTAAAACATTATCAAACCAGTATGATCATGAATAATGTACTTGATCGGCTCCAATACGATAGAAGTGTTTCTACAAGTTACTCGGCTATCGAACATAACGATGTTTTGGCTACGGCATTCGCTCGTCTATTGCTTTGGACACTACCAGATACCCTACCTCAAAAAGACGAGTACGAGCGATCCTGGGAGCAATACATCGAAGCCTGGAGGCCGGGGAAACCACATCGACAGACTTGGAATGAATTCTACAGGCAGGCATGGGGGATTTTTGAATAATGGGAAAGAACAATGCTGATGAACTATTGACCCTGGAAATAAATAAAGCGCTTTGCAAGGACTGTAAAGAATGTGAAAAACTTCTCCCTAAATTCAGGTCTGTTTATAACGGGAAGATAAATATTTCAGCATGGGCATATAAGAGAGAAGACGTCCGGAGAGGGGTAAAATCGGTTATTGAAATATGTAAACAGAAAGCAATTTCATTATATTGAGAAGAATTAATGCAAGCCCCCCCACCAGCTTTGTTGGCATTATACCATATTGGAGTTATTGGAAAGATCGAAATAGACTACCGACATATGCATACTCCTTCGAAAAGTACATACGTTCGCCTTCATGGGAATCTCGGTAGTATAGATGGAAGATGGGATGAATACAAAGAGTTTCTTGAAGTGTCAGTGAATTGGAATAGCGTAGCGAATATTAAACCAGAATACAGTAAGCAGCTTGAGGCCTGGTATATTTTTGCTGAGACAGAAAAGAAGGAGTTGAAGGAGTTTGAGAGATTAAAAAAGAAGTTTAAAGGGATTTTATAACTTCTCTATAAACTCATAGCAATTACAATATTTACAACCAACAGCAGCATAATTATCTGCCCAATCGAAATGTCTATAATAAACATGACCGCATTTACAAATTCTATCGTCCCCGTATTTCGGATTATATTTCAACGACTCTGTATTTATATCTGCTATATATGGTTCTTGTTTATTTGCCTCAATGATTTTTGATATTTCTATATTAAAAAATTCCATAAATTCTTCTCTGAATCCCTTAAATAATACCAAACTTATCCCCACCCCAATATTCATTCCAATAACAATAAAGAATAAATCACGTAACATTTTTCTGTTCCTCTATTTTTCTCAATAATCTTTCTGATCTTTTCCATTGCCGGTAATGGTTTTTAACTATTGCTGCTTGCAGTTTAACCAGTTCTGCCTTTGCCTCTTCCCAGGTATCCCGGACTTTAATGTAATCGGTGTCTTTGGATATCGGTTTGCCGGCCAGAAAAATAACATCTTCATTCTCCCTGACGATATCCACTTCGACAATTACTGGGTCAACTTTATCTGACCACATTCTGATGATATAGCGTTTCATTTCTTCTCCATAAATGAAACAAGTCGAGTCCAGGTATAATGACTTATTTGATTGTCATTTTCCAGTTGTTCATAAATGTCTGATAAAAGGCCTTTGGCCTCTTCCAAGTCATTTAACTCTTCCCGGATTTTATCGAGAATATTATTCAAATCCTGTTTCTCGGGTAAGGAATTTACTTTTCTCATTTTAACCTCTTGACTATTGTCTGCCGGCCCCGCATCGAAAATTCATAAATACAATCCGCCACTTCAAGCAGATCCTCCCGGCTGGCTCGCTCATCGGCAATCATCACAATCTGCAGTCCCGGCCAATTCTTTTCCGGCCTTGGCTTGCAAATCTCCGACAACATAGCCAAGGCTCGCCGATTGGCCTCTGCCCCCTTGAGATGCTTGAAGGGTTCATCAAGCCAGATACTGGCGCGGTTACGGGGCGATCTAAGGGACCAGAGAGCAGGGCGCAGGGCCAGGCCGGCAATATCGACGGAACCAAGCCCGCTATTGTCTTTGGGGTTAATTCTCGCCCCCTCCCGGACAAACCAGAAGTCGACCTCGACCTTGCTTCGCTTAATTTCAAAAGATACCTCGAAATCATACGGGTCTTCGAAGACTGATTGCAGAGCCAGTTTAGGTAGCTCAGATAATTGATACCGAAGTTCATCTTGAGTTGATTGGGCGGTTAACTGGATGATCACCTGCGCCTTTTCCGCATTGCGGAGTTCGCGGCGGTGGACCTTGGCGGCGGTCTGGGAGGCGGTAAGTTCCTCCTGGATCTTTTGCCGGCGACCTTTCAGTTGCTGGATTTTGTCTTTGTAGGGTTGCAGGTTCATAAAGTATTAAACATTTTATTCGTCCATATTGAAAAAGTAGATGATTTTACCGATTTCGGACATTCATCCATCCATTTAAACCAATCATATTGTTTTTCTTTATTCCATTCTGGGGAATATGCCCAAAAATGTTGTAGATTATGGCAACTTTCGCATAATAAAATTAAATTATCAGGATGTAGACTGCCGCCATCACTTTCCGCTCTTATGTGGCATTTTTCTAAATAAACCGAAGATTGACAACACCAGCATTTATTTGAATCTTTATTAAAAAGAAGTGCAGAATGAGCAGCTATTATTTCTTCAATTGGCGTTGTTATTGATTTTCTTTTGCCATTTTCCCTTTTTGTTTTTAGGTATCGGTCTTCGTATTTATAGTTTAATTTTTTCTTTTTTCTTTCAATAATTCTTCTTGATTTTTCTACATCAACAAAAATAGCTTTTTTCTTATCAATATAGATGATTTTATATATTAATTTTTTCGATTCTTCTTTCTCTTTTGCCGTCCAAGGAATTCCAAACCTCGAATTATGTCCTGGTTTAAACAAAGATTTAGATGTTCTCCAATGTGAATTTTCATCATTCCCTACTTTTTCGCCGCAACCACAAAGGCAAAAAGGTCTTTCAAAATCTTTATATTGCATTTTTAATCAACTCCAATCATAATCCGCTTCCAGACTTTCAACCGCAGCCTCGATTTCGGTATTAATCTTTTTGATCTTCCGTTCTTCCTTGGAGATTTCCCGTTCAATATCCTCAGCGGTTTCACAATCATCTGCCGCCATTTGCTTCTGGATCTGGGTCTTCTCCCCACGCAGTTCGGCCAGTTCGGTTTTCCGCTTGGCGACTTTTTTCAACATGTCAGCTATTTTTTGTTCGCTCATTTCAATCCCTCATAATAATTCCATACCTTATCCCGGACGCCCTGGGTTATCAGTCTGTCGCTGACCGCCGCCTCCAGGTTATCATGGAAGTTAATCCCTGATACAACCTGCTCACCAAGTTTCTCTACAAAAGCATCCAGGCGGTTTTCCTTGGCCTTCTTGATATCGATATAATCTCGATTGATAACCCCTTCCTCAATCGGTACGTAAATTCTTTTAATTGTATTGGTATCTGCAAACCACAAAAAGACACTGGGCTTAAAATCAATCTGGTCGGCATCATTCCGCATCAAGGAACCGGGATTGACAAGAACCCGCCCATCTTCTTCCCGGGTAAAGGTCTGGTGATTATGGCCGCAAACAATCAGATCAAAGTCCGGCAGCAGATCCATTACTTCCTTGGCAGAATAACCGACACAGCCGGGGAATGGTTCAAACTCTTCGTAGACCATGGCGTGGACGAGGGCGATATATTTTTCTTCAATTACGGGTCGAATTAACGGCTGTTTTATTTCCAATCCCCAAGGATAACCAAAAAGATGAATTTCCGCATCAACAGTTGTTTTCCATGGATATGTCACTTTTATAGCTCCGGCTCTTTGCAGAACCGCCATTGCTGAATTGGAATAATTATCGATTGATTTCCCCGGCAGATCGTGGTTACCAGGAATGGTATAAAACCTCTCTGGCAAATTCTCCATTGCCCAACCAAGCAATTCGTGGCTCGGATTGGATTTATATCGCTTATCAAAAAGATCCCCAGCATCCAAGATAGGACAATTATCATTCTCCATCTGCAACTGGCAAAGCCATTTGATTTTCCTTTCCTGCGCCGCCCAGTGATCATCTGTCCGGCAGGTCGGTTGGAAGGCCCTCAGTTCAATATCGGCGGTCAGGATGGCGTCGGCTTTTTTGGGATGATTGCTTCGTCTCATGATTGATTCATTTCGCGTAAATTATTCATATTTTCAAAGAACCATTCAATCGGAACTCCCATTCTAAGACAAGTTTTCGCATGATTGTAGTTATTTTGCCAGAAGATTTGAAAACTTGTCATAATTCCCTCCCACACTCGCTACATATATTTGGAATCTTCGCCTGCAGGTCTTTTAACTTTTCCTCGACCTCGACAATCTCTTTACCTATTATACTAAAATCCGACAATAATCTTTTCAGTTTTTTTACTCTGGTGGAAGATAATTCCAAGGCCCCTGTACTGATCCTGATCTTTTCAAATCGATCCTCAATACCATCAAAGTTTTCCGCCGCTTCCTTCCTTTTTATAGCGGCATTCAAAGTCAGGATTCTATTCAACCTCGCAATCCGCGATTCCGCAGCCTGTACCGCCTGTAATTTCGCTTTTAAACCCTCAAGCGTAGATTCGGCTGCAAGTAACCCTTCCTTGCCTATAATCGCATCCTCAAGCGTTTTTAGGCTATCCCGCAATTTCTTCAGATTTTGAATCCTGGAGCCGGAGAAGGCTTGCAACTTTTGCATGGTATCAATCTGGCCGACCCGCTCTTCCATATCCTCAATATCGGCAAACTCTTCTAACTCTTTTTCCTTGGCTTCTGCCGTTGCTTTCTCGGCTTTCCATAATTTATCGAGTCGGTTTACATCTTCCTTGGCATTGGAAAGAGTTTGTTCTATTTCATCCAGGCCGGCAATCCGATTGAGTATGCGGCCTCGCTCCCCGGAAGTTTCGAACATGAGGAAAGCCCGTTCAATCTGAGTCTGCAAATTGACATCATCCAGATCCAGCAGGGTGGCTATATTGCCCGGAACGGAAGTCCCGGCATTGATTGGCTTCTCCTCATTGAGTACATAGCTGTTTTCCGACTTATCCCGGACTCTCTTGAGGATAAAGCCGGGATTGATAAACTCGCCAGTGACGGCCGTTGTACCATCCCAGTACAGGGGCCTCATCCACTCACCACCTGGATTATTCTGGGTCAGCCATTTATAGGCTCGGAATGATCCTGATTTCCCCCGGTCGGTTTCCCCGACAAAAACATTCAAGCCGGGGGAGAACTCAAAAAAGGTATCTTTGTGGGATTCAAGATTTTCTATCCGGAGTGACTTGATCATACCGATTCACCAGATAAAATGAGTGGAGATTTTGGTTCAATATATTTTCCGGCCGGGATTGTTCTTTTCAAAGAAATGATTCCTGGGGTAAGAGAAAGTTCCGATTCATTCATAGCAATTTGCGCCTCATATGTCGTCGTAATTCTTCCTGGAGAATTATAAATATTGGGAATCTTTATCTCATGGATGAATTTATCCCCATTTTGAAACATCTTTATTACATATGTCTCGATTGGCTGGCCATTGAAGGCTATTTCAAAATCCAGTAACTCTGAATCTGGAGTACTCAGATAAAGTGTAATTGCATCGTCAACCCACGATCCCCTTGGCATTAATGGGGCCGGCAGTTTTTGAATCAATGAGCATCCCAAAACTAGAATAGATGTTTTTATGAATTGTCTTCTGTTCATTTTATTTCCCGTAAAATTTTGGCCTGATCCCATACTCCCGGAAAAGGCTTTTTAATTTAACCGTCAATATTCCCGACTTTGGATACTCAGGAAATTTTGCTTTCCCGGAATAATTTGCTTTCAGACTATTATACGAAGATTTCATCAATTTTGGGGACTTTTCTTTTTCGCTTGGGTGAATAAATGGTTTGTGGTCTTCCCGCAGGTAATCGGCCGTCCTTGATAAGAAGTTTGGCAGACGCATTCGGCTAATTCCATATCGCCGGCAATTATTTTCCATTTTCCCCAAGAAGGTATTACAGGCCCGACAAAGAACCCCCCGGATCTGGCCAGTCCCTTTTACTTTCTTTTTGTGCTCATGATCCAAGCAAATTTCATATTCATTTATTTGTCTTCGGCAGATGGGGCACCGGCCATCTTGGTCAAGAAGAATATCGTTGCGAAGTTGCGGGAGTTCCGAATGTTTGAGTTGCTTGATCATCTTTTAAAAAGTGGGATTAATGCCTCTTTTAATTTTCGATATTCTTCTACTTCTTTTACCAAACTTCTGATATCATCGGCCATATTTCTAATACTGGGATCATATCCACCAATTTCTTTATAATCGGCATAGCCATATCCATAAAAATTTGGCCTTTCATTTCCCGTCAGAGCGCAATTAATTTCTTCAAGTGCTTTTACAGCGGCTCGATGCGATATAACTATACGATAAAAAGATTTATCCCTCATAATTTCCCCTTTTATTTAAACATCATCTCCCAATCATCGACTTTCTCCGCCAACTTCTCCAGGCCAAACAGATCGCAGATAGCCCCAAACCCTTCCGGGCTGAATTCATCCTTCTGGATCTCAACCGATTGCGTTTTCGGGAATGGTAAATTAACGAGGATGCCATTTTTCTTTTTCATGGCTCGCTTTTCATCATCAATAACCATGCTGACAATTGTATCTTTATTGAGGGTTCCGTTCAGGTATTTCAAAACCGTTTTCTCCCCGACCATACTAATGCCGGGAATCTTATCGGAAGAGCAACCAGCCAGGGCCTTGACAATCCGCCAATCTCTTGGGGCAATGCCGTATTTCTTCCGGAAGGTTTTTTCATTCATTAAAGTTTTTGTCGTTGGCGAATACCAAGTACATTGATCGACCAATTGCAAAAGATCCTCGTCTCCGGTCAGGACGATTACTTGGTGGGGATTATCTCGGACCAGCCTGGCCATAATATCATCCGCTTCAATTCCAGTTTGTTGGCAGATATTTTTGAATCCCATAGTCGGCAGGACAAGGGTTCTGATTGTACTTATCTGCTTGACTATTTCGTTCCGTTCCAGTTTTTCTTTATGGCTGGCAGGCGGTCTATGTTTATACCCGGGGAATATTTCTTTCCGGTAGTTCTTGCGGGAATCAAAACAAAAGAGTGGGGATGAAATACCAAACTTTTTACAATGGAAATAGATGGCCGTCAGGAAGGATTGAATAGCTCCGGTCCCGACTCCATTGTATTGCATATTGCCGGTTGAGTGGAATCCCCGCCAACAAAAGAAATTGACATCAAAAGCAAGGTATTTCATTTTATTTTTTCTACACCAATATCCATATGAGGAGTAATTTTAAATTTTCCCTTACAACTTTCACATTCATGGTTAAATACGCATTCGTCTTTCCGTCGGCCAGAATCAGTTCCGTGGATTATTACCGAGACTTCAATATCAGATATTTCATTATATTCTTCACAATGGGGGCAAATAAAATCAAGAGAATGTAAAATGCTAACTATACTGCTCATAATAATTTCTCCATTAATATTTCATGATCGGAGGGCTTTCATTTCATTGAAGAGGGATAACATCGATTCATGGTGTCTTTCTTTGCTGGCGATCTCGGCCCGGATTATTATGTCATTTAAACTGAAAACATAGTCCTTGGCAATTATCCCATTGGCGGAACAGGCATCGACTTTTCTCCGGCACTTCTCAATCTCTTTTAGGAATTGGATTTCGAAGTCAATTTTCTTTGACATATTATCTCCTTTTCGGCTTCCGATCCTTCTTGAATTTATCTTGGATCTCTTCCCACAAATCAATGACCGCTTCTTTCAGTTCCAATTCAAGACCATCCTGCTCAATCATTTCAATGGCATCTTCCAGACTATTATCCCCGGTCCAGTATTTTGAGCCTGGAGTAAACTTTTTCAGGTATTGGAGATTGGCCGTAATATCATCGATGCCGTAGTCAACTACAATCTGTATCTCCGCCGAACCCTTCTGACCAGAAACTGTATTTTTGATGATTTTGACTTTGGAGCAATGACCATACTCGACATATACCTTTTTGCCATTGATTGTCTTTTCATCCCGGAGCCTGGCTGCAGGGGAAATCTCCAAACGAAGGGAAGCGGCATGCGGAACAGCATTACCACCAGGGGTTACGTATTTCGGGTCAAAATCGGTCTTGGCTTTTTGATTATCCCGGATCTGATTGCTGCCGACAATCAACCATTTATTTGCCGTAATCTTCGGGGCAAGTTTCCTCATCCATTGGCTGAACTCCTTTGCCCTGGCAGATCCCCGCTTATCGATTTCCTCATCGCCCTTCTCCAATTCTCCGCAGAGTTGGGCAAAGGAATCGATGAATACGCCGTTAATTGGTCGATTATCGAGGTCAAAATCAGAGCAGGTATCCGAATCCCCGCACTCCCGGCATTTCTTCTGACGGCGATTATACTGGCCGATACAAGGCGGGCCATCGGGGTTCCAGGTCATAAGGGGCAAGAAGACATCGGCTACCTGATTTGGTACCCCGAACTCGCAATCATCAACGGTAAAATCAAATATCTCGGCAAACTTTTTGCTCAGGCGGGCTTCCGCATCAAAAAACTTGACCTTCCCTTTCTGGCGCTGGATACCGCCGGCAATCTCCGACATCAAAACGGTTTTCCCACCTGAATTGGGGCCATAGATTTCCACCAATATTCCACCGGGAATCCCGCCGCCCCGTACCCGCTTGCCCATTATTTCCAAATCAAGAAGAGTCGACCCGGTGGAAATCACCCTGGAGATATCCCCATCATATTTCTCCGGGACCGGGACTTCTTCTTCAAGATTTTCCTTGATTGCTTCGATGTATCCTTCGTTTGGTGAATTACGCCGCATAACGATTCCTGACCTCTTGGATGATTCGTTCAATATAGTATTGAGATATTTTCTTCTGTTCCAACCAAATGCCGGCAGACCTTAAAAAGTCATCAAAATTGACATTTGTTTCACAATAATTGGCTACAACTCTTTCTGCAATTGCCCGGATTGAAGCATCAATATCAGAATGATCAATTATGAGTTTAGCGAACATGGCAGAGCGGGTAGTCTGATGATGAAGGGAAAGAAGATCCAATATTTCCAATTGCTCTTTTGAAACGGAAGCGGAAATAATGATTGGTTTGCCAATATTGAGTTTTATTTTTTTATCTGCCATGACTTGAATTCCTATTTAAAAAGGGGCAAGAGGTTAATTCCCCTGCCCCTTTTCTATTACCGATTGTTGAAGTTAACGGTTAATTTCCGGCTTCCATTTCCTCCTGGCGGTCCATGCAAGCATCCCATTTCGGGCAATCATTACATTCTGGTTTATTGTCGCAATCGGTACCGAATTTATGGCCGCTCGGACATTCATCTTCATCATCGACCTTTGCTTTCCCCTTCCGGCCGGCACCGGCAGTTGATTTACTCTCCTTTTCTGACCGCTTTTCAGCCGGTTTGCTTTGAGAATCGAACTCCGCTTCGCAAGAGTCAAAGACCTTGCACTTGGTGCATTTCCCCTTGGTATCAAAATCATCCCCAAAGACGAAACCATGCGGGCATTCATCTTCCGGCTCAACCTTGCGGCCCCGGCGTGCAGGCCTTTCCGGTTCTGGTTCTTCCTCAGGCTCTTCCCGTTTGCTCGCCCTGGTCCGTCTGGCCGGTTTTTCTTCATCTTCCTCCGGCTCGGGTTCTGATTTTTGCCGGCGACCCCTAGCTGGTTTCTCTTCCGGCTCCTCTTCGGCATCTGCTGATTTCTTTCTCCGGGCCGGCTTTTCTTCCGGCTGGTCATCATCCTTGTCATCCTTGTCATCCTCTTCCTCATCAATCTCAAGGAAGATATTCTGCAGCTCCTTGTAAGATTTGACAACAAGAACTTCATCCAGATTGATCACTTCATCCAATATTTCTTCCGGAAGATCATCCCGCTCAATGAATGAAATGTTTCCAGCAGCCAGGAAATCATGGCCGGCAAAAGACTCCTTCTCCCAGCGAACCCGGATATCAAATCCACCTTCCAGATCCATGAAGGTCAGATATTCCTCATTGTCGGGGTCCATCAACTCTTTCTTGAATGGCTTTTCAAAGCAGGCGTACGAGAAGAACCAGAACATTGGATCTGACCATTTTTTGGTCTTGGGGTCCAATACCTGCACATTATACATGACCATGTCCTGCGGCTTGGCTCGATCCGCTTCCTTATCGGGGATCGAGGGATCGGCCTTGGCGGCGGAATAATACTCTATTATGGGACATGGTTTGCCGATTGACTTCGGGCTGATGTAGGGCTTCTTGTCGAGGCCGATCTGCCGGAAGCGCTTGAATGGACGCTTGTACCAGATATCGCCGGCCGGGGCCATTTCACCATCCGGATGCTTCGGGTCGCTGACTACATAAGGTAGAATTCTGAGTGTGGCTTTGCCCTCCTCAGGGCTGTAAAATTGAGTTCCTTGCGGGATATTCTGGAACATCGTCCCGCCCCCACCTCCCGGTCCGGCTACTGCGGCCGCTGCTTTTGCCCGGTCCGCTGCCGAACCATATTTACGCTTTGTTTCCTTCCTTGCCATCTGTACTTACCTCCTTATGGTTGTTTTGATTGCTTTTGGTGTAACTATTCATTTCTTTTATAATATCGAACTGGCCACGGAACCAAGCAGTCGAAGCCATTTTAATGACAATATAAAACCAGATGGGGAATACTATCCAGATAAATACCCCCAGCCCTACTGATTCCAAAGCTGTAATATTATTCATCATCGACGGGTGGCCGACTTCTCCGCGCCCTCCTTTGTTCTCGCTTTTCATCAACCTTGGCCCTTACCAGGCCATCGGTGCTTTTCAGTTTTGCCTCCTCGATTTTTTGAACCAATTCCTTGAGAGGCCGGGGAATCAATGGGGCCGAGAACCAACCGGCCAGACTCAACTTCGTGGCCTCTTCAAGAATTGTTTTTCGATTATAGGCCTTGGATTTCTGGCCGTTGACGAGATCGCAAATATATTGCGCTTCGATCCATTCCGTCTTGGCTTCCAAGTAATCATCATTGGTCCGATAATAGGCTTCGATGGTCGCTCCGGTGGCTTTTTGACCTTTACCCAGGCACCCGTCCGGATCTTGAGAAACTTCCAGGACAAGAGTAGATCGCAAGAACTTGATTTTCTCTTCTGCCTTCCTGACCAACTTCTCGCAATAAGCGGAGGCCTTGAGGTACTTATCAAGGACCGAATTCTGCTTGCCCCACTCAACATCGAGTTGGTCGAAATCAATTTCCAGCTCGGCAGGATCAAGGCCAAACTTTTCGGCTATTTCATTTTCTGTCGTTTCCATTTTAGATTCCTTTTTAAGAAGGTTGGAAATAGGCCGGAATCGAACCGGTCTGAACTGCTGCTCAACTCCCCGTTATTTATCACTCACCACCCCAGTCCCATTTGGAGTTTCCGGAATTTCCAAATTATCTGCGATGAGCCGTTGTTCTTTCCCCACGGGGCTAGCGGGGGAGTGGATACCATCCACTTCTATTTCCATATTTGGTTGCCGGCGGACAGGATTTGAACCTGCAATTATTGAATTAACCCGCTTTTCAATCGGTGGTATGAAACCAACAACGAAGTTCGTTCATTATTGGTCTGCGGCTCACGTTATCATACACCAACCGCTAGATGCTTTCTAGCTTCCGCCAGCAAATTTATCTTCTATCCTATTATACTTTTTTCAATCGGTTTTCTGCCGATTTATTTTTGATTGACCGATTAAAAAGGAATATCTGTTCGTTCGTCATTGAAAACCGCTTTGTAACAAGCCAGGGTCAACCCCGCCTTGCCGGTATCATAAAACGGCTGGGAGAACTCATCCATGGTCAGGAAAGCATGGAGGCTATTCTGTTTCAAAAGGATTGAATTGCAATAACTCAATACCAGTCGCCGGATACCTTCCTCGTCCTGGTTCTTCAAGCCACTCAAGATCTTCGCAATCTTTGACCAGGAGGTTTGGCTTTTTGCCTTCAGGAGCTCCCGGCACAATTCGATTCCTTCTGAAGTAAACCGTTCTTCCTCATCAATAATCTCCTGCGCCTGCTCTTCGGTCAAGCCAATTACTTTTTCCAGCAGCTTCATGGCATTGCGGGGGTGACCACCGGCCTTCTCGACAATCATCTCCACGACCGCATCCGATACCGGCGACTTCTCCCGCCTGGCGGTCTTCTTAACAAGGCCGGCCATCAAGTCCCGGTCAATTGTTGATACCTCAAAGCTGGTACAGCGGCCCCTGACGGTTGGTAATAAACGTTGCGGATCGGTAGTGCAGAGAATGAAGTAAACATGGCTGGGGGCATCCTCAAGCATTTTCAGGATGGCGTTCTGCGCCTTATTCTTCTCGCTAGCTCCGCCAGTCCCGAGCATATGGCACTCATCTATAAGCCAGACTCTGCAGGTGCTTTCGGGATGCCTGGGCTTGAAGCGCATCTGATTCTTGATTTCTCGGACAGTATCGATTCCATTGAATTGTGCCGAATCGATCTCCCGGTAGTCATCGCTCTTGGCCCCCAACATATTGGTTATGATTCTACCAATGGTTGTTTTCCCGCAGCCAGTCGGGCCTGAAATAAGTAAGGCATGGGGGAAGTTTTCCCGGCGATCAAAAAGGCCTTGAATGGCCGCAATGGTGGTTTTATTGCCGACCATCTGCTGCAGGGTTGCCGGGCGAAATCTGGTATCAAGTGACATTATCTCTCCTTAATTATCCATAAATGAACAAAATTCTGTTTCGGTTCTTTTTTCTGCCCCTCGCCCGGGTGGCGAAGTTCGCAGGCGGGTATTTCTTTCCAAACCACACCAATAGAATTCAAGATGGCCATTCTTCAGGAGTTTTTCTTTCCATCCCTTCCGGATCTCATTATCTTTCCGGCTGGTAAATTCTTCAAGGGATTCGACGGTCTTGATAACTTTCTGTTTGCAATTGAAGCAATCCCGGCAATGGAGTGACCAAAAAAGGCTCATATTTCCTCAAAAAATAAATAGTGATTTAAACTTCTTCAGATCATCTCTTGTTGTCACATAATCAGGATCAAATGCATTTATCTGGGTCAGGATTGCGGTTACGTTTTTATTCACGCCGGGGATCTTTTCACTTGGGGTCGATGAGAAAAAGCCTTTCCGCTGCTTCTCCCCGAGTTTGGCTGCAGCAATCTTTTCAGCTACGGTTTCGCCGACGCCATTAATGGAAATAAATGGGGCATACAAATTACCTTTCTTGTCACAATTCCATTTGACCGCATCTGAAATACCAATTTTTGGCAGATTGATCTTCAAACCAAGCCGCCTGGCTTCCCTGATATATTCAATGTTTTTTGTCTTATCTCCAAGGGTCAGGCAGGAAGCAAGGAACTCATTGGGGAAATATGTTTTGCTAAACATGTCCCAATATGTAATCATTGAATATTCTACAGAATGAGAAAGATTGAAGCCGTAACCACCGAATTTCGACATCATATCCCAGATTTGTATGGCCTTCTTTTCCGGGATCGTTCCTTGATTTTTACAACCCTGCAGGAACTCGTCTTTATATTTATCGAAAGCGGCGTGACCCATACTCTTGCCCATGACCTTCCTGATCTTATTGCAAGTTGACATAGGGATGCCAGCCAATTGATTGACCGCTTTCATGACCTGTTCCTGATAAACAATGACCCCGAATGTTTCCTCCGTCAGTTTATCAAAAATAGGATGAATCTTTTCGACCTTGGCCTTTTCCCGTTTCCGCTTGGAATATAACTCGGTCATCCCTGATTGCATGGGACCAGGACGCCACAAGGCCGTTACTGCATAGAGCATTTGAAAATTTTCAACCCCGAGTTCCTTGCAATAATTGGTCAGGCCATTTGAACCAATCTGGAAGGCCCCGACCGTATTGCCCTCGGATATTTCGGCAAAGACTTTTGGATCATCGAAGGTAATTTTTTTATAATTGATATCAATCCCGTGATTCTGTTTTACCATCCGTCGGCATTCATTCAAGATGGTTAGGGCTGAAAGTCCAAGGATATCCAGTTTCATCAAACCACAATACTCTGCATTCCTCATATCCCAATTGGCCACTATGGTACCGGCCCGGGTAACGAGATTGCAATTGTGACCTTCCCGGAGATCCTTTTCGGAAATACAGACGCCGGCCGCATGCTGACCATGGCCTCTGATCTGTCCTTCGATGGATTGGGCAACCTCAATCACTTCTGGATATTTCTGACCGAATCTCCGGCACTCCGGAACCTCACTGAAAGACTTCTCGATCTCCTGGCCTACTTCGGCCTCTACCATCGCCTTGGCGGCAAAGTCGACCTCTGATAAGGGGATATCGAAAACGCGGCTTACATCGCGAAGTACGCCCTTTCCTTTCATGGTCAGGAAATTGGAAAGGCCAACTACATTATACTCCCCATATTTTTCAGAAAGATATTTACGAACATCATCGCGGCGGATGTCCTCAAAATCCATATCAATATCAGGAAGGTCGCAATTTTTTGTTATTATTTTGTTTTCTAAACAGTAAGACGGATCATTCTTAACTTTTAAAGAATAGACTAACCCTTCAAAATCAAACTCTTCTATTTTTTTAATTTTTATGGATTCTTTGATTTCAATAGTTTTCACAATCCACCTTCTTTAATATATTATCTATGGTAGCTGGACAAACTCCAAAATGTTTTGCTAAAAATGGAATTGCTTTTCTCCCTTTATTTCTAATTCTGTTTAGAATTTTTGGATAATTATAACTTTTTATTTTTACGTTCGGGTTATTGTCTCCGGCCATAGTCTTTTCTGATAACAACCTTTCACTCATCGCCTTTCTTTGTTCTATCGACCACTTTTTGCCGTAATTAGGATTTTTCTCCCCTAAATAACCGCCTCTTTGTTTTAGTTTCGTTGCTATTGATTCTTTTGCTTCTACCGAGTGATTTCGGCCATACATTCCATTGTTTTCTCCGTTTGTTACAATAGACATTTTTTCTCTAAATTCATCAGTTACTTTTAATCCGGTATGAAAATCAGATAATATTTTTCTAACTTCTGGAGTATGTGTTTTGCCGAACATTGGATTTTTCTCCCCTTTGGTTCTTTCGGAGGTTTTCCTTTTGACCTCCTCTGACATTTTGACCCCAAGGGTATTTCCGGCAATCGGACAAATATTATAACCAAATTTTCTATTTGATGACTTATAAAAATTAATCCAGTATTGCTCCCTTTCTAAAAGTTTTTCATTACAAACCCTTTCTATAATATTAAATTCAAATGCTTCTTCTTTATATTTATCCCACGATCTTTGTAGGTGGCTGCTATGATGAGTTTTCTTGCTTAAATAACGCTTATGTTCATTTATTCTGTTTTTTAAATTTATTGAACTACCAATATAAATTTTATTGGTGATAATATTTTTTATGCAATAAATTCCTGATTTTAGAAGATTCCTCCTTCTCATCATTTTATCCTTATTAGTTTATCCTTATCGGGATTTAAATATTTCGCCATTTTTTCTACTATATTTTCATTCTCATCCTTAACTATCCATTTATGATCTTGAGTGCAAATAATAAATTTATCCTCAAAATAAATTTTCAAAAGTTTTTCTTTTACATTAAATTTTCTAATCTTTTCAATTTCATCTTCTTCCCCATATTTATTTATAACAATATCTCCGATTTTTGCTTCTTCAATATTTTTAACCCCATTATTGATTAATACTTTTGTGCCTCCAATAAAACACCGGCTTATATCTATAAACCGAAAGAACTCTGTACCATAGATGAGGGGATCACAATCAGTAATATACAATAGGTAAGCAACAAGGCATCCACCAGCACTCCCCCTCCCTGGTCCAGTCATTACATTATTCTTTTGGCACCATTGAATAAGATCCCAAACGATGAGGAAGTAGCGAACGAACTTCTTGGAGATGATCAGTTTCATTTCCATTTCGATTCGTTCTTTGTATGGCTTCAATTCCTCGAAAGTTCGCCCGCGGATTCTTCTTTTCAATCCCTTGTAAACCATATTTTCAAGAAACAATAATTCTGATTCATCATTAAAAGATTTCTTGATGCTTGGCAGATATACTTCTTGCTGTTCAATCCGAAAGTTTTCACAAAGCCTGGCGACCTTGCCAGTCATCCGGATTGCCTTCCGGATCTCGTGGTCAGTCAAAACACCTTGATCCTGGAAGGCCTCGACCATTTCTTTTTCTGAGCGGAGAAAGAGGCCGGTACAATTAAATTTCCACCTGTTTGGATCATTCCAGGTTCTTTTTGATTGGATGGCCAGGAGTACTTCTTGATGTTTGGTTGCCTCATTGGTCGGATAATGAACATCGTTAGTGGCTACAATTTGAATCCCGAGTTCTTTGGATATCTTCAAAGCCAATTTATTTACTTTTACCTGCTCGGGGATATCATGCGGCATGACCTCCAGGAAAACTCGATCCTTTCCAAGCGCCTCAATATAATCGAGGATCATCCAATTTTCGACATCAAGGAGCAGATAAGACATGGAGCAGGCCGAAAGGATTACCAGGCCATCAATATGCTTCAGGAGGGTTTTATGGTCGATCCTGGGCCTGTGGTAGAACCCTTCAATATTGGCAATGGTCAGGAGTTGTAGAAGATTCCGCCAGCCGGTTTGATTCTCGACAAGTAGAGTTATATGGTAGCGAGTTTCCCCTTTCTGTTTCTGGGTCATATCCGGAACAAGATACATCTCTGCTCCGATAATTGGCTTTATCCCGGCTTCAAGGCATTGCTTCTGGTGTTCAATCGCGCCGTCGATGTTTCCATGGTTTGATATTGCGAGATGAGTTTGTCCAAGTTCTTTAGCCAGGGCGGCATATTGTTTGGAAGTCCCGACCCCATCAAGGACGGAGTATTCATTGTGGAGATGGAGGTGACAAAACATATATCACCCAACCAGCGCAACTACATGCCTGAAATTATCCCCTTCAAATAACAAAGCCCCATTCCCGACAATGCACTTCCGCAAATTCTTGAGGATATCAATCAGGAAAGAAGGGTCAACATCAAACTCGATTTTCTCCCCTTTGTATTTACAATTGGCCGTTTCTTCCAACCAACCATAATCCCCTTTCCCTTTGATGATCATGGTTCGGTCTTCGACTATCACCGATACGAAATCACCGCTTGCTGAATCCGCCGTAAATACCCCGGCCCGATCCAGCATTTCCAAAACGCCGGCCGGGAAATGGAGTTCCTTTCCTTTGACTTCAAGGAATTGCTCAACCTCTGGGAATTTGCCAGCCAGGACCCGGGCTGAAAAAATCAGCCCGTCAAGAAAGCCCGGACAGGCATTGGCATGGAAATGAATCCAGCCGGGGGAATGGGACAGACGCTTGACATCATACTTAACCAAGAATTTGACAACCGATGCCGGCAACAGAATTGGTTCGGATTTGACCTCTGCATCAAAATTGACTTGAATGATCCGGAAATCATCGGAAGCAGTCACGACCTCGCCATCAATATAGACACAGGTCAAAAGGGGTTTACTCAGATCCTTGGCGGCGCAGTAACTGGCAATGGAAATGGCCTTCAGGAAGTTATCCGGCAGCTTGGTAAATTTGGTATGTTCGATATCGACTTCATCCAGCGGAAGCATTATTTCGGCTTCCAGTTTGATGCCGGCCTTGCTCCGCTTCCCTTTGATGATCAGTTCGTTTTCAACAATACCAATTTCGATTTCCTCGTCCTTGATCTTGGAAAGGAGGGAATACAATTCATTGGCCCGGACGGCTCCCTCGATTCCGGATTTGAATGGCTTCCAGACAGATATCTCATCATTGAAAGTTGTGATTGAATCCCCAGCAAAAACAAAGCTGGTTGATTGCGCAATTATGTCACGCTGGGCGAGTCCTGGCTTTACTTCTTCCAGGGCGGCTATCAATTCCGTTCTTTTTAACTGCATGCTCTTCTCCTATTAAGGCGTTAAATACAATAGTAGAACCGAAGTTATTCCCGAGTATATGATGGTATGATAAAAGGCGCTTATCGATTTTTAAAGCAGGAAGATCCGCCCCCCCCTCATGGCCTGGTGCGATGCTTGCTAAGTATATTTTCATGTAACCAATTCCATTGAGAATGACAAAATCTTCCGGGCTGGACTTCAAAGAATGATAAAAGCCGCCTCTTCAATCGGGGGGGGGCAACCATTATACAGACTTTCTCTTTGTTCTTTTGGCATCGCCCCGTTGCCAGCCAGATATATTTTCATCTTTTTGATTGTTTCTATTGGTTCCGGTTTTACAGTATTGATCAAAATCGGCTTCTTTTTCTTTGGTGTGAAAATAACTCAAGAGGCAATGCCGGCCATTTGCTTTGGTCAGGGATTCTCCTTGTGATATCTCCAGGAGCCAAGTTGCAAGGTAAATGCGCATTATAACGAAAAACTCCTCGATACCTTTGGTTGAAACGGCCACGGCCAGGCCCGCCAGTTCTTTTCCAGATCCAGAAAGTAGATAATATTCAGTTCATCTCGCTGCTTGTAATCATTGGAGAGACCGCCCTCGATTATTTTTTCGACCTCCCTCTTTCCGCCAGCCTCCTTGCCATTCCATTTCTCATCTTCTTTTAATTCGTATTTGGCATCAACCGTCCTAAATTTGGATACTCCAACCTTGAATCCTTTGGCGGTAAAATACTTTTCAATATTCTGCCGGGCAATTGGGGAAAAGGATTCCAGGTGTTTGCCGGCCTCGTTTTTACTTGGGCTGCGATTGCTGACCTGGACCTTCCAGCAGTCTTCTGAATAGTCGTATTTGCCGTCCTTGAATTTCGGGACATATACCCCGCCCATCCGGCCAGTCATTACCCAGCTCGTACTATCTACCGACCACCAGGGATATCGCCGCATCAAGGAGTTGCTGGTCAATCCAAACCCATGCACCTTGATAATCGGCATCCCGTCTTTATCGGTCAGGTAATTTTTCCAGATATCATCCAGCCATATTCTCAGATCAGGGGTTGAGATAGGAACCATGCCGCCAAGGGCAATATAGTCGTAGCCCCTGGATAAATACATCTGCAGCCACTTGGGATCTTCGCCATAATGGAAACAGGGGAGGGGATTGACCCCGGCCTTCTCCATGCGCCGCTGATTCCGCCATGTGCCTTCCGGGGAACCAATAACATCAAGATTGGCATATACCTCAAGGTGATCCTTATGGGCTTTTATGAATTCGATATACTCGTTAATATCGATTTCTACGCCCTGGGTAAATGCGGAGAAAGCGCCGGAGTCAAGGAAGATGTCGACTTTAGTTTCCATAGATAATTCGAAGGCAAATGGTATGTTAAATTGATTTTGAGAAATATCCCAGAAAGAGAGGAGGCGCTTGTTAATCAGGCTTTGCCATTTCCTCTCTCTCTCTCTCTCTCGTTCCTGGGGTGCCGGCAAAGTTGATTTTCATGGTTTACGACTTCTTTTTCTTCTGCTTTATTATACTATTATTCGTGATTTTTAGATGATAAAAAGAATGTAATCTGGTTTTAAATAGATTTTTATCAATCAGTTCAATCTCCCTTTTGCAATACCCGGGACTGCCCCCCCCGGAACCCCGGCTAAATAAATCTTCATTTCTTTTTCTGGATGGAACCTTGGATGAAATATTTAAACATCTCCATTACCG
>Ga0209416_1000183_pt1 | contig 67785 bp, 56 predicted proteins | sample RifGroF1_FD_184001 | JGI IMG/M metagenome (GOLD analysis project Ga0209416, IMG submission 184001) | Groundwater microbial communities from Rifle, Colorado, USA - Groundwater F1 (SPAdes) (version 2) | ecosystem: Environmental > Aquatic > Deep subsurface > Groundwater | place: Rifle, Colorado... | reverse complement strand
GGAAAAGGTCTGTGGCTGCTATATATATGAACACGCCTGCTATGAATGCGAGTATGTATTTTTCAATACTGTCAAAAAGTGATTCGAATGCGAGAAAGAAAATAACCCCGACTATACTTAATAGACCACTTATCATGTTCCAGAAAAGTGCCCTACTGCGTCGCATTCCTGAATAAATCAATATCCCGAAATCTGCGAACTCCTGTGGTATTTCGTGAAGAACAATAGCGAGCACTGTTGCGATCCCAACTTCATTGCTAATGCTGAAACTGGCAGCAATAGCTACACCATCGAGGAAATTGTGAAATCCGTCACCGACCAGGTTGGTGAAAATTATTGGTTTAGTGTGGTGATGTTCGCGTTCCTCTTCATTGCCAATATCTTTCATGTGATGGTGCCAATGGATAACTTCTTCGAGTGCGAAAAATAATACTATGCCTGCAAGGACAAATAGAAATAAATCCTTTAGTTCGCCCTGGCCCGAAAGCTCAATTGATTCGGGTAATATATGGAAAAACGCGTCACCGAGAAAAGTTCCGGCTGCGATTGCAACAAGTATGAAACTAACACGTTCCAGCCATTCTTTTTTTATACTTAGTGTAAGTAGACCAGCGAAGGCGATTAGTGATACTCCAATTGATGAAATTATTGCTTTTAACCACATATATTTTCTTACTAATAGATTACAGGTGAAATTATATCAAATGCGTCAAAGCGCAGGTTATTTGTGACTACGAAAATTAATTAATGAATATTTCCTGTTTTCTCCTGATAATCTTGCAGATACATCTGAATAATTTCATTTGTTCGCGGAGTAAATTGATTTGGATTTGCATTAATCAACCAAGATACAAACTCCAAAACCTCAGGAGTGAGTGCACTGTTACCATCCCATAGTGGAACCTTGGACGTATCAAAATCTGGGCTCATCAACTGTAATTCTTCGCGAGTTAAAGTTAAATGAGAAAGTTTATCTACAAATGCTATGGTCGAGGCAAAATTTGTTTCGCCCATCCTTGGGTCGAGTAATTCTTCATGTGTAAGTAAAATATATGCAAGCGTAACGGCATGGCCATAAACTTCCTTTTTAATTACTATTTCGATTTGCTCCTCCGGAAGCTCTCTATCAATATTTATACTCTCTATCTCACAAAGAATTTCACCTTTTTCCCGCCAAACTCGAATTCCTGCACTTCCTAGGGGAATATTTGGGTTACTTGTGACGTTAATGTCTCCATCCCAAATGACGTTCATATATCGATATTCACCAGCCTGATAATCAATATACCCACTTACCTCGATTGGAAGGTTGTTAGCGAATACGTCACATGCTCTATCCGATTCTGGTCCTGTGCAATTTAAGAATGGTTCTTTTTTTTCTCCGGAACTTCCACAGCTTGTTAACAAGACTGTAGAAAGAATAATTCCAGGTATTATATGTTTATTCATTTTGTTAAATATAGAAGGATTATATCGCAATTTGTTAAAAAGTCGCATTTTCTGTATAAGTTTTTTAATTGACCTTCCAACGCATTCCCACTAGAATTAGCTCAGTTATATATATTTGAATTGGCATTTTTAAAGAAAAACATATTTATTGCTTCTTCTCCTAATATGGAGGCGGATGATGTTTCTCTGGCTTTCAGGCTGCTTCTCCAACCTTGGAAATGGCTGGCGAAAGAGCCTGTTGAGAAATTTGAAAAGGAAATTGAGTATTATATGAACAATGGTGATGGGAATGAAAGTTTTACACCGGCATTCAAGGCAGTGGCTTTTGACTCAGCGCGATCTTCTTTATACCTGCTTCTAAAAGCTTATGGAATTGGTGAAGGTGATGAAGTAATTATGCCGAGCTTTACCTGTGTAGTGATTGTGAACTCAGTATTGGCAGCAGGTGCGAAACCTGTCTATATTGACACAGACCCAAAAACTTTTAATATTAAACTGGATGAGATTGAGAAAAAAATTAATGCACGAACAGCGGCAATCTTAGTTCAGCATACTTTCGGTACGCCAGTTGATGTAAAGAAGGTGCGAAAAATAGTCGGGCCACGCGTCAAGATCATAGAGGATCTAGCACATATTCTTGGTGGTGAAGTCGAAGGACAAAAATTTGGAACTTTGCCTGAATCAGATGCTGCAATCCTCACATTTGGCATTGAGAAAATGATCAGCACTATGCGTGGTGGCATGGCGCTTGTGAAAGATAAGGAAGTTTATAAAAAGTTGAAGGAAAAGCAGGTTGGATTATCAAAATTCGATCGCGACATGGTCTTCACCTGGCTATTAAATCCATTGATATGGGGAATTGCAAATCCGTTCTACTATGTCGGTATCGGGAAAGTCACATTTGGCAGGGTTGTCTCGTATTTGGCACATAAATTCGGTCTCATGGGAAATATAATGGAAAAGCCTGAATACAAAGGGAAATGGCCAGACTGGATGCCTGCACAAATGCCAGGTGCTCTGGCTGAAATTGGGAGAAAACAATTAGGAAAAATTGAAAAGTTCAATGAGCACAGACGTGAGATCGCAAAAATTTATGACGAGGAGCTGGGGTTCAATTATTCAAAGAATTTCGGATACACTCCTCTACGCTATCCAGTATTGGTCAAAGATCCGGCGAAAGTACATAGATTACTTAAAAAAGAGCATATCATCGCCGGCAACTGGTACCATAAATTCCTGTTTACAGAAGAAAAATACCTACAAGAGCTTTATCTCTCGCCAAAAGATCTTCCCGAGCTTGTTAAAGTCACTGAACATATAATTAACCTCCCTGTTTTTATCAGAGTGGATAGTTCTGATGCTCAAAAAATTGCAAAAATAGTAAAACCTCATTTACTTTAAACTTCAAATGTTCAATGATTTCTGCTACATTGTATTTGATGGTTATTTCAAGAAGGTGAAAACCCTAAACTTTAGTTTTGGGTTGGGCCGGGATTGAAAGCTACCGGAGGTAACAGTGCGAAACAAATACTCCGGACTTCAGTCCGAAGTATTTTATTAAACTGCTGAAATGACAGAAAAAAATGAGGTACAAGATCCTATAATTCCTCCTGATGATACATCTACAATGTTAGGTGCAAAAAAATCCAAAAAATCCAGAAAACCAATCTTTTATATTATTGTCGCCCTTTTGTTGTTTGTATTTTTATGTTTTTCTGTGGGCGGAATATTACTGGCTGCTGGGGTGATTGATTACAAAGAGGTGATAGGACAGGATGAAGAGGATGATAACGATAAGGATGACAGCGAGGATGACAGTGAGGACGGGGATAATGACGAGAATAGCGATGAAGACGCTGATGGTGTAACTGATGATGACGATACAAGCGTCAATGATGAAGAAAACTCAGGCTGGAAGGCTTTCAGCATTTCTGTTACGGAGGCTTTTGACGCGAATGCAACAGTGACTTTCTCCGGTAAAATGCCGGCTGACGCTGTTGCAGAGAAAAACCCGAATTTAGATACTCTCGATCGAGGTTGGGTTCAAAATGATGAGGTAAAGCTGATTTTCAACCTTTTTTATGAAAATTACAACCTTGAGTATGATGATCTTGCAGCTGATGTTGTGGTTAACGAGAACCTGGGGAAATTTTCCAGATATATTAGTTCTACAGATTCATCAATAAATTACACTAATGATGTGACAGAAACTGGTACATGTGAAGGTGTTGGAACTGATCTAAGTGCACCTTGTGGTTCAGGTTCTGTTTATATTGGTAAAGATTTTGTATTCATCGAGTGCCAAGCAAGTTTCGATGATATTGAAATTTGTGATGACATTATGGAATTGCTTGAGATTGAGTACTCTGATCCAACTGTTTAATTTGTCAATTTAAGATTAATTTTTAATTATTATTAATAAATCATGAGTGAAAATAAAAAAGAAGAAGTTACACCTGATGCTCTAACTGATATGAAGAAGGATGTTGAAAAGGAGCCCGAGGTAAAGAGTACCGAAGATTTAGCAAGCGATTCGAGCGTGCCAAAATCAGTGGATATGGAAAAAACAGGAACTGCTGAACAAGCGCCGAAGAAAAATTTGAATAAAACTTTATTAGTTGCGGGATGTCTTATTATCCTTTTATTTATCGCCGCTGCGGTTGGTTATTATTTTTATGATCAGAGCAAAGACTCGGATTCTTCTGATGATTCAAGTTCGGATGAGGGGGATGGTGGAGAGGAACCTGCCGAAGAGGATGTTGAAGATCTTGCTGATGCAGAATTGGATGAGTTTGATGGAAGCTATGTTACTGCGGAACTACCTTCTGGTTGGACGATTGTTGAATACGAAGATGGTGCCGGTGATTATGGACTTTTAAGCGACGGTACTTATGATGGTTTAACCGCGATTGTCATCAGAGATTCATATGGTGAAGATGTATTTACAATTGAGGCAACTAATGGAATTGGTGGAATTGATGCTTGTCAGGTTGTTTACAGATTCCCTGATACTTCTGCAGCCTATGTAACTGATATGCTTGCAACTTCGGTAGAAGTTTATCCAGGCGCAGTTGCACAGAATGTTGTTGGTGATTACGATGAATTTACACTCGTTGGTAAAGAAGGCAGAGTTATCGGAAGCACGATTTACTGGGATTCTTCTGAGGGTGTAATGAGCTTTGATCCACATTGTAATAATTTAATAAATTTCCCAGATGAGGGCGGTCTGAGCTTCCATTTCACAAATGGATCGATTGAAGATGACAGTACAAGCTATATGATCAAAGTTACTGACGAACTTGCAGATGATGCAGTTCCAGCATTGGTCGGGATTCTGGAGTCGATGGAAGTGGAATAAGTTCAGAAGGACAGGATAATTTGAATAAGGTGCATCAACCACTAAACTAGTCCATGTTTTTGCTATATAATCCAGTCTATGAGTAAAGAATTCATGGACAAAATTCGCGTAGAAAAATTAAAAAGGAACGTGCCTTTGTTTTATATCTTCACTTTTTTATCAAAGACAGGATTTTGGGTCCCAATATTATATTTTTTCCTAACGGAGACTAAAGGTTTTGATTCGGTCACTACTCTATTTTTAATTAGTGTAGCAGCTTTAAGCACAAGTGTTTTCGAAATTCCCACAGGGGTTATAGCAGATAAAGTCTCGAGAAAAGTTTCGATGACAATTGGCACTCTTATACGTGCTATCTGCATGTTTTTACTTGTCCCAGTAGGTGGTTTTTTTCCAATTTTAATTGTTATGATATTCAGAGGTGTTGGTACTAGTTTCACTTCTGGAGCTGAAGATTCAATCCTTTATGACTCATTGAAAGAAATTAACAAAGAATCAAGGTACAAAAAAGAATTGAATAAAACCAAAACTTATCACTTTTTACAATCTGGAGCTGCTATGTTATTAAGCGGGATTTTAAGCAGTGTGAGCCTGGCCTTACCAATTATTCTAAGTGGAATATCATATTTACTGGCAAGTTTTGTTTCATTGAGCATGCTTGAACCAAGGAAATTTGACTCTGAAGAAGGCCCGTTGCAAGAAGGCTATTTAAAACACGCAAAGAGTTCACTCAGGCTAATATTTTCATCAAAAGGGTTTTCCCGTGGATTGACTTTGCTGATTTTTGCCACTGCGATTATGGAGGCTGTTTTATTATCTAATAAAAATATCATTCCACCTGTGTTGAGCGAACTAGGTGTTGGTGCGCACTTTGTTGCCGTGGCACTATCTTTCATATATTTTATGAAGGCGATTGGTGCATATATCGCAAGTAAATTTAATAACGAAGGTGGGGAATTGAAAGAAATTTATATAGGTCTTGGCATTTACGCAATAAGTATGGTCGCTTTGGTCTTGTTCCGAAATCCAATTGTTGCAACAATATGCCTTGCAGTAGTGATCAGCATTGATCCATTCATTATTTCAAATCTTTATAAAATGGTGAATGACAGAGTTTCTAGTTACAGGCGAGCAACTGTTATTTCAATTCAATCCCTCATGACCGAGGTCCTGGAAACAGCTTATCTTCCTGTATTTGGATTGATATTGGCACGGGTAAATTTAACCGCAAGCGTTGCATATATTATTGCAATTCTTGGCGTGATATTACTACTTTTGATGATAAATGTGAGAATTGGCAGGATTAGTAAGAAGTTTTCAGAATAGATGTTTGTAGATGGTTTTAAATTTTTATTAATCTCGCATACTCCGTGGCGAGCTCTTTGACCCCGGCTTTGTCGAACCTGATCTTGACAGTTGACTCGTCAACTGAAAGAATTGTGCCTGTGCCAAAATAGTCGCTTTTGACGCGGTCGCCAACTTGAGCTTGGATGGATTGGGATGAAACAGATGCAGTGGATGATGCAGATGATGTTTTCTTTTTCCTCCCTAAACCGAGACCATCTGAATCATCTTCTGAGGCCTCGTGGAACCCATCGTGTTCACCGAATTTATTAGGGTTTTCAAACTCAACTAACTCTTCTGGAAGTTCTTCGATGAATCTGGAAATCATGGTGTCTTGTCTGGCGCCAAAAATTGTGCGCTGTTTTGCAAAGCTAAGAAATAGCCGTTTTTTGGCGCGCGTGAAAGCGACGTAGGCCAGCCTTCTCTCCTCTTCCATTTCTTCTGGATCGAGATAGCTTCGTGAATGTGGAAATAGGTTTTCTTCTAGTCCTGCTACGAAAATATGTTCGAACTCAAGGCCTTTTGCTGAGTGGATTGTCATGAGCGTGACCTTTGGCTGGCTGCTCTGCTCTGACTCTTTCGCCTGCTGTTCAAGAAGTGAAATGTCTTCTAGAAATTGTGCAAGCACTTCGTGAGCAGGCGCGTCTTTGTATTTTGTTGCAATGTTGATAAATTCTTTGATGTTTTCAATCCTGGCAAGGTTTTCATCGGTTGGTTCTTTGTATTCCTCGAGCAGTTCAGTGGTTTCGAGCACGAACTTAATGTAGTCAACAAGGTTGAGTTCGGTTAATTTTGTTGTAAGTTTGTCTATGAGCTTGGTGAAACCGTTGAGCTTTGTCGTGGCTCCATCGTTGAAATTGTTGGAATTGTCCGGCCCGGCAAGATGCAGCAATTTCAGGACTCCGACATTGTTCTGCCGGGCCGACAGCTTTAGCATATCGATTGTTTGCTTTCCAATCCCTCGGCGCGGTGTATTGATTATCCTTATTAAACTCAGATCGTCGTCCGGATTTATTATCACTCTTAGATATGCGAGTATATCTTTGATCTCTCTGCGTTCGTAGAACCTGACATTGCCAATTAGTTTGTATGGAATGTTGTAATTCAGCATTATTTCTTCCAGTATTCGTGATTGCGCGTTAGTGCGATAAAGTATTGCAATATTTTCGAAGCCAGTTTCATTATTCATGTCCAGTAATTTCTCAGCGATAGTGCGTGCCTCTTCATGTTCATCTTCTGCCTCATAAATCGTGATTGCCTCACCCTGTTCATTTTTGGTCCAAAGCTTTTTGGGCTTTTGTTTGGTATTTAATTTAATTATCTGATTTGTGGCGTCAAGAATTGTCTGAGTTGATCTGTAATTTTGCTCGAGTTTGATCACCACTGTTTTTTCATAATCATTTTCGAAGTTCAAGATATTTCGAATGTCTGCACCCCGCCATTTGTAAATGCTTTGCGCGTCATCGCCTACGACAAAGAGGTTTCTGTATTTGTCAGAAAAAACCTTCACTAGAATGTATTGTGCATAATTTGTGTCCTGGTATTCGTCGATCAGAATGTATTTGAACCTGTTCTGGTATTTTTCTCTTGTCTGATCGTGATTTTTCAGTAAAATAATAGTTTTAAATATGAGATCGTCGAAATCGAGCGCCTGGTTTGACTCGAGAGCTTTTTGATAAATCGGATAAATTTTTGCAACTGTTTCGAGAAAAAATCCTTGTGCTTGTTTTGCGAACTCTGGCGCGTTTATTAGCTCATTTTTCGCTGAAGAAATTGTTGCTAGTACTGATTTTGGCGAACAATTTTTTGTGCTTATATCAAGATCTTTCATCGCGTCTTTAATAAGTTTTAATTGATCTTCCGGATCGTAAATTGTGAACGTAGGATTTATGCCTATGTGCTTTCCATCTATCCGCAAAATTTTCGCGCAGATTGAATGGAATGTTCCCGACCATGGTAGTGTGAACGAAAGTTTTTTGGCTGGAGAACCGTCTGCTGGATCTTTAGTGATCAAAAGTTTTTTGATCCGCTCTTTGATCTCGTTCGCTGCTTTATTTGTGAATGTAACTGTGAGGATCTCCTCGGGCCGGGCTTTATTTTCACGAATTAGATATGCGACACGATGTGTTAACACACGCGTTTTCCCGCTACCCGCACCAGCTATCACAAGCACCGGCCCTTCAGTGGTCGTCACTGCCTCGATTTGTTTTTCATTAAGTTGTGAGAGCAAGGGGTCGTTTTGCATGTTTTTTTAATGTGATGGATCAAGTTTAATACTAGGGAAGTATTTTTTAACTATCATCGGGACCTGATCGAAAAAGAAAATGGTTGTTTTCTTTTTTCCGGATTTTGCAAGCTTGAATGCTTTGTTTACGTCAATCCATTCAATTTTTTCTACGTCTCCTTCAAGTATGTGAAAATATTCAATTGGTTTATCAATAATTGTATAATAAAGATAAATTAATTCGGTTTGTTTTTCAAATCGCTGGGTATATTTTTTTATGAATGTATAATTATCTTTAATTAGTTTTGGTTCAATGTTTAATTCTTCCTTTGCTTCACGGACTAAAGTTTCATCTGGTGTTGAGCCTGATGAGATATGCCCTCCAACTGTTACTGACCAGTAGCCGGGATGAACGGGCAAATTCTTACCCCTCTGTTGCCACAGAAGCTGTCCTTTATTATTAAATATCCAGCAATGTATCACGCCATGTATCATGTTTGGGTTTGAGTGAAATACATGTCTGGGTGCTGATCCAATAACATTCCCTTTTTCATCAATTTGATCAAGAATTTCATTTTCTGACAAAGAAATATGTTAATAATTAGTTGAGTTATTATATGCGGGCTAGTTTGAAAATCTACGGATAAGTTTAGCACAAAATTGGAGAAATTATCTGTATGTTTGTGTAAAGACGGCACCTATCCCCCTGCACACCCGTTTTATATTTCGAGGGTTTTTCGACAAAAAATGACCAATGTTTGTACATAAATTGTAGAAATTGGCTCGGAATGAAAATTGACTATGTAGGTATCCTGCGCTTAATTCTCATTAAAAATGCGACAAAATTGCTAGAATGTAGTTACTAGATTACATATTAAGCAATAAGGTCGCACATGAAGACTATAGCACAAATCGAGCTTGCCTGGCATCTTTGGCAAGAGAATATCCCAGTAGATCAAATAGCAAGAAGAACTAATAGACATAGGGCAACAATCTATCGTTGGATTAAGAAATTCAAACAGATAGGTATTCAACGTACAATTAGGTGGTATTCAGTATGCAAAAAAGGTAGAAGACAAAAACGAATCACAGTGGAGACTAAAATTAGAATTATCGAAATTCGCAATAAGTACCATCGATGTTGTGGCCTTAAGATCAGGTATTTTCTGTATAAAGAATACGACATGAAAGTATCCGTATCGACAATTTATCGAGTACTACGGTCCAGATATAAATTAAGCAGTAAATTCAAAAGAAGGAAGTATGGAGAAGCTCCAAAGGGAAAAGCAGCAAGAGATGTAATGCAAGCAGATACAGTAGATTTCGGAGAAGTCATAGCATATACATACATAGATACATTTACAAGGGAAGCATATGTTGATTTGGAGCTAGGCTTTGAAGCAGCCGATGGTTATGCATCACTGACGAACGCTCAAAAGATATTTAAAAGGGTTAATTTATTGCAAACAGATGGTGGAGGTGAGTTTGAAGGAGAATTTAGCAAAAGGGTGCAGGATTTTGCAGATAAGCACAGAGTATCAAGACCATACAAGAAGAACGAACAATCTTTTATTGAAAGTTTCAATCGCACCTTAAGGAAAGAGTGTTTGGGATGGAGGAAATATCAAATGAGAGAGCTACCAGCAATGAAAGAAAGAGTAGAGAAATTTTTGGTATACTACAACAAAGAAAGACCACATTTGGGGCTAGGTATGAAGACACCTAGCGAAGTAGCATCTTTGTCGCATTTGAGATGAAACATACCGTCCTGCAGACACTGTCCGTGATTTATGTTAAATTTGTATATGAAGAAAAAAACTGCTTCACTTCTGATAATTTTTGTTTTGATAGATATATTTATCCTTGGCATTGTTGCTGTGATCTTAATTCGACGGAATACTGGGTTTCTTACATTCAATATTTCAGATAAAGATCTGAGTAAAAATAATACTAACAATGATCTGGAAGCTACACCAGAAGAAAATGATCCATATATCGAACTTCAAGAGCAGATATTGATCGTACCCGATGAATTGAAGAAAGGGACTTTTTCTGAAACTAGAAAATTGAACTTGCCCGAAGGAGTTAAGATTAGTTTGTATGCTTCTGGCATGAAGGCACCAAGATCTATGACTTTTGATGAAGCTGGAAATATGTTTGTCACTGATAAGTCTGATGGAAAAGTTTTGCTTATTAAAGATGATAATAGCGACGATATTGGTGATCCAAAAATAGTGATTGATTCAAGTTTGAGAAATCCGCATGGCATTGACTATTTTGAAGGTGACCTTTATGTTGGTGAAGAGCATCAGATTATTGTTTATCGTGGAATTAAATTTGATGGTAAATTTACTAATAAAGAAGTGCTTGTGAAAAATTTACCAACTGGCGGTCATGTTACAAGGACGGTGGTGATTGGTCCAGATAGAAAAATGTATGTGGCAGTTGGTTCGAGTTGTAATGTTTGCGAAGAAGAAGATAACAGACGTGCTGCGATTTCCCGTTATGATCTGGATGGTTCAAATATGGAGCTTTTTGCTGTTGGGCTTCGCAATACTGTTGGCTTTGTTTTTTCTCCTGATGGGAAGATCTGGGGGGTGGACAACGGAAGAGACCTTTTGGGTAATGATATTCCTCCTGAGGAAGTGAATATTATTGAAGAGGGAAAAAACTATGGTTGGCCTTATTGTTATGGAAGTGGAGTAAATAATCCGGAATTCTCTGATAAGAAAACTTTTTGTGCTAGTGAGACGGCTTATCCAACTTATGAAATGCAGGCGCATTCTGCTCCTCTTGGAATCGATTATATTTATGAAGATAACAATCCTCTTGATGATATTCTAAATGACCAGTTGTTAATTTCTTTCCATGGTTCGTGGAATCGTACTGTTCCGACTGGTTATAAAGTTGTGCGTATTGATACGAATGATAAGGAAGCCGAGAGTATTGATTTTGTCACTGGCTGGTTGCAGAAAAATGGTAGTGCATGGGGTCGCCCTGTTGATATTGAATCAGGCGAGGATGATGCATTTTATATAACTGATGACCACGCCGGAGCAATTTATAGGTTAAGTGCTGGTGATTAAATAATATTTTAGAATAAATTTATATGAATATAAATCGGAAAACTGTGCTTCTTTTGTTGGTTATGATTGCAGTGGGCATTATCGCTGTTTTGGTAGTTGTTGTTATCCTTTCTCGTGATGACTCGAAACAGGGAGTGGATAATACATCCGGGACTGATGAAAACAATGATGTTGAAGTTGACCCTGCTCTTGCGAAAGCTATTGATGCGGGTACAAAGATAAGCAATGGTAGATGCTCCGGCTCCGGACCGGTTGAACTTACTGCTTTGCCTATGAATGAAGAGGATTTTTCAATCCTTATTCCTTATGGTTTGGTGATCGGCGGGCATGTGACGCCGATTGATCATCAATACTTTTCTCCGACTGTTTTTCGTTCTGCTCGTGATACATATAACGTGATGGCGCCTGCTGATGGACGGATTGTGGATATTGGGCCAAGAGCACGAACAAACCCGGACAATCCAAGTGATAAATTTACCGAATACAGGATTGTTTTTAGCTATACTTGTACATTTTTGACATATTTCGACCTTGTGACTAGTCTTTCACCTGATTTGAAGGCTGAGTATGATAAGGTAAAGGATTCGAATGGGTATGCGAATCAGATTGATTTCCCTGTTAAATCCGGCCAGGTGATTGGCAAGATCGGCGGGCAAACCCTTGACTTCGCTGTCTGGGACACTGAAAAACCCCTTACTGGTTTTGTTGTGCCTGAGCATTATGAGGGAGAAATCTGGAAATTGTACACTGCGAACCCTAATGACTATTTTTCAGATGATCTGGTTTCTATTCTGATTGCGAAAAATCCGCGTACTGTTGAACCTATTGAGGGAAAAATTGACTATGATGTTGATGGGAAATTGATTGGGAATTGGTTTATAAAAGGATCTGGTGGTTATAGTGGCCAACAAAGTACGGGTGGTGGTGAATACTGGAAAACTCATTTTTCGATCTCCCCTGATCATTATGATCCGACAAGATATAAATTTTCTATTGGTGATTTTGATGGTGAAGCGACACAGTTTTTGGTCAATGATAAAAGTTTTTTACCTGGGAATATTGGTGTGGATTCTGGCTTACAGAAAATTGAGGTCGGCAGATTTGAATATACCAAACCTCAAGGCGAACGCTGGGACAATATGTCACTAATAAAAGGGCCGAAAATTTCTGCAAACTCGAACGAACCAGTGCATTGTGCACTTCTTCAAATGACCGATGCAAGGGAACTAAAGCTCGAAACATTTAAAAACAAAAGATGCACTAGCGTAACCAGCTTCACTGCGAATGCAAGGGTTTATGAGAGGTAGATGGTTTCCATAGGGTTATACAAAGGATCTTGTGCATTGTATCCTCGAACGGTTTGTCGCCATGTCTTTGTCAATGTTATTGACCTTCGTCTAGGTGATTGCTGGGTTTCGCATGTATCTCCTAAAGGCGCTGCGTATAAATTTTCAGGTTCATAACCATTATCTTGTTGGACGAGTGTTTGATCATCTGGTTCAGGCAAAACATTGCATCCACCAGCATCATCTTCTTGTGGATATCTACCAAAAGCTCCATCTAGTTCTGTCATTTTTGATAAAGTAAAAAGTTTAGTGATTATAGCACCAGTATATAGCTTTTATCAACACTTCAGGACTTTTTCGGGTTCTTTGTGGTAAGGTCGATCCAACTTGTGCAAAATTTGCACATACTCGCCATTGGCTGAGTTATTCGAGAAATTCGAATAACTTCAACTCTTGTTTGTTAATCGATTAGCGAAAATGAGCTATATCTTTATGGATGAAAGTGGTGATTTGGGATTTAGTAATTCCAAATCGTCAAAATATTTTATTGTAACAATACTTTTTTCGAAAAGTATCAGATCGTTAGAGAAGCTATTAAGTAGTATCCATAGAAATCGAAGGAAGAAATTTAAAAAGTCGGGTAAGGTGCTTCATGCATATCACACTGAACCCGAGACCAGAATAAGATTGTTAAAAAAATTATCTAGTAATAATATAAAAATTATGACTATATATTTAAACAAGTCCAAAGTTCATACTCATCTACAGGAAGAACAGCATGTATTATATAACTTCGTAACAAATATTCTCCTAGATAGAATATATACGAGAAAACTTATACCTATTGAAGGAAAAATTACCTTAATTGCTTCAAGGAAAGATACTAATAAATTTTTGAATGGGAATTTTAAATCATATCTTGAACACCAAACCTCCAAGAACCATAAGTTGAAATTGACCGTACTGGTGCAAACTGCACAAAGAGAGAAATGCTTGCAGGCTGTTGATTTTGTAAGCTGGGCTATATTCAGGAAATACGAATTTAAAGATAAATATTATTACGAAATGATAAAAGGAAAAATCGTGGAAGAAAATCTGCTCTTTAAATGAAAATGGGTAAAACCTTATTTGCTTTTGTTAGGTCGCCAATTCGGTAACCTACAAATAAGGGAATTACTTACCCTGAGAAATTATATTATAGTGGTTGTAAATAGTCAAATGTGGACGATCTACTGTTATTGCAAAGTAGAAATATCACCTATGTGTTAAGTTCGTGAGGGTAAAACCTTATTCAGTTAGTCCTTTAAACGCGGGTAATGGCAGGCGCACCCTGAGAATTTTTCTGTTCTTTCTTATTGCTATATTATGTTCATCAAATACAGCACCATAAGAGTTTTTAATACGATCAGCTATTCTTGCAATTGAGTCTAATAGATTGCCAGATTCTATTCGGACTTTGTGAGATTGATATAGTACATTTTTTAGTTCGTCCAAGCTTAGTTCCCGCGTCCCTTTCTGCGCAAAAATAGTTATAATTTCTTTTTCGAGTTCAGTAATATCTATCATAATCTCCTCTTTTTCCTGGTTTCCCAAAGAACGAAAATATACATGCCATGTATTTTTACTAAGATATTTAGAAATAACGTCCTCAGGCTTGGGAGCACGTTCATTTATAATTCTATTAAGTTCAGGTGGTGGTAGTGAGACCTCTATAATACCATCTATTTTTCCAGTTATAACAGAATATCGTCTGAGCATCTCTTTTTGATCTAGATATACTTCTCTATAAACTCTGACTAATGATTGCGCTCTTGCAGGGAAGTCAATAGAAGTGAATTTTTGTTCCTGCGGTTTTTCTTTAAATGGGTCGATCCCTTTTTTGTGAATAATTGGAAATCTAAGTACCCCTCCTTCTTGTCCTAATGTCTCATTACTTGTTGCTTGAAGCCCTTGTTGGTCATCAATTTCATCTGTTAATTCCGAATTCGAACTGTATAAAGCATTTAATTTTCCTAGGAGGGAATTATATAACCTACGAATTGCCTCTGTGTTAGTAGGTTTTGCAGGATCTAATGATATACCTTCTTCGTTTTCCATAAGTGTGCTAATAAGGTTTAATTCACTAAGTCCTAGATAATCTGGATTTGGGGTTGAACTTATTGGAACATAGATCCTTGTCGGCTCTCTACTTTTGCTATACTCCAAAAAAAGCACATGGTCTTCATTACTATTTGGTGCATATCCTTCTATTTTGCCGAATAAGTTTTCTGCATTCGCATTTGATATTAACAGTGCTTGTACTTCTATTGCTTGCTCTGTGATGGCCCTTATGTCAGAGAACATTCTATATAGAAATTCCTCGGGCTTTAAATGGGTGCTTATTGGAAGCCTTAATATATTTAATGGGGCATTCAGTTGTTCTGACAGCCTTGCTGAGGATTCTGTAGGCATAGTAAAAGTTTGTAAATAATTGAATGGAACAATTTTATATGAATTATATGGTTATTGAGGTATGATATACAAGTATAATCACTTTGTACCTGGCGAAAATCTGTCAATCGTTTTGTGCTTTCCATAATCTCGTATTATAATTACCCAACTTCTGTTTATTTTTAAATTAGTTATGTCGGACGAAATTAAAGATATTAAAAAATCTATTGAACTTATTAATGCCAGGAACAAGCGGGTTGAGACTGATAAGGCATGGGAAACGAGTATTTTCAGGAAAGTGACAATTGCTGTACTGACCTATTTTGTTATGACGCTGTTTATGTGGTCGATCGATGTTAACAAACCGTATTTGAATGCGATCATCCCGACACTTGGCTATGTCCTCTCAACTCTTTCCTTGGGGGTGTTTAAAAATGCATGGATGAAAAGCAGAAAGTGAGATAATTTTTCTAGTAAATAAGTTTCAACCTCGGTACTAAAATCCCTTTATGAATTCTTTTGAAATGGCGGTCTTTGTATGTTTTCTAAACTTGCGATCGGTGTAGGATTCTGATTAAATGAAGTAATTTAAATATTTAGCACGGATGAAGGTTAAGGTAATAATTACAATTTTATTGATAATTTTACTTCTTGTTGGAGGTTATTTAATATTGCAAGAACTACAGAAAGATCAAGCACCGGATGATAGTAGTGCTGCTGCTGATACTGCAATTTTATCCACGCAAATATATTCAAAAAAAATCACGCCTAATGTAGGGAATCTTGAATCTCAATATAATCCGTGGATTGTAAAAAAACCAAACTCAACTAATAATCTGATGTTTTACTGTAAGAATACAGGAATAAATGGACTTGGCAGAGACAGGATCTGGATGGCTGAGATTAGCTCAAGTAATACATTGATATCAGATACGATGGTGCTTGAAGGTAGTTTGGGACAGGGTGATGATTTATCATGTGCTCCTTCTGTAGCAACTACGGGGCCTTCCAATCTTTGGCATATGTATTATTTAGGCGCGAATAGAAATACAGCCGGCGATATATTTCTGTACCATGCAACTTCAAGTACGTCTGGGAAGACCTGGAATAAATTGGGGAAAATCAATATATCGGTAAGTGGTTATATCGATTCTCCAAGCATCTCAATAGCGGGCGGTAAATTTAGCTTATATTTCATTGGTCCAGATTTTAAATTGTATCGTTCCAGTAGTGCTGACGGGCAGAATTTTACCAAACCCGCAAAAATGAATATACAATCTGATCATTATCCATTAAACGGGAATGTTACCCAATACAATGGGAAATACTATTTTGTATATGATCTGTCTTGCGATACACCAGGTTTATGTGCTAATGGTGTTGTATTTCCGGATGCCATATATTTGGCAACTTCACAGGACGGAGTAAATTTTAGCCAGGGTGTTAAAGTCTTGCAAATTAAAGGCAATACAGGTTGGGATGGCGGTGTAATGTGGACCCCCCACTTGTATATTCCTAATTCTTCTGAAGCCTATTTGTTCCATGCGGGGAGCAATCGAGGTAGTGCATATCCGTATAAAATAGATAACTGGTTTTCGGCTTCTGCAGTTGGAGTAACAAAATTTACATTGAATTTGAATACGAATACGACTTGTACGGCTTTTACTTATAGCGCATGGTCTACGTGTACGAACAACAAGCAGACAAGGACAGTGGCAACAAAATCCCCTTCAGGCTGTACAGGAGGTAGTCCAGTGCTAACGAGAACATGCACCACTACATCGGATACAAATAATAATACTGATACTGATACAGATACCAATACCGGCACAGGAGTTACTTGCGGTGTTATGGATACAAATGGGGATGGCAAGTTAACAATTATAGACTTTGAGGCATTTGTTGGCATGCTTGGCGCGATATGCAAAGATACAGCACAAAAAACAGGTTGCGGAGGTAAGGATGCAAATGGGGATAATAAAGTAGATAGTACAGATTTTGAATCATTTAAATCAAGGTATCAAATATCTAGTTGTCAAATAAATCAATGAAAGTAAAAGGTATATTTACAATTGGATTATTAATTTTACTCACAACCGGAGGATATTTTGTAGTCCAAGAATTGCAAAAGGACCAGTCACCTGATGACAGCAGTGCTGCTATTGGGGAGAATGCCAAGTATACTGAAGTGCTAAATTATAAACTTTTTGGACCATCGGGAGACAATACTTCACAATATGCCCCATTTTTATTGACTCATCCGAACTTAAATAAGAAATATCTATTTTATTGTAAAAATGAACCCATAAATGGTGTGTATAAAGATAGAATATATAGGGCGGAACAAGGGTACGGCGATTCAATCTCAAGTCAGTGGATAAATCATAAAATTTCGTTAGAAGGTGGAATGCAAATTAATGATATCGATTATATGTCTTGTGCGATGACTTTAGCCTTTGACCATAATAATATCCTGCATATGTATTATTTAGGTGCTCCTGCTGTAGAAAACTCAGGTATTTATTTTTTACATGCAACATCATCTGATTACGGAAATACCTGGACAAAAAAGGGACAATTGAAATTTGAAGGCAAAAATCAACCAATATTCGATAAACATACATTCCCAGATTCTCCAACCGTTATTTGGAAAAATAGCGAGATTTTACTTTTTATGACTGGCGGAGATGGAAGACTTTACCGATCAACGAGTTCGGATGGATATAATTTTACTCTGCCAGTAAGCGTTAGCAATAACCTGAGTATGAGCCATGGAACGGTAACATATTATGCTGGCAGTTATTATCTTATCTACTCTGTTCCTACAAAGAAAGGGTCCTATGACCCACCTACGGAAATATATCTTTCTAGAACAAATAATGATAAATCATTCTCAAGTGGCACGAAACTTTTTGAAAAATCCTCCAATTCGAATAAATGGGATAGTACATATATATTTACCCCGCATTTATACATGGATAGTAATAAAATTTATGTGATATATGCTGGTAATACTGGGGAATATAGCTGGTGGGGTTCGAATACTTCGATTGGAGTTAGAGAATTTACTGAAAACATTGAAGTAACATATTGCTCTAGCTTCACATATAGTAGTTGGTCTGTATGCACTAACGGTAAACAAATAAGGGAAATAACCTCATCTGTCCCATCCGGTTGTACAGGAGGAAATCCGATTTTAACCCAGACTTGCACCAATACAAATACTGATACTCGCCGGCAAGTCGGAACAGTGAATTGTGGTCCAATAGATGTGAATACTGACAATAAATTGACAATTATAGACTTTGAGGCATTTGTTGGCATGCTTGGCGCGATATGCAAAGATACAGCACAAAAAACAGGTTGCGGAGGTAAGGATGCAAACGGAGATGGAAAGGTGGATTCGGCTGATTTTGAATCATTTAAATCAAGGTATCAAAAATCTAGTTGTTATATTTAAAAAAATGCAAAAGCGAAATTTGTTTTTCGGGTTACTGATGATGTTAGTCTTGAGCATGCCGACAATGGCGGTGAATGTAGATCCGGCACAGGGGAATTATTCGACGGATGAAGAATTTACCATCAATCTCACTGCGGACCTTACCAGCACAAGTACTGCCTTGCAACTGAGACTGGCTTTGACGGGGCAAGGTGAGGTGGTAAGCTATACACCGCCTGCATGGGAGAATGGAGCTTTGGGGACGTGTGATAATACACACGCTATGTATACAGCACAAAGTGTTTGTGTTGATCTGGTAAAAAATAAGGCTATTGCTGTGGGTGAAAGTCTGGGGGTTGTGAAAATTAAGGCTAAGGACGCAGGGAATATTGTTCTGACGAAGTCGGATGGGAATGGCTACCTGGTAGGTGATGTGATTGTCGCAGATACTGGGACACTTGGTACATACACTATCACTGCAGCATCTACAGACACTGAAGATACTAATACGAATACAGATACAAATACAAATACAAGTTCAGGTAAAAATACTGACGATAAGCAAATTGCGTTGTATGTGTTTTCAGCCAGTGTTGTTACAACTGTTTTATTGGTTTTTGTTCTGATTTATATGAAATTTCCAAGAAAAAGTAAAGAAAATTTTGTTCCAATATGAAAATTTATATAACAAAGGCACTGTTGCTTGTGCTAAATGACAAAAACGAAATGCTTATCCAGGACAGGGAAAACTTTAAACCTCCGAGATGGGGATTTTTCAGAAGTCGGGTCTAGCGGTAGGATGGTTGATAGGTATGTTTTTCTACTAAGACGTGATCTGAAAGTCGAAGACTTAAAAGTCCTCGAAGGCAAAGCTGCTAAATACTTCCCCCTCCCCCAGGCTGAGAAACTAATGCAGGAATTTTCAAGCGAGGTTGATGTGGAGATTGTGAGGAAAGTTAAAAATTATTGTGCATAATCAGTTTTGACAATGCAATGGTGCTGCATCACAAGCGGTACCGTCATGGTCAGCGTCACGTTGTTTGCATCCACATACATTGAGCTGATATTGTGCTTCCTCGCATGTGTTTATTTGCGTGCATGTCCTACTGCAATTACAACTATATTTAGGTGCTGGCTTTGCTGGTGGCGGTGTATACTTTGGTGTGCTTTCTTCCACTTTTGGACAAGATGAACTACATGTTGTATCTTCTACTTCTTTTGAATAGGTAGTGCAATCCCAATTATAATAGTTGACTTTTGCCTTATTGCAGACCGAACATTGTCTGGATTCTTCTTCGTCTTTCTTATCTGCGCATTTGCATGTATCTCCCCACAAACCCTTTTTAGAAGTTGTTGCTTCTTCTTCTAGTTTGGTGAATTGTTCAAGATATTTTGAATTAATTTTCGTGTACGCGATTGAATAGCCTTCTTTGACTAAATACTCATTGACGAAGGTTTCTTTGTTATCTGGACCTTCTACCCAAATATAGAAAAGTAATCTGTCGTATTTATCTCTTTGTCCTTGTATTGTATCGAACTCTACACGTATGGATTTGTCTTTGACTAATTCGGTGAGTTTTCCTGTTGATTCACTCGAATAACAATCTCCTGTTTCAGGACTGTCTATTCCTAGTAATCTGACTGGTTCAATTTTCCCTTTATACTCTATTTTTATTGTGTCTCCGTCTGTTATGTTTTTTACTTGGTAGGTTTCTATGACTTCCTTTTGTTCTGGCTCTGTGGCCTGTTTTACGCTGGTCCCTTTGACGTCATTAGAGCGATTATCTTCTTTCGGTGTGGGTGGAAGTAACGCACCAAATATGATGACACAACAACAGCATAGTATTGGTATTGAGATAAGGAAAATTATTCCCGCGATCGCGACAGTTTTAGGTGAAGATTTGATATTCCTGAGCATTGGATTTTTTTGATTGATATGATTATCGGACAAATTTAAAGAGAAGGCAATATGCTTAAAAAGAATCGCAAAAGTGAGTACGATTATCCTCTAGTCTATCCCAGGTTACTTTGTTTTTTTAAGAAATTTACAGCTTCAATTATGAGCAAATGATAAATATTTTTAAATCTAGCGAATACTTTTGATATATAAGCTCTTTAAATATATTACAGATTGTAGGATAATCAGGTAATATTTCTTACACCTTCCTAATGAAAAATGTTTTTGGAGGTTTTACGAATCTCTACTCTCTTACTAAAACTCTTCGATTTGAGCTAAAGCCAACATCTAAAACACAAAAATTAATGAAAAGAAATAATGTAATTCAAACTGATGAGGAGATCGATAAACTATATCACGATGAAATGAAGCCAATATTAGACGAAATTCATAGAAGGTTTATAAACGACGCACTTGCTCAAAAAATATTTATAAGTGCGAGCCTAGATAACTTTTTAAAAGTTGTGAAGAATTATAAAGTTGAAAGTGCAAAGAAAAATATAAAACAGAACCAAGTAAAATTATTACAAAAAGAAATTACAATAAAAACTCTTGGTCTACGAAGAGAAGTTGTAAGTGGCTTCATAACTGTGTCCAAAAAATGGAAGGATAAATATGTTGGTTTAGGGATAAAATTAAAAGGTGATGGTTATAAAGTCCTGACGGAACAAGCTGTCTTAGATATTTTAAAAATAGAATTTCCTAACAAAGCTAAGTATATAGATAAATTTAGGGGATTCTGGACTTATTTTAGCGGATTTAACGAGAATCGAAAGAATTATTATTCAGAGGAAGATAAAGCAACAAGCATTGCAAACAGAATTGTAAATGAAAATTTATCACGTTATATTGATAATATTATTGCATTTGAAGAGATATTACAAAAAATTCCTAACTTGAAAAAGTTTAAACAGGATTTGGATATCACTTCTTATAATTATTACTTAAACCAAGCAGGCATTGATAAATATAATAAAATTATTGGTGGATATATTGTCGATAAAGATAAAAAAATACAGGGAATAAATGAGAAAGTAAATTTATATACCCAACAAACGAAAAAAAAACTACCGAAGTTAAAATTTCTCTTTAAACAGATAGGGTCCGAACGTAAAGGGTTTGGAATATTCGAGATAAAAGAAGGAAAGGAATGGGAACAATTAGGTGATTTATTCAAACTTCAAAGAACAAAGATCAATTCCAATGGTCGGGAGAAGGGACTTTTCGATTCACTTCGGACTATGTATAGGGAGTTCTTTGATGAAATCAAGAGGGATTCGAACTCGCAAGCAAGGTATTCCCTGGATAAAATTTATTTCAACAAAGCTAGTGTTAACACGATTTCTAATAGTTGGTTTACTAATTGGAATAAGTTTGCAGAGTTATTAAACATCAAGGAGGATAAAAAGAACGGTGAGAAGAAAATTCCGGAACAAATATCAATAGAGGATATAAAAGATTCTCTAAGTATCATACCAAAAGAAAATTTGGAAGAATTATTTAAATTAACAAATAGAGAGAAGCATGATAGGACTAGATTTTTTGGCTCTAATGCATGGGTTACTTTTTTAAATATTTGGCAAAATGAAATCGAAGAGAGTTTTAATAAATTGGAGGAAAAGGAGAAAGATTTTAAGAAAAATGCTGCAATTAAGTTCCAAAAAAATAATTTAGTTCAGAAAAATTATATTAAGGAGGTTTGTGATCGTATGCTTGCTATAGAGCGAATGGCAAAATATCATTTACCAAAAGATAGTAATCTATCAAGGGAGGAAGATTTTTATTGGATAATTGATAATTTATCGGAACAGCGAGAAATTTATAAATACTACAATGCCTTTAGAAATTACATAAGTAAAAAACCATATAATAAGAGTAAAATGAAATTAAATTTTGAGAATGGTAACTTATTAGGAGGATGGAGTGATGGACAAGAAAGAAATAAGGCTGGTGTCATATTAAGAAATGGTAATAAATATTACCTCGGGGTGTTAATTAATAGAGGGATCTTTAGAACAGATAAAATAAATAATGAAATTTATAGAACTGGTAGCTCGAAATGGGAAAGACTAATTTTGAGTAATTTAAAGTTCCAAACGCTTGCGGGAAAAGGTTTTTTGGGCAAACATGGTGTTTCTTATGGGAATATGAACCCAGAAAAATCTGTCCCTTCACTGCAGAAATTTATTCGTGAGAACTATCTAAAAAAGTATCCACAGTTAACAGAAGTTTCAAATACGAAATTTTTATCAAAAAAAGATTTTGATGCTGCAATTAAAGAAGCATTGAAGGAATGTTTTACAATGAATTTTATAAATATTGCAGAGAATAAATTACTAGAAGCTGAGGATAAAGGAGACTTGTATCTTTTTGAAATCACAAACAAAGATTTTTCAGGGAAAAAATCAGGGAAAGATAATATACATACTATTTATTGGAAATATTTATTTAGTGAATCTAATTGCAAATCTCCCATTATTGGTTTAAATGGTGGCGCTGAAATATTTTTTCGAGAAGGGCAAAAAGATAAATTACATACAAAGTTAGATAAAAAAGGTAAAAAAGTTTTTGACGCAAAAAGATATTCTGAAGATAAATTATTCTTCCATGTCTCTATTACAATTAATTACGGTAAACCGAAAAATATTAAGTTTAGGGATATAATAAATCAATTAATCACTTCGATGAATGTAAATATTATTGGTATCGACCGTGGAGAAAAACACCTTCTTTATTATTCAGTGATTGACTCAAATGGCATTATTTTGAAACAAGGTAGCCTGAATAAGATCAGGGTAGGTGACAAGGAGGTTGATTTTAATAAAAAATTAACCGAAAGAGCTAATGAAATGAAAAAAGCTCGGCAAAGTTGGGAACAGATTGGCAATATCAAAAATTTTAAGGAAGGTTATTTATCTCAAGCAATTCATGAGATTTATCAATTGATGATTAAGTATAATGCAATAATTGTATTGGAAGATTTAAACACTGAATTTAAAGCAAAAAGACTGTCAAAGGTTGAAAAATCTGTTTATAAGAAATTTGAATTAAAATTGGCCAGGAAACTTAATCATTTAATTCTGAAAGACCGAAATACAAACGAAATTGGCGGTGTTTTAAAAGCTTATCAACTTACACCGACAATTGGTGGAGGGGATGTCAGTAAATTTGAAAAAGCAAAACAATGGGGTATGATGTTTTATGTCCGTGCCAATTATACTTCGACAACTGATCCAGTCACAGGCTGGAGAAAGCATTTATATATTTCTAATTTCTCAAATAATAGTGTTATTAAAAGTTTCTTTGATCCGACAAATAGAGACACTGGCATTGAAATTTTTTATTCGGGAAAATATCGCTCGTGGGGTTTTAGATACGTACAAAAAGAAACTGGGAAAAAATGGGAATTGTTTGCGACAAAAGAGCTTGAGAGATTTAAATATAATCAAACGACAAAACTGTGTGAAAAAATTAATTTGTACGATAAGTTTGAAGAATTATTTAAAGGGATAGACAAGTCAGCTGATATCTATTCACAACTTTGTAACGTCCTAGATTTTAGATGGAAGTCATTAGTATATTTGTGGAATTTACTTAACCAAATCAGAAATGTGGATAAAAATGCCGAAGGCAATAAGAACGATTTTATACAATCCCCTGTATATCCTTTTTTCGATAGCAGAAAAACTGATGGAAAAACGGAACCAATTAATGGGGATGCTAATGGGGCTTTAAATATAGCTAGAAAGGGATTGATGTTGGTTGAGAGGATTAAGAATAATCCTGAGAAGTATGAACAGCTGATTCGTGATACCGAATGGGATGCGTGGATACAAAATTTTAATAAAGTAAATTAATTATTAAATTGAAATGCCCCGCTTATATTAATAGTGGACCAATCTATTCAAATTTCAAAATTAAATGATTTTATTTTTTGCCCCTACTCCCTATATTTGCATTCTATTTATGATAGTTTCAAGAAAGATACTTATCAGGTCGTCGCTCAAACTCGAGGTACGATTAAACACAAGAATGTTGACACGAAAAAGTACACAACATCAAAGAATATACTACAGGGTACGCCAATTTATTGTAAAAAATATAATCTGATTGGGAAGATTGACCTGTTTGATAAAAATGCTAATAAATTAATTGAAAGGAAATATAAAGTTAAAGTTGTCTATGATGGTTACAAGTATCAATTATATGCCCAGATGTTTTGTCTACAAGAAATGGGGTATAAGGTCAAAAAATTGGTTATTCACTCTGTGTCTGATAATAAGAGATACAATATTCCGCTTCCAGATGAAGAAGACATATCAAAATTCGAGGAATTAATAAGCCAAGTTAGAATATTTGATCCTTTCGTAAAGATTGATTTTATTTCCGAGAAAAAGTGTAAAAAATGTATTTATTATCCATTATGCGATATATCGCCATGTTAACTTTGCCAGATTTTAAAGAAAAGAAAATTGTCTATATAGCAAATTATGGTGAATTCCCTAACGAACTAAAGTTTCATAACTCAAATATTCGACTATATAAAGAAGGGAAATTTGTGAATCAAATATCGTGCTATTTAGTTCTGGCTATTTTTATTATCGGAGAAACTACACTAACAAGCGTGCTGATTAGAAGGGCGCAGGAGTTTGGGTTTTCTTTGTTTCTCCTAAATAATTCATTGGTAAAATATGCGAGTATATTGTCAAAAGCTGAGGGGAATTATAAACTTAGAAAAATTCAGTACACCACAAGTCAAGAACGCGAATTGTACATTGCAAAGCAAATTGTATTAAATAAAATAGATGACCAAGAGAAATTGCTTAAACAGAATAAAGTTGACTTTAGTGTTAATAACATTGAACTTAAAATCAAAAACGCTATTAGCATTAATTCCTTATTAGGAATAGAGGGAGGCTTTGCCAGTCTTTATTTCAGAAGGATATTTAAAGATATAGGTTGGTACAGAAGAGCTCCTCGAACCAAGGAAGATATTCCAAATTTACTTCTTGATATAGGTTATACCTTTCTTTTCAATTACGTTGATTCTTTACTTAATCTCTTTGGCTTTGATACTTATAAAGGCTTTTATCACCAACTGTTTTTTCAAAGGAAATCACTTAGTTGCGATGTGATTGAATCAATGAGACCCTTAATAGATCGACAATTAGTTAAATCTTATAATCTAAAGCAAATTAATGATAAAGATTTTACTTATGAGAATGGAGTTTTTGCCTTCAAAAAAGGCATGGATAAGAAATATGCAGCCATTTTTTTCAAAGTTATTACTGACTATAAAGAGGATATTTACTTATATGTCATGGGCTTTTATAGATATTTACTTAATCCGGTCAAATATCGATTTCCAGTTTTTAAAATAAGATAATGATTATAGTATGTTATGATTTCGTTTCTAATACAAAAAGAGCGCGTTTTGCCAAATTCTTGAAGGGCTATGGTAATAAGATCCAATACTCTGTCTATGCAATTAACAATAGCAAAAGGGTATTACAAAATATGCTGACAGAAATAGAACATAGCTATAAGAAGTCATTTGAAAATACGGATCATATACTAATTTTTGAGGTCTGTGAAACTTGTAAAAAGAAGATTCATAGGTATGGCGCTGCTTCTCATGAGATCGAAGATGTGGTATATTTGGAATAATAGCTCTTTGAAAATAAAATAGCAAAGGTAAATATCAATTGTAAGGAATTATCAAAACCTGGGTCTTTATTAATTCGGCCTAAACAGGCTATATGCGCGACCTCGGCTATATACTAGCATTTCTCAGGCTCTATTTATCACAAAAGTCCCAAGTTAAATAAAATACTTGGTTGCATCTTTTCGTTGATAAATAGAGCAAATGGCTGTCTATTCCTTATAGTAGATTTCTACTTTTGTAGATCCATGCCTCTTTATAATCATAAGTTGTCTATTCCTTATAGTAGATTTCTACTTTTGTAGATACATTGATTTCGTCATATACTCCGTTAAGTCTATTCCTTATAGTAGATTTCTACTTTTGTAGATTGTCTGCCTTAGCTGGATAATTTCCGCAGTCTATTCCTTATAGTAGATTTCTACTTTTGTAGATTCGCGACTGTTAGATTATTACTTGCCAGGTCTATTCCTTATAGTAGATTTCTACTTTTGTAGATACCATGACCACATCATAACAATGCCCTACCGTGTCCATAGCGAAGTGCATTTTCTTTACAAAGCCCAGGCTTTCCGCGAGCTCGATTTCTCCAATAAGCGGTCCCTGTGCAATCAACAGACCTCCAGGTTTAAGGACCCTTGCAGATTCTCGAATAGTACCCTCTCGTGCATTAAAGGTAAAAGAATATGGTAAACTTGAAAAAAGTACAGCACCCACACTTTCATCAGAAAATGGCATATTTGTTCCGTCACATTTCAAATCAAGTTTACCACGATAATTTTTTCTATAAACACGTCTCAAGTATTTTATAGTATCCATATCTGCATCAGGATAATCAGTTTTCAGTAGATATTTAAGATCAACATTCGACATCAAGATCTGTTGTCCAGTCGGCAATCTGTTAGCATATTCCATACCAGGTAGAAGATAAGGATAGCCACAAGATGTCGGCCCACCTATTTCAATAATAGGTCCATCTATCTGTTCCAGAGCTTCAGTAAGATCAAACCCTTCTTCAATCCATTGCCCATAGGTTGTAGATTTAAAGAGATGACGTCTCTTGTCTAGCGGAATCAGTTTTTCACTCATAATTTCAGTCATGGCTGATTATACATCGAGCGGGGGGATAAGGAAGTTGGTAGAAGAAGTAATAATTAATTTTCCGCTGCGCTATCCTCATCTCTTAGTACAAACTAGCTTACTTGGCACGGCTGTATATTTCCATGATATAATCCCCCTATGTTTAATTAAAATGCATGTTTCCAGAATTACACATAAATTATAAAGAAGTTTTCCATGAGGCGAAAGGAAGGCTCAGTGAGGCATTAGCAATGATACCGGATGAATACTGGTATTTAAAACCAGTTCAAAATCCTAAAATTGAGCTGCTTGGTGAGGATAAATTTAGAAGCGCGCACATTAGAGATGCACTAGCACAAGGTGCGTCAGGTAAAGATATGGGTCATGTAACTGAACAGGCCGACACACAAATAGCAACTGCATTTCGATGGCAGGATTCGAAAATAATAGTCAAAAAAGCCCCTAGCTATTTGATGAAACAAGTAATAGATAGTGGTATGTCAACAAGTGATTTCTACTTACAAATTCTTGGACATGAATGGGGACATTTACTACCGCCATATTTACGCGATCAAGATAAAACAGTAGCGTCTCGAGCAATGTGTTTAAGCGAAGAAGATTTCGATATTACATTAGAACAATTTGGCTTTGATCCTAATAAATATGTTTATGATATTTATGGGAGGGTAGTAGAAATTCGCGAGCCGAATACTAGAAAATTTGTAGAGAGTATAGGTCAAACTAGAGATAAAAGAATAGAAGAAATAGTTCCAGATATTTATTCAAATTATATCCTTTATTTGGATTGGTGCAGAAGAAATGGGAGGAATCCTTTTAATGATGATGAGCCTAATAGGTTACTCGCGGAATATCAAAATAGTAGCGATTTTGTTTCGACAATAAATTCAAATGAAATTATCAATTTGGCTGTTGTAGACGCAGCATTGAGTTTCGGTGGGTTTGAAAATTTATTGAGATTATTTGTTTCAACACAATATATTGATGGAGGCGGTATCGAAACATCAGATCTAACAGCTCAACTTCAAGAACCAAATTCACCACAGCGAAGAGCCTTAGAAGGGATTATAAGAGCAGATCAGGCAAAGGCACTACTTGAAGAATTTGCTCCAAGCTTCCTTTATATGCTAGCACATTTTACTGATTTTCAAGGTCTCGCAGAATTAGTAGAAAGAAATATGCTTGATCAATCTCTTACACAAGTGCACAGAACGAAGGAAGCCTTAGTTGGTGCAAGCAAAAAAGGAAGACATGAGCAGGCAATAGGCGATACAAGTTATGAACCCATGGCTTTAGGTGTAATGAGGGAAGCATATAATGAAGCTTTTGAAAGACCACATGAAATTGTAGGCAAAGATATTCCGAAGCTCTTGAGAGACATAGGCAAGTTCAGGGTGGAACATATTAGAAAATAAAGCTGAAATAATGTCTATTCCCGCCACATTTGAAAACTTTTTCAGTTATAATATTTAATTAACATAATTATTATAAAAAAAATATGACCCTTCTCACTTTTGAAGCTGCTTTCCTTCGAGATCCGGATAATTTAGCCTTAAGGGATGCGACTTTTCGTTTAAGAGATGATTTACAGTCAGGAGAACTGCATGATGTAAAGCCAGTGGATTTGGTTTCAGTGATGACAGATCCGCGATTCGTCAATGTAAACGCGGCACAGCTTTTCTCTGGAATGGCGTTTCCAGAAGGAGTCCCAGGCTATGTGCAAGATATATTACACACAGGAGCAGTTGATCTCACCGTCGGAGATCTCAGACAAGAATTAGCTCTAAGAGGTATAGATTTCGGGCTATTTCCAAAAAGGATAGAGCCACAAATAGAAGCAAATATGTTGGGTCCTGAAAGAATAGCTAAACTCAAACAAACGATAGGTCCTGATAATACTGTGCCGGGATTAATGGAGTTAATGGAATTAGATATTATTCCAATGCGCTTTTTCACTCCCCTTTATCGTAATAGAATATCCCCAAATGATATAAGAGTTTTAGGGGATATTCCTGATGATGTATTGTTGTCATTGACTAATTTTGGGAAGAAATCTATGAGCACTATCAGAGAGATACTGAGAAATTTGCCTCCTTTGGATGATCCAGAGCTTACACCTGAACAAAAACCAAGAAGTATCATTACTTTAGCTAGTACACAAACAATAAAGGACATAGGAAGAAATCTTTCATTCGATCTGGAAGATGCAATTGAACTCTTTAATTTGACTGGCATTAGGACAATTGAACAACTTGCCCAAATGGATCCAAACGATCTTTCTGCAATGTTTGATCGAATAATTGAAGAAGAACGCCAAGAACGTTTTGGAAACGCAGGATATTATGAACGATTAAGGCTGTTGCCAGAACTATTATTAGATAAAATGAAAAATCAGAGATAAACTCACTCAATAATGCAAACCGTGAAAAATTGTCACGAGTTGTCCGATAAAATCGGACGACTCCTCTTCACTAGCACTTTGACCTCCAATTGTGTATTATTAAGGAATATTTTAGAGATAAAAAAATGAAGAAGGTGATTATCAACTGCTGCTTGACCGGGATGGTGCCGACAAAAGAAATGAACCCTTATGTTCCAATTACCCCCGAAGAAATAGTCAAAGATGCAATGGCATGCAAGAAGCTCGGTTGTTCAATAGTACATATCCATCCAAGAGATAAAGACGGGAAACCAACATGGAAGAAAGAGTATTTCAAGAAGATAATAGGCATGATAAGAGAGAAAGCACCAGAACTTTTAATTTCCGCAACAACAAGCGGAAGGCATTGGCCGGAGTTTGAAAAACGCTCGGAATGTCTTGAATTGTCAGGCGATTACAAACCAGATATGGCATCACTCACAGTAGGATCAATGAACTTCATGCACGATCCATCCACGAACTCACCACAAATAATCGAACAATTAGCATTAAAAATGAAAGAAAAAGGAATAAAACCAGAACTCGAGATATTCGAAGCAGGAATGATCCATAAAGCAAAGTTCCTGATGGAAAAAAATATATTAAGTTCAGAAAAACCATATTTCAACATTTTTTTCGGGAATTTGGGAACAGCACCACTCGATGCAGTTTCTGTAGGCTCATTCCTCGGAATTTTGCCATTGGGAAGCATTTACTCTTTTGGAGGCATAGGCAGGTTCCAGCTTGATTCAAATATGGCAGGCGTAGCATTCGACGGGAATATAAGGGTCGGATTAGAAGACAATATATTCATGGACGCAGAAAAAAAACATCCAGCAAGTAACGCAATGCTAGTTGAAAGAATTGTTAAGATAATCAAACTTTCCGGTAGAGAGATCGCCACCCCCAAAGAGACAAGAAAAATGTTAAATATTAAATAAATACTCGGATGATACTAAGTACAGCAAAAAACGTGCTAAGAAAAGCGGGCATTAAAAAACCAACATTTGCATGCATTATTACACCCGTATTCGATGGCGGAATCGTATCTCTAGACCTTCTGGTACAAGAACTAATGGCGCAGTCTTTCGGTAGGTTTATCCACGTCAGTATAAGTAATGGTGAATCTTTGAAAATTAAAAAATATCTGGAAAATATCAGAAAAGTTGATAAAAGATTTATTTATGATGAACTGCCGTATGAAAAAGACAGGCCTTTGGAAAAATTGATGGCGAACCTTGGTAAAAGACGGGAATATTGTTTGAAAAAATATAACGCAGCATGGTACGCTTTCATGGACGCGGACCTGAAAATAACTGATCATGATTATCTATCCAAATTGTACAGAGCATATAAAAAATTCAAAACAGATGTAATTATTACGCAGACGTACATCAATAATGAAGTGTATCCGAAGTTTCCGCTCAAGCTAAATAATATTGACATGGCGAATTATACGTTTAGTAAAAAGATTGCAAAAAAATACAGCTACCCAAATAATTACAGCCCTAAGTACAAAATGGCAAATGATTATCGTTTTTTTGAGAAAATTTCCACACCTGACAATACGGTTATTCTAAATTTTATCTCAGCAGTTACAAGCGGAAATAAATTTTATAAATCCGTTACTGACATTCGCAATGAAGAGAAAAAATAAAGGACTGCTTTCTGTTTTCGGTAACTCTTTTGACGAAAAAGAGATCGAGGCTGTAAGGAAAGTTATGAGATCGCATTTGGTCGGTTACGGAGACCTGGTTGAGGAATTTGAGGATAAGTTCAAAAAAGAAATAGGATTTAAATATGCGGTTGCAACAACAGGCTGCAATACAGGTTTTTGGCTATTGCTAAAGGCACTGGATTTCAAGCCAGGTTCTGAGATCGTTATGCCAAACACTCACTTTTATGGGATAAAGAATGTTGTGGAGCTGTTTGGTCTGAAAATCAGAATAGTTGATACTTCTCTTCCAGTGCCCAATCTCAGTTTAGAGAATTTGAAAAATAATATCACCGCAAATACAAAAGCTATAATATTTCTCGAATATGGAGGTTATCCTATTGTTGATATTGAAGCGATGAAGAAATATTTGAAAAAGATAAATAGACAAGATGTAGTACTTTTACTGGATGCTGCCAATTCTCCATTTACGAAAATAGGTCATAAATACAGTGCACTAGATTATGATTTCGCAGTGTATTCCTTTGATATGAACAAGATTCTTGTAACAGGAGATGGCGGAATCGTGTTTGGTAATGATAAAAAAGTTATGAATAAAGTCAGGTCGCTTTCCTATTATGGACTAAAGGGCGGAATAAAACCTGCTTATTTAAAAAGTAAGAAAAAGAACAGATCAAAATGGTGGGAAGTGGAAGTTGAGACTCCAAGTCTAAAGCTTGCGATGAACAATATTACTGCGGGAATTGGCCTGGTGCAACTCGAGAAAATAAAAGGGTTCCTTGCAAAAAGGAAAAATCTTAGGAAATACTATCTTGAAAATTTGAAGCCACTTGAGAGAAGCGGATTACTTTCTTTACCCCAGCAGGATAAAAAATGGGAAAATAGTTTGTATTTTTTCTGGATCAGATTAAAAAGCGAAAAGGTACGAAACGAACTGGCCAATTTTTTGCTCAAAAATAATATTTACAGCACTGTGAAATATCAACCCTTGGATGAGAAAGCACATACACCAAATTCTTTTGAATTTTATAAAACGTCGCTGCTTCTTCCTTTTCATCAAAATATAAGTGAAAATGAAAGGCAGGATGTAATTTTACAGATTAAACACTTTTTTAATGAAAAATAAATGGACCCTTTTTGGTGTTGGTAATTTTTTTGCAGATATTTATGATGCAATTCTTTCGAATGACGAGGAAATTAGACAAATTGTCCTGAACCAGGATATTGATGATAAGATCCTTAAATGGGTTCCTTCTCATATTAGTATAGTTAAATTAGAGCAATTTAAACCACAAGAAAATGATAGTTATATTTTCACTTTTCTTGACCCAGGCAAGGGCCCTTTTCTAAAAGAGCTGGAAAAATTTGATATCGAGTTCACCAACCTTGTGCATAAAACTGCATACCTGGCCTGGGATTGCAAGCTCGGGCACGGAAATTTTATTGGTGCTAATGCTGTTATTGGCCCGAAAACTATTGTTGGTAATTTTAATTACTTTAACCGTATGTCTTCGATAGGCCACAATACGCAAATTGGTTCTTTTAATCATTTAGGCCCTGGTTCGACTGTTGCAGGAAGTAGTAGCATAGGTGATAAAAATTTTCTCGGCACAGGAGCGAGTGTGATAAATGGGGTAAAGATTGAGAATGAGGTGACAATTGGTGCAGGCGGTGTCGTAATTAAAGATATTAGCTCAGCCGGGACTTACGCTGGTGTGCCTGTTAAGGTGATTTAATTATATGCGATCACCTGATGAAAAGCACTGTATTATGGCGCAAGTTTGAAAAAAAAATTATTCCACCGGCATCGCTTCGACAACAACCCTTCCGTCCCACCTTCCACCCAAAGTGCAGGTGTATAAAGTAAGCTTAGCTGAGTCTGAGCGGTCTTCTATTTCCATCTGGGTTGGTTTAACTTCATATATTTTCGTAATTTCATACTTGTATGATTTTTTATTCCAGACAATGTAAATAAGATCACCGGTTTGGAGTTTATCGATAGGATATAAAGGAGAATTCTCTACACTATCACCAGGTGTCATGCCCATGTGGAATCTATGCCCGGTAATGATAAAATTCCCGCCAATTTCTGGATCGCCAAGTTCAGGTTTTCTATGCCAGATGCCTTTGTCCAGGGCTGAAACATCACCCTCGAAAATTTCTTCCTTCACTTTGATCGTAGGGATTAGTATACTATTTGGCATTTCAATCGGTTTATCAGTATTAAGGCCTTTCACTTCATCTCTAATGTCGCCTTTAACCTGATAATCAACCATAGGCGCAAGTATTAGAAAAAGAAAATACCCGGCAATAGTTATCCATATACAAACAATAAGAGCAATAGCAGTTTTTTTACCTGGTTTATGAAGCTTTGGCCTTTTTAGTCCATTTACCCTTTTCAGAAATTGTTTAAGCATGTGCTGGTCTTTTAATCTTATTAACACCTGCAACAATTATAACAGGAAGAGGCAAAAGAAGCGCGAGGCCCATCCCGGTTATAACGTATAGATTATCACCAGTCCCGGCAAGATAAACATTTGTGTCATAATTTCTTTCTGTAGTATTTCCAACATTGTCATAAGCAATAATCCTTACATCTGATTGATATTCACTTGTATCCCAGCCACACTCGTACCTTCCATTCGCATCAGCAGTAGTGTCAGTGCAGAGCAAAGTACCATCGACATAAAATAGGACTTTCCAGACGCCGGCAGCAGCATCAGTAATCTTAGTTTTGAGAATAAATGGATTTGTTGTCACAGACTGGCCTTCAGCCACATTCACGTCCACAACAGTCGGATCAACGTTATCAATAATTACAGGAGTTTCCACTTTCTGATCGCCTGAAGTTACGCCATCACTCACGCTCACACGTATATTGGCGTTAGCAGTACTAGCTATTGGTTCGTCAATCTTCGAGGGCCATTTAACAGTGACCAAGTTCACACCAGTCGAGGTAGTGATCCACCCACCTGCATTTCCAACCTGATATTCATTATCATTTTCGATATCGGGCGTGCCATATGTTGCATAAATGTCACCGTCGCTTTCGCTCAAGGTAGCCTTTTGATACCCTCCTCCGATGTCATACTCGATTTTTGCACGCAAAGAGTCAGAGTCCATTAGATCTCCCGCATTAAAAGTGATCCATACAATTCCATCACCTTCTTGTGTCTGGGCGCTAATAGGGGCTGAGACTGTGGGTCTCATATCTACTCTTATGATCTTTCCTGGAATGGCACCGTAAGCATAATAGTAATCTCCAAACTCACGTCCACCCATTGGTACAAAATCAGATAATGTTGTATTAATTCCTGTGAAAACCCATGCTGCGCCAGTATATCTATAGAAAAATACATCTGCAGTATAAGCGAAAGCCAAATTTGGTTTGATCAGACCATTTCTCATGTCGCGAATCACTCCAGTAGGAAGTCCGCCAACTAAACTAATCTCTGTTGCCACAGCTATAAGCCCTTTTGAGGTGGTAACAGGATAAACTGTATTTAGATCGTTGTATGTGACGGATAAAGTGAAAACATCACCATCTTCACTTACCCAAATTTCCGAGTCAGTTGTATTCGATGCTCCTACATACAAATCACCGCCATATTGAGCGAAACTTATATCGCTTGCTGTATCAATGACATCAAGAAAAGTTTCTGTTCCGGCTGCTATCCCAACCTGGACCCAGACAGGAACAGCACCTCCTGTTGTGTACCATAGTTCTATTGCATCATTATCTATTACATAAATATACAATCTGGAAGCGTATTCAAAGCATTCGCTAACATATGCGCTGGATGATAAAGTAAGAGCGGGCATAGTTGATTGGGCCCAAACTGTTCCATTTGTGCTTCGCCAGGATTCAACGCCATCTGTTGCATTATCTGCAAATCCCCATAAGTATTGGTCTGCAAGACCGGTATCATCAAATACACAAGATTCCCTTACAATAACATTATTTGCATCGCCAAAACCATTCCCAACGCCTGCGCCTCCACCGACAACTGCTGTCCAGTCTGTACCGTTTGCACTGCGCCATATCTCTGCGCCATCAACATCGTTTGCAGAAGTTATATATAGGTTACTTTCAAATTCTGACATTGCATCGATGGCAGAGTTATTTACATCGCCGAAACCTGCTGTTGCTGTAAGAGCCCAGTCATCTGCATCACCTGTATCGCTTCTATAAACTCTACCTTGTGTATCTGTATCAGTCGTGACATATAAATTGCCATCAAATTCAAGCGCATCATTAAAGTCAAATATTGAGGATTGACCAAATCCATCGTCTGTAATACTCTCTATTTGAAATTCACCACCTTTAGCATAGGAGGGTGATATGTTATATAACGGGGAAAATATATATAGAAAAAGAGCAAATATAGGGAGTACCCGCAATGCTTTTTTAGGCATAATATTTATTTTGAAATATATAGACAACTTCAGAATAGATGTGGTTCAAGAGCAAGTCAAGACAAGTATCCTTTACATTTTGGGCAAGTTCCCCTACATTTTTGGTGGTTTTTCAGAAAAACTTGCACATGTGTGCTATAATGTTTCGTCAAGTTTTTCAAGTGATTAATTTGATAGAAATTTAAAGCTAAATATTAAACTCGTTTTTAGGTAGAACTTCGTTAAATCCATCTTTTTCCTTCAAATTAGTTTACTATTAGTCCGCCATATTATTTCATTGGCGAGCATATCTACGTTGGTAGGTAAATTAATTTGTTACTTGCCTGGAAACAGGCAGGGGAAATTTTCAAAATGTATCATAAATCATTTAGACATAATAGGAGACGTCCGGGTTTTAATTCAAGAAATGCCGGGCAGTTTCAAAATAGGAGTTCTGGAAGATATTTTCGGCTGAAAAACAGTGGGTTTGATATAAACCGCTGTATAAACAAGGCTGAGAGCATCAGTATCGATAAATACGTTGCAAAAAACAGCTTCCAGAGCTTTCAGATACATGAGACTATAAAGCAAAATATTGTTAAAAAGGGCTACACTGACCCAATGCCAATACAAGATCAGGCCATACCAGAACTTCTGACTGGCCGAGATCTAATAGGTATTGCAAACACAGGCATGGGAAAAACTGCAGCCTTTCTAATTCCTTTATTAAATAAAACTGTTCAAGACAGAAATCAAAAAACCCTGATAGTCACACCGACACGAGAACTGGCAGTACAAATCCAAAGCGAACTTATTACGTTAAGTACCGGCCTTGGAATATGGTCAGTGAGTTGTATAGGTGGAATGAATATCGGGAGACAAATTTCAGACCTGCGAAGGAGCCACAATTTCATTATTGGAACTCCGGGCAGGTTGAAAGACCTTTCAAATCGAAGATCACTTTATCTTACAAATTACAATAATGTAGTTGTGGATGAGGTGGATAGAATGTTTGATATAGGTTTTGCAAGAGATATAAAAATGCTGCTTGATCAGCTTCCAAAACAGCGACAGTCTATGTTTTTTTCAGCAACGATTTCAAATCAAGTTGAAACACTTGTAAATAGTTATTCAAACAATCCAATTAGAATATCGGTTAAGACCCGTGATACTGCATCTAGTGTGAACCAGGATGTTGTACGTGTGCAAGGCAGACAGAAATTTGAAGTTTTGCATGACTTGCTGAACAAAGAAGAATTTACCAAAATCCTTATTTTCGGAAAAACAAAACATGGTGTGCAAAGATTGGCGAATGATTTAGAAGACCGCGGTTTTAAGACCGAGGCTATTCACGGGAACAAGACACAAAACCAAAGACAAAGAGCACTTCAATCCTTTAAACAGGGTCGTGTGCAGGTCCTTGTCGCAACAGATGTTGCTGCAAGAGGAATTGATATTCCAGATGTCACTCATGTTATAAATTATGACCTCCCACAAACCTACGAGGATTATATTCATCGTATTGGCAGAACTGGAAGAGCAAATAAGCTTGGCACAGCGCTGACGTTTGTTTGAAAACTAGAATACCATCGGACCTAACGGTTTTCTATTGCAATATATTTCCTTAAACCGGAGATAATGTCGTTGCTAATTTCGACTGATCTTATAATTTGTTTGGGTGAAAGTTTGTCACCGTAAATTATTTTCAATGAGGTCTCGCCGGGGTGGTTACGAATTAATTCATTTATCCTTAGAACTTCATTTTTATCTTTGATATTTCTGATATCAATTACAATCTCATCAAGTTCAAGGTAATCATTGATTTCAAGCATTTCAATTTCAGATTGACCTATCCTGCGTTCAAGTTTTTTAATATCTTCTTCAGCTGGAAGTTGTTCTGGGTATATTCCATTTTCATTCAACATTTTCCTTATTGCTTCACTATTGTGCATATGTTCAAATTTAATAGGATTTTTGCCCTGTAGATTTTTTTCGTTAGTTTTGAATGTTGTCATTTCAGTAGCGAGATCTTTAGCCTTTAGAGTAATGGTTGGAACATAGTCTGCTAAGGCTCGCCCCTTACCTGCCTGTAGTTGTTTTTTCATTGTGGAGGTGGGCTTATTAAATAACGCTGCATCTCCTGCTGATCTTATTTCAGCTATGCCTTTTTTATCTACACCGTGCTCAATGAGAACACCTGAAAATTTCTTCTCTGTCTCGCTAAGTTTCCTTCTTGCGATAATTCTTTTTATTACCTTATTATTTTCATCTTGTACTTCCTGTCTCCTTGTTTGAATGGCGAAATAGGCCTGTGCAAGCGCGATTTCGTCCTTTGAAGGGTCCCCATTCTGAGCGATTAAGTAACAAGCGTGTCTCGTTAACTTAAAATCGAGGATTTCTCTAGTGGCTTGTTTCCCCGTCCCAGAGGCGATTCTGATCTTTTTGCTGATTTCGGCAAAATGATGATTTGTATGTGGATAAGTTTGTAGTAAAGATGTTTTTGCTTTATTGATTACGAGTTTAAAATTTTTCCAGTGATCATAACCAAGATGTGGCATAAGTTCTCTGGCCAGCCAATATTCTTGATTATTTCCGTCAAGTTTTTTAATAGATTCAAAAATATTTTTTGTTTTGCTTTGTACTATTTCGTTCATTAATAGGTATTATACGAATTTGAGAAAATAAAAGCACTGTATTGTAACGCAAAATTTCGAAAATTTACCGTCTCACTTGACAGAACCTCTTTTAAATCCGACAATATAAAGATGAAGACAAGGAAAAAGATTTTTATTGCAATCACTGTCATTCTCCTGCTCGTAGTATTCACGATTGGTGCGTTTCTGGTTATTAGGTATGTTAGAAATCGTGGTGAAGAGAATGATAATAATGAACAGGCATATACGGGCCTTGAACTGGATAAAAATTTGGTGAGCTACGAAGAAGTGCAACCAGGTACTTTCAAGATCAATGTGCTTACTGATCAATTAGGCACTATTACAAGAATTAAAATTTCCCCTGATGGTGAAATGATGCTGGTCAGTGATCTTGCAGGCACTGTCTGGGTGTTTAGAAAAGAACAAAATAGCGAAGGCATTGTTGAGAATGATGGAAATTTTGTTAAACAGGAAAAGCCTTTTTACAAAATTGAAACTGGATTCACTGGTTTTCCTAATGAAAATGGACTGACAGGAATCGCTTTTGGTGCGGATTTTTCAGATAGCAAAGATATTTTTCTGTTATATGCGATTGACCTGGGCAAAGACGGCGCGAAAAACAGGATCACGCGCATAAGTTATGAGGAAGATGGTTCCGGCAATCTTGTTGGCACTGACCCTGTAAATGTTTTTGACAGTAACCGTGAACCTGCGGGTGCACATCAGATCCAAAATGGTCTGGGCGTTATGATACAAGGAAAACCGCACCTGCTCTTCTCTCTTGGAGAAAATTATAATCCACCTGATTCAAAAGATCTGACAAAAGAGGCTGGGAAAATTATGCTTATACAAAGGGATGGGTCAGATCCTGTTGGTACTAGACCATTCTCTGGACACCCAAAAATTTGTACGAAAGGTATTCGCAATGTTTATGGTTTTGATATTGATCTGAATGATCCGGAGCTTAGAGTTGCATTTCTTGATAATGGGCCGAACCTGAATGACAGGCTTGGTTATGCGAAGTTAATTGATCCTGACGGTGAATTAGCCGGAGGCTATGATTTCAACTGGGATGGTGAGGATGATCCAATTACTAAAGTGGTCCCAGATATAAATGTCCAATCTAGTCCCAATTCATTACTTCATATCTGGGACCAGACTGTTTCCCCTGATGAAGTGATTTTTTACCCTGGTAAAGGAACTATTCCTGCCTCTGATGATAAAACAAGTTATGCATTGGTCCTGCTTTTTGGTCAAACTGGAACGAGTGATAATGAAAAAGGTAAAGAGATCCTGCTTGCGAAAATTGATCGAAGTTCATTCCAACCTAAGGTTAGCTTTACGACTTTAATACATCGAAGTGATAAAGCGACTGAATTTGCTGGAAATCCGCTTGGCCTTGCTTACGATCCAGTCACTTTAAAAATTTATTTCGGTGATCTTGTCGAGGGTCGAATATATGAAGTTGAACCACTTTAATCTCGTTCGATTTTTATGTACTTTATTTATTACGAAAACTTTATTATGAAAAAGTATGTTTTGTTCGCAATCCCGGTTCTATTGGTTTTAGTAGTAGTTGCTGCGCTTGTTTTCTTTTTGGTGATCAATAAGCGCGAGGATGTGAACCCTGATGAAGCAGTGGATACGACTTCCGTTAGTATCACTAGTGATGGATTTGAGCCTGCTACAATTAAAATTAAAGCTGGGGATAGTGTTACCTGGACTAATAATGATGATAGGACACATCATGTTGCTTCTGATCCGCATCCTATTCACACTGACCTTTCTGGGCTTGAGTCTGACAACCTCTCCCCAGGCGATACATACACATTTACTTTTGATGAAGCAGGGGAATTCACCTATCACTGTCACCTGCATCCTGGCATGAAAGGCGCTGTGGTTGTTGAGTAAGTTAGGAAATTATTACGCCACGAAAGTCCTATGAAGCTGTTAATACAGTTTTTTCTAAAAATCTACCGTTTGCCTTTTTATTCAGCAAATTCATATTCCACCCTCTCGTCTCCAATTATAATATGGACCTCTACTAAACCTAATGTGGGTAATCCACCTTCAGATTTACTTGGAAGATACTTTAAGTCAAATTGTATATTAAATGGTAATTCATTTATTTCATCTACTTGAGAAAGATTTAGTCCTAATTCTTTGATTCTTGCTGTAAAATATTTATATGTATTACGCAATGTTGTTTCAACATAAGAGATAATATCTTGTTCGCTGACTTTCAGTTCTTGTGCCATTCTCTTGTACATTTTATTAGGAGTGATTTTCCAATATTTTTTATTTGAATCATTATCAAGAATATTTGGACGTCCGACTTCTGCAAATATATGTTCGACATTACCATCTGGAGTAACAATATGACGAGTTTCAAATGGTCTATTTTCATACTGCCATTCATCTTTAAATAATGGTTCCACAAGTCCAGGATCAAAGTGACCACGCAGCCTAACCGCACCTAAGTCTAGAATTTTTTCTAATTCCTGTTGTGTACTTTGAGTATCTACAGCAAACTCGATAAATTTGTTTGGCACTCTTTTAATCTCTTTGCATTTATCAAGCAAGTATTCATGTAAAACGTAATTATTATGATCAAATACTCCATCGTTAATTGTGATGGTAATATAACCGTTCTCAGAATTAATTAAGTATACTCCTTGAGAATATGAACCCCAATTTGGTTTAAATATCCATGGTTGTTTACTTTCGATTATTACCTTTGCAACATTTTCTACACTGTATTTTCCAATTTGAGCACTTTCTTCATCTTCGTAGAACATTGGTTGCAAATCAAAACCTGTAATCTGTGATACTCGTCTTCTATCTTCTTGTCCTGCACTTATAACCATTGGTATTGGAACTTCAATCCCTTCGCAATTTTGTAGGATCATCCTTTGAATATCTTTGAGTCCTAATAGGAAACTTATATCACTTATTATCGCATCTGTTCCGTACTGGCTACTCCGCTCTCTAGCGATTTCCGGTATCCTTCCTAAATTGTACGATGGATGTTTGGTTATTTTGTCAGTATCAGCAAATGACATTACGTTGAATTAGTAACTTAAATTTAATTATACCAGAAAAATATAGTTAAATTTTCTCCTTCTTGTGTTAATATTATTTCATGAAAAAAATATCGGTCCTTATATTAAATTTGTGTATTTTATTAGTTTTTGTTCTGATCCCTGCTCTTCCAGTTCATGCTGCTGGCAAGTTCAGTACCACGATCACACGCGAGTATTGGGTGCAGAGTGATCTGTCGGTGAAAGTCAGAGAGAGTGAGGAAATTGTTAATAATACCTCGAACCTGTATATCCCGTCCGGAAGTGATAAAGAATTTGACATTCTTTCTATTGAAACTGGAAATCCTGAGAATAAAACTATACTGCAAAAATCTCTTTCAACTGCGAAATTAACATATAACAATGGGACTTCACTGAATTATAGCAGTAAAGTGGAGAACGATAGTGCTACTCTCACAGCGAAATTCCCATCTAGTCTCGAACCTGGTGAAAGCATCAGCTTTGTTTTTGAGTACACACATTATGGCATGGCTGAACAAAATGGTGCGGTAAGAGATATTTTCCTAAATGCATTTGCAAAGGAAAGCATATTTTCTGATTCTCGAAACACAACTACATACAATTCGTATATCTACATTCCAAAAGATTTTCCGGAAGAGAATTTTTTTGTTCCTTCTGGAGGTGAGAAATCAGTATCTGGCAATTACAATAGGTACTCATTCACGCAGGCACAGCTTTTGGAGCAATATGTCTGGATCCAGCTTGGAAGAAAACAGTACTATAAGTTCAATATAACCCAAAAAGTGAAGGCGTCCGAGGTGCTCAATACCGGTAATCAGAATCGTTATGAAATTGTGATCCCGCGAAGCATAGGTGAGGCACAGGTTGCGCAGACTATTTATTATACAAAGATCTCTCCCGAACCCGAGTGGATAAAAAAAGATGACCAGGGAAATCTGCTTGCTAGTTTTAAATTGAAAAGTAATTTTAACGGGGAAATCATTCTCGAGGGTTACACAGAAATTGTTAAGCCGAAGGAGAATGATCTTGGATTGAAAGCAGGCGCGTTTGGAAATCTTTCTCAAGTTGATGCGGTCAATATGAAGGAATATCTCCAGTCTGCTGAGTTCTGGGAGGTGGATGACCCATCAATTCAGAAGCAGGCTAATGCTTTGAAAGGTAAAGAAACTGATATTTATACTTTAGTTGAGAAAACTTATGACTTTGTTGTTGGAGAAATTGATTATTCTGAGGTTAAGCGGTTCGGTTTAAATGAACGGCAGGGTGCTGTGAAAACTTTGCAAGGTGGATCTGCTGTTTGTATGGAATATTCGGACTTATTTCTAACGCTTATGCGCGCGCAGGGCGTGCCCGCGCGCGCTGCTTTTGGCTATGGCTACGACCCGAAGTTGAAAGCAAATGGACAGGAAGGTCATCAGTGGGTTGAGGTCTACGCCCCGGCATTGGATAAATGGGTGAGCGTTGACGTTACCTGGGGCGAGAATGGCCCTGCACTGATTGGTGGGGATATGAACCATCTTTACACTCATGTTGCTGCTGCTTCGCCTGATGATCCGCCTGGGATTTCTAGTGTTGGTTTTGGTGAACTGGACCTCGATGTGGCGAGTTATGATATCCAGGTCCTGGATGCAATTCCTGTAAGCGAAAAAAACAACTTGCTGAACACGGAGGATTTGCTTAAAAAATATCCATATACAGGTGAAAATCTTGGCGACAATCTTTTCGATATGGCCCAATCAAAACTGGAAGCGACTTACAATAATGTGACAACCGGACAACAATTAAGCTCGGACCAGATATTCATCCTGGTTGCCCTCGGCACAATTCTTTTCGGTGGACTGGTCGTGATTTTAGGATTATTGAGAAAGGTTCTAAGAAAATCTGATGCTACGGATAATACTTAACGCTCAATTCGATTTATAGTGTATATTTGTATTAATATATTTTATGAATGTCATAATTATGTATACTCGAAAATTTAAAAATACTCTGCGTAAAGAACATTTAAACTATGCTGGTATCCTCGGTCCGAAATCCGCTGATGCCTTATTGAATATAATTTACAAAAGCAGAAAAAATAAAAATATTAAAAGTCATGAGATCAGTGAATAGGGTTTTTTAACCTAGCATTTTCTGAAGCTCCTGATCGTTTGTAACTACTTCCGCGCCGGTCTTTTTTGCTATTGCGATCAATAATGAATCTGCGAAATCAATTCTTTTCGGGGACTTTGAATCTGCGGAAATTTTTAAGTATAGATCTTTTGCAGATAGAAATTCATCTCGCTCAGGGAAAAAAACTATAGATAGTTTATCTGCTTCGTCAATAAACTTACTGGTAACGTGATTAATGAAATTTTTGTATTTGACCTCATGTATTTTGAATTGGTAAGGGATGGATTTTTGCATCACGCTTGAAAATTCTGCGAGGGTTGAAATAGCAATTATTCTTTGGTTTGGTTGAACTCTTTGAAATAATTCAATTTTTTCTTTCTGCTGAGAAGTGATTTTGATAATTTCTTGTAGTAATAAATCAATAATCACATTTGTGTCAAAAATATATGTTTTCATAAGTTTAATAATCCCTGCGATATTTATAATCGATTTTACTAGTATCGATACCATATAAAGGTTTAATCTTTCGCACTTCTTTCCAAATCGGCCCCATAATTTCTAATGTTTTATCTTTTTCTTTTTTGGTATCATTTTCAGCTAGATGTTTAATTAACGCGGAGATGCTTATCCCCCTTAGTTTCGCGAGGGCGCTAATATACTCGTATACGGTTTTTTCTACGGAGATTGTTGTGTATTTTCCCATTAATTGTTGAAACATAATATTAATTTAATACATTATATATTATACATTACAAATAGGTCAATTTATTCACTTGGCATCAAGGAATGAATACCGAATTCACTTCGTAGGATTGACTTAACTTTAGAAGGAAGTTATGAATTAATCATGAATTTCTTGCTTTTTTTACTGGCGAGGATTTTGCGTTTTTACATCCGTGAAACTGTTTTGATTCCGAGCAAGTTTAGGCCGTTTTTGACAACTATTGCTGTGGCTTTGGTTAGGGCAAGTCTTATTGCCTTCTCTTCTTTTTTGTCAGCTTTGAGCACTGGATGATTTTTGTAGAAACTGTTGAATCTTTGTGCGAGCTCGAAAAGATAATCGCAGATCAGGTTTGGTGAGTAAATCGACGCTGCTTTTGCTACAATTTCCGGAAATCTTTCAATCCAATGAAGAAGCGCAGTTTCCTGGCCGGATAAGTTTAACTTTTCTGTATCGAGTTCGTCTAGCAGAGTGTTACTCTTGTTGTCTTTTATTTCGTTTAATATTGACTGTGTACGAGCGAAAGTATATTGAATGTACGGTCCGGAGTCGCCTTCGAAACTAATACTCTCTTCCAGGTCAAAAGCTAAATATTTGAATGGGCTGATCTTTAAAAATGACCACTTCACAGCCCCAATTCCAATCTCCTCGGCAGTCATGTCTTTGTCTTTGATTTCCTTTCTATCCGAGATTAATTTCAGAATTTTTGCATGGGCTTCATTCAGTATGTCATCTCCAAGAATCACATTACCTTTTCTGGAGGACATTTTGCCTTTTTTTAGTCCGACAAATTCATATGCATTATGGTATTGTTTCCCTTTGAATTTTATTGGATCAAGCAACTCCTCTACTTTGAATGTGACCTTGAAGAAACTTATCTGTTCAACTGCAACATTGTGAATACAAAGATCAATATCTCCATAATCAGTAAACTCCATATATGCTAGTCCAAGTTCCTTACCTTCGTAGGTTGGCAGTCCTTGTGCGTTTAAAAATACGCGTGTGTCAAGATTGTATTTCTCGCCATCGAAGATCAATGCTCCCTGGCTTTGTTTTAATATGCCCTTCTCTTTTGCTTGCTGAATATATTTCATACATGTTGAAAGTGTCTCAGACTCCATGTATTCACGTTCGAATGTCGAATAAACACGCGCATATATCTCATGAAATTTTTCAAGGCTCCATTTTTTACCGATGTCCCAAAGTTTGCTGATTTGTGGATCTTTTTTTGTATAGATTTTTTTATTAATGTCCTTGATTTCTTTCTGTGCTTTTTCGTCTTCTTCAAAAGCTGTTGCTCCTTCCGCATAGCATTTCCCCAGGAGCTTAGTTTTCTCATCAGCCGTACTTGGATAATCTTTCGGGTCAATTTTTTGAAATGCCCAGATACATTTAGCAATATGCATTCCCACGTCCCCTTGATAATTGGTCCTGATAACTTCTGCTCCTTGAGATTCAAGCATCCGCACAATTGATTCGCCAAGAATAATATTTCTTAGATGACCTATATGGAATGATTTAAATGGATTTGGGTGGGCGAATTCGACCATGATCCTCTTGTTTTTCAATAGGTCATTCTGGCCGTATTTATCATTCTGTTCTAATACATTATTTAGTGCGGTGAAGTAATGGCTTTCTTTTAATTTGAAATTGATGAAGCCGGGACCGGCGATTTCAACATTTGCGATCTCCTCAATTTTTGATTTTGTTAGTTTATCTGCAATAGTTTGAGCTATTTCCCTTGGCGATTTTTTAATATCCTTTGCAATGGTAAGTGCAATGTTTGCAGAAAAATCGCCATGCTCCTCATCTTGCGGGCGTTCAATCACTATCTCTTCAGCTTTAATTGAATAGTCCAGCTCACTTTTCAAAACAACCGAAATTTCCTTTTTGATCTTTTCTTGAATTGCCATGTTTGAATTATACACGATTTCTTACTTAATATATGAAAATAGCTAATACTCCTTCGCTGTCAGTACGCAACAAATTTTTGAATGGCCGAACTTGTTTTGAATTTTTAATGTGCCTGCGAAACCTGCTGCAGCTGAATGACAAACACTATAGCCCAATTTATTTAATTGTTTGTATGCGTCTTCTATATCTCCCTCTTGTAAGGTGATCATTTTCCCACCCGTATCTTTCAGTGCAATTATCACTTTTTGCAAACAAAAACTTTCTAATACATCTATGCTTGTTGCTTTTGAGTTTTTTGCAGCAATATTTTTTTCCGGTAGTCCTGTCTTGTAACTTTTACCAATTGGTCCATTTTCTAATTCGACACCATTAATAATTGGAATTTTATTGATCAATGAGGAATCATAGGCTTCTTTAAAACCCTTGTATATTCCCCATAAAAGCGATCCATTCCCGCAAGGGACTACAATTTGATCAAAAGTTACTCCTGAGGATATTATCTGCCAACTAATTACTTTCGCACCTTCTTGACTATAAGGGTTAATTCCGGGTGTTATGTTCCAATAGCCAATTTCTTGGCAGAAATCAATTGTCTTTTTAAACGCCTCTTCATAATTATTTCCCAGCTCTTTGTACGCGAAGTCTAGTTTGATATCCTTCCCTTTTGGTTTAATTAATAGAATTTTATCTTGCAATTTTTGATTGAAATACTGACAAACATTTATTCCAGACCCGGATGAAATGAAGGATAATTTTTTCTTTTTTAAATATTTAGCAACTTTTATTGCGACTTGTATTTCCTTTTCTTTAACTGAACCTGATGGGTTTTCAGATTCGTTTTTTGCCCATATATCCGCCTTTATTTTTTTCAAAGAACAATTATGGAAATCTGAACTCTTGAAAAGTGAAAACGGTAAATGTGTTTTGTAGAGGTTGTTTACGCTGGTTTCTTTCTTGTGAGACCCATATTTGACTGAGAGTGTAGAATATACGCCCTTACAAGTTGGGCATATGACTTTCTCGATCTTATTGATTTGATTACATTTTATGCATTTTAAAAAAGTTTTTTTATTCATGATCAGGTATGCTAACAACTAATCCTTGTGGTGTGATAGAAACCCCAATCACAGGTATTTTTACGCCAAGCGAGTCTAATACAGCGGTTAATTTTTTCTGTTGCGGTGCATAAAATCCTTCAAGTACATTAATAATTGCTGCTGCTTTTGTTGCTGGAATCGCAAGTGCATTTGCATTTTGCAAATCCTGCCAACTCTTTGTCTTGTATGGAAACGCCTCTTTAACCACTTTAGATTTTTCTAATGGGTTATCATATTGATTGTAAATTCCAAGCATTCCTTCATGTATGCTTTTACCCGTCTGATCTGTAGAGTATAGGTTTGCAAGTTCCGGATAAATTCTATACATGGTCAAAGCAGCATCAAAAAGGACACAGCCAAACTCAAATGGTTCTTGATTTATATCTTTTATAATTTCAACTATCAGATCAGTGCCGGGTACGTTGAAAACAAGTGTGCTACCTTTAAGTTCAAATTGTTCTGGATAAATATCAAGTAAGCCTTTTGTGATAGATGTTCCTATCTCACGTATAACAGGTGATGATTCCCAAATAACTTCGTTTGGTACGAAATTCATTCTTTTCATTAAATTAACATATTCCTGATGGTTCAAAATATTTAAAACGTGATCTTCATCAATCATTGGCTGGGCAATAACCTCTAAACCAAGCATATTTTCCATATATTGTTGTAAATATGAACCTATCTTAATTCCAAGTTTTTGTAAATTTGTAGGCTTTCGATCGGCGTGAATGTGTCCTGCTTCGAGACTTATTGTGTCAATATTGTGTGTACGAAGCCATGTGGCGATTGGTTTACTGGACTGAATGATAGCATCCTCAACTGAAACTAAATCTAATGGCAACTGTTGTTCTTGTGCCTGTCCTGCCTTAATACTGATGATTGGTTTTTGAAATTTAGAGACACCCAGTTGTTTTGTCAAAGCTTGCAGTTGGGCATAAATGTTTTTTGGGTGATCACCTATAAGATTAAGCGTTCCAGCAATCGCTGCCTGATGTATTTGACTAGCTAGAGTTCCTTGAACAACGTTAATAACATCCTCATTAGATACTGGAATATCAAATAGACTGATGCCTGTGTTATGCGAAGAACCGACATGGCTGTTACCATTAATAGAAGCAGCTAATTTTGCTTCGTAAGTTTTACTACTATTAGGTGCAACATGTACAACAGAGAGGTTTCCAGAGAGGATGCCCTTTATATATTTCTCCCCGTTATTGTTTATGTATTCTTGCACCATTGCCAAGTTGTAGCCTTTGCTATCTAAATTATTAACTTGACAATAGTAATCAAAAATAGCGAATGCATGTTCCATTGGGTATTTAGTCATTAACTGAGCAATTAATTTATTAAGCGCATCTAGTTCTGGCCGATTTGCTTCGCTAGGATACGAGTTGTCACTTAAAGTTAAAACAGATGTGGCATTTGGATAGCCTTTTTGTGAGGTCGTTGCGTACACTGGGGTTATTTCTGTCTTAACTCCGACTGGTTTCCCATTTGGAAAGATTAGTTTAGGGCCTATGCCAAGATCTTGCCAATATTCTGTTAATAGTTCTAATGTGCGGATAAGATTTCCGCAACTTTTCTCAACCTCATCAATTGACCCGACTAATAGCTTTGTTTGCATTTGTTCTTGTCCCTGAAGTTCTTCCCACCCTAAAATGCGCCAAAAATGGCCTAATTCACTATGCAGATTCTCGTAACCTGAACCTTGTATATCTTGAATTTGCCCGTAAACTAACAAGGAATTTATATTTTGAGTTAGGCTTGTAATGTCATAGGTTGGATCGGAATAATAGTTATTCATGATATTTTTTAAGACCTCTAAAGAGCCAGGTCCATGCAATGCTGCAATAAGTTCAAGTTGTTTGTTTAGACCTTGGTCCACTTTATTTTGTACGTCCGGATTATCTAGTAGATCGCTATCAATACCAGTATAGGCTTCTAATAAAGCAAAATGTTTTTGGCTGAGTGTAGGAATAGAAATTTTTTGAGCCTCACCTGGAACCCCAAACTCCATTGGGGCTTGTTCAATGTTTTGTGTTGTGATTGTAAATGTTGACATATTTAGATAATTTAAATTTATAGATAAAATGATTGATTTGCTTTTGCATTAAAAAAGCTTCCGGTTTTGGAAGCTCTTGAGGTTAAAAAGTGAATAGAAATATCACCGCCTGAAGCGCTTCCTGTAAATTCTCCTCCTTAATTGTATTTGCATATTGGTTTGCATTTTTGCTTTTTAACTAATTTTTCGGTATTTTGCCAAAATTTAAATAACAAAAAACCTCGTCTCTATTTGGAACTTTGTTTTGGCTTATTGCCATTTGTTCCAAACAGGGACGAGGTTTAAACTCGTGGTACCACCCACATTACTTCTCTTTTTACTTAACTTTCTTAACCTTTTGCATAAATTCTCATTTCTGCGGAAAAAGTCCTTTTCGAGAAGTTCTTTTATTCTTTTACCTATTCCTTTGTTAAGCTTTCAGCTGTCTCAACTTGCTTGAAAGATTTGAACTTCTTTACTCTTCTTTTTCAAAGGTTAATGGGATTGTAGCCTATTATGCTGGATTCTGTCAAATATAGAGTTTAAATTTTATAAAAAATTCAGAAGAAATTCAGAAAAAGTTAAGAATTATTTAAGAAGTTTTTCGTACAATCGGGTATTGAAAAAATTAATTTGTTATGTTAGCATATATGAGACGAAGGATAATAGAATTTGATTTCAGAGCAAAACGTGAATTCAATAAATTGGACCTTGAAGTAAGACACAAATTAAATAAGATAATAGGTACTTATGCTCGCGGTGAAAATCTCACCAGGGATAAATTTAAGGAATTAGTAAGCTTGGGTTTATTTGAGTTTAGAGTTAAGCATGATAATAAAATTTATAGGGCATTAGCAGGTAAAGTTGGATCAACCTACATAATAGTTTTAGTTTTTAATAAAAAGTCACAAAAAATACCTATTAGGTATCTTAGAACTGCAATGAAAAGACTTAATCAATATTATGATTAAAAAAAGAAAATTAAAAAACGAACATCTTTTAATACCGTTCGAAGAAATTCTTGCCGAAACCTATGACACCCCAGAAAAACGTGCAAAATTTGATAAGGAACTAGAAGAATTTATCGTAGAAAACCGACGCCAACTTTTGGCTGAAATGGGCGAGAAAGTGAAAAAAGCCCGCGAAAAATCAGGAGTTACCCAAGAGGAGCTCGCACGGCGGATTAAGACTACTCGGTCAACAATTTCTCGGGTCGAAAAAGGCAAACAAAATTTGACTGTCGAGTATATTATGAAAGTTGCAACTGCGCTTGGTAAGAAGTACGAGATCAGGATTTATTAAGGTAATTTGCCCTGTCTGTCAACAGGCAGGACAGGTAGCTAATAGTGAGTTAGTGGTTAGTTCCTGCATACCTCAGCTTGTTGTATAATCAGTTCAATATTCATTATGTTTCCCAATTTGCCACAGCAGGGTCGATCACAAATCCAGGAGATTAAAGAAAAGCTTGATATTATTCAGGTGGCTGAGAAATACCTAACGAATATGAAGCATAGTGGGCCGAATTATTTCGCGCTCTGCCCTTTTCACAATGAAAAAACTCCTTCTTTTTCTATCAATCAGGACCTGCAGATTTATAAATGTTTTGGCTGCGGGGAGTCCGGTGATGTGATCACTTTTATCCAAAAAATTGAAGGACTGGATTTTCCAAAGGCGCTTGAAAAGGCTGCCCAGATGGCAGGAGTCCAGTTAATGAGCTATAAGCCTGATCCAAAAAGGGAGAAAGAATACAAAGAAAAACAACGAATTATTGAGGCAAACACTTTGGCAGCAAAATTTTATAACCATCTTTTACTTAATCATAAAAATGGCGAAATTGCCCGAGAGTATTGCAAAAATAGAAAAATAACAAAGCCGATCATTGAAAAATTTCAGATTGGCTACGCGCCAAAAGGCTACGATAATTTAAAAAGATTTTTGCAGAAGCACGGATTTGAGGAGAATGATTTATTGAAGTGGGGTTTGCTTGTTATGCGCGAAGATCGATCGCGTGGGCGTGAAACCGGTGAAAGCAAAGCAGTAGATAAGTTCCGTTTTAGACTAATGTTCCCGATATTTAATCACCAAGGGGAGATTATTGGGTTTAGCGGACGCCAGATTGAGAAATCAGATTATGGTCCAAAATATTTGAATTCCCCTGAGACGCTTGTTTACAAGAAAAAAGAGACAATGTATGGCCTTTTCCAGGCAAAAGACGAGATTAGACGAAGAGGTTTTGTGATCCTTGTCGAGGGAAATGTTGATATTTTGTCTTCGCACCGTGTTGGTGTGCCAAATATTGTCTGTCCGCTTGGTACTGCCTTAACTCTTGAGCAATGTAAATTGGTCCGCAGGTACGCTGAAAAAGTATATTTCCGTTTTGATACAGACGAGGCTGGAGAAAAAGCACTTTTACGTGGCTTGGAAATAGCTGAAAATGCAGGTTTGGAGTCGTCTGCGTTGGATATTGGCGAATATCAGGATGTTGATGAGCTGATAATGAATGAACCAAAAAAATGGCAACAATCTGTGGACCAACCAATGGAAGTTGTTGAGCATCTGATAAATAGATTTTCTAAAAAATTCGACCTTACTTCTGCAAAGGGTAAAAGTGGATTTATCAAGCAGATTGGACCATATATAAAAGCGATCGCTGATCCTATTGAAAAAGATGAGTATGTAAAGAAAATCGCTGTTCTTGTTGAGGTGGAAGAAAGTTTAGTGCTTCAAAGCGTTGAAGATGTAAAAATTGCAACTAAAAAAAATGCTGCATATAGTCCGGAAAAAATCACTGAACCTGTTTCAAATAAAAAGAATGCTAAAGTGAGGATCACGCAAAAAGAATATCTCGCAGCAATATTCATACAAAAACCGCAATTGGTGCGAAAATTTAAAGAGCTTGGGAAAATTTTTGACGAATGGTTTGTAGTGTTTTTGGAAGATTTGGGAAATGGAAAAAAGCTTAATGATTTGACAGTATCTCTTGATGTTGAGAAAAAAAATGTAGTTGAAAAATTGGCGATGCTGAACACTGATATTGAAGATATTGAGTCATATGAAAAAGCAGCTAAAAAACTCGTTCTTGATCTACGTAAAAAAATATTAAGAAAAGAGGTTGACACTTTAAAGCGACAAATCAAAAAGGCTGAGATACAAAACAGTGATTATTCTAAGCTTCTCGATCAGGTTAAAGCGAACACAGTTGAACTGAAAAAACTTGCTGAAGTGACTTCTTTGTAAAAGTTATTTGTAAAACTCTTGACTTTACCACGTTAAATCTTTAAATTGTGTATATACACTTTTTAGCTATATATCTGTCATGCCAGACCAAGACCCCTTAGTAGATTTCAGCGGTGAAAATAATGTAGACAGAGAGTCTCAGTTTTCTTTGTCTGATAAAGATAAATCAAGTCATAAAAGTTCTAAGTTTAATTTGGCTGGTATCGTTGGCATGGTTGGTGTGGTTTTTATTGTTATTGCAGCAATAGTTGCTGGACTTGTACTAAAAGATGATGTCTCGACCAAAGATACTTCAGCATCAGCTGAGTGCGGAGATTTTCAGGTAAAAGTGCTGACAAGTGATAGCTATTATTGCAAAGAATGTGGTACAGCAGAGTACGGCAAACTTGACATATGTGAGGAAGATAGCCCAAGTGGTAATTGCGAAAAAGTAGATTCGGGCTGTTTTAAACCGGTATTGTAATTTGAGAAATTTTGTAGATATTTTTTTCTTCAGGCTGACTCGTAAACACTTATCTGCTACAATGTTCCTGAAATTAATATTTTATGCTGTTGTGTCGATCCTATGGCCAGGCGCGGTCGTCCAAAAAAACGAAATAAGATCACTTATGAAAGTAAAGAAACGAAAGTTTTCGCGGGCCTTTTATTTTTAGGAATTGCGATACTTTCTTTACTTACGTATTTTGTTGAGGACGAATCGCTTGTTCTACGTTCACTGCAAAGTATATTCGGTGAAGTGACTTTTCTTTCGTCTGTGTTCTTCTTTAACCTGGCTATGGCACTTTTTCATGCAAAATATCCTTTTTCCGAAAAGCGTAGTCTTTTTGGACAAGCACTTTTCGTACTTTCGCTCTCCATTATTTTTACACTTTTAGCTGATAATGAGGATTTATTTGAAAAAGCGAAGGATGGGCAAATGGGAGGTCTTGCAGGCTATTATATCGCGAGGTTTTTCGAAAGGCAGTTATTTGCGCAGTTTACAATATTAATAGCATTTCTCATGTTGGTCTTCTCTATTCCGCTTATGTTAATGATGACAGTTACTGATTTTATTGAAAAACTTGCTTTGAAACTGAAGAAATTATTTTCGAAGAATAATACTGATAAGGACGAGGATGAGGGAAAAACCGATGGACAGGAAGCTGGAACATTACCCACTTTCGGAAACATAAGTAAAAGGTTGGATAATTTTGCAAATGTGAATCCTGGGCAAATGGGGATGAAAGCTAAGGATGTGCATGTAGGGATTAAAGAAGAGGAAGGGAGCGATACTGTTTTGAATGAAGAATTAAAATATCCTGACTGGAAATTGCCATCTATTGAACTTCTGAATGAACCTCCTACTACTAGAAAAATAAAGGAAGATATTAAAGGTAAATCTGAAATTATTGAAGAAACACTTAAGAGTTTTGGGATAAATGGAAAGGTCATGGATGCTGCTGTTGGGCCAACCGTTACTCAGTATGCACTGGACATTCCCCTTGGGACAAAGGTTGCCAAGATTGCAAACCTGAAAAATGATATTGCTCTTGCGTTGGCTGTTTCTTCTAATGCTGTGCGTATTGAAGCTCCTATTCCTGGGACAAGTTATATCGGTATTGAGGTACCAAATACCCAAAGAGAAGCTGTATATTTCAGGGAATTGATCGAAGGCGAGGAAATTAAAAATCCAAAATACACTTTGCCTGTCACTGTCGGAAAGAATATTTCAGGCAAAGATATTGTGACTGATATTCAAAAGATGCCACACTTGCTTGTTGCCGGAGCTACAGGTTCTGGAAAATCTGTGCTTACAAACTCGTTTATTATGAGCATTTTAATGTATAAAACCCCGGATGAAGTTAAATTTATCATGGTTGATCCGAAACAGGTTGAGCTATCTGATTATAACGGGATACCACATTTACTTACTCCTGTTATAACTGATATGGCGAAAGTTAACAATGCTCTGAAATGGGCGATTTCTGAAATGGAAAGTAGATATACTTTGTTCAGGGAAAATCAAGTGAGAAATATTGGCGGGTATAACGAAAAACGTGGGTTCTCTGCTCTGCCCTATATTATGATTGTAATTGACGAGCTGGCGGATATGATGATGAGTGGTGGTGCTGAAATGGAATCGTCTATTGTCAGACTTGCACAGAAGGCGCGTGCAACTGGTATTCACCTTGTTCTTGCTACTCAAAGGCCTTCTGTTGATGTCTTGACTGGTCTGATCAAAGCGAATATTCCGGGCAGGATTGGTATGAGCGTTGCTACTCAGATCGACTCGCGTGTTATTCTTGATCAAATTGGTGCTGAATCGCTTCTTGGTATGGGTGATCTACTGTTTAAAGAACCTGATAAGAACAAACCTTTCCGTGTCCAGGGTGTTTTGATCACTCAGGACGAGATCCAGAGGGTTGTGCAATACATTAAAGAACAAATTGATGAGGTGAGTTATAACAAAGAAATTACTGCTGGCCAACCTGATCCTAACCGTCCTCCTGGCGCTGCTCAATCTTCGAAATTTTCTGATGATGAGCTGTTCGCAGACGCTGTCAGGATTGTGGCTGCAAGTGGCAAAGGCTCATCCTCTTTGATTCAAAGGAAGTTGAGCATCGGCTACAATCGGGCCGCCCGACTTCTTGATGAACTCTATAAATACGGTGTCGTCGGCCCGGAAAAAGGCAGTAAACCCAGAGACGTGTTAATCCAGGACGCCGAAGGATTCTTGGCTAGTGCTAGTCAGGAGGAGGAAGAATAAGGATTTTATATTATTTACATGGACATCACCTACTTAAGAGAACATCCCTATTTAATCGGTAGTTTGTACTTTTTTGGTATATGGATAGTTCTTTTTATTCTAAATAAGAAGGATAAAAAGGAACAATTAGTGTTTGGTATTATTGGTGGAGTTTTGGGTGTATTGGTAGAACAAATGCATTTGAATGATTGGTGGAGACCAAACTTTATCTATGATTTTCCAATTCACATAGAGGATATTTTTTTTGGAATTGGAGTCATGGGCATTTCATCAGTCCTGTATGAATTTTTATTTAAAAAAAAGCAAAAATCATATTCAAAATTGAGACCCACGAAGCGGTATAAAATTATCCTTTTTATCGTAGCAATCTTTTCAATGTTTGGTATGTATATATTATTTGATGTACATTCTTTTTGGACGTCGGTAATAGCAACTTTTACAGTTGTAATTTTTATAGAAATAAAGAGGCCTGACCTTACTTCTTCTATGGTTATATCTGGGTTATTAATGGTATTGATCGCTCTTCCTTCCTACTGGATAGGTTTGACGTTGCAGCCAAATGCAATTGATAGTGATTGGGTAAACTCTAAGCTTTCGGGTTATCAAATAATTGGGCTACCGATCGAGGAATATATTTGGTTTTTTTTGGTAGGATTCGGTTCATCAGCTTTATGGGAGTTGGCAAAAGGGACTAAATTTTATTCTTCTAAAAAAAGAGCAAAAAAATAAATTATTTAGGAGATTTTCTTACAATATAATATTTTTTCTTTTTTCATATTATTAAATAACCTTCAAGAAAATATAATTAGATATGCACTCCAAAAATAAAATCCTGCAATACCAAAAGGGACAATATTTAATGGAGTTGTATGCTTGTTATCAATTGTATAGTAAGTATAGTACCATAATTTTTTTGAAATAAAAAACGTACACATCTTACCAAACAAGTATTCAGAGATAAATGCTACAAGTCCAAAAACAACAAATAATACAATAAAAAATATGGAATAGATTATTGAGACTATTATGATTGATGAAATAATTGGAAGTATGAAAAAAATATAGGTTTTTATATTAAGCTCTCTGAACTCAAAATTTATTTTTCTCCGTCGTTTCGAAAAATATGCAACTATGAATATTATAATTTGAAAGCAAGTGAATAGTACAAGCATGAAAAAATAAAATGGGATTGGAAGAGATTTATCGTAATCAATTTTTATTAAATCAACTATTGATAAATAAAGAAATCCTCCTACTCCCCAAGGTATAAAATTTAATAGACTGGAATAGGATTTATACAACGTGTCGACTCTATAGATCCAAAATCGCTTATCGAATAGCGAATCCCAGATGACTGAGAAGAAGGTTTCTCCAAAAACACCTGCTAATGCAAATATAATAAAAACTAGTATTGGCTTGATGGATCCGATCGCTATTGCATATGCAAGTAAACCAATAATAAAAGGAGACATCATGATGTAATAATTGCGTTTTGAAAATTCAAAATGTCGAAATTGCGGTTTACTCGTTTTGATATAGTTGAAAAAAATAATTATTGAGTAAACGAAAATACCACTTATGACTGATAGAAATGAATAAGATAACATAAAATATCTGGATTAACAGTTAGAAAAGATAAACAGGAATAGTATATATATTTTATAAGAGAAGTACAAAAATTGTATTTAACGCATAGAAAATATAGAATAATTTTAAATTAAATATATTTCTTATATGAAAACATCAAAACTTTTTTTAGCACTGTTTACCTTGAGCATGCTAGTTATTTTCTATTTTTCAATTAGCGAATTGGATGAATTGACTGTATTGTAATATGATTAAAAGACCGCTTGAAGTTGATCTAAAAAAATATTTTATCTAAGACAACGATGCATAGCTACGCATATTTGATATTAGTATTGATGTTGGGAGTCCCATGGACAGTATTCTTTATATTGAGAAGGGACTTGCGTAAAGAGATGCTATGGGGTAGTTGTTTTGTAAGTATTTTTGGTTTAACAGAATTGATATTTTATGGAGAATATTGGAAACCAGAATTTTTAATCCAATTCGGTAATTACAAAATCGGGATTGAAGATATTTTGTTATGTTTCTTTTATGGTGGTATCAGTTTTGTACTTTATCAAGTATTTTTTGCAAAAAGGCATACTCATAAAAGTAAAGTTCTAAAAAGAAAAAACTTTTCTATGCCAATTTTGGCAGTAATTAGTGGATTAATAGTTTATCCTTTTTTATATGCACTTGGTTTCTCAAATATTATTTATATTTCCTCCATAGGACTATGCGTGATTGGCGTTATTACAATTGCATTTAGACGTGATCTGCTAAGAGGGGTTTTCCTAAATGCTCTTCTTACTAGTTTGATGATCTTTGTAATTATGATTATATGGTCATTGATTTTTCCCGGAATAATAAACGAATGGTGGGAGTTGGATAAATTAAGTGGTATACAGCCTCTTGGGATTCCTATAGAAGAGTTACTCTGGTATTTTAGCCTCGGTCTTGCCTTCGGAGGTTTTTATGAATTGATCAATGAATTGAGATATAAAAATCCAACGGCTAGATCAAAATAAGATTAATTTTTCAATTGGTGAATTGGATGAGTTGATTGAGGATAAATAATGTGTCATTGATCGGTGTAGAATTTAACCTTATGTAAACTGTATGACGGCGTTGTACAATTTACAAATGATCAATATGGGAAATTGTGTTGAGATTATTGAAAGTTTAAGGTAAAAGCTTTAGGTTTTTCCCGCTATATTTTGTCCTTCTACCGGCATATATATACTAAATCGCGTAGTGAATGATATAATTGATATATATTAACTATGTCAATTTGTACTAACTATGCATTTAATCGAGTCACATAGACACAATAAGCTACTTATGGGGGAATTGTACAATCCAACCCAGTATCTTGGCTTGCGTGGACTTCAGGTATCTGCGGTATCTCAGGAATTATTTGAAAATGTTATTGGGAAAAACCTTGAAGAATTTAAGGGCTCGGGCTTTATGAGCTATTATTATCCTTCTGACGATAGTCTTACTTCTAGCGATTTAGGTGCACCTTATTGCGATAAAATTGGAGGAGGGAATGGATGGGGAGGCATCGCAGAATTGATGGAAAATGAAAAAACTCGAAGAAATGATATATACCGTGTGCCGGTTACTTTGCTATTACCGGATTATATCCAAACAACATTAGTAGATAAGCCGAATACGCCCGGTCCAAACTTCACAGTTTTATTAGAAGATGTGTACGCGGGGTTCAAGGGTAATCTTCGTGAATTTAGTGAATATAATGGATTGTTGTTTCTCTCAGATGAGCAAAAGCAGAGCATAATGGACGCAATTATAAATCAGAGGGAACAGATAAGTTTAAATTTTCCAGTTAGTTATCAGAAGGAGGGAATAATCAACAGTTTAAATACATTACTTAGCGGACTTCAATCAAATGAGATAGCAATAGTTTCACCACCTATCATTGCTGGTTATCAATATCAAGATAGTGTCCTGCCAGGATTATTGCGAAATTCTCGTATTGGAAAAGAGTTTGAAAAAAGAGCAAAGAAAGGAAAATCAATGCCTAAACTTTATTCACTATTGGTACGTGGAGATGATATCTTATCTGGGTCCCAACGCGATATTATTAAAAATTGGATTGACACAGGGTCGACGAAAGTACCGCTTCCTTAAATGTATAAAAATTTTAACCCCTAAACCTATACCCTACACCAAAAATTGTCTCAATCACTTGTTGGGGATTATCGTTGAGTTTTTTGCGAAGGATGCTGATGTGGGCGTCGACAGTGTTTTGATATGGTTCGTCATCAAAGCTCCATACACTCGAAAGAAGTTGGTCACGGGTCAATACTTTGTCTTTATTCCGAACAAAAAATACAAGCAAATCAAATTCTTTCCTTCTGAGGTTGATTTTCTTCCTTCTTATCACGGTGGAACGACGATTAAGATCAATAGTCAAACGCTTCGTTTTAATTATCGATTCACTAATGTGTTTCTTGTAACGAAGAGTTGACTCAATTCTCGCTTTCAGCTCATTAATGTCAAAAGGTTTTCGCATAAAGTCATTAGCGCCGATGTCAAATGCACTCACAGCAATCTCACTTGAAGTTTCCTGTGTGAGGATGATAATAGGAGTTTCAATATTGCACATGCGCACCTCGTGACAGATATCCAGGCCATTTTTAATAGGAAGGTGGATGTCGATAATAGCAAGGTCAAGAATATTTGCGTTTTGTATGAAGAAAGTTAGGCCAGAATCACCTCTGTTTTTAGTATAAACACTGTGTCCCAGCAAACTGAGCTGCTTCTTGATATTATGACAAATGGTCAAATCATCATCAATAACTAGGATATTTAATTTGTTTTTAAAGGTACCCATTGAGTTCAGGTTAGTTTAATAATTACAATAAACCGTTTCTATCAGATTAGTACTTTAAAGTCATGAATTAATGATAAACGGTATATGGTAAATATATTGGTCAAGGTCTAATGTTAGTTTTTCATTCCTCATTTTTATTCATCAGCTGGCGGTAAGGGGTTGATTGGAGGTGGAGGTGTGAAACCGCCTCTTGGCTGCATTATTCCACCAGAAGTATCTTCAGTTTCTTTCGTTCCAAGATCCAAAGGTTTTGGTGTTTTCTCAGCAGCCTGCAAAGGTTCAGCAGTATGGAAATCACTAGGCATGCTAGGACTTGTATCTTTTTGAGAATCTGAAGTATTAGAATTCTTTGTAGTAGAACCACCATTTTTTTTCACTCCTTTTTTTGCAATGCCACCTTTTTTTGCAGCACTTGTGAGCACAGCTTTGATCTCATCAATGCTATCAGCAGTGGTGAAACTGGCGGTGTAACTATTGCCTTTTGGATTATATGCTTTGGCCAGGTCCAGTGCATTGTGTTTGCTATTTTTTGTACTTATAACGCCGAACACTCCATTCTGCTCTTCAAAAAGAACAACTCCAGTTTGAAATTTCTCAAGCCTGTCCAACATTGGAAAAACCGAAGAAATAGACTCTTTTGGAAGCAAACTTTTTTTGTTTGAGGATTTAATTACTGAGAAAATAATTTCCTCATCTCCGACCTCAAGATTTTTTAAAATTTCCTGCAGCAATCTTGTGTCCTGCAAAGAAATATTTTTAAAAGCGTTTTTGGATGCCTGCTTGATATTCGCACCCAGCTCAATCAGTTCGACAATTGAGCTAACGATAAGCTCATCCTCTACCCTATTTAACCCGTCAGTTTTCCATAAAATTCCTGCTAGTAGATCTGTGTAAATTTCACCGTCAGCGTTCATAGCTGTGGTGTGAATGAACTTATATACAGCCTCGCTCAAAGCTGAACTATCATCTCCAAATCGATGTAGCCCGATCCGTTTTTGCAAGGCTCCAATCTGCAAAATTTTGTTTCGAGAAAATATTTTCTGATTCTTTTTGTAAAATTCACCAAGATCTGCCAAGTTTGAAACACCAATAATAATTATTAGATCAAAAAGTGCGTAATTAGGTTTGATAATGATTTGTGTCTCTTTGAGCTCGCCTTTTTCAGTGGTGACAAAAATATTAATTTTTCCATTCTCTTCCTTCCACTTAACATCTTTTACCACAGCGCCGTCTTTTGGTACGCTCAAAATAAAATTCTCAGGCTCTTCTTTGAGAACTAGCTTGATATCCATTGTTGGGAAAAGTTTCAAGACCCTTTGCACATATTTACCATCAGGAATTAGTAGTGATACTTTTTTCTCGGAATTGTGCAGAACTTTGGCAAGAGATATCGCTGCACATAATGAGTCGAAATCAGCAGATGTATCAGTTGCTACCAGGATTTTTTTTGCTTTTGAAATTATTTCTTTCAAGATATTTATAGTATTTATTTAGCTGCAAATTTTTCTAATAATGCTTGTGCTTTAGAGTTGGTCGCACCTTTTGAAAAGAGGCTGGCGCAGATCTCAAAGGCTTTAGCACTTTTTATATCTGCTTTAAAGCCGTCTGTTGCATAAAAAATTGCAGCCAGGAGCTCGTCAGCACTATCTTTATCGATTTCAAGTGATTCTGCTTGTATGTACTCATAGATATCTTCTCCAAGTGTTGTGTGTGATTTGTCGGCATGTTTTTCTACATCCTTTACATCGCCTTTCAGATCAGCTCCGATTGAGACTAATTTTGATTCATTGAAAATGTATTTGAACTTGTCTTCATAAAGATTGCCCAGTTCTTCAAGTGAGCCTAGCGCTATAGTGATCACCTTCTTGTACTGTGCAGCAAGTTTGATAAGTTTCATTTGATCAGCCTTGAAAAGTCCATTTTCCACTGCTACGTAGAGGTTTAGTTGATTTTTGTCCTGGTTCCATTGAATGCTTTTAACATTGCTGTCTTGGCCAGGAAATTGAAGAAGGACCTTTTGCTCAGGCAATTCTGTTATGATCTGGACATTCTTCGGAAATGGAAGAACTGCAGTGTACTTTGTCAGCGAATCCTGTCCCGTAATTATATCAACCTGTCCATCTTTTTTGACTAATCCACGTGTCAATGCATGTAGCCCAAGGAAACCGTCTGTACTTAATACAGAAGACGGGAAAATTAGGAACTTATTTTGTGGGTTGTCCATGTAAGTGAATAATGAAATTAAATGCAAAAGCCCCTATTTGGGGCAGTAGTTGATTGTAACAGATCGTTAATGTAATAAGCAATTTTTTGTGATTATACGGTGCTTGTTGGTCCATCGGTACTGTGAATTGTGTCCACTGAATTCTTGATATTCTCTGAATTCTCGGCGATCAAGCTCAATCCCTCTTGAGGTAATTGTAATTTGTTATTTTTTATCGCTACTGTGCTTTTTATCTGTTTGAAACCCTCTTTTCGTAAAATTATTTCATAACTGCCATTTTTTAGGTTTGGTTTTAATTCACCGAGTTTGTTTGTTAAATATATACCAACCTGTTCAGTTCCAGAATAGAACCGTATTGTAGCGTTGTTAATGGGCTTATGTGTAATTTCATCCGTAAGTTGAACAGTTTCCATTCTGAGATAACTTCTTGATATACGAATGGCATCTAATATTAATAAAATGAAATATATAAATAAGATGCAAAAATTTAATACTGTTGGGCTCACACTTGTTGCATAAAGGCTGAAAGATAAGCCCAATACAAATAGGAACGAAATAAAGATTTTAGTAAATTGGTAAAGTTTGATCTTTTCGTAGAAGATAAATTTTTTAAGTCGTCCTATCAAATTCGGGTCGATTTTTAATATTCCAATGTCTTCAATTATCTCCCTATTGAAAATAAGACGGATCTTCTTAGTAAATTTTTGGTATCCGTTTGCCCTGACCTCTATTTTGTATTCCCCACTGTCTTCGAGCAATAAGCCATATCGACCTTCGAGGTCGCTGACCGTTTGTTCGGTAAGGTTGTTGAATACATTCCAAACTCTTACTATCGCAAAAGGAATTGGTTTGCTTTCTTCGATGTCATAAATAATGCCCCAGTATTTTTTCTTTCTGGGTATTATAATCCCGGTTAGGCCCAGTGAACGCCTGCCATAATCTATAAATGGACCATAGATTAAACTCGCTGATGCTGCAACTATGATCGCTGTTACAAGTGGCGCAAGGATGATTGCGGTGTTTTTTGCAGTTTTATTTGATTCCGTCGGTTCGTCTCTCTCCTGCCCGGTTTCAGGAAGTTGCACAGGTATAAAGATTGAAAATACTGCTGTGGTTGTTCTTTTAACTTCAGATAAAGTGCCATCTGGTTCTAGTCTAAGAGCGACTATGTACCAGCTATGTTCCCCTGTAGGTAGTGCGAGATTATCGGGAAGTTGGAACTCTGACAAAGTAAGATTGTCCGTTATTAACTTGCCATCTATATACAAAGCATAGAAATCAAAATCTGCATCTGGATCTAAATCAGTCCAGTCAAACAGAGGTGTGAAATCATCTATGGTCACATCAACCGGATACAGTGGTTCAAATGTATACGGTGATTCAATAATAATGAAATTTTCTTCGTTGCTTCTGGCGGTTTCAACGAATGTTCCATCATTAAGTTTTCTGAAGGCCACAATTTGCCAAGTGTGTGCACCAAGGCTTAATGGTGATTCTATTTGATATTGTGTCGTGTTGTCATTGGTGGAAATATAATATTTTCCATCGATGTAAATCTCATAATGATCTATCTCTGGGTCTGCATATCCGGTGACGCTCTCAACTGCGGGGTTCCAGTCTAGTTGAGGTGTTCTGTCATCTATTTCTATACCGTCAATAGGATAAATTAATTCTATTTCATACTGTATAGTTTCTATCTCTGAATAATTACCACTGAACTCTGATGTCGAACTATTGTTATTTGTTGCCAGAGCAGAAAATGACCTAGCCTGTGTCCCATCATCACCCGAAATGGTGACTGTTGTACTCCATGGGCTTGATGCTGTTGTGTGCCCTAGTGTTCTAATGCACCCTCCGTGCCCGGAAGAACTACCATCTGATTCACAGATTTCTATATCGAATGGCGCTTCTGAACTATTTTCGTCAAGATCGCCACTTATTCTATATTGACCTGCTCCAAGATATTCAATTTTGGTTATTGTAGGATAATTCTGAAGATCATTTGGGCCTGTATCGGCATCATCTGCATCATTTGTTGTAACACCATTGCCGTCTTCTGTTCCCCCACCTAGGTTGATATCCAAACCCCCATTGTCAAAAATTATGTTATCGGTAAACTTATCATAATATGAGTCAACTTCATCCATGAGAATACCAGAACCTCCATTATTTGTAATTTCATTTCCCTGGATAAGTAGATCTTTACTTGGGCCGTTGTCTGTTACCGCGGGGAAATAATATTTATGACCTGTGGCTAAGGTCCGCGAAATTTCGATTCCATCGTTTTGATTATTTTTGATTTTGTTATTAATAATCGTTGTGCCATTACTAAAGCCGTGAAAAATACCATCCCAGTTCGGTAGTGGATAGTTGCCGGAACGGTCAATACCAATAAAGTTATTTTCAATTGTCATATTATTCTGTAATTCTCCGAAGCTCTCTGTTCTGTTTGCAAAAACAATTCCTGCCGAATAGTTCCCACCTATGACATTATTGTCAATCGTAATATTGGAAAAAGTTCCGGCATTGCCGAGTTGAAAAATCCAAATACCAATTGCGTTATTTGCGGAATTAAGCATTTGTGTGCCAGTTAGATCTGTTCCTATGAAATTATTACGAATAACTACATCCTTAATTTGATTTGGAGTTTGTGAATAAAAAGATATTCCTCGGTCATAAGAGCCAAAGAGATTATTTTCAATAGTTAAATCCCCATCACTGTGATAAATTCCAATAACATCATTGTAAAAGCTCGTATTTCGAACATTTATTTGAAAAGGTACAGTTCCTGTTTTATCAACTCCGAAGAAATTCCTAGAAATTTTATTACCTGATCCACCGTTTATTTCTACAGCCCTGATATCATTTGCGATCAAATTTCGCTCAGCATTGTCATTTAACCCGTCATTATTTGATCCGACAATATTATTATCACCATTAATAGTAACTACATTTGCTCCTGAAGGTATGAAACTGCGATCGGAACTTCCATCAACGCCAACTCCCAGGTAACATCCTGAAACCATATTATTATCACCGCTTATATAAAATGGATACCTTCCGTCTATATTGTTCGTTGGGTCACCACTTATCGCAAGGCCACGGAAGGTGTTATTATTAGTAAACATGATAAACACACTACCGTTATTAAGATTTTGTGTGTCTATCTCGATCCTTATATTTGCATTATCACCTTGGTTCATATCATTTGTATTTGCCGATGAACCAGTTTGCGAAAAACCATCAATGAGGACACCGCCACCAATAGTATCTGTTATATTTGGATAACTGATGGTCGGAGTGATGGTCCACGCTCCGGCTGGGCCATTTCCAGCGTCATAATTTGGGTCAGTTTCTTCTAAATCAAAAACGATTTCATCGCGGCCAGGATGCTTATTGGCAACGATAATAGCTTCACGTAGGGATGTCGCGCCGTTTGCAAGTCCATTTGACCCGCTGTTGCCTCCTCCACTATATGCGCCTCCCCCATCATCATAACCAGTAGTCGAAACGTTATTTTCATCTGTTGTTGAATCAACGGTTATGACGTATGTGCCATCATCTTGCAAAATCGGGTTCGCATCAACAAGCTCAAGTTCCATGATTTGGAAGCTTGAAAAGTCGTTCGTCAGGTGATTCCCGGTTGCATCAGGATTGCTTGTCCATGGCTCCCCTCGGTCCAGATAATTTTCACCATCTATTACTCTAAGTGCACCAGTATTCACAGGCTCAGTCGTTCCAATTCCATCAAAACTGAATTCTTGTGAGGCAAAATGAGGCAAATCGAATTTTTGAGGCTGACGCTCTGTCTTTGTACCATTTGAACTGGTCTGATATTCGAAAATAACTGGCTTATTTATCCCATTCCAATTACCGAAAGTACTACTATTAATGGACAGAACTGATGTATTCCCATCACTGTTGGCAACCCCTTGATTAGGACAATCAGTATTTCCATCCAAGCATGCGACTGTGAAATTGTTCAAAGTGCTTATAGGAATATTTGGCACAGCCTGATAGGAATCATATAGCAATTGCAATGTTAAAGCTGCATCAGCTATATCTGTTCTTCGAATATCATTACTAAACAGCTCATAAAGCCCAATCCATTCTTTTGTGATTGCAATATCCTGACCTAAATCTTCTCCATTATCAGAAGTAAAAACATTGTCTTCATATAGCGTCGGCTCATTTTGGGCGACAGTGTCGAACAAAAGTATTCCACCAAAACTAGAATGGCTTATGCAGTTTGCTTCTATTCCATTGCACAATGAAGGAGAAAAAACATTTTGTCCACCAATTTCCGGCACAGAATAAAGATCATCGGCAATATTAGTTCTTCCAGAATTCAGGTTAAACGTTCTTGTTTCGACTGCATATTTATTATATTTAATAATATTGCCTTTGATAATAGGGCGGCCACTGAAAGTTTTGATCCCGTTAACACAGCTCTCGATATAGTTACCATAAATTAGGGAGTTCGATGATGTTTCCACACCAGCAGTATTGCTATCAAGAAGGTAATTATTTGTTATAGTCGAACCTCCCGCATCATTAATTGCGCGATTTTGCGAACCTGTGATTGTTAAACTGTTAATAATCGTACCGACTGATGTTGCGCTTATACTTATTGGCACTGATATTGTTCCACCAGAGCCATTTTCTTCAATTTCTGGCCCGCTTGTATTTGTGTTGCCTTGATTAGTAGTTTGAGTTGCTCCATCAAGCGTTACAGTTTGGGTTATAGCCGGTAAGGCAGCTGCGGGCCTTATCGACCAATAGTCATCTCCTCCTGAACTATCGCCTGAAGACGGCGTGTTCGGATCATCAGCATCCCTATAACCAGCGTCGGTAGTTGGGATATTGAAATAAATATTATCAGCTCCGGCTAATGAATTTGCTTCCTGTATCCCGGCCTTTAAAGTACAATTCCCGCTTCCATCATCACATAACCCATTTAGCAGGCTATCAGAAGCATCCAATGTGGAATCAACCGTAAATGTAGAATTTTCTACCGGTTTAGCTAATGGTGTGACAATGCGTGTCGTTGTGATTACTTCGCCATTTTCTTCAGTGTTTTCAATATTGGTTTCAGGCACTATTTCTTCTATGATAATAACTTCCGCGGTTATCCATCCACCGTTTCTGGAAGGTGATATAAGATTAAACTCTATTTCTCCTTTATTATTTATAGACAATTTAGCTGTTCCAATAAGTTCGCCTTTGGTTGCTTTTCCAGAATTTGAATAGTAAACACGCACATCATACTTTTGTAAATCATCTTCTGGTATTTTGAAAATTGGTGAACTCAACCTTTTCTCAGAAAGTAATTTTCCTTTTATTACTTTATTACCATTATAATAGGAGGCATTGAATATTACTGGCTCGAGTTTAAGTTCACTTACTAAATCATCTAAGTTCCCACCTTCGGTTATTGCTATTTCCTGCCCATTTTGTTTAATTTCTTCATCATCGCCCAATGCACTTAGAAGCTCATCTGTCTTATTTATTACCAAGTCTTTTATCAAGGGAGTTTTCTCCGAATTATTGGTATGTAGGAACACTTTAAAGAAAATATCACCAGCTTCTGGTAACGTATTTTCATAATCTTCTATATGTTCGTTTATCTCTTGAATTGTATTCGAGGATTCAATATCCCGAACTGTCTTTGACCAATCTGTCTGACAATTTTCTTCGTTATTTTGACAGTTTTCCGTCTCATAGTAATACCA
>Ga0209416_1000182_pt1 | contig 68210 bp, 97 predicted proteins | sample RifGroF1_FD_184001 | JGI IMG/M metagenome (GOLD analysis project Ga0209416, IMG submission 184001) | Groundwater microbial communities from Rifle, Colorado, USA - Groundwater F1 (SPAdes) (version 2) | ecosystem: Environmental > Aquatic > Deep subsurface > Groundwater | place: Rifle, Colorado... | reverse complement strand
CAAGCCTACGTCATTATGGACGCATTCCGCAGACCTTTTTATGACAATGCTGAATATGACTTGTTGATGGCTTGCTATGAATCAATTCGACCATGAGGAATTAAATGAAAGAAGAAGACGAAGATGACTATTTGCAAGATATTGAAATTGATCCAGATGAACTAGACATCGAATGTTTGCGGCAAGCATCTCTCTTTTCAAAATACAGTAAGAGAGAAGCTGTTGCAAAAAGAAATTATGCAATAGCCTACGAAAATGTAAAAGTAATCAGATCGGAACTTATCAAACTCGCAGGAGGAATGAAAGAACTTTCTAATGCGCAAAAGGTTGAAGCTTTCTACAGAACCCATCCAAAGCACATTGAAGCAAAGAAACAGTTTGTTGAAGCTGAATACGAAATGAATATTGCCAACTCTGCTGTATTTGCCTTCAATCAACGAAAATCGATGTTGGAACAATTGACAAAGTTGTGTCTTGCTGACTATTTTGCAAGACCGTCTGAACCCAGAAATATACGGGAGGAACTTGACAACAAACGAGAACGAACCGAAACTCAAGTGAGAAACAGAGCGGCAGGAAAGCTCAAGAGAACAAAATAACAAACATCAACCAAAAAGGAAACAAAAATGGCAAGACGTGACAGAGAACGTTCAGGAAAAAAGAATCGACAATCTATCCGGGACAAGGCAAGGCAAGCAGCAGAAACAAGAGAAAGAAGTGGTGGTGGACTTGATACCCTTCAAAACCTTCCTCAAGACATTGAATTCTTCAAGCCGAAAAAGGGCCGTGGAGAAAAGGGGAAAAACCACTTTTCAATAATCCCTTATGTTGTCTCAATCGAGAATCACCCATTTCAAACACCTCATGAATTGTGGCATGAATGCACATACTGGCAACATGTTGTTGGGGCTGGAGACGATAGAAAGAGGTTTGTATGCCTGAAAAAGACTGAACAAAGTGAAAACAAAAAATGTCCAATTTGTGAATATCGGGAAAAGCTAATCAAAAATGGTGACGACAAAGAACTGGCTGAAAGCCTGAAGCCAAAGCAGCGTCAAATTTTCAATCTTTTGGATCACGATGACGAAGACAAAGGAATTCAATTGTTTGAGATGTCTCCACATCAATTCGGGTTTATGCTTGACGATGAGGACAGGGTTCAATCTGCCGATTTCGATGATCGGTTTTATGGTGATTTTGAAAACGGGTTGTCGATCAAAGCCCGCTTTTCTGAAGGATCTTTCCAGGGGCATAAATTTCCTGAAATTGCCCGAATTGACTTTGAAGAAAGGGACGATCTGGACGCAAGCATTTTGGAAGAAGCAGTCGATCTCGATGCTGCTTTGAGGATTTTGACTCCTGAAGAAATGGAAAAGAAATTCTTCGAGCTGGAAGATGGAATGGAAGACGAGCCTGAAGATGAGGAAGAAAAATCATCAAGAAACACAAAAACAACAACACGTAAATCTTCAAAAAGAGATGAACCTGACCATGACCATGACCATGACCCTGAGGATGAACCTGAGGAGAAAAAGAAAACAACCAGCAAGAAAACTTCAACAAGAAAGCAAAAAGAAGACGACAACGAATGCCCATCAGGATTCATCTTCGGAAAAGACAATGATACCGAAGATGAATGTGATTCCTGCGACAAGTGGGATGATTGCCGTGATGAAAAAGACAGGCTGGAAGCAGAATCGAAGAAGTCAAAAAAAAATAGGAGAACAACCGGAGAAGATATACCCTTTTAAATTCTCCTGAACGTTTTGTAATAATAAAATCCGGGGAAATTTAATCCCCGGATTTTTGGAAAAGAAATATATGAAAACAAAAAAGTATTGGACACTTACAAGATCAATAGAAGAAGCGAAAAAAATCGGAATTGAAGTAAGCAGACCGACTTTGATTAGATGGATTTGTTCTTTCAATTTCGGTTTTCAATTAGGTGGGGATGGAGGAAAGTGGTATACGTTTCCTGAACAATTTATGAGGTATCTCAATGGCGGAAAGAAGACAGCGAACGAAATTCAACAATCAGGAATCGAATCAGGAACAACCACTAGTCAACCAGATGAAACAACGAATCAGGAATAGAAGAGAAGAACCTGAAAACGAATACAAAAACTTCCTTTCAACCGGCAGTACTATGTTGAATTTGGCCATGACCGGGAATGTTAAAAAGGGGTGGCCAAGAAGAAAAATTTCAACTCTTCCAGGTCAATCAGCAGCAGGAAAAACAATTGTTGTATTATCAACATTTACGGAAGCATGTCTTGATGAAGAATTAAATGAATATGATTTGATTTATGATGACGTTGAAAGAAGGATGGACTTCAATTTAAAAAAACTATTTCCTCCTCTCCTTGATAGACTCATTACTCCGTCAGGAATGTTATATAAGGATGTAGCAGAAAACGAGGAAGAATCGGGAATTTCAGATACTATTCAAGATTTGAAGAATAGAATGTTAATTTTGAAAAAGGCTGGGAAGAAATTTATCTATATTGCTGACAGCCTTGATGCTTTTACCACCGATGAAGAATTGGAAAAGGAAATGAGAAGAGCGATTGCGTCAGCAAAAAGCGCAGAAGCAGCAAATAAAATAGCCGGAAGTTTCAATGCAGAGAAAGCAAAAATATTAGGTCAAATCCTTCGTATGATAAATGGGGTTGTTGCTGATACAGATTCAATTTTTATTCTAACCCAGCAACTACGGCAAAAGATGAATCCAATGCCAGGCCAATCACCTTTTACGACATCAGGCGGTGAATCCCCTTATTATTATTCTCACATCCGCCCTTATTTATCAAAAAGGGGATCGATCAAAAAGGATGGAAGAAAAATTGGGGTAAATTCATTTGTTCGAATGGATAAAAATTCTGTTACTGGGAAACTCCGTGATGTTGAATTTCCAATTTATTACGACATGGGAATTGACGACAATGGATCTATGGTAGATTTTCTTTTAACCGAAAAGCATTGGAAAAGTGGATCTTGGATAGAAGCCCCTGAACTCGACTTGAGGGAAAACGGAAAAGACAAGCTGGTTCGAAAGATCGAAGAATTAGGACTTGAATCAAAATTGAAAAGGGTTGTTCAAAAAGTCTGGAATCAAATTGAAGATTCTCTTTTATTAAAAAGAAAGTCGAGGTACTGATATGGAAGAAAATAGATTTCTTTGTCCGATTTGCAAAAATAATAAAGGCAACAAAGGATGCAAAATCTATCCTGAAACTTCATTGTTCTTGAAAGAATGTTTTTCCTTTCGTTCCAAAGATCCTGAAATGAAATCTGGAAAGAAAGTACCGTTGAGTAAAATTAACAAATTCCTCGGATACAATTAATGAACAAGAAAGAACTTTTCCAAAATCTTTGGATTCCTATTGAGAAACGTCTTCCTGATAACAAAGAAGAATTTCCAATATTGATAAAACTTGAAAGTGGAGGATTTACAATATCAAATTCAAAAGTTTTCAATGCTCAACAGGAACAATTAAGACTTGGGAATGTTCATATTTCTGAAATTGCTTTTCTAAAACAATCTGGCTATTTCGCCATAGCATGGATGAGGTTATATCAATGATCAATTCATCTACTACTTGTTCAAATCTCCCTGAAAACATCAATCCAAATTTTTCTGTTAAAACTCTCCAAAAAATAAAAGAGTTAACAGAAAATAAACCTCCAATTCTAAAATTTATGTTTGATAACAATTGCCCTCCAAGCGAAGGTTGGGTAATGATACTTCCTATTCATTTAGAAAAACCTGGAGTATTTTATCCTGACTATTTGAGATTTTCCAAATACATTGAAACTCCAGTTATGGTAAATACAAAAATTGGAATAGATGTCATTTATCTTTAAGGAATAATAATGAGACGACAAAAAGCTCCAGCATTTACTACTGCAAATAAAATCTATATCGGAATAGATAATGGAATTTCTGGAACAATAGGTTGGAGCGGATATGAAAATGGCAATCATATATTCGGACAAATTAAAACACCTATTTTCTCCGAACAAAGCTACACTAAAACAAAAGGTAATATTTCTCGTATTGATTTCAAAGAATTGAAATGTTTTTTTGAAATCATGATAAATAAAAATCAACTGTCTGTTTTTCTCGAAAGACCAATGGTCAATCCAACAAGATTCCAAGCCTCAATGTCTGCTTTAAGAGCATTAGAATCAACCTTAATTATTCTGGAAATACTTGATATTCCAAGGCGATATATTGACAGTAAAGAATGGCAAAAGATAATGCTCCCGTCAGGATTAAAAGGAACTGATCAATTAAAAAAGGCAAGTCTGTCTATCGGAAAAAGGTTATTCCCGGATGTTCTTTGTAAACCTGATGCTGACGGGATATTAATTGCTGAATGGGCAAGACGCGGACAATTATGATAAAAGTATGTGATATTCAGCTTGCCTTTTATCAATCTTTTTACAAAAGATACAAAATCATTGCCCCAAATATTTTTGTAAAATATAATGAAATGGATATAATAGCAATCAGATCAAGTGGTTATATTGATGAGATTGAAATAAAATTAACAAAATCTGACTTCAAAGCAGATTTCAACAAAAAAATTGGAAATAGATGGAACGGTAATACAAATAAACATAAAGCGTTAAAAGAAGGAAGTAATTTGTTAATTTGTAACTATTTTTCGTTTCTTATTCCCAAAGGTCTTGTAGATATTGATTTAATTCCTGAATATTGCGGGGTTTATATTTATAATGATAATGGAAAAAGAAAATTTGTTTATGAAGTTAGAAAGGCCAATATAATACATAAAAAGAAACAAGATGTAAAATTACATAGAGAAATTGGAATAAAAATGATGTATCGATATTGGAATTTATTAAACAAGTTAAAAAAATGAAAAACTTTAATATTTGGCTTACCGGACTTTCTGGATCAGGTAAAACTACAATTTCAATTGCTTTACAAAAGTATTTAAAAAAATATTATGGAATAAACCCCTATATATTTGATGGAGATATTATCAGACAAGGACTTTGTAAAGATTTGAATTTCAGTTCAGAGGGAAGAAAAGAAAATCTTCGAAGAGTAGCCGAAACAGTTAAATTGTTTCTTGACGCAAATATGTCTTCGATATCCGCTTTTATATCTCCGCTAGAATCAGATAGAAATATGATAAAAGAAATAATTGGAAGAAATAATATCATAGAAGTATTTTGTGATTGCTCGATTGAAATATGTATAAAAAGAGATGTAAAAGGACTTTATAAAAAAGCAAAAACAGGAGAAATTAAAAACTTTACCGGGATTTCTTCTAAATATGAAATACCATTCGATTGTGATGTTGTTATTCCAACATATGGAATTTTCCCTGTAGAAACTTGTGTCCGAATTATAGTCAATCATTTATTTGCTCGTGGAATTTTATGATAACTAAAATCGAAATTCATAATTACGAATCACATAAAAGAACTATTCTGAATTTTCCGACTCCAGGGCTTACGGTTTTTATCGGAGAATCAGATAGGGGTAAATCAGGGGCTTTTCGTGCTTTCAATTTCGCACGAACAAATACCCCTCTGGGAAAAGATATGCTCCCGTTATTTTGGGAAGGGGAAACAAAAGTAAAAGTGTTTTTCGATACAGGAGAAGAAGTTCAAAGGATAAAAAGCGGATCAGTAAACAAATATGTTTTGATTGAAGGAGAAAGCAAAAAAGAATTCAATGCGGGCAGAGATGTTCCTGAAGAAATATCCACTGTTTTCAATATGGAAGAAACTAACTTCCAATCTCAAATAGACAGGGCTTTTTTAATGTTTGATACTTCCGGCCAACGAGGAAGAATATTAAATAAAATAGTTGGACTTGATTCAATAGACAATACCCTTTCTGCTGCAAAGAGAGATGTCCAATCCCTAAATCAGGAAAAAGGAAATCAGAAAAATATAATTGAATCACTTGAAACAAAATTAGAAAAATATGTAAATCTCCCTACGGTAAATGAATTGCTGAACCAATGTGAAGAAGCAGAGAGAATGATCCAGAATTTGAATTCTGTAATTTCCGGGGTAACAAAGGTTCAAAAGCAGTTGGAAAGAAAAAAGATAGAGATAGAAAAATATAAAAACTTACCTGAGATTAAAAATCGATTTCTTAAAGCCGAAACCACGTCTAATTCGTTCGATAATATAAAACGTGATATAAGTAACGTCTCGACTATTTTCAACGAATTAGAAAGGAAGAAAGAGCTTTCCAAGAAAGGAAAGGGATTAGTAAAAGTCGAAAAGCTGATTGACAGAATAAAAGAAAAGCAAATTCTATTCCAGACTGTTGATTCTGAATATACAGCGGTTTATGAAATCAAAAGGAAAATTCAAGCATGTTTAAATAAAAGAGAATATTTGAAAAAGCAGATAGAAGCAGAGAAATTAAATATTCCAAAAAATTGCCCAACTTGTGGAAAACAGATAGATGAAATATAATTGGCCAAAAAGATTTATACATTGGACAGACAACAATATCCTTAAAATATCAATCCCATTTACATGGGAATTGCCGGAAGTATTCAAGTTTTTAACTGGCCCAACTTTATTCAATAAAAATAAACAAGTTATTGTCGGTGGTCCAGCTGTATATTTAATTCCTGGATATTTTGATAAAATTTCAAGAGTATCAGAAGGAAAAGAAGAAATAGGGGTACTTCAACGAATACAACCGTTAGCAACAAGAACCTCAACAGGTTGTGTTCGTAAATGTAAATTTTGCGCAATAGGTATAGGAAAGGTTGAATCAGGAGGTATTAAAGAATTACAAGATTACCCTGATTTACCAATAATAACTGACAACAATTTGTTGGCTACAAGTAAAAATCATTTCGATAAGGTAATTGATAAATTAATAAAACATAAATGGGCCGATTTTAATCAGGGAATTGATTCGAGATTATTGACAGAATATCATGCAAAAAGAATTTCTGAAATTAAAAAGCCGACTGTTCGACTTGCATTAGACCATATGGATTATAAAGGTAAATGGGAAGATGCTTTAAATATTTTGATTGCTGCAGGAATTAAAAAATCAAATATCTCTTCGTATTGTTTGATTGGATTTAATGAAAATCCAAGGGAAAGTTGGATTAGATGTGAATGGATCAAAAAACATAAAATTACAGTATATCCAATGTGGTATCATCATTTATTTCAATTAGAAAAAAATATCGTTACAGATGAACAAAAAGGATTTGGTTGGACAGAACAACAAAGATTAGAAATAATGGGATATTACTATATGAGAAGAGGACATATTCCAAAAGGAATAACAAATGAAACGGTCAAATAACAAATCAATTCCCAGTGCAATAATAACAGCCGATATTGAATTACGAATGTATCCTCCTGTTTCCAGGATTGATAACTATTGGGAAACATTACAACGAAAGATAAAATGGCTGAAAGATTTGTCTGAAAGTCTTCAATGTCCTATATTCGATGGTGGAGATTTGTTTGACAAGCGATACAAACAATATCCATCCCATTTTTTGCTTCAATGGGCAATTAAAAATCTTCCCCCAATATTTACAGTTCCCGGAAATCATGATTTGCCCGGAAAGACAATAGAGAATTATGATAATTCAGCCATGTCTGTTTTAGAAGCTGCAGGAATTATCCAAACAAAAGATACTTTTCGAATCAATGAAAAAAGAATTATTATTCATCGTATTCCCTATGGACAAGAATTGAAAGAGCCTGATTGGGATTTCAAAGAAGAAAAAGAGTTCAAAAAAGACACTTATTTTGTATTACTCTTTCACGGGATGATATATGACGGAAATCCTCCTTTCCCTGGTTGTGAAGGTTGGGAGAAGAATGAAGTGTTGAAAAAGTTCCCAAATTTTGATTTGATTGTAACAGGAGATAACCATCAAACATTTACAGGACAAAGAAAAAATACGATACTGGTAAATGCTGGAAGCCTGATGAGAAATGATGCTGACCAAATAGATCATAGGCCATGTGTTTTTCTTTGGTATCCAGAGGAATGTCGAGTAGAAAAGAAATATATTCCAATTGAACAAAATGTTTTATCCAGAGAACATCTTGAAAAAGCAGAAGAAAAAGAAATCAGATTATCAGCATTTGTAGAGAAATTGGGTCAACAAGTCGTAGAAGGAATCAACTTTGAAAAGAATCTGGAACAATTTCTCTTAAAGAATAAAGTAAACCAGAGAATTGTCGATAAAGTATGGGAATATTATGATAACACAAACAGAATTAAAACAAATACTTCATTATAATCCAAAGTCAGGGCTTTTTACATGGAAAATAAAAAATAAACAAAAAAGCAAGATTAAAATAGGGGATATTGCTGGCGGTTTTGATAAAAATGGTTATAGGACAATACAAATAAATAATAAAAGATATTATGCTCATCGTTTAGCTTGGTTATATATGAAAGGATATATTCCCGAATATCAAATCGATCATAAAAATAGAAGACCTGGTTCAAACCATTGGAATAATCTTCGTCATGTTACAAGAGTTTGTAATCAACAAAATAAAAATAAAAATATACATAATAAATCAGGTTTTCCAGGAGTTTGTTGGAGTAAGGCTAATAAAAATTGGGCGGCTCAAATACATATTGATAAAAAATCTATATATTTAGGAGGTTATTCTGATCCATTAGAAGCTGCTCTTGTTCGCTTTACTATAGAAGTTCAATGTCCAAAATGGAGTTGTAATTATAAATCAGAATTAGTTAAAGCCATTAAATTAGTTTGGCCTGAATTTAGATTTTAAAGTATAATATAATAATTAAGAAAGTATGGAGTTACTACGATGGAACAAATGCCAAATAATAAATGTGTTGACCTTTTGAAGAAAAACAACTTAGAATTTGTCGATCAGCTTCTCAGGGAATTTTTAGGTAGAAAGAATTGGCCAGCAGCTTTAAAACAGATCGAAACAGTAAAGAAACGAAGAAAAGAACAGGATAAGATTTATCGACAAGTAGAAAAAGAAATTAAATTGAACCTCAAACCAAAACCGCCACAGGAGGAAACATGTTCAAATTCATAAAAGACTTTCTCTTCCCGAAAAGATATTGCAAATGGAGATTTAAAAGGCAAATGGGACTTTACTACAACTATTATTATACTGGTTGTGGAAACGTATGGGGATTAGAGAAAAAGAAGGTTTATCAGACTTCATTCTGTCCTATTTGTGGAAAACCTATTCTCTTTGAAAGGTGAGTAAAATGAAAGTTGGTTGGGATTATGTATATTGTTTGGAGTGTAAAGATAGAGTATATCAAAAACAATTAACATATTTCGAAAATCATCCTATCCACAAAAAGTGTTTAGAGGAAAAGTTGAAAAGAGATATTGATAATCAGAGAAAAGCTGTATCGGAAAAAGAAACTGAATACATCAAACAACTAAGAAAACATAAAGGATTACCAGAATGAAAATACTGCAATCTACCGACAAAAATTATGTTGAACTTGATGTTGAATTAATAGCAGAAACAGAAAGGGCAATTAAAGTTTCTGACGGAACAACAGAGGAATGGATTCCAAAATCTCAATTAGAAGACGAATACGAAACTCTTCAAAATGGATTAATCAGAATTATTATTCCTGAATGGCTTGCAATAGATAAAGGATTTGTATGAAAACAAAACTAATATTTGCTTGGTATGATTTCTGGATCGGTATTTATTGGGATAGTTTAAATAAAAAACTATATATTTTCCCGATTCCAATGTTTGGAATTATGATAAATTTCAAAAAAGAATTAATATGAAAACAAACTATCAACCACAAATTCAGAAAATAACAAAACGCTTAGATGAACTTCAACTTGAACAATCCAGCTTAAGCGGAGAAATCAGACAACTTGAACAACAACTCTCTTCATACGGAATAACCTCTTCAGATCAAATCGAAGACTTCTTAAAGAAGAAAGGAAAAGAAAAAGAACAATTAGAAGAAACTCTTGATTCTCTTCTTGAAGAAATTGAGGACAAACTGAATGAATTCGAAAACTGAAGACTTCCGAGCTAAATACAACAACCTTGTTGGTGCTCAGAACGAATTGAAAAAACAACTGTCCTCCGCCAAGACTGAATTTCGAAAATTGCGGGGAGAACACAAAGATGGTGAAAAAGCCCATGCTTTAATTCAAATCTGTTCTCAGCAGACTCAAAACGAATTGAAATATCAACTCTCAGAACTTCCTCAACTCGCTCTTTCCACTGTTTTTGACGATCCATATCAATTTGATGTTCAGATTGAAATCAGAAGAAATACAACTGAGGTAGATTTTTGGTTTATCCGGGATAATGAAAGGATAGATCCAAAAGCAAGTACTGGCCTTGGTCCTGTAGACATTGCCGGAATGGCTTTACGCCCTGCTCTTTGGTCGATGAAAATCCCCAAATCCAGAGCCAGTATTTGGCTTGATGAACCATTCAAACATTTGAAAGGGGCGGAAGCAAATAGGCGTGCTCTTGCTATTCTTTCAGAAATTTGTAAACCAAAACCAAAACAAAATTGGCCTGGTTTACAAATCATAATGATTGCCGATGAAAGAGCAAGCAGGGAAGAATTGCTTGAAGTAGGTGATTCTGTTTATGAGTTTTCAATGATCGGAAGAAAAACAAAAGTAAGGAGATTGAAATGACAAATATACAGTTTATTAAATCTGATGAATTTTTTAAAAATGTAATTAAAAAAATAATCCCTAATCTTCCAGAAAATATTGTAGAAATTAACATCAATATGAAAGTTGGAGAATTAGTCAAAATTACTATAACAAAATTTCCAGAACCTTTTGTAATGCAAGAAAATCCAATAAAATATAATCTTATTTTAAAAGAGGATTAAAGATGAAAATAACACCAGTTTCTAATCAAAAAGAAATTTTCAACAACGGTCATTATCACTTCTTTCCAGGAAGAAGAATTGAATCTTGTATGCCTCTTTGGATAAAGAACAATCTGAAAAAAAGAGAAATTTGGATTGACGGGTGGAATACAGCAGCAGAAGAATACACCGAAATGGAAAAGAAAAATAAAATGACAGAAACTTTGAAAAGAATACCTGCAACGTGGAAAGAAGTTCAAGAACTTCTTTGGGAAACATTGAGAAAAAGAAGAAGAATTCTTTCAACTCATCCTGAATTATTCAAATTGTTAGATAACTGGTATAACGAATTAATTTCTTTACGGGAGATGAATCAACAATGAATGCTAAAATGTTAAAAGCGTTAGAAGATTGTATTGAAAAGCGATGGAATTTGATTGCTGCTGGATGTGATTATTCTAAATTGCCAACTTGTCATCTATGCGTTAATTCCGGAGAGAATTGTGAAAGATGTCCGATAGATGATAAAACAAAACAAGGATGCAAAGGGACACCGTTTTGGAAATGTGTAGGTTCTAAATATTATAATTCATCCAAATATTGGGATGCTGTAGAAGAAGAAATTGAATTTCTTATTTCTATTCTTCCAAAAAATCATCGATTGAAAAAACAATGAAGTACGTTTATATAATCTTGTGGACAACTTCTTTGTCTTGGTTTGCATATTGGTATTTTACTGGTATGCCTCAATATTAAAAAGGAGAATATGAAATGTCAATGTCGTATAATAAAATAGAAATAAAACCATTACCATCAACACAATCATTATTAGATAATCTTGTTGAATTTGATCAATCTCCTAAAATAAGTAATTGTCAAGGATCGATTTTCCGGGCGGAAGTTCAGCACTTCAAAACCAAAAGAGGATTTGGCTTCAAGACAAGATTGCAGCGATTGAAAAAATTATCTTGTCCTAGCTGTGCTCAATGTAATTGGGAATATGAAAGTTTTTTTGAAGTTGGAAATGACTTTCCTATTGAAAACATCGAAACAGCCCAACATGGAAAACTATATTCCATCGATTGTATAACAGATTCAATTGACTACGAATCTGGGATTGTTGACGGTTGGCATCTCCGGTTGATTGGCCCGCTTGATGAAAAACAACTTAGACAAGAAATAAAATCTTAACTTTTCAGTAAAAAGGCTTATAATATAAAGAGAGAACCTTCAATTCACTTCCAAAATTCTCAAAAAGGAGAAACATCATGGAAGAATTCAAACGGGAGGGGAAATGTCTATATTGTAAACATCATTTAATTTTGGACAGCAACTATGTACGGTGTTCAGAACCATCGAACCTGTCTGTAACTCTCAAACCAACTGTTCCTGCTGCCGGAGATTATCCTGAAAAGTTCTTGCCAAATACAGTAATTGGGATTTGTGAAGGATGGAAGCTCAAAAACTATAAGGAGTAACATTTATGAAAACAATAATGATTACTTTGGTTATAATGATGCTTGCTTTTGGCTGTTTTGTTGCAGGAGGCAAGTACCTTCAAAATCAATTTCAGGAAATGGTTGAGAATTCCCAACTCATGAAAGCCCTATGAGAAAACAAGTAAAGCAACTCGTTGAAATAATGGACGCTGAAACTATGGCGTCCATTATTGTTCAAATAGCAAAAGTATTGTCAATGAAAATCCCTGAAGACCCTGATTCTCGTTTTCAACGATATTTTAAAGATAATATCGTTGCTCAATCAAAAAGTAATGCAAAACTTGCAGCCAAATATATTGTTCTTGATTCAGTTTTGCATTTAAAGTGAGGAAGTATGAAACCAGATTGTGATAATGAAAAATGCTGGAATCATGATGTTGAATATGAAGGAGCATGCAGTATTCATCGTCATAAATCATGTGATGATTATATTCACAAAACTCAAGAAATAAAAGATATTGAAAATAAAAGCAGGTTAGAATCTTTAAAAATAGCTTCAAGACATCTTAATGATATAAGTAATTCAAGTTCTAATGCTGATAAAATTAGAAGAATAAAAGAAGCATTAGATAAATGCCATAAAGATATTGAAGGAAATGATGAAATTGGTATTAATTATTCAGAAGAAGTAAGGGAAATTGTTGCAAATCGTTCATTACGTCGATTTCTTGAAAATCTATTTAAAGAGGAATAAAATGATAAACTTTGAATTCAATTGTGTTCGTGGATATGACATCAATGAAGTGTGGCGGGACGCAATGTGGTTGTGTATTAAAAACGGATATGATTTTGTTGTTGAAAAAGGAAGTTATGAAGGACAGATCAGAAAACAACTTGATTCTGTTTTCATCACAATAACCAATCCGGAAACTCGTCCACTTGCCCCTATCCTTCCAGCAGGCATTCCTGCTCCTACTGATGACGATAAGATAGCTACCTATTTTGTCAATCAACTTATGGGATCAGAAAAGGCTGAAAACGAGGAATATACCTATGGAGAATTTATCACGAAGCAAATTGATAGAATTATTGATTTGTTAATTGAACCAGGAGGAAATACAAATCAGGCGACCATTTGTATTGGAAATTCTGACACAACTTTTTTACCTGATCCACCTTGTCTTCGTTCAATTTCTTTTAAAGTAGTAAATGGAAAATTAAATATGACTTTATATTTCCGATCCTGGGATTTATATGCAGGGCTTCCTGAAAATCTTGGTGGGCTTCAACTATTAAAGGAATTTGTTTTTGATTCTATTTATGGGTATTTTCCCGTTGAAGATGGTTCAACCTTTGCTTACAGCGATGGTTTGCACATCTATGAACAGTATTTTGATCTTGTAAATCAGCTCAATGTTGATAAAATTAATATCAATAAAATGGTTACAATGGATAAGATTCGATATTTATCTCAACACGGAAAATAACAACTGAAACTTTTTAAGGAGAACAAAATGAACAAAACTTTCCAATTTAGTTATTCAAAAGAAGTAAAATCGTTTGCTCAATTTATTTCCCATTTATTTGAACCGAGAAAGAAACATTTTAATTTCAGCAAATTATACAAAAGAAGTAATTCCCATCCACATCAAGGAAGAAGGGAATGCGAAAGAAGAAAGAAACAATTAGCAAGCGGAATAATCCGAAACCATATTTGTACAACTTGGTATGGTAATTAATTATGGTGTGCCTAATAATAGTAAAACCGCTATTTTGTAAGGATTGCAAAAACCGAAATGATTGGGGAAATTGTAATGTTCCTTGGAAAGAGTTGAAAGGAAAGGTTTTTGATCCTGTTACAGGAAGGAAAATCACAACAGCTGCTGACTGTAAAGAAATGCGTTTATTCGATTGTTATTGTGGATGGAAAGCAAATTGGTTTGAAACAAAACCCGATATAGAATACGCTTGTAAAGGACCGGAAAATTGTGTTGTAAAAGAAAATTTTCCATTTCGTTGTTATGAATGTCCTGATTTAATTAAAGGAGAACTTTGATGGAAAGATATGCAGAAGATTTATATTGGTTATGACTCAACGCTTATCATGAAGCAAGAGGAGAATCGACAGAAGGACAAATTGCTGTTTGTCATGTTGTTCTGAATCGAGTAATAACCAGAAACAAAACTGTAAAAGAAATCATTCTCGCCCCTTCCCAATTCTCCTGGACAATTGGTACTTCTTTTCCTGAACAGTCAAAAATTCTCGATACTGAATCCTTCAGGAAATGTATTATCTCGGCAGCAAATTGCATCCAAGAACGTTCTCTTGGTCATTGTCTTCAAGGGGCAGATCATTATTTCAACCCAAATATTATCATTCCTTCATGGGAAAAATCAATGATATTTGTGTGTAAAATAGGAAATCATTCTTTCTATCGTGATGACAAACAAATGAGGTTTAAATAAGATGGAAACCTGCCCGCGTTGTAAAGATAGTGTTTTTATGCTAAAACCTGCTGAATGTCCAGAACACCCGGAGAAATTAAAGGGTCACCCACTTACCAACTATCATTGTCCGGACTGTGGAACACTATTATCAGTAGGAACTCCACATCCAATGCTTTGCTATCGATGTGTTGATCGGATTCATCCTGGATTAGACATGGATGACAAGATGCAGTCCGGTGAATTCAGTTGAGGAAAAAGTCATGGCACAAGAATTTGACTATTGCGAGGAATGTGGAGAACGAAAGTCAATCTATACCGAAATTTATAAAGGGAGGGATCTCTGCAACAAATGTCGAAAACTAGCCATCGAAAATGCTGTACCTGAGACGATTAGGCTATTAGATGTAGTCTATATTAAACTTCTTAAAAAATCGAAATTAGGAGGAAGAAGTGATTTGTATTAAAGTAGAGAGAATTCCTGATGGAGAATACTGCAAAGATTGCAGATTTAAAGAAAATGACGATTATGTTGACGGAAATTATTGCTTTGCTTTTGAACTACCGTTGAAATCTCGTGTTAGAAAACTACCTGAATGTATTAATGCTACAATTGATTCTTCTGACGATTCTGGTTTTTGGTAATCTCCTCCATTTGAATCTTTAAACACTCATCACAATATCCGTGTGAAATAGGGATGTAAGGGCAGGTCGGGAGAAATACCTGATGCTGCCCTTCACTATTTACATATCGTTTACAAACACAGCACTGCCGCAATATTATTTTCATTGTATTTTTCTTCTGATCTCTTCCAGTTCTTTTTGAGTTGTTTGTTGGCTCATTTCATAAGTTCGTACCATTACAGCCACGTTTGTTTCAATCTTATTCACTGTGCTTTTTATTACCTCCACTTGCTTTTCCAATTTTACTTCTTGATCTTTGTTTCTCTCAAACAGTTCCGATCTAGTTGTCATTACGATTCCAAACAAAATAGTAATTGTAATAACAAGCAAAAAACTAATTCCCTTCGTAACATTCATCCAAGAAAACAATGTGGGTAGCTTTTCCAAAATCTTTATCCTCTCAATTAGAACTTTATGTTCATCACACTCTTCACATTCCATTTTCTTAGCAGTCATTGTTTTTTGTTCTCCTCTGCTTTCACAAGTTTGTGAGCAATCCCTATCCCCTCAAATCCAGAACTGATTGCATACCATCCAGCGCCAAACAAACCGATTATTGCTTCTATTTCCATCTCCGGCAATCCTAAATCTGGATACATATATCCAATCGCACCAACAATACCAGTCAAAATCGAAACAACTCCTCCAATTATTTTACTGGTAGCTCCTGAATAGGATTTATATCCATTCATTTTAGATGCAAGATATTTCAACCCAAAAGACACTAACATTTTTCCCATCATTAACTTTCCTCCGCTTTATGATATATGTTTTTTGATTCCAGAAACTCCATTGTATTTAGAAGTATCCGCTTTGTCTCATCAGTAAAACCAAATCTTTTTTGATTTATCTCAATACTTCTATGATAATCACCATCGTCATGACGAAGTGATGCTGCATACCAATCACAACATAATTCATTTAAATCTATTAAATTCATTCGTTCTAAAGGTGAATCAAAAACAGGATCAGCGTTTTCTAAACCAAAAAGATGGAATTCAGGATGATGTCTATTTGTTCGATAGTGATGATCTAAAGCAGTTTGCATTAATAATAAATGTTTTTTGTACTCATCAGATCCATATGTACATTTTCGCAATAACGGAGTGTATTTTTCAAATATGTCCACTTCAGGAGATTCTAATTTTGATTGATCATGATGTTGTTGACGGGTGATTAACTCTTGAATCATCCCCCCTATAAAATTTCTAACTGTTTCAATATGTCGTAACGTTTTCGTTCTTGATCCATTTGCCATGGTAAACCTCCATCAAATTAAACGTAAACGTTTCAGTAAAACTCTCCCCCATTTGTATAGAGTAGAGAGTTTTACTGTAACTGAAATGATAATTTTCCTTTTCACTTCAGTTCGCCGGACCAAGTTCGACATTCTCGCCATCAACTGTTACAGTGAATGTGATAACAACCGGCGGTTTTCCTTGTTCAGGAGAAAACACCCATACATAAGCCGGGCTATGATTTGTTTCGACGTTATCAACCACAGCCGTCATTGTGAACAGGTGAACTCCATAAGGGATTTCTACATCCGTACAATTCATTACATCCGGTGTATTTGTATTGCAGATTTGTTTTCCATCCATATACAAATTGAATGCTTGTGCCGGTGTTGGATAACTAAAATGAACTTGAATTGTTTTCAACGAAGCTGAAGCAAAGTTCGTAAAAACAAAAACAAGCAACAAAAATATGAAACCAAAAATATACTTTTTCATAACACATTCCCTTTATTGTTGTTCCAGCATCTCGGTAACAAACGATGGATTACTCAATACATCGTTTGTAGTAGCTCCATCACCGAATACAGAAGATTTGAAGGCATCTGAGACACTTATACTTGAACCTTCTCCTGATGCTGCAAAGGTATAAGCCCCTGCTTTTCCGAGTGCTCCGAACAGATTGTCCGAGATATCTGTTGCTGCCCATGATCCGAGAGCAAACTTTAAAACGCCTGCTCCCTCCCGATAAATATTACTATACATTTCAGCATCTGCAATTTCAACATCGGAAGAATTTGTACTTGATGGGCATGGATTATACGGTTTTTTCGTGAATGCGAGAGAAACAATATTGTTAATACTGTCAGATTGTTGAACCATAGCAAGAACAAGTGGATTACTTTCTGCAGCATCTGCGATAGCTGTTCTAATTTTACCAAAAGCTGTCCAACACTTTTGAACAGATTTTTCCTTCTCAATATCCGCAAGTGTATTCGGTTCTGCTGTTGTGGTTTCAGATGTTATTGTCGTTCCGTCTGGACCAAACTGGAATGTACGTGTTCCTGGAGATTTCACTGCACAACCTGAAGAACACAATACAAACAATCCCAGCAGAACAAGAAAAACAACAACAACAACTTTTTCTATCATTGCTTCTCTTTTTTCTTGATTCATTCTTTTTTGTCCAGCTCTCCATCCAACATAATCAAAATTGTTCATTACATCCTCCATCTAATTTTGGTTATAGCAGGATGTTTTATGCCTTCCTGCTCTGTTTGAGTTTTCCACTCTAAAACTTTTTTAGTATCTTCCTCATTTGTACAACAAGGTCTAAAATATATCCCTATATATATTATACCAATGATTAATCCCCAAACAATTGAAAACACAATAACGACTTGTTTCATGGCATCACCATCCATGTTAGATTAACATCAGGTTGATAAATTAAACAATTTGATGGTTCTACGTACCAAATTTGCTTTTGATCAGAAAGAAATGTACAAATGTCATGATAACCAATTGAAGCCCAACCAAAAGCATATCCTTTTCCAGAAAAGTGAGCAAGAAGTCTTAATGCTCTGTTGTCGCAATCGTTTACTTCTTCTTTATACGGTTCAACAGCAAACTCTTCCATCCAATCCTGTACTTCTATGACCGTTGGAAGAGTATATGATCTATCCGGAAGTCGAATTTTAACAAAAGGACAATTAGTTTCTTGTTGATATTTTATCAATATTTCTTCTCGAAACACTCTCATAATATTTACCTTATACTATATTATACTTGTTTTGCTAATTTCAATTAAGTACAAATAAAAACAACAACTCTTCCTCCAACTCCTGGTTCTGGAGGAAATGGTTCTGGTCCAATTGAGATAGAATCAAATCCAATATTACATATCAATCCTGTGCTCAAATCACATCGTAATTCAATCATTACCATTCTAGTCCCTACTGGAATAGGTACCGACATATTTACAGTTGTCCAAGAAGAGATAGACGAACCTGCTGTAAAAGCTGTTGCGGATATTCCATATCCATTCTCATCAAAAAATATAAGTCTAAATCTTCCAGAATCAGCATCACTAACATAATCAATAATGCTAACTGAAACATCTAGGTTTTCTGTTCCTGCATCTAAAACAGATTCAATATGATTTGTTGTTAAATCAGCCACAGCAATAGCTACCTCTGAACCTCCTGCTACATGCCATAAAGCATAATTACCTTCAGCATTATAACCAGATTGAGAAGCTGCAACAGACCAATTACCAGCAGATAAAGTAAAATACCAATTATCCGCATTACCATCTTCAAAACCTTCACGACAAGGAATATATCCGATTGAGTGTGCTGTTACAGGTGATGAATACACTTGTAGTGTTGTGGCAATATAAGAAGCACGGGCAACCCCCCATGAAGTTGTCCAATTAACTCCATCATCAGAAAAATCCAATACAATATTTTCAGGGTATTCTAAAGGAACTCCGAATCTAGGCCACAAAGCAAATTCGACAATATCAACTGTTACCCCAACCCCCCAGTCATACCCAACCCAACCAGAAGAACTACCAGAAGGACATACCCAACCATCTGCCGCAGAACTTGATGAATAAATACCATTAAATGCTTCAGCAGGAAGATAACTTCCTGAATAATTCCCTCCTGATAAAGCTGTTCCACCTGTAGCTGCTTGAGTACCACCGTGTGAAGTTCTAAATTCAATTTCGCCTATCGAAACCAAAGCATATCCAACAGGATTTAAAAACCGCAATCTCCAATAACGATGAGCAGCCATATTAACTCCTCAATCCCGCTAACGTTATTCCAACATCAGATAATGTTGCATCTGCTGCTGAAACTGTTTCAGATACGACTGTTAAAATATCACCAGCAATAAAAACAACTGGAATCCCGGAAGAATCGAATACCCCTTCATCAGAAGCGGCGGCAAACGTAATTGTTGCAACCTGAACAGAATTCTTCTCAATCTCAAACATAAACTCCGCTGAAGCAGCAGTTACAGATATAGCATAACTACCACTGAAATCAGCAGGAAATGTTACAGTCCTTGTCAAAGAAACATTTAAAAGTGTTATATTTGGATCAGGTATTCCAGGATAAAACAAACCAATGTCAAATGGATTATTCGCCGCAGTAAGAGGTACTGTTAAGTTAACGGGATAAAAAGCATCAGATGTTGTATTTCGATAACCAAGTACTAAAATATTATTTGTCAAAAAATTTGAAGCAGAACCTCCTGAAGCAGAAGCGACTGAAGTTGTTAAAACGGTATTATTTGTTTCATTCAATGCCACATAAACAAATTGTCCATCTGATACAGCCTGACTTCCTGCTGCAATAGTATTTAATATTGTTTGTCCATCTTCCCTAATAAAATATATGCTAATTGTTCCGGACCATGTAAGTGTTCCACCTGACCAAGTAATATTTCCAGCACAAGAAACAATTGCTCGTTTTAGATATGTTATTATCTTATCAAGTTGAGATAATGGAAAAACCATCTCACTTGCTCGAAAAGAACTTGCTGTTGTCCATGGAGTGTGAAAATTATTTCCCATTTTTTACCCCCCCTAAATTGCCAAACATATTCATAACATTTTTCATCAAAGCATCAGCATCTTTTGTTCGATTGATAGAAGATTCATACGAACGTTTATCTCGATCATTCATAATCTTCAATTCATCTTTTATTTCCGTAAGTAGTTCAATTATTTTTAATTCATTTTCAATTGTCATAATATTGGTTCTCCCAATTCATTATAAATTGTAATTGTTGCAATCATAGAAATAAGACTATTATTTGATAATACAAAATTCAACCAAATAGGTCCATTTTCGATATTCCCTGAAGACTCAGCATAACCATCCTCTCTTGTATATGTTAATGTTGCTTGTCCTGTTGTTGTACTTATTGCAACATTCGATGTTGAAAGTATGCCACTCCCACTTGTGATTGAACAAAGCACAGAAACATATGTTCCTAACAATGGATTTCCATATTGATCAAGCAAAGTAAGGGTAATTGAAGTTGTTTCTTCTGTCCAAGTCAAATCAGAATCAGCAATTGAGACATTGATTAAACTTGCAGCTGGATCTTCATATGTTCTATTTATCAATGTATCATCTATTGCCGTAAAACCTGGAGGTATTAATACTGTTCCAAGTGAAACATGATTTGAAGGAACATCAGGGGGATCTGGTTCATTTACTGCATTATCACCAACAAGAACATCAACAACATGATCAGCGGCTGTAACTAATCTATCCATACGCCAAAGAGTAGCATGTGCTGCGTTTATTTCATAAACTCCCTGAGTAATATCAAAAGGAACTCCCATTGACATATCAGCTATATTATCATCTGTCATTAACATTGGAGTTAAGCTATAAAATATTCCTCCTATCCGATATGTTCCTGTTTGCACATAAACTTTCATTGCTTGTACATCTGACAATGCTTTTACAAGACAACCTATTAAAACAGTATCAACACCAGGAGCGATTGTTGGTCCTGCAGGATTAGACAATCCTGTCTCACTATTAATTGTTGGGGTTGGAACAAACAATCCATGACTAATTACCTCAAAAGAATGTTTGTTCCCAGATCGATGATTCACCTTTACGGATGTTCCAGGCTTCAACCATCGTGGAGTCTGTTCAATATTCTCTGGATATTTACATTCAACAAGATTATCAGAACCTTGAAATTTGACACGACAAAGCTTTTGTTCCGGAATTACATCCCAAAGAATAGCATCACGAGTTTCCACTTTATTATGTAATTCTCTCCTCATTCGATCTCGGAGGAATCTCTTTTTTAGCGAATATATTGTCATGCAATCCATCCTTCAATTTCATCAATAAAATAACCATCATCATTTCCTGCTGATTGTTTATATCTTCGGACTATTTTTGTAATATAAATATCATCAGTTATATTCGTATATGGATGAGTTACAGTTACAGTGTCACCTATTTCATCCTGCAAATGTGCAATCTTTTTAACCATCAATCTACTTCTTTGAGCTTTTGATACCATCAATTCGAATTCAGCAACATCTTCACAATCTCCGGTATCGTAACAAGCAAAACCTTCAATTTTCTGTTCGGTAATTTGTCCTAATTCAAGTTGTAATTCAGCGTCATCTACAGTTGCTTGATATTGTCTTTTTGCATATCCAACTGGTTGTGCATGAATTGCGTACTGAAAATTCCCTATTGAACCTAAAACCATCATTACAATATACAAACCAAGTCCCTCAATTATCCGACCAAAAGGAATAGTCATGTATGGAGTAACAAAGTCCCCAATTACATTACCTGCTAAGTATAAAGCGATTCCAGCAAGTAATACAGGAATTAAATCAGGGGCTTTGACTTCAATCACACAATATTTATCAAATTCATCCACTTCGGATATTCTTTCAGTTATTTCTCCTGCCAATCGAAACAATATTGAAGTTGCACTTTCTAATACTTCAATTCTCGGATATTTACATCTTCTTGATTTATCCTCTGAATACCAAATTTTGAAATCTTTTTTAAATCCATACCAACCAACAGTACCATTTAAACTTCCGACTCTTTCTTCTGCAAGTAAGATTTGAAAGTCATTTAATGATTCTCCTGTAACTGTAAATCTATTTGTCAAATCAGAATATGAATCATCGGGAGAATATTCAATTATCTGAGCAACAGTATGAGTATTCACAGATGTTCCATCAAGTGTGATTGGCCTGAATGTTATATCTCCATCCATATCCATACAACAGAAGTGTTGGAATCGATGAGATATATCATCTATTATTTCTTGTAAATATGTTTCTACCCATTGAGCGTCAAAAGCAAAGCTCAATGGCATACTCGGTATTTCTATATGTTCTGTAGCTATCTCTGTATTTGCTAAAATTATTGTCCTAAGAGACGCTTCCGGTGTTTGAAGGGTGACATTATTTGATACAACTTGATGTATTCCCCATAAAGAACGAACATCTTCGCAAGAAACTTCTATTAAAGGGTATTCATCTCTTTGATATTTAACTTTCAATCCTCTTATTACATATTTTCCCTGATTGACTAAATAATCAACATCATCAACAGTTTCACCAAATTGAAGTAATACATATTTCCCTTTGCTAATATATGTTCTCAAAATAGAATTCCTATTGTGAGGATCAAAAAGATGACCATTTGTTAAGGTGAATTTCAATGTAAAATAATCATCAATTGCCATATCGCAAACAATCTCACCGGTAAGAAATTCATTGAGATCCAAATACGCTTGTTGTTGATCCCAATAAATATTATCAATATCGAAAGTATTTGTCCATGTTGCATAAATAATATCAATACTTGGGGGCACAACAACTCTCGGAACTGTATTTGTATATCCTATTGCAAGTAAATCATCTGCTGAAAATCCCCATTCAGAAACTCCCATTGTTCCAGAAAGATAAACGATTTGACTGGTCACTCCAGATTTTGGAGAATAATAAAGGGCGTTACTTCCCCCATAAAAAAAGATCTCATTTGTCGAATCATAAGCAATTGTGCAATGATCAGGATCTGTTATTTCCGAAGGATATCCTTCAATATTATCATCCTCATATTGCATCCATGTTTTCGAAACATAATTGAATATCGCTGCTCCACCCTCTGTTCTAATTATTAATTCATCTGTATCTTCACTTACAGCAATTTGCCGAAAATATCCTTCATCAGGCCTTCCTGTAAGCCATGGAGGGTAATGATAAATCATATGGTCTGTATTAATATCTATCTCAAGTAATCCCCATTTATGAGCATCAGGTGCATACAAATAATGATAGCTCGGTATTGCGTAAATAGTATCTCCCACTAAATATGCGTAAGTTACTCCATTATAAGGGAATTCAATATAATCAGTTATATTGTAATATTTAACCTGTGACCCATCAACAAGACTTTGTACAACTAATGGAATTACTTGAAGATTAACAGAATAAGGTTGACAAGCAATCAAAACAAGATCATCATCGGGATAAAATGAAAAATTAGGACCATTTATTTGTTGTGCTGAAGTTACTGTCCAATCATTCGATGTTCCAACTAAAGTAAAATCATAAGGTGGTGTTACATCGGTGATATCAATATATCCAAACTGAACCTTTGGAACATCATATAAATATCCAGAGTAAAAACCCAACCAAAGAATATCCCCATGGACCGCTGAATAAGATATAGCTCCATGTTCCAATGAATGATTTACATTTGCTTCTGCTTCTTCACCAAAAGTTGCCGAATAATCTCGAAAATAATATCCTGTAATTGTATCAGTATTATAATTTACAACACAAACGGCAACATACGCCCCCCCACCAAAAGTCACAATTCCATTAGATATCGGATTTTGATCCGGATTGTAAGGAGCCCCAACTGTCCACAAATCAGGAACAGGCGGTGTTGTTGTTGTATCATAAAATTTATCTATTGTCCAAGTTGCAATATCTATTTTGACAGTTCCTTCAAATATTTTTGCCCCTGTTCCTGTCCAAATTCCAGTAACATATAATTTTCCATTTACATCATCAACCCACATATTTTGAGGAGTAAGACTTAATGAAGTATCCCAACCAGGAGAATCTTTTGTAAGTGTCAAATATCCGTTATCTTCCTGTGCAACAACTGTTATCGTCTCATCTGATTTCTGATCAAAGAAAGGATATAGAAAATCTTTTGAAACAGTTGTTGTTGAAGTTACAGGAACAATTGCAAGCCAAGTTAAAAGATCATAAGAAAGCGAACTACCAATATTGTATATTATTGTATCATCATCAATTAAAGAAGCATAAGAAAAAAGAAATAAATATGATCCATCATCAAGACGACGAACTTTTGGGTGTTGTATCGGAGTTGTAATATCCAAATCAGTAATATAAATTACTGTAGCTGATGACCATGTAATAAGATCTGTAGACGTTCTTTTTGAAATTACATATTCTCCGGCAATTAACTGAATATAAATTATTACATATCCAGTATCTGTTGTTGTTACTGACACTCCCAATAAATCAGGAAGAGATGCAAAAATCGTCTCACTTAATTTAACTCCAGCTGAAGAAACTTTATAACAAACAATTGTATTATTTGTTAATGTTCCAACAATAACAAAATCATCATCATTTAAAACAATTCCATCAATATATGTAAAAGTTGAACCACAATTTGCTACAGTAACATATGGTAAAAATTGACCACCATCAGAATCAGATACAATATAATGCAATTCTCTTGCTGTATAATTAACAGTATCTGAAGCATAAAAAATAGCAAAACGACCATCACTCAAAAACAATGGAACTGAATGATATTGAATTCTATCATTTGGATTGGCAATAGGGGTGCCAACAAATGGAAAATCAAATGCCAATCGGCCTGAAGTCAAACTCACAATAGGCCGTCTAGAGACTACTGTTTGTGCAGCAAGTAATACAGGATCAAGAGTAAGAGCCATAATTATGCCCCTTCACTTAAAAATACGAGATCCATTTCAACATTTACTCGATAATCGCCATCTGTTTCCATATGCATTTCACCCCGTAAATCTACCATCTCAACCGTATATGTTTGGAGACTTCCATCTTTTGGATCAAATGTCATATATGTGTCATTTTCTAATTGTGCTTGATGATATTCATATTGATCTGTAGTCATCCCTAACCATCTCAAAGTGATTTGCTTTCCTAACATAGACGCTCCCCATGAAAAGAAAGCGATTGATGAATATGTTTTGACAACTGCTGTATGCCGTTTTGGAGTCATCAAATCCGAAACAGATGATGGATTGTCCGGCATTGTATAACCCCCAAGCACCATTCTTGACATTAGCTGTGTCTCCTCAAAACTTCAATTACAACACCCTCAACTTCGGTACGTAATTCTCTGATTAAATCTTTATTTGGAGATCCCCCAGAAATATTAATTGGGACATTTATTGAATTAGATGTTTTATTTTCAAATCCTAATCCAGGACGACGATCAGCTATCATTCCTGCTAAAACATCTTGTTGCCCCTCTGTAAGAACCATTTCCCTACGCTTTAAAATAGCTCTGAATTCATCATTCGCAAGCCCTTGATGATACCTAGGCACACCGGAAAATGCAGCAGTAGGTTGAATCCTAGACGTTGTTTTATCGATTCCTACAACACCACCTGAATGCCAAGTTTGGGCAACACCGGAAGTCGAAGTTCCACCACCTCCGCTAAACATCCCCCCAAATATCCCTACCAATCCACTTATAGCACTCCCTGTTCCACTCATGTTAGACACAACTGTTTTGGCAAGCGTGTTGGCGATTTCTTGATTTATCGCACGAAGGAAGGAACGGGCATAATCTCCTACAGTTTTCAATTTCCCTTCAAGAACGTCAAAAAAGAAATCAGAAAATGCGGATTGCATAATCTGGGCGGTTTCTCTTGCAATGTCCTGCATTACCTGTGCTTGATCTTTCCATCTTGCAGTAGCATCTTCCCAACCTTTATTAAGAGCTCCGATCGGAGTTTGTAAATCTTCCAATGCTTGTTTCTGTTCTTTCAATAAATCGATCTGTTCCTTCAAATTTCCATTCAGTTCTGCTCTTTCAATTTCAATATTCAACAACTCTATCTGAATTTCTCTGGATTTCTGAAATTCGTTGTTTATATCGGCTATTCCTTGTTTTGCCTGTTCCTTCCGAGAAAGTTCTTCTAATTCTAAATTTTGTATTTCTAAACTTGATTGTTTTCTCAAATTGTCAAGTGCTTCTTGTGCTCCCGCTATTTTATTAATAGCGGCTTCAATCAACTGTTTTCGTTCAATTGATTCCTCATCCATTTGTGCCTGAAGTTTTGCTGCTTCGATCGGCTTGCCACTCATCTGCAACAATTGGATTTCAATTTGCTTGTAACTGTTTTGTACTTCTCTGTTTTTATCAACAGTTTCTTTTGCTCCTTGAATCCGAGCCATTGTTAATTGGTTCTCAGCTTCAATTACCCCCTGTTTTGCTTCTTCGATCTTCTGCAATGCTTGATATTCTGCCTGAGCATCTTTATCAGCACGAACATTTCCTTGTTTATCTGTTGATGGAGATAGTTTTCCAAGAGCTTCTTCAGCATCAGAAAGTTCTTTTTTCTTCGAATCTAAATTTGCTTGCAGTGCCGATTCAGTTAATGCTTGTTTCTTTTGTAAATATGTTTGATAGTCGGAAAGTCCTAAGTCATAAGCATTCTGATTATATTCTTGTTCAAGGGAGTTGGAGGCAAGAATAATCGCCATTTTTCTTTCTTCTGCTGATTTCAAATAGGCGATTTGGGCATTCAGAACGGCATTCCAGTTCTCGGCACGGCCTTTGCTATCTGTTCCTGATCTTTCTTCAGGAACAGCTTTCATAATCTTTGCCCGTTCTTCAGCGGCTTTCAAAGCTTCTTCTAATCTCTTATTTCCTGGTGCTTCCTCAAGTGCTTCTTTTATTCCCTCTATTTCTTTTCTTATTGCAGCGAATCTTTCCGACTTCATTCCCAAATCTTCATACCACTTCTTACCATCTCCCAATTCTTTTTGAAGTTCAGCAATACGTTTTAATCCTTGTTCTTCCTCCGTGAAAAGTCTTCCTGTATTCGGATCACGAAGTCCTTTCATCACATCAGCAATATTTCCTAATGATGCTGTTAAAGCGTTATATTTTTTTGGTAAACTCCCTAAATTCATATTATATACTTCAAGCTGCTTATTCAAAACAACCAAAGCCCCGGCAGCTAAGACATAAGGGTTTGCGCTTACAGCAGCATTTAAAGCTATTTGGGCAAACTTTGCAGCAAGTAAAAATCCTGTCAACTCAACAAGAGAACCCCCATATTCAGCAACAAATTTAAGGACTGAATTTATTGTTTCTCCCCATTCCTTTAACTTCTTATCATCAAGTGATTCATTAAATCCTTTTACTTTTGCTGTTGCAACATCAACTGCGGTTCCAAAAGCAGGTTGAAAAAGCCTTCCAAGTGCAACCTCAAAATCAGGAATCAATCTACCTGTTAATGTATTGAACTTTTTCATTGGGGAATCCATAGCATCAGAATATACCCCGAACAGTTTTGGCCCTTCCGCTAATACAACATTTGTTCTGGCCTGAATTTTTTCGTGTTCAGTTAATTGCTTTGTAGTTATCCCTAATTGATCAGCAAGTTTCTTATAAGATGCTTCAAAATTGACATTTATGCCTATCGTTCTCAATATCTCAATCTGTCCTGATTGAATAGCATAAATCATTTTTTCAAAGGCTTCCGAGGAATTAATATTCCCAATTACAGCAGCATCCTGTGCTATCCGAGCAAGTTCAGAACTCTTTGTCAAATCAATTTGAGCCTGAGCCATTTTTGATAATGTTTCTCTGGCAGCAGTCATGGAAATGCCAGCTTTCCGCAAGCTCATTTCGTATTTTTCCATCTGGCTTGCGGAATAACCGGCATTATTTCCAACACGATTCATTACCACGCCCATCGTATCAAAACGAGCAGTGGCGAATGTAACAGTTTTCACAAAATTTGCAGCTTGTTGAACAGAAAAAACAGTTGCAAAAAGAGCAGCAGCACGGCCAGCAAAAGCCTTGATATCATTCTCGGCTTTATGAAGTTGGGAAGTATCGGCCTGAATCCTGGTATACATCGATCCTAAATCGATCATTTTCTTTCTCTCCGTAGTTTCCTATTCATTACTTTTTTTGCTGCTCTGGCTGCGATTTTTGCTTTCTTATCTTCGATTCTTTTACTATTCGATGCAAGTCCCAACAAAGCCGTTTTCAATTCTTCAGTACTTTGCTTTTTCTTTATCTCAACTTTTTTCGGTTCCTCAATCGGATTAGGAATAAAATCCGATGGTTCCCAAAGCTTTCTTTCTCCTTTTTCATTCTTTACCATCATTTGTGAAAAATTGGCTGTTGTCATACATTGCCAATTTGCTAAATTTCTCTCGTGTTCAGCCCCGAACGGTTCCAACATCTCATAAGCCATCCACTCTGAAAATTGACTAGATGTGAGATGTTGGAATAAATAATCAGGATGAGCATAACCTAACTCTCTACAGAGTCGGAAGGCAAATCGACGTTCGGAACTGTTTCGGAGTTTTTTATTTGCTCTCCTTTTGCTTTATCGCTCAAGCCGGAAAGATCACCGCCAACATCTGATATTCTTTCAATTGCCAAAGATGATTTTGAAAGCAAATCCGGAATATCCAACTCGGAGAATAATTGTTTTCCATTTTCGGGATCGATTACAGTAGCAATCAAAACCCTGATCCTCATCCCCCCCACATTTCCTTTTTCAACAAGCCATTTGTCATATTCAGCCCTGGCTTCTCCTGTCATCTCCTGAACACAAACAGCACCACCCCATTCAGGGACATCTACCATCTGCCGTTTCAATTCAGTAACTCGGAGAATGTCTTTTTTTGTCAGTACTTTCATTTCTTGATTTTCCATTTTTAACTCCATTACTTGGTTTTATATACTTCTGGTTTGTTAATTGTTATGAAGTGATTGTTACCGGCCCTGAAATCTTAATCGTTACTGGTGCTGTAATTTTGTTATCCAAGGGAATTCCAAGACCAAGATTTATAACAAGCCCTGAAAACTCAAGGGTTGTATTTCCGGTATCCGGGAGAACGATTTGATAATCAACACGAGTATCAATCTCATAATCATCATTCATATCCAAATACGTATCACGCGTAAAGTTCATCTCCAAAACTACCTGACCCCCATCCCTGAATGCGGCAATAAATTCCCGATATCCACCTGTACTTCCAAGATGGGTAACATCAATTACAGCCCTGCTTTTGTCCGGCCCTTGCACACTGTTAATTTCTGCGATTGCATTAAAAGTCGGAGAACTTTCCATATCCGATCTTTTAAAAATTGTTCCTACGCCACTGATTGCCTCTGAACTCATTTCAATTCTCCTTATCAGGATTGTTATTCTGTGCGCATTGCGCTTAACGTACAACTAAATATCGGTCTACCTTTTTCATCATTTCCTACGTGTGTTATATCATTTATTTTTCTAATCTGGATATATCGCGTACTGTTAATTGTTTCGTTTGTCAATTCATGAAAGATATTGCAGATTGTTTCTATTTCAGAATAGGCTGGAATATATCCTCCTTGAATTCCCCTCGTTAAGATTTGAATAGAAGGCTGACGAATATCATTAGGTTCAGGAGTCATTCCGGCAGATTCGAATAAACAGGTGCAAATTCCTGAAGACAAATCCGGAAGAAGTCCAACAAACAAATTTGTTCCTAATATAAAATCAATTTCAGCAGAAGACAATGCTGAATATGTCAATAAATAGTCCTTGAAATCAATTGATGCTGGATTCATCTCTTTATCCTCGCCCACTTAACAAGTATTTGCAGTATCCTTCCCTTATTTTTCAATAGTGATTTAAGAAGAAATTGATTCTCGCCGCCTTGCCAAAATACTCCTCTTTTTTTATTTCCTCTTCTTGATGGTCGAAGTTCTCCGGCATGTAACATTAGCATCTCATGGACCCAAAAAGCGTAATTAGCTGTATATCCGACAATAGCATTGTAAATATGTTTTCCCTTATTGACGATTCCTCTTCCTTCTGAAAGTCCTCTTGAATGATCTGCTTGAGCCTTTGCTGCTTCTGGTCCTTTAAATGATGGGCTTTGATTGTCTGCTGGATTATCAGTAACCATAATAAAAGCACTTGATCTTAAATTGCCATAATCAATTGGAGTTTTTCTGACCGAATCAGCTTTTACGACCAATGCAGCTTCTGTCAATCCTTCTTTCGTGTGAAGTTCAATATCGTCAATCGTTTTGTTCAACCTACGAAGAACTTCATTCAATCCAATCAATTCATTCATATCAAATACACTTTTCTCAAAAATTGAGTTGCGTTAATTGTCGGGATCTTATCAACAGTAACAATTGTCAAAGCATTTACTGATCCAGGAAGATTATCGCTTTCTAAATCAATTAAAGTTCCCAAAAACATTCGACCTTGAGTATCAAAATCCGATTCAGCTAGGATAACGGATTTGGAAAGAATTTCTTCAACAGTATTTTCAGCAGACAATCCGGCAGACAATACTTTTTCCTGCTTATCTGTCCACCTTACATCGACTTCGACAGGATCAGAATAGGTATACCCACCTAACCCGTCAGAAACAGGATTCGCCCAATAAACTGCTGTCTGATTCAAATACTTTTGGAGATTCATTCATGCCACCCTATCACGTTCATAGAAGATGCCTGAGCAAATCCGTTTTTAGCCAACATTCCCAAAGTTCCGCTTGTATCGAGTAATATCGCAGTCTGTCCATAAGACGTTCCGTTCAATCCTAATCCCCACTGACCTTGATAAGATTCGGATAGCACATCCACGCCTACAGATTTCGTCCTAGGATCACGCAAAGAAAGAATGTGTGCTGAGATATACTTTTCAATTTCTTTCAATGTAGCATCAGACAAGCCTTTTCCCGTGAGATATCCAGTTACCATTAAATTCGCAGTATTAATAAAAACATCTATATCGGTCAATGATGTTTCGATTATCTCAAACACTTCATCGTCTGTAACTCTATTTGCCATAACCTATTCTCCAATCAAAATTTCGAATATAATTTAGGATCGACAAAAGCCCTGCAAAGTTTATCCTGCCAATTCAATCCAAGCCATTCGACCATTTCTTTTGCAGATGAAAAATCTCCTTTTATTGCTGTCGATGGCCAGAACTCGAATATGTTTAACCCAACAATTTTCATTTCGTTAAATCTCTTTTTATGTTCCTGAACCCAATCCATCCAACCTTGTTCATCTTTATAAGCTCTCATAAATCGAGTTTTCAAACAACTTTTTGCAATATCTCTATCGTTTCTTCGAACAATAACCCATTTTGCAGTAGGAAAAGCCATTGACCAAAGATACCAAACTAAACAGCACTTTGCTCCTTTATAAAACCATGGACCATCTTTGTACCCCTGCTTTATCATCGATTCAGTAATCAACTTTTTCCAAACTTCAATTTGTCTTGGAGATAATTCGAATATTTGTCTATTATTAGGTAATGGCCTTTGTCCTAATGGATCGACACCAATCTTTTTTAAATAAGGTTTTACGATATCCTGTCTTATTTCACGATTCTCAAACATTCCCTTCTGATTAAACTCATTCGGCCCAAACATATCCCCGCCAAATGCACCACAAATATTAATCATTCCAGCAGTCATCGATGTTCCAGAGCGGGCAGCACCTGTTATAATAATCGGATCAATCATCATTTTCACCTATCCAATATCTTTTTACCCATGTATCACGTACTTCATGCGGCCGAGGATTTCCATGAAATCGAACAATAGCAGAATCAACAGGAAGTCCATTTTTACAATCCCTCTTATATGATAATACTTTTCCTGGAATGACATTTTCCCAGAAAGAAACTTTCCTTATCCCCAATACCATTTGAAAATAGAATCTCTCTGACCCTTTCGTTCTTCTTTCAATTAAATCTCTGTTTTTCAGAATAGGATTCCACAAAAGCCTTTCAAGATTATCACATGATTTAAATCCAACAATACTTCCGCCGATACATTTTGGTTTATAAGCTGCTTGACATGTTATAATATTTTTATTGTTTTCGATTGTTGCTTTTATTAACGGTTCCAAACTTCCAGTAATTATAGTATCCAAATCAAAACAAATGGAATATCCTTCTAAATTTGCTTGTTTTGAATACATAAACATCTTTTTGAGATTCCACTTCAGATCAACCGGAACATCCAATTTTCTTATTTCAACATTTTCGATTTGAATATTTTCATCGTCAGTAAACAAAACTATCTTATATCTCAAATCAATTGGAATATTATTTTTGATCCCTTTTGCTAATTTGTTTATATAATTAATTCCAAGTTGAGAATTTCCGTTAGGCCAATTTCCCCACCAATAGATAATAAAATTAATTAATGGATTTGGATCTATTGGTTTCAATTCTTTTTGTATCTTAATTCCTTCTTTCTTTAATTGTCTGTTTGCCGCAACTCTTTCCCTTCTGAGTAAATCTTCTTCAGTGTGCCTTTTATATCTATCAACTCCTGTTCCTGCTGCTGGATAATGTTCTCCAATCCACGGAAATTCCCTCAACAATCCAATGCTGTCAGGAAGAAACTTTCCATTAAAAAACATAATACAAGCATTCTCAGGAACTTTATCATGAATGGAAATATCTGGAATAAAATTATATATTCCTTCTGTTTGTCCTATTGTTTTTCCATTTTGAACTGTTCTGGCTATTTGTTTTTGATCAGTCCCCCCTAAATATTGATTATGTCGATTTACGCTAAACGAACCTGGACGGAAATAATCATAAACCTCTGGATGACTTCCTGCTTTCAACATAAAAAGACTTCCACAATATGGAGTTACCCGTTTACTTATTCTGGATCTTTCTGGCGCCCAAATCAAAAAATCTTCTTCACGAGTTAAAAGATGGTTGATATTTCCAGTAATTATACAATCAAGGTCAATTGACCAAAATCTTTCCCCAAATAATCTGAAATCTTTTTTAAAACAAGTAAGACGAACAAAACAACCGCCTTTATCTCGGAACTCATCCCATAACGGAATAATTTCAACTTCAGGAATAATTCCTTCAGAATGATCAGTCACACAAATAAGCTTGAACGGAATTGTTACATTCCTAACAAGCATCTCATATAGTGCATTCACATGCTTAAAACTATATTTCTGATTCTTTTTTGTGGTTGGTAATCCTTCGATTGGATTCCATTTCCAGCAAACTATATTAATCATTTGACGTTCCTGAGTATGCAATGAAACCATTTGGTATCTGTCCATGTTTTTCGTAATTCAAATCCATGAGAAACGAACTCATCAATTATATCCTGCTCAGTATCCCAAAACATTGAATCATAAGCCCTTGAAGCCATCCTATCAGAAATACTTCCCTCAACAGTTGAAAGAGCCATTTTCTTCATAACCATGAAATAAAATATTCCGCCTGGTTTCAAAACGCTTTTCAATTCCTGGACAAAAGCCGGAAGATCAAAACAATGGTCAAGAGAATTGCAAAAAGCATTATCAAAAGTGCTTACCCCTAAAAGTAATTTGTGCCAATCCCCTTTTACTACCAAATCTCCAACCGGATGAAGATCCACACCTAATGACTTTTTATACCCTAAATTTCTTGCTGCTACTACCTCACACCCGGTACGTGCCCCAAGACAGAGTATATTTCCCTTCAAAAAGTCATTCTTTACTTTCTTAAAAATCGATTCGAACTTAATCTGTCTACTACTATTCTTTTCTTTAATTTTATCTAAACTGAAAGAGATTTTGCCCCCTTGCTTTTTTACATAAGCTTCATAATCAGCAAATTTTTTATATTGAATCATTTTGATTCCTCTTTCCTCTTATTTTTGTATTCAACCAATTTCAAATGCATTCGTTTGCTGCTCTTGTATATTTTGTCCAGTTCCATCAAAATGATTGTTTTTGTTTCTCTATCCATTACGGGATGATTATTTATGAAATTGGCGAGAATAATATTTTGAACACATATCTTATTTACCATATTTGGTAAAAGAAACTTAGGGAGAACAGGGAGGAGTTTTCCGTCGGTATCAAAAATACTTACTTTATATGGATCGAGTATTGTATCAATATCCTTCACGCCAACCACCGCCTTTTCCTGAAGCATTATGATATTCAACAAGTTTCGCTCCCATTCTCTTTCCCATATCATAAACAATGTCTACTTTTTCCAAAATCCTTTTACGTGCAATAGGATCTTCCACCAATTCTACAATTAAATTGGCCAGTACAATATGTTCACCGCAAATAGTAGGTTGATGACCTTCTTCAAGATAGCTTCTTTTTATTTGGGTAACATGTCCCGTCTTTGGATCAAATAAAGCATATTTTTTTTGAGAGTTTTTACTCATAACATTATCCTTATTGAATCGAATTTAAAGCTGATATAAGCTGATGGCTGTAATTGTTTTACCAATTCAGTTATTGTATCAACAGTAGGATATGCTTTCTCAGTTCCAAAATATCTCAAATCATCAATAGCAATTACATGGTGAAGCTTTGACGGTAATATACTTTTCAATTCATCTAATATCGGAGTATGCTTTCGACCATCATGAGCATCAAGCCAAAACAATGTAGGTTCTTTTATTTCCTTCATTATTTCCGGAAGTACTTTTGCACTATCCCCGCAATACAATTTAATGTGTTTATGATTCCTGAGTTTTGTTTTTACCTTGTTGTAAGCCGATTCAATAAGCTCGACAGAATACATTTTGTCAAACTGTCCGGAAAGAGCTTCAAGCGCTGCTCCTCCTCTTGTTCCTGTCTCAACAAAGGTTCTTAATCCGTGCTGCTTTGCAAGTTGAGCAAGATGTCTATCTTTCAATTCATGTGATGGAGCAGTTAATCTTCCCCATTGCCTCCAACCGAGAATATCTGTCCAGCCAAGATTAATATTCTTTGAACCCCTCCATCTACCAAGAAGGGCGACTTCAGAAGCATAACTCAAAGCGGCTGCCCACCAACTTAATGTACCGTGCTGGAAAAGTATTTTATCAAATCCTCGCATGTATTCAAAATCAGATTGAACAGAATTTCCTACTCGAACAATCGGATCGTATTGCATTAATCCCTCATAAAGAGTATTGAAATAACTTGCTGCTGTTTGTGAATCAATTCTACTTTCTGGTTTTACTCCACGATGAAAAACGAAACTGTCTACATCTCCAGCAAATATCGGACGCCAGACAGGCATATCGGTAACAATATGAAGTTTCCTGAAATTGAAAGAATCAATTGCTTTAATGAAGTCTTGAGTACTTACAAAGTTTTCCTCTTTGTAAGTACTTTGCATAATAAGACGATCCCCAAGGCGCAAATGAAAACAAAGATCATCAACATTAATTCTCTCAACTGCCGGAAACCAAGAACGAATCTCATCCAGTATCGGTGTATACAATGTGAAATCTTCCGGATATATTCTAAGATCATAATTCACCACTTTTTTATTTTTCAATATTTGATGATAATTTACCGGATTTTTCGAACTTCCATTCACTTCAACAACAGGATATTTAGAATTGAATTTGACAGTATTTGCTTTAATTCCTAAAACGGGTAGGGCGGGATGGCTTAATACTCCTCCGATAGATTCTGCCAACATTCTGGCGTAAACATACTGGAATATATTATTCCCAGCTCCGTTACTGAATTTGATTTTAACAACTGGTTTCATTATAAAATCCTTTGATATGGAAATGATAAAGTTTTAATTTCTTTTTCTCTTCCTTCCACCAACTTTTTATCTTCAATTCTTTTTAACGCTAATGGATCTCTTCCACTTCCTTTTCTAATCATTCCGACAGTACTTGCATCAGCAATTAATTCCCTGGGGTATCTAATAAGGGATATTTGAAATCTTTTGTTTCCTTCTGCTATACTAAACGCTCTTGCACGATATCTTCCGCTTGTACCGTAATTACCGGAAAGCTCTTCGTCATACCCTCCAATCTTCCAATACAAACTTTTTGTCATCATAAATGAATCATTATGAGGTTTATACGGAATATTAAAAGGAGCATCTACACGTTCAAACAAATAAACAAAATTATCATTCAATCTATTTTTAGAAATTGTCCTTATCAGCTTTTCAATATTTTCTACGGACACCAAATGGTCGATATCAGTTAAAAGTAACCATTTTTTATCTGAATAGTGTGAACCGATATTTCTACAAGCCAACCAATTCCAATTTGCTTTTTTTGTTATTTCAAATTTATATATTTCTATTCCTTTAAGACTTTCTTTAATATCTCTCAACGGAAAATTAACAGAACAATCATCAGTTATGTATATCGAAATGAGTTTCTTTATTTTATCAGGATATTGATTCCATTCCTCGACTTGCCGACGATACATTCCAGGATTTTCATAATATGAATAAATAAGAGATAGCATATTATATTGCCCCAAAGAAAAAGGTTATCAATCCAACAACAATAAAGAAAACTACTATATCAATTAAAGCGTTTTGCATATTTCTTCCAACGTCATTCTTTCAAAACAATTTAAAGATCCACCTGGAGTAGCATTAATTATTCTCAACTCAAGTTTCTTTGCATCTTTTGCTACTTTCGGCCAATATTTCATAAATCGTTTATAAGGATCGTAAAGTTTTCCTGTTCTCTTGTCGATCTTTACTTCATAGTCATCGTGCCAATGATCCTTTTGATCTTTTGAGTCGTTTGGGATCTGCATATCAAATCCAAGCAGCACAACAGTTTTTGCTCCTAACCAATAAGCAAGATTAATAGCTGACGCCCCTGAGTTGCTATTCCAGCATACATGTTGCCTGCTCTTTGATTCAATCCCATCAATTCCTCGATTGCTTCTTCCAACATATTTCACTCGTTTGCTTCTTCCTCTTGCCCCTGGATTTGAACAAGTAACAATCAACCCTCCATATTTATATATTTCTTTTCCGGCTTTATCATCATACCAAGTTCTATCTCCAAACCAACAAATATCAACCCACGGTCCTAATTTAAAGGCCTGATTGACCCCTATCACCCGCTTATCATGAATCAGGGTCAAATCCATTTGATTCAAACTTGGTCCACCGCCGATAATAAAAACGGTTGAATCAGGCCAAATTTCCGGTATTTCCCACAGGCTTGTATCCATTACTTTTTTCTTGCTTTCGTGATTACTTCTTTCAATTCTTCTGCTGTTTCACAAGTTGCTGGAAGCGGTATTCCTTCCTTTCCTACGATTTCAAGAAGATCATCCCATTTCAAATCTTCAAGAGAAGGATCTATTTCAATTTCTGAAACAGACAATTGAGAAAGAAGCTTATTTGCTGCCGACTTTCTTAATGCTTTGCTGTTTAAAGGTTTGTCGGGATTATCGGGATTGATAACATTGTAATATCCTCCATCCAGAGCAACAAGTTGGAGTTTATTTCCAACAATCTTTTCCGATTCTTTTATTTCAGAAATAATTCCAAGCCTGTCGTATGTACCGATATTCTTTCCAAGTGCTTCATCGGTACATACAACTATTTGGCCAGGAACAACTGAAAATCTTTTTTTGTTGTAATAGAAAGTATGCCTTCCTGAATTCAGCTTTTTTCTGAATCTGCAAATTTCACTCATTTTAAAATCCCTCTTGGTTAGGAAAAGAATGGCAGAACTCGCACCTGCCATTCTTTTAATATATTGTTGATTTAGGCAGGTGCTTATGACAATACCGTTACTCCGCAATTTCCATTCTGGTCAGCCCGAATCTGCGGGACCATAATTGTCATTACTTTGTAGTTGGTGGTGAATCCGCCACCTTCCTGCCATTCAACCGTAGTCATCGCCAGCCCTTCAACCATGCGCACTGTCTCGGTATTCATCTCAACAAGTACAACAGTATCTGCCGGGAGTTTGTCGGCAACCTTCACTTCCATGATTCCAGAAATACCAAGAATACGTTCCCGGATTGTCTTATCTGAATTTGATTTGAAATCGTCATCCAGAACAGTCTCGTATGCGGTCGGAACATAAAGCACCCACGGACCGTAATGCATAGCATCAATACTTGCCTGCTTCATTTCGCGAACGTCGTCCAGAATCAATTCGCCGGTTTTACTTGCATTATCCCAAGCCAAAGCCAGAGTGACATCATTGTTACTCGGATGATCAATATATCCGTAAATAGTCCCGCCGCCATAGGTATAGCTGGAAGTACCGTTGAACAGCATGTCCTCAACCTTTTCAGAAACAACACGAGAAGCCATTGCTGCGGAGGTGGTATCGATTGCCGAACCGCTATTTCTTGAAGCTGTCAGAGTCCGAATGTTGAAAGAAAAATCCTTATGAACAATCGGCAAGGGCAGATATTTAAGGTCGAATTCCGGCCTGTCTTTCTTGGTTCTGGTAATTGCGTCCATCGTCATTTCGGCAGCGGTGAACTCATTCAGATCCTCATATTCGAGAACAGTAGTTCCAAGACCATTACCAATACGAAAAACGAGATTCCTGGCATACAAATCTTTTACGCCAATCAGGCGCTGTTGGGCAGCAAACAATACTGCTGAATCCAACTGAACCCATTCATCCTTCCGAAGGGTTGCAGCATTCATGATCGGAATAGCTGTTGCTACTCCATTAACATGCATGGTGATGTATGATTTACCGTTAACGCCAACCCAGGGCTTCAACACATTGATGTTCATTTTGCTCGCAAGCAACTTTTGAGCAACCGGCCCTTGAGCCGCTCCATTCTGGATAAAATCCAAAGTGGCTTGATCCATTCCTTTCTTCATTTGTTCCTCCTAAATATTTTTTGTTATTTCAAAACTGTTTTACTTATGCAATTTCAACAGCAATTCTCGAACTCGCAGGATCAGCCCCGGAAGAATCACTCAAATCAATCGCTTCCATCGCCCAACCAACAATACACTCAGTATAAATAGTAGTGGAATCCGCTGATTCGTTGTCGTCAACATCCGGAACATGTTTTCTCAAAGTTCCGTCGCCAGCAGATTCAAGAGGGTCACCAATAACAATCGTTTGACCGTCTGCGATAATTGCCAGAACTTCCTCACCACGAGCCATAACGTTATATTGGCAAATTGAGGAAGCCGCATAATCATCACTGATAGTATTACCCTGGAGGTCATCCTCAACAGCAAACATTTTTTGTGCATTTCCGGCAGCAGTTGCGTGAACCCTTACTTTTCCAGTACTCATCTTTTCGATAAGATGACCCGGAGTAATTGTTGCATTTGCAATTGCTTCTTTTCTGATTCCCAATCCAGAAAGAACAATCGTTTTCGGTGTAGTCGAAGCCATTTTTATTTCTCCTTTTTCGTTTGTTGTTTTTGTTTCAAATCAAACTTCAATTACTTCTTTTGACCCAAACTCTCGGAAAGAGTCACCGGCACGTAGGGTTCTTCCCCTTCGTCCGCATTCAACATTTGAGTCTGTGCGGGTGATAACCCGGAATAATTATTTGCAGCAGAAACAGGAAGTAAAGAAACGATGGATTCGAGTACAGACAGTTCCATCTCTTTCAGTTGATCGTCGCTGAACTTATTCCGCTCGTTTGCTTTGATCTGACCAATCATTTCACCACGTTTTCGATCCAATTCTCTCATTCCAGCGTTGAGCACGGAACGGATAGGAGCAGGAGCATCAGCAAGAAACTGATTGAGAATTTCTGCCGGTGTTTTTTGAATAGTTTCGGTTTTGATTTCGGTATTTGTCTTCACCGTTTCTTTTTTCTCCTTTTCTTCAGGTCCCATATTAGCAACCAATTTCTCCAGTTGTTGATTGTTCATCGAAAGAAGCCATTCACGATCAGCCTCCACAAATGCTGTTTTCTCATTTTCGATGAGAGCATTTGTCATCATTTCTCCGCATTTCGTTTTTTGCGCCGCAGTTTTTGCGTCATTACAATTCATAACTTCGTTCTCCTCTTCATTGTTTGTTGTTACGACTTTTTGCCGATACGTTATTTCTTCTATCACTTCTATTGGTTCACCATTCAGAACGATATTATCGGATGTATCAAAACTATAACTCTGTTTCAACAATACCGATTTACTTGTTTGATTCAAAGGTCTATCAACTTGGTTGTAAATAAAATAATCAGAATAAACAGCACGAAGATAATTGACCTTTGTTAACCTTTCCTGTTGATTGTCACTGACATCTAACCCATCAACATATTGCCGGATTTTCTCCATTTTTATTCCCATTTCCTGTTCGTTCTGAATATATACAGGAATTGGTTTTTGTTCGTTTCCGGAATTAGTTCTTACCCCACAACCATCGTCCCATGAACAAGCCCCTTTCTGGTTTGGGAGTAATGCAAGATGATCCGGAATAATTTCTGTAATACTTGCGGAAAAAGTTTCGTTGTTCCAAGTCCCTTCAACCCCATCTTCCATTGCCAACAAACCGGTGGATACATCTAATTGCCCACCATTTTGAAGAAAAGGAAGAAGTTGAGGATTTGTTGAATTTGCTCTTGAAACATTTATCCAAAGATCGGCTTTGAGTTTATTATCCTCAAATTTTGCATTTCGAACCATCCCCACTTCCCACTGTGCCCGAATGGTTCCATCGTTGTTGCAAAGGATATATTCTCCAACCTGATTTACTGGATGACCAATAGTTACCGGCATATTGTTCCATGCATTAACACTTGCCTGTATTACAGCAGAAGAGTAATATACAGGTTCAGATCCAGAACCATGATGAACCCCTTCTGCAAGCAGTACGCAAGGGTATATCCGGTAATCTACTCCACCCTGCTTTCTTGCCCGGAAAGCAACATTTATTTCCTCCCCTTTACTCAACATCAACTTCAATTCTTTCATTGTTGTTCTCCTGTTTGAAAATCTGGAAATATTCTATCTTTCGGAATATATGGTAATGCAACACAACGACATTGAGGATGGACGGGAATTAAATTTTCAGCTTCATCAACAGAATATATCTTTCCATTTAATGGGGCACAACGAGAACACACCCTATCATCTCCAGCAGTCAGATATTCCACCTGAATCTTTATCCCCATCAATCCAGCAGCTTTATATTCGCCGATATTTGCTGAATGATGCGCTCTTATTGTTTCTGTTCTAGCCAATATCTCTGCCCTTCTCTGGCTGTCAATTTTTCTTCCTAACCTATCCACTATCTCAAGGCTTTCTCCCCGCCCTGTTATTGTTTTGTCCAACAGTTTCGCTATTTCTAAAGGATGTTTTCCATCAGCCATCCCCATAGCCAATACATCAGAAACAGCTGATTCCATTTCAGTTGTAATAGATTTCAGAGACGAATATGCTCTGGTATATATCAATCCGACTCTATCCGCATGGACCATCGAATTGAAAGCAACTTGAATCGGTTCTCCTCCTAACTGTCCATCATCAATATTTATTCCACTTTTCCTCAATTCTTGTCTTGCCCTTCGAATTCCTTGCTGATAAGCTGAATCGATATAAGTTTTCATCCAGCTGTCTCTTGCTTCTGTTGGGGAAGACAACAGGGAATCTTTTACAATCCTAATTCCTGTTTGTTTACCACTCAGAATATATTCCTTATTTTTCCCTTGCAACCACTTTATAAACGCTTCAATTTTCTGATCTGAACGGGGAAAATTAAATTGTCTTGCTGACAGTCCAGAGGCATTAAACATCAACCTGTTTGAATCGGTAAGTGCCAATACATCAAGATCAACAACAGCTTCTTTTATATCATTCATCAATTGAGCAAAACGAGATTTCATCGACGCAACAAACCGCTGGCGAACAGTTATTGTCCGTGTAGGATCGATGGCATTCACGACAATGTAAAACCCCATTGTTTTTATTTGCTGTTGCAGATTCATTATTATTTTTTGTTTATCATTTTGGTTGATATTAGTTTTGAATGATATTAGTTTCTAATCGTGCAGCGTTTGCTTCATGGGGATATTTCTTAGCCAACTCAGTATATCGCGCCTGCGTTTCCAGACAGTCAGCATTGATTCTCTGCTGATCAATCCGATGATATGCGATCACGCTTGCGATGATTCCGATTAGTATTATTGCCCAGCAGATTAGTTCTTTCATTTCATTGCCCTAATAGGACTGTTCCGAGGGGTTGTGCTCCATCAAGAATAGCGGTCCAATTACTCGGAAGGTCCACGCTATAAACCTCTCCAGTGCCGTCATGAGCATTCCAGTTGCTCGTCCAATACACAGAATCCCCATCGAAGGACAGGGCAGCACTGGCCTCATCCCTATACCTATCGGCATCGGTAAAAAGATAGTCGTTATATGTGGGAGATATTCTCCAGATTCGTGGATTATCTGTATAATCCTTCAACTCTATGCCGAGTACCTGGTTGTTAAGGTATGTCCTCCCTCGGCATGTCCACGTTACTGTACCATCGGCTACGGTGGCTCCGGTTGTAGTTGGGAAAGTAGGCGTAGAAGATGCTGTCGTTCCTCCGACTGTGGCCTTGTATTGGTAGCCGTTAAGAGATTTGAAAACATTCAGACTGTACGCTGTATCCCGCTCGATTGCTGGATAATCCTCCATGTACGTGGACATTATAATCCAGCCAGGTTTACTGCTTGGCATCCTTGTGAGGTGTTGCCCAAGGTAATTATGGTCAGCAAATTTCATGATATTAAAGCAGTTATCGGGATATGCGCCTCCCGTACCGTCTGTGTAGCATGCCTGTAGCGTGTCTTCGACGCTACCCTGTGGCCGGTTCATATGGTGGACAAATAACTGCTTACCGTTTTTGAAACCCCAACCACTGTGGGTTTCAGTTATACCGACCTTTATTTGCGAGGATATATCAAGGTTCCAAACCCACGCACCGTCCAGTTCAGTACTGCAAAAATCCTGAGTCGGAGAGCCGGTATAGCATCGGCTATAGTTGGTCATTAACCTGTCGCCGTTTGGAGAAATCTCTACCATATTTGGGATCGGCAACTCTGCCGCCCAACCCGCCTCATTGGCTGTCGGGGTAACATCACCAGGCAAAATATCTCCGAGTACGGTGTCGGTCGTTTTGTCATAGGTAATGATTGCAATGCGTTTGTAGTGCTGCGATGGGATAACAGTTGTAGTGGTATATTCTCCGAGTACCTGCCAGGCCCAGTAACGAGAATCGGCGGAACTATCACCCTCAACATCATTGAGGATTTTTACCCCTGCCGGATATTCAGTCGAAAAGTCATGCACCAGAGTTGATGTATCATTTCCGTCTATAACGTCCATCATCCAAAATTTCATCCCGTATACGAAATAAATTCTGTTTGGATAACTGCCGCTATTGTCCCACCTGATTTCATGTGCTTCCCCGATTTCATCATTTGCAGCGCCGACTCCCGAGCCAGGATTAACCTTATGCAGCACAACATTATCAGACTCTCTGACAATCCACGCGCTCGTGGAATCTACTCCGTGAACCACAAAATAAGTGCCGTTTGAATTAAGCGCTGAAAATCGGCTATAGACGATCATTGAACTGCTCGGCTGTTCTGGCAACAGAGTTGTGTTCAGTGTTCGTCGTTCAACTGTTGCCCCGGTTGTCGTATCGGTATAGGTGTCGCCTACCGATAGAGCTGATGGGGACGGATCAATGATGTCTGTTCCAGTATAATAATTACTGGCGCAAAAGGCGTTTGTTGCAAATAAAACTATAATTATTACGAATTTATTCATAGTAATACCATCTTGCTGATTTGTTGGCGGATGTGTCCCAACTACCAGATAATCCCCCGCCGGTCAACCACTTAATCGCCCACCCATCTGGAACAAACTCATCAGTTGGGGAATCTGACTTATATCCGGCTGAATAGTAATTTGTGGCACTCGGCCCGCCGCTAAATCGATGCTGGATACCATATGCTACAGATTGAGTCAGTTCAACCGGCGGATCGAATGTAAATGTGACATATGTTCCAGCCGTTATGCTCCCCTGGTCGACGGTATTTGAGGTTGCAATCGCAGCACCGTCTATCGCATATGTTGATTGATTGAGGTTGTAAATAGTTAATGTCAACGATCCTGGATCGCCTGTTATCGACTGTACCCACAAATCAATCCTACATATAGACCGAGTTGCGGTAGTATCGTAGTAACCCATTCCGTAGTAATACGATGTGCTGTTTAGTGGTGCTGCGGTCGAATATGGCACGGAGTATTCTGGGGTTTCCTGGCATGCGCCACCGCCGCCAGCAGGGATTGCCGTGGCAATCGAGACGCTATGTGAGCCAGCAAGCGCCTGACCCTCGGCAAGCAGTAGGGCCAGCAATATAAGAGATAATTTTTTCATCAATCCCAATCCCCCTCTATTTGCCAAGCACATTCGTTGAGTGCATCGTCTGGATCGGACAAAGTTGCAAATACTTTCGTCCCTGCTGGAATGGTCGCATCATCGAATCCAGTTGTGAAGGTTACCGTCCCGCCGTCTGTAACCACCGCCTCGATTGTCGTCGGCGATCCGTACCCGACGCCAGCTGTCTTATGCTGAAAAGTCATAGTTAATTCGGTCGTCGGGTCGGCATCGCAGGATATTGATATCTCGGTAATGGTGAATGCCGCTGGAACATTGTTTATCAACGTGATAGCGTGATTGGTGCCATCAACTGCATAGACCGCTTGCGGATCAAGGATGGTCCCATAGAAATCTGCTTCGGTGCCAGAGACGTATTTGGCCCGTAGTGCCGTGTTGAGATCGGCAACAGAATTGCTTGACGCTGGTTGAGTCGTGTTTCCGTCGCTTGGGGTGTCGTCGATGTCTCCGGAATGCAGCAAGTCATACTCGGTATCTGCCTCAACAACTTTGATCTGCCCGCCTTCGTTATAAATTTCCTCCGAGCCATCTCCGAGCGGTGCAATGCTCGTGTTGTTCGGTAAGACTGAGTAGGCGTTGCCATCGGTAACAGCACACGAGATATGACCTGTTGCCGATATGGTACATATTGAGTTTTTAATCAATTTGCCGGTTGTTCCATCGTACAGAACTATGGCTGTATCGGTTGCCGATGCCGGACCGACTACATCTCCGGCCCCACTGACAACAATATCACCTGAACCAAGGAGCGAGGTTGAATTGATTGTTTTAATATTCGTTCCGGAAACAAGAGTTGCCTGTTTCCCAGCCAACCCATCACCAACAGCCGCCTCGGTCGGTGGTGCCGTAGTGCTGCCGCCGCCCGCTGTGGTACGGACTGTGGCGACTGCTGGAACGTCCCCGGTATTCGTGCCTGAAGTGTTTCCGATGACAGTTTTTTCAGCGTCGGTTACATAGTTGTCATCTGTCCCAAGAGTAGCAGCAAACGTTCCACTAAGGAACGTTTTGATATTTGCACCTGAAGTTTTTTTAGTTGCCCAAGCTGATGCTGAATCCTCAATAAAGAAAATATCAGCATTAACTAAAGTTGTTTTGGCGTCTTTTGTATTCAACCTGAACGTTGTTGCTGATAATGCCGATATTGGAAGTAATATCAAAATTAAAAAAATAAATATATTAAATTTCTTCATAAGTAGCTCCATTTTCATCAATATATATCGCCCCATTCTCATCTTCATAACCAATTTCGTCTACTTCGACAACTGGTCCCAATCTTAATACAGACCCCATTGATAACCCCAAATCTAATTGCATGTTCACTTCTCCATTACTGCTAAAGTCACATTTGTTGAAAAAGTGAAAATATTTCCTGGAAAAATTCCCATAGTAAAATATTTTGATAATCCAACGTATGCCGATCCAGAATCGGGAATACTGTCTAATGTATATGTAGTATCGGTATCTGAATAAAATACTATATCAGTAGAATCAGGGGTCCATATATCTCCTGCTGTTATATTTACGATTCTTCTAACGGCAAAAACAGGAATGTTTTCTCTAACAAATGTCTGATCTGGAGTATTAAAAGGGTCTGGCATTTTCTTCTCCTTAAACTAAGTTCTAAAATCGATTTCTTTCTTTCAAATCTACGATTCCTGCGATTCTTTTTTCTTACGAGTAGATTATCTCATCTCTCTATCTTTTTTCTAATTTTAAAGGTTATTTTAATGTCTCAATTTCATCATCACCTCCCCCATCAGGCTCAGTGGGAACAATGTTTTTCGACTCTTCCATAATCCTTTCGACTTTTTCAGGACTCAATTCCATTATCTCTTCAAGGAACGATTCAAAAGAAATGATCAATTGCGCGTCAGGGGAAGAAGTGTATTTGCTGATTGCCTCTGATCTTATTCTGCCGACTTCCGCTCTGTCTTTCTCGCTTGGATCTTGAAGGTCAGGCCACTCAATTGTATATCCGTCATCAGGAGTTTTAAATATCCCCAATTCGTTCAATCTATCGATCAACATTCGAAGGATAAACGGTTCAATGTATGTTTTTCTTCTGTTGTCACATTTCTTTGCCCAATTCTGTGAATCTTGATCAGAACTTAATTCTCCCCTTTCACTTCCCTCCAATATTCTCTTCGGTATTCCAGTTGCAATTGAGATCATCTTCATTTGTACATCAACATGTTTGGAAGGATCAGCAACAATAGGGGCAAGACTCTTTACATCCATCCCCTGAAGACGCATGTACCTTTCCATCTGATGTACATAGTTTTTTATTTCTTCCTGTAAATCTGTTAATTGAGTTTCAGATATCGTGAATCCGTCTTTTGCTTGAAATGCTAAACCGGGAAACGCCCCTTGCCAAAACATCTCGGCAGAACCACCAACAATCAATTCAAGATTTAAAAGCCGGTTAAATGCTTTTTCCAATCTTGGCATTCCGTATATATTCGACTCAACAAGATTGTCCGCTATATGAATAATTCTGGAATGATGAACAATAATTTCAAAAGTGCTAACTCCTGTCAATCCTGGATTGTCGTTCAATTTCAGAGAATAAAATTCAGGTTGACCAAAACGAGGGTTGTTTTTATCTATTACAAAACTCTTTATTGTTGCGTTATCTTCAGAGAAAGGTTGAAGATACAAAAGTTCTGATGCTGATGTAACAGGGACAGCAAAAGAATCCGCTCCGTCATTTAATCCCATCAACAAAACTCCGTATCTCCCTATTCCGGATATTACATCAGCACGCTGTAAAATAGAATAGATTCGATTCTTCTTTTCGAAATCGTCCCAGGCGTAACGAAAAGTGTCTTCCTTATCTTCCCATGCATGTAGCACTGGAAATCGTTCCCAGCTCGATTCTACAGGTTTTGTGATTATTACATTCGCAACATCCTGCCGTCTGAATCGATAGTAATAGTCAGCATATTTAATTCCATCCAACAGAGGATATCCGAGAGCTGATGAAACATCCCTCAATCCGCCAAATGTTTGAGTTCCGCCGTATGATGTCCTTGATCCCAATATACTCGTAGCCAATACCCTGTATAATAAATTCCGCCTCAACTGTTCATCTTTTTCGGCAGAAGTAAGTTGTATCCCCTTAGTTCTTTTCATCGTCCCCATACTCCTGCTTGTTTTGTCGATTCAACAGGCCAATATACCATATTCACAGAATCAGCCAAATTAGGACTTCTTGTTCCGTCTGGTTTTTTATCTACAATTATTTTCCCTTCAGAATTATGAGAATATGTCGGTTGACTTAATTCTGATATCAATTCGTTAAAATGATTTATATCTGATGGTATATTTATCAATTCAGACATAGGGTATTGAGTGCCTTTCGTTACAAATCTCCATGTCTTTTCAAAACGAGTCCTTAAATTCCACCAACCTTGCGCTTTTAAATTCTTATACAAATCTTTATTCAGCGGACTTTCGTTATCTCCTTGAATTGAATGTCCATTAGGATTATTTACTGAATCGGCAGCATTCCATGGAATAACTTTCAAATTGGCTGGCAATATATTTTCGCGTTTCAATCTATTTGTTTCAGCCTTTATTCCACTTCCAACCCCAATACAATCATAAAACAATTCTGCCGCTCGAATCATCCTGCATCTCATTACCGCTTTATTCGCAGTCTCACCCGTATCCCCCTGAGCCCACTTATCAAGCCCAATCAATGTAATCCCTTTTCTATCTGCCTGTGAATTAAGATCCCCACCTTCGTCAGCGACATCCAAAGCAGAAAATATCTGACCATGTTTCATCAAAGCAGCAAATTTAGGAAATCGCTTGTCGAGATCAACAGCGGACTGTACCCATTGTGCGGGAATGAGAATACCCTCTACAGCCGCTGAATAATCCCGCTCAACTTCTTGAGCGAATATATGAAGGAGTCCTTCCCGTTCGGCTTTGTCCCTTCTTCGATCATGCCATTCTTGAGTTTTAGCCGGATGATCTCTCCAATCAAATATGAATACCCTTGTTTGTCCCCTTTCTATTTGATTTATTCCATCCCAAACAACTCCGCTTTGTCTTTTACGGGCAAATACATTAGCGGTTCCGTTTACGGAGGATATATCGATCTGACAATCAGTATTATCTCCAAGAGCGGCTTCAATCAATTCTGGCCTTTCGTAATGGGCAGATTCATCCTTAAAATAAATTGACTTTCTTCCACCCCTTCCAATATTATCTCCTGCTTCTCCTGTTATCGTTGCTCCATTCTCAGGATTTATCAACTTCATATAAGAGGAATGGATCTTTTGATTAAACCCTTCAGGAAGAAAAAAAGTTGGAATATTATCAATAAGCATTCGAATCTTTTGAAATATCGAATCGGGGTCACCAATCTTATCAACAAGCTGTTCTTTTCTGCTTCCAAATCCTGCCGACGATCCTTCAGAGAATAGCCACATACAAACAGCAAAAGAGCAACATTCCCAAGTTGCTCCCATATCTCTACATTTTTCAACTAATCCATTTTCACCATCTTGCCAACACGAAAGCAGAAAATTAAAAAATTGTTTTTGTCTTGGAAAGAAAATAAAAGGGATAGTGGAGGGGAGATCTTTTGTTTTGCTGTTTCGAGGATCGTATGTAATCATCCAATGTTGAATGAACTCGACCCAATTCTCAGGATGTGAATAATATTCTTTTGCCCCAACAATCAAAACAGGATTATCCCTCATTTGTTTTATCCTATTGTACCGGGAAACAAATTCAGCCACGTAATTAGGTGGCCACATATTAGGGGCAATACTTGTCAATTTATTTCATCCTTCAACATCTGCTTATATGCTCTTTCGGCTTCCTTCACATTCATATTCATCGTCACTTCAACTGATGTTCCTTGAATTGGTCTATCTCCAGAGGTAATGTCCTGTCGATCTATCAACCCCAGTTCCTTTGCGATGATATCTGTTCTCAACAATCCAGCAGCAGCACCCGTGAACTTCTGTTCGTATATGATTGTTTCCACTTTTTGTACAATATAAGAAAATTCAGGTTTTTTTCTGTATTCTCCCCATGTCATTGTAGTAATCCCAATAAACACACACATACCTCGTATGGTCATTGCTCTCATCTTCGAACTCTTATGGGTAAGTACTTTTCCCATATACTGTCCAACCGTTTTTTCTTCCATCAAGCTGTTTTCTGCGACCCACTGGAAGTACTTGTTGCAAGCGACCATCATCTCGTTAGGGGAATTAAACACTTTTGGCCTTCCTGCATCATTCCAATCACATACTCTCCAGAGTTCTGTACCAAAGTAGCTATGTTCTATCCCCAAGAGGTTTCTTTGACGTCTTTGCCTCTTCGCTTTTTTCTTGGGTTGTTTGATTGGTGGTTTGGTCCGTTTCATAGTTGGTTATTGGGTATAGGTTTATGTATACTACTTATTATAAAGAGAAATTTCTGAAAAGAAAAGCCCCTAGTTTTTAAGTGATTGAAGTTGTAGGGAAAATTATTTTTTATATCAAGCAGTTAAGTTGTTGATTGCTTTAAAGAATTTATTTATATTAAATTCGTTAAAAACGTTAAGATTTTTCTTTACTTCCATCAACAGAAAGCTTATAGTTAAGTATATAGAGGAGAAGAGAGGAAAGGGGGAACTTAAAGGAGAACCCGAAGGGTGGAGATGGTCTGGTAGTTGCAGAGCGCTCTACCAGATGACGAAAATAGTGTCTTTGATTTGTAAATCAAACTGACGAGCCCATTCAGGGCGAAACACTAAATAAGGGGATTCACCATGAATGATAAATTAAGTGATGGAAAGATAAGATTTTCTGGTAAAGCGGTTATAAACGGTACTGGTTCGGAAATGAGATCTAGTAATTGTCCATTTGAGGCTGGTTGTGTCTATTTTAAAATAAATGACGTTATTTACAAATGGTTTAATGAAGCTGCCGCGTGGAAATACAGTTTCTCAAACTGGCACAATAAAGAAATTGATATTCATGCAATAGTAACTACTCAAAAAACTCTTCAGAGAGTCAAGATTATTGAATAAATACAAACAACCTAGCCCGGCGGAATCCGGGCAGGAGGATGATATGAGACCAATAAGCAAATCCGCTGAACGAAAAGCAAAAGCAATCGCCACTAAATTAAAGGCGGAATATATCGGGTATTATTGGCAAGGAACATCTCTTGTTGTTCAGTTTAGGAGAAATGGAGTTACGGTTGAAAACTGGAATCCAAACGGATGGAGTCAATAAACCTATCTTTTTTCAACTGAACGAATGTTTAAAAACAAAAATGCTTAATCCCTGAACCAAAGCTGGAAGTTTCCCTCCGGCTAGTAGTTAAGTGGTTAAACAGAATCTAAACCAATTGGAGGTCAATCATGTTGGAACTCACATCAGAACAAAGAGCACGGGTAAACAGACATCGAGTTGCTTTCAATCAGGACTTACTGAAAGGAACCATCAAGCACTGTCAACGATTGTATAATTCAGGTATGATTTCTGAAGCGGTCGAGATTCTTTCTGACTTCCAGCACATAACGGAAAACGAGGCATATCGGCAATTGCTGACCAACCAAAACTAAAGGAGAACATCATGAAAAAATACGAAATGATTCCGCAAGAAAATGGAATGTTTAGAATTAAATCCCTCATTAATATCTCTAAATTTGATATAAAAATTGGAGATCTTGGTGGTTTGATCGAAAAAGAATCAAATCTTTCTCAAATTGAAAATGCTTGGGTGCACGGAAATGCTCAGGTGTACGGAGATGCTTGGGTGCACGGAAATGCTCAGGTGTCCGGAAATGCTCAGGTGTCCGGAGATGCTTGGGTGTACGGAGATGCTCAGGTGCACGGAAATGCTCAGGTGTACGGAGATGCTCAGGTGTACGGAGATGCTCAGGTGTACGGAAATGCTCAGGTGCACGGAAATGCTCAGGTGTACGGAGATGCTCAGGTGTACGGAGATGCTTGGGTGCACGGAAATACTCAGGTGTCCGGAAATGCTTGGGTGTCCGGAGATGCTCAGGTGTACGGAGATGCTCAGGTGTACGGAAATGCTCAGGTGTACGGAGATGCTTGGGTGTACGGAAATGCTCGGGTGTCCGGAAATGCTCAGGTGTCCGGAGATGCTTGGGTGTACGGAGATGCTCAGGTGCACGGAAATGCTCAGGTGTCCGGAGATGCTGAAATAAAAATTTCACCAATATGTATGATAAACGCCTGCGAATGGAATATAACAGCATATTGTAATTATATCCAAGTAGGTTGCAAATTACATACAATTCAAGAGTGGCCTGAAATTCTTGAATCAAAAGTATATAAAAACCTCTGTAAAGATTACGAAAAATGTGTAAAAATCATTAACCTTGTTATCCAAATGATTTCTTAACCCCTGAACCAAGGCTGGGGTAGAAATATCCCAGCCGGAAGTTGAGTGGTTAAACAAATATAAGGAGGAATATTATGAAAAGAACACAATACAAACAGATTTTCATAATTGAAGGAGATTTTGTTTGGTTTTTTTCAATCGGAGATTTCTATTTATCTAAACACGCTAGTTGGTCTATCGATAATATTTCCTATGATTCTAAAACCGATTCCACCCGCCTGTCCCTAAAAAGGCTTTTCGAACGAGTAAAAAGATGAAAAGAACAAAATTTCCCTTAAAATGTGAACCGCCTAAATACGAAAACTTCCAGGGATTAATATGTAAAATCCTTGGAAGACAGGCTTTTTTGAATGGTGATGGACATGAACCTTTTGTAAAAGCCTGCAAAACTCATGATCCAAAAAAGGGAAAGTTTTGCACCTGGCTATACCACAATTTACTTTTACAAAAGATGAACAGAAATAATCATAAAATTCACCCGCATCCAAATTGTTTTATCGAAATAGAAGAAGCACTTGGAATTGATGGGGTAGAAGATCCTTGTAAACTTGTTGAATTCAAAGACAATATTCAACATCTCTCTAAAGATGCTAAGACGATAATCAGATGTATTTTTCAAAATGTTGGAATAGAATCAAAAAGAACAAAATGGCCGATTCCGACAACTTGCAACAAAAGAGATATTAGAAGAGATTTAAAAGAACACTGCCGAGAAACATTATTGTGGAAATGGCCGCGATATTGGAAGGCAGTTCATGAAATAGAGGAGATGTTAAAAAATTCTTAACTTTTATTATCAAACAGACTATAATAAATAAATACCTCCTGACCTGTTTATATACAGACAAAAGGAAATTCAAATGAACATTCAAACTCCCACATCAGACACCTTCAAATCAGCTATTCAAAAAGACGAATATGCTATTGGAGCAATGCTGATCCTTCATTCTTTTCAAACACCAGATGAACAACAAGAATTTTCTACTAAATATCAAAACGGGATGGGTTTTAATTCAACCGATTCTGTTTTTGTTCATCTCTCGTTGATCAATATCGAAAAAGAGGAAGGTTGACAGAAAAACAAATACTTTCTTTGAAAAAGCTCCTTCCAAAATATCACGGTCAAATTCTTTCTATTTCCCCGTATGAAAACAAACCTGCCGCTGAATCGGAAAAACCTTCAAAATATTCTTTCTGCCGAATTGATCAGAAGAGAAGGGATGATTGAAGTCAAATTTCCGTACAATCCTAATCTGATTGAGGAAATTAAAACGTTTCCGGGAAGAAAATGGAATAAAGAAAACAAAAGTTGGAGAATCCCCGTTGATACTTTCGTTTGTAGCAATTTACAAAAACTTGGCTTTGTTTTCGGAAGAAAATTGAACAAGTGGATATCTATTCAGAAAGAAAAAGTTCCATCTCTTTCAACTAATTTTTCTGTTCCTGGCCTTCGAATTGACCTCTACCCTTTTCAAAAAGAGGGAATTCAATTTCTCGAACAAAAAAAAGGGAGAGCAATTATAGGGGATGAAATGGGACTTGGAAAAACAATTCAAGCTCTCGGTTGGATTCATCTAAATAAAAAAACTGTTCTCCCGGCTCTTATCATTTGCCCTTCAAGCCTAAAATTGAATTGGGCCAGAGAAGCATTAAAATTTACCGATCTTGAACCAGTAATAATTGAAGGGAAAAATAAAAAGAAATTCACAACTTTCCCAGGAGGAAACAGACAGGATATCTATATTGTAAACTATGATATAATTCATGAATCCATTACCTGTCCGATATGCAACGGAACGAAAAAACAACATGGAATAAAATGCAATAACTGTAAAGGTAAAGGAAAACTTTATCAATTAAATTCACAAATAAAAGATCTGAATATAAAAACAATCGTATTTGACGAATCACACTATTTGAAGAATCCATCAGCAGGGCGAACTATTGCAGCAGAGGAATTAACGAAATCAGCAAGCCATGTAATTCCCATGTCGGGAACTCCTATTGTAAATCGGCCTATCGAATATTACGGGGTTATTCGAATGGTTAACAAACATATTATTCCTGATTGGTGGCAGTTCACGAAACGATATTGCGACAGAAAATGGGATGGATACGGTTGGAACGTAACTGGAGCATCAAATAAAAAGGAATTTCACAAACTTCTTACTCAATCAATAATGATTAGAAGATTAAAAAAAGATGTTTTAAAAGACCTTCCCCCATTAATCAGAACTGTTGTCCCTCTTGAAATTGATTTGAATAAATATGAGAAAATCCTTTCGAGAATCAGAGAAGAATTAAAAGAAAATGAGGCTGAACATCTTGCTGTTATCGAAAAAGCAAAACAGTTAACCGCTGAACTCAAAATGGATTTAGCACTTGAATGGATTGAAAACTATATTGAAAGCGGGGAAAAACTCATTGTGTTTGGAGAGCATCATACTATTCTCGAAAAAGTATTTGAACACTTTCAGAAAGCTGCTGTACTTGTTTATGGGAATACGAGTTTGAAAGATAGACAAGCCGCTGTGGATCGGTTTCAAAATGATCCTGAGTGTAAAGTATTCATCGGTTCAAGATCAGCAAAAGAGGGGATTACGTTAACAGCAGCTCATGCAACATGCTTTCTTGAATTGTGGTGGACGCCAGGTGAACACGACCAGGCCGAAGCAAGGCCACATAGGATTGGACAAGAAGCCGATTCAGTAACAGCATATTATTTGCTTGCCGCCGGAACAATAGAGGAAGATATAGCGGAATTGCTCGACAATAAAAGAAAAATACTTGCCGCTATTCTTGATGGAAAGAAAGTCGATGATATAAATCTTCTTTCAGCACTGCTTCAAAAAATAACAAAGGAAAACTAAAATGAAAAGGACAAAACCTCCTTTAAAAAAACGTAAAAGAACCGTATACCCATCTCTACCTACTAACATAACTAAAACCGATCAGCCTAGAGCAATTTCGAAAGATAGGATTCGAAAACAACACATCTGCTCTATGGCCAAAACGTGTTGGTACGGGGGAAGTTGCCCTCATAGAACAATTCACCGCTATGATGAAAAGGCCTGTACTGTTGACTTCTGCTCGTTAATGAATTTCAAGAACTGCAAATGTGTTGTTGAAAAGACATGATCAACATAATCAAGCTCTATGAGGATTTTGGAATTTCCTACCAAATCGGAGGACACAAACACGTTTCTCTCGGTTGGATAGGAATTCCATGCCCTTTCTGTTCGGGACATTCCGGATTTCATCTCGGATATTGCATTGACGACTCCTCTAAATTTGCTGGCAGATATTCCTGCTGGAGATGCGGAGGAGGGAAAAACGTTGTTCATGTTCTATCTATCGTTTTAAAACTTGATGAAGATAGTATCTATCCGATATTAAAAAAATATCAAGTTGACGGCTCATATATTCCTTATCAAAAAAAAGAAAGGAAATCAAGAAAAGAATGTAAATTGCCGTCAGGAACAACCGAACTGAAGAAGCAACATATTCGATATTTAGAAAATAGAAATTTTGATCATGAGAAGTTAAAAGAAATTTGGAAAATAAAAGGAACAGGGCCAATCGGGAATTTTAACCACAGAATTATAATACCGATTTATTATCAGAACAAACTCGTTAGTTATCAAGGAAGGGATATAACAGACAAGAGCAAAATGAAATATAAGGCCTGTCCTGCTGATTTTGAATCAAGAGATCATAAAGCATGTCTCTATGGATTAGGCCTTGTTAAAAGTGATTCTGTTGTTGTTTGTGAAGGAGTAACTGACGTTTGGAGATTGGGGCCAGGATCAGTTGCTACATTCGGAATTAAGTTTACATTGTCTCAAGTCAAATTGTTATTACCTTTCAAGCAGATATTTATTTTATTTGATCCTGAACCTACAGCAGTAGAACAAGCTGAGAAATTAGCAAATTGTCTCTCTAATGGGAATAGAGAAGTGATAATCATTGATTTGAAAGATGAAGATCCAGGGGAAATGAATCAGAATGATGCTGATAATTTAATGAGAGAACTTTTAAAAAATATTTTTTAATCGAAATTAGAAAATAGCTTATAGTAAGATTACTGGACTTTTTCCCCTCCTTCAAAGAAAACAGACTGATCCCCTGTTTGGCTTCTGCCGGGGGAAGGTAGTCAACATTCTGAATGGTCCTGACAGAAATTGACGTTTGCCGTACCTTCCTCTTCTTCCTTTTTCATAGCTTCTTTCACGCAAAAGGAGATCAGAAATGAATATAGATCGAAATTCCCAACTATTAGCACTGGAAGCATTTAGTTCAGATGGGTTTATTATTTTAAATAAATCTCTCATCAAAATATTCGGATTAGATTTAACTGTTTTTTTATGTAACCTTATTGATAAATATAAATACTTTCTAAACAGGAATATGTTGGAAAAAGATGGTTCATTTTTTCTTACTTTCGAAGATCAAACAGAACAAATCGGAATGTCTCGTTTACAGTTAAGGAATAATAAAAGGAAATTAATAGAAATTGGAATCTTAAAAACCCATATGAAGGGCATCCCAGCTAAAGAATTTTATTATCTAAATATAGAAAATCTAATAGAAAAATACGTTACGACTAGGGGTATCGAAAATCGAACCCCTAGAGATATCGAAAACAGTACGAATAGACCTATCGAAAACAGTACGAATAATAAGGAGAATAAATCTAAGGAGAATAAATCTAAGGAGAATAAATCTAAGGAGAATAAAAAAGATTTTAGTACCTTTTCGAAAAAAATTATTGATCTTTGGAATGATACAGCCGATAAATTAGATTTACCTTCTGTCATTAAATTAACACCATCCCGAACAAATAAAATAAAAATAAGAATTGAAGAATCTCCCGAACTTTCTAAGTTATCAGGTTGGAAAAAGATATTTGATAAAATTGCTGATTCCGAATTTCTGCTCGGAGATAATGATCGTGGCTGGAAAATCAATTTTGATTTCATAGTTGCTAATGACCAAAACTATCTGAAAATTCTTGAAGGAAAATATTCAAACAAGAAAAAACCAAAAAGTATAAAAGGTGGAGCTGCTTATCAAGAAGGAAAATATGATGACAATTACGAAACAGTCATTATGAAGGATTAAACAAAAATGATAAAAAATATCTGTGAAACCTGCAAAAAAGAATTTGAAATGAAATTTTATGATGAGGAAGATTCAGACGATGTTGCGACAGCAGCTAAAAGAAAAGATTGTCCATCTTGCGTAATTGAAAAACATGTTTTGACAAAAAGTCCTGAAAAATGTCTCCCTGATTCTGTTCCAATAAATCTTGTTAAAAATATAACTCCATTATCAACCTGTTCATTTATCGAAAGTAAGATAGTTAAAAACGGGGAACAGAATCAGGGATTTTATCTTTTTGGTAAAACCGGGGTAGGGAAAAGTCAACAAGCAGCTATTTGGTTGTATTTGAATCTCCGATATGAACTTAAATATGATGGGGCTTGGTTTAATGTTCCACAAATGCTTTTTGAAATTCGGCAATCTTATCAGTCGAGATCAAATAGAGAACAAGAAATATTTAACGAATGCACCAAATCAAAATGGTTATGCTTGGACGATTTGGGGATTGAAAAAACTTCTGACTTTTCTTTACAGGTTATTTATCTAATTATCAACCATCGATATGAAAACAGTAAACCAACTTTTATTACTTCCAATTTGTCCATTCAAGAACTAAGTAAAAAAATGGATGACGATAGGTTAACAAGCAGAATAGCCGGGATGTGTAGGGAAATTGAAATAAAAGGAAATGACAAACGAAAGAGAGTCAGGACCAAATGGAACAACAAATAAAGCCGGGTCAGTTTTACAGGCACAAAACAGATATTTGTATTCCGTTTCGAGTTTTGAAAGAAACTTACTTTCTTCAATTTATATGTTTTGAAATTCAGTTCCTAACAGGTGAAATTCAGTTCCTAACAGGTGAAATTGCTGTTTTTCCAAAAGACATTATCGAATCTGACGGAGAATTGATAAAGGAATAATATGATTGTTTATCATGTTTGTAGTTTTAAAAAATTATTAAAATATAAAAAAACAGGAATGATAATTGCCCCGGTTCGAGCATGGGAAAATATACAACAAGCCGAAAGAATGAGTATTAGTACAGGAAGACGTATTATTTTAAGATTAAAATTCCCGGATAATGTTCAAAAACTCGAAGGCCATTTTAATCAGGCTAGAATACTAATGCAAGATTTGCCGTTTATTGATTTTTGATAAAGGAATGATATGGCTGGATATCGAAGAAGAAAAGTAAAAGAGAATCCTGAACGTCAAATAATCCAAGGATTGATTGTAAGCGATGAATATTTCAAAGCCGTACAGCATATTTTCAGAATCGATTTAATTACTACCCCGTATATTTGCACAGTAGCTAAATGGGTTTCCAGATATTATCAGCAATTTAAAAAAGCCCCTGGAATTCATATTGAGGACATTTTCAAAAAAGAAGAAAAAGAGGGAAATATCGAAGAAGACGAACTTTCGCTCATTGAAGATTTACTCAGTTCGCTTTCGGAAGATTATGAAAGAGCCGAACAATTTAACGTTGAATACCTTCTGGATCAGACTGAAAAGTATCTTGAAACGAAAAATCTTGAATTTGTAGCTAAGAGCGTTTCTAATTCTCTTTCAAAAAACGCTCTGGTTGACGCACAGCGAACGATTTTAAATTATAAGAGTCTTTCTATACGTTCTGAAAAAATCGTCGATCCGCTAAGCAATTCAGAAGAAATGGCGAAAGCGTTTGAAACTTCATCGACTCCGCTCTTTCGCCTTCCTGGTGCTGCTGGTAAATTTCTTGACGATTTGTTTATCCCTGATTCGTTCGTTACTCTTCTTGGTCCGGAAAAAAGAGGGAAAACATGGATGCTCATTGAGATGTCAATAGCGGCAAGAAGAGCGGGACGAAATGTTGCTTTCTTTGCCGCTGGGGATATGACCAGAGCACAAATGCTTGTTCGATATGGAATAAGATTTACCGGAAGATCAAACAGACAAAAGTTTTGTAAAGAAATAAAAGTTCCGTGCTTGGACTGCTATCAAAATCAAACAGGAAGTTGTGAGGAAAGCCCATCGGGAGGAAAAGAGCGGGTAATTAGAAATTCAGAAACAAAGGAATATATTTCTTGGGATGAAGACAATGATTACTCCACTTGTATTGAGTGTTTTCGAGACGAAAAGAGATTTGAAAGATATCAACCAGCAGCATGGTTTAAAATTAGAGATCCTGTAAAAGTTTTAGAATGGTCAGAAGCAACAAAACAAGGAGAAATTTATCAAAGAAGATGGGGAAAGAAAGCAAAATTACTAATTGAAGCATATCCGAATGAATCATTAACAATTTCAGAAATTAAAAAGAAACTCGGCATTTGGGAATTAGAAATAGGATTTGTTCCTGACGTGCTAATTATTGACTACATGGATTTACTTGTCCCGGAAAAAGGAGAACAATTCCGACATCAGCAAAACAGCATTTGGGCAGGGATACGAGGATTGAGTCAACAGCGACACTGTTTAGTAATTTCTGCATCTCAGTCCGATGCAGCGAGCTACTATTCTAAGTGGATCACGATGAAAAACTTCAGTGAAGACAAGCGAAAATTTAGTCATGTAACAGGGATGATTACCATGAATCAGCTCCCGGAAGAAAAAAAACGAGGGGTGATGAGGTTGGGAAAATTAGCGGTTCGTGAAGACGAATGTAACGAAAATCAATATGTTACCATACTTCAAAGTCTGGCCCAGGGAAGACCATTAACATATTCTTACTAATTTTTTTTTGCATTACCAAAGAAATTTCTTTACGATTTGATGGAGAGTACTTATAATAGTCGTATACAGAGAAGAAATCAAAATCCTTCTCACATACAACCTTAATTTCTTCAAGGAGAAAACCATGGCAAAGAAACCGGCAGCAACAAAAAAAGCAGTAAAACCGACTATCGAAGCACTCGTTGCGGTAGCAGAGGATTTCAATTCGTTCATGTTTGATGAAGGTCAAGGAATCGATGTTGAACTTACTGCTGAGGAATTGACGGACGAAATCACGGAAGCAGCTGAGGATCTTACGGCAGACGATACGATTTCTGCTGAAACCGCTGCTACCCTCAAACTGATGGGATTGAAAAACGTCGCTCAGGTAGCTGCTGAGGAAGCAGAGGAGGAAGCAGAGGAGGAAGCAGAGGAGGAAGCACCTCCCGTTTCTGAGAAAAAGAAATCCGGTAAAAAATCGGTGAAAGCTGATCCCGAGCCGGAAGAAGACAACACCGAGGCAAGAGACAACGCTCACAAGTGTCTGCTTGGCCTCAAAAAAGCAAAGACTCTTGATGATCTGAAAGCAGTCGCCAAAAACAACGGAATTGTCTGCCCACCCCCTTTCCTGAAGGATATCAAAAAACTGCGGGAATACGTAACTACCAAACTGACCGCAATTGCTGATGGTACTGCTCCTGCAAAGAAGAAAGCTGGCGAGAAAAAAGAAAGTTCCAAAAAAATAAAACTGGCATATACTCGTAGCCATGCTCTTATTGATTCACTGCAAAAAGGGGCCGCTACACGTGAAGAGATGGTAAAACTGGCCGATGTTTTATTTGTAGAAAATGGCGGAAAAACAAACGAAAACGTATCTAATTATATGTTTGGATACGTTGTTCCGTCTCTCCTCATCCTTGGTCTTGTTGTCAAAACCGGTAATACTTTTTCGTGGAAGAAATAAAATGATCAATCAGTGGCGAAAAACCTTTGCCACTTGGCAAGTGAACGGGATAATTTATATTTCAATCCCGTTCACTTGGCTTGTTCCTGAGGTATTGCGATTTATTAAACAACAAAAGAAACAGGTTGTTGTTGGTGGTCCTGGAGCTATTCTTTTAAGGAATAAATTTGATGGAATAGCTACTCTCCAGGAAACTATTGATTGGTGTGAGCCTATCACATTCCATAACCCTCTTGCAACATTCACAACTAGAGGGTGTATCAATAATTGTAGCTTTTGCGCTGTCCCAAAGATAGAAGGTGTTTTTAGGGAAATTAAAAATTTCGTTCCTAGACCAATCGTTTGTGATAATAACTTTCTTGCGTCTTCGAAAAACCATTTCAACAACGTAATTGATAAATTAAAAAAACTCCCATATATTGAATTTAACCAAGGATTAGAAGCAAAATTATTTACATCAGAAAAAGCATCAAGAATTGCTGAATTAAAATTGACAGATATTCGGTTTGCGTTTGATTCAACCGATAAAGAAGAATATATTAAAAAAGCAGTTACAATAGCGCACCATAATGGAATTAAAAAAATATCGGTATTAATGTTATATGGATTTACCGATACCCCAGCAGATGCTCTTTATCGCGCTGAATACCTCAGGGAAATAAAAGTTAATGAAATATACCCGATGAGGTATCAACCTTTGCTTTCTGAAAGCAAAGGTGGTTTTGTTAATGCTGCGAATGGCTGGACAGAATACGAATTAAGGCGATTTAAAAATTATTGGATGAAAGCAAAAAATGGAATAATGGATAAAGTTCCATATTCTGAATTTGAATTGCCTAAAATATTACGAAAAGGCAACCACAGAGGTCTTTTAATGGACCCGAGAGATATTCGGGAAAAATCAAAAATTTATTAAAATGAAACGAACTATCTTTAATAAAAAAATAAAATTGGTCAGAGAGATCAGAAACAAGCTTTCTGAATTACAATCATTATCAATCAATGAAAAAATTGATGCCATTAATAAAATTAAAATAGCATTATCTCATTATAGTCCGTTTCGAAATGAGCCGGTTGATTGTGTAATTTGGGTTAAAAATGAAAATGTTGCCGCAAATGATTATAATCCAAATACGGTAGCTCCTCCAGAGATGGAATTACTTGAACATTCAATTTTATCAGATGGTTATACACAACCTATTGTTACCTGGAATAATAAAAATGACATTGAGGTTATTGACGGTTTTCATCGGAACAGAATAGGAAAAGAAAGTATTGCAGTTAAAAAACGAGTCCATGGCTATCTCCCAATAGTTAAAATAAAAAAAGATAAAGAAGGACGAAATGACCGTATCGCTTCAACAATCAGGCATAATAGAGCGAGGGGTAAACATCAAATAAATGCAATGTCAGATATTGTTATCGAATTAAAAAAACGAAATTGGAGCGATACAAGAATAGGTAAGGAACTCGGAATGGATCCCGATGAGGTTTTACGTCTTTGTCAAATTTCTGGATTAACTGAAGTTTTTGCTGATTCCGATTTTACTGAGGCTTGGGATGCCGCAATATTTGATGATGATAATTTAAACTTATTGGACGAAGAGGATATTATTTAATGGACCGGATATATCACACTTGGGATAAATGGGAATGTTACCCAGCTGGTTTTTATGAAAACCATCCACCAAAAAATATGACAAATGAAGAAGCAGAAATTGAATATCGTGATTTTTTATCTGATATTTCATTATTTGAAAAATATTTAAAAAGAGTAATAACTGAATGGAAAAATTCTTGCGAACATTATTTAACGAACGAAAAGATGAATCGAATCGCCTGGATGGGGCAAGCAGCGATTTGTATTTATAAAAAAATTCCGTCAAAATTTCGTGGTGGTTATAACCTATTAACAGAGGAACAACAAATAAATGCTGATAAAATAGCGTTAAAATATATAAATAAATGGCTTAAGGCAAATAATTTTCCTGAAGTAACTGAAGATTCTGTAAAATCAAAAACAGAAGCAAATCTTTATTGATATGAAAACAAAAAATTATATTGGGATAAATGTATTTGTTGCAGCAAAAAGGCGCATTTCTTTTATTTTTGATAATTTTGAAAAAATATTTATAAGTTTTTCCGGGGGAAAAGATAGTTCTGTTCTCTTCCATTTAGTTATGGAAGAAGCAATCAAAAGAAACAGAATTGTTGGGGTAATGTTGATTGATTTTGAAGCTCAGTACAAAAATACTTCAGATCATGCTATGCAGATGTTCAACAAATATAAGAAAAATATAAAAACATATTGGATTTGTTTGCCTATAAAATTACGAAATGCCGTTAGTAATTTTGAACCGTCCTGGACAACTTGGGACCCATTAAAAAAAGATGATTGGGTTAGACCTTTACCCAATCATCCTGGAGTTATTTCTGATATTAATTATTTTCCATTTTTTATTCCCAGGATGGAATTCGAGGAATTTATTGTTCTATTTGCAGAATGGTATAGTAAAGGAAAAGATGTCGCGGCTTTTATTGGGATTAGGGCCGATGAATCATTAAACCGTTTTCGGACAATAGCAATTCATGATAAAGAAACATTTAAGGATAAAAGATGGACGACAAAAATTATAGATCGTTGTTATAATATTTACCCAATTTATGACTGGAAAACTAGCGATATTTGGACATATCATGCTAAATTCCCCGATAAAGAACACAATAAAATATATGATCTTATGCATCAAGCAGGAGTAAATTTAAGCCAACAAAGACTTTGTCAACCATACGGAGACGATCAAAGAAGAGGGTTATGGCTTTATCATATTCTTGAGCCAGAAACGTGGTATAAGGTTGTAAATAGAGTAAACGGAGTAAATAGTGGGGCTTTATATATCAACAATACAGGAAATATCACTGGATATAATAAAATATCAAAACCAGATGGACATACCTGGAAAAGTTTTTGTAATCTTCTTTTGTCTACAATGCCAAAAATAACAAGAGAACATTACATTTATAGGTTCAAATGTTTTATAAAAGGTTGGAAGGGACGTGGATACATTGATGATATTCCAGATGAAGCCCCTGGAGTTTTAGAAGAAAAATATTGGGCTCCGTCATGGAGAAGACTTTGTAAAGTTCTTTTACGAAATGATTGGTGGTGTAAAGGATTAGGATTAACACAACCAAAAAGTGAGGCATATGGAAAATACCTACAAATCAAAAAAGCTAAAAAAGATAGTCAAAAAATTAATCAAATTTAGGGATAAAAGAAACTGGAAGCAATTTCATTCTGGATTTACTCTTAGCCATAAACTCCAAATTGAATCAGCAGAAGTTGCTGAACTTTTTGAATGGAATCAAGAACCAGTTATAGATCGGTTAAAAGAAGAAATAGCCGATGTTTTAATAATTATTTTATATTTGTGTAATGAATATAAAATCAATTTTTTATCAGCAATTAATGATAAAATAGAAAAAAATAAAATAAAATATCCTGTTGATTATAATAACCCTAACTGGAGATCAAAATGAAAGTAAATCTAAACGGACTCAAAAAGATAATTGAACTGCTCACCCCCGGCCTGTCAGGAATAAAAGAAACATCCTCTCAGTCCAACCATTTTGTTTTTAAAGATGGATTTGCTTATACCTACAACGATGAAATTTCTGTCAAAGTTCCATTTATTTCCGACGATCTTTTTACAGGTGCTATGCCTGCCCCTAAATTCATTTCGTTGATCAACAAGTTCAAAAAAGACGAAATAGACATTGAAGCAGATGAGAATGAAGTCTTGATCAAGTGCGGACGTTCAAGAGCAGGGATTCACTTCGAGGCAGAAATTCACATGCCTCTTGAGGAAATGTCATATCCGAAAAGAAGAGATTGGATTGATCTTCCTGAAAACTTTTTGAAAGCACTGAAAGACGTTTTGTTTTCTTGCGGGCGAGATGCTTCAATGCCAATTTTGACTGCTGTTCATGCAAAAGAAACCTTTCTGGAAAGTTGTGATTCAGAAAGGGCAACAAGGTGGATTTTACCCTCTCCTTTCAAAAAAGAATTTCTTCTTCCGTACATTCCTGGAAAAGCGCTTATAAAATACGATTCAGTAACCAGATATGCGATTGTTGACAACTGGGTCCATTTTGACATTGGAAACAACGGTATTTTCAGTTGCAGGACTTTTGACGGGGAATATCCAGAACTGAATGAACATTTCAACATAGAAGGAATTGAGTTCGAATTTCCCGTTGTCTCAAAAGAGATATTGGACAAGGCAAGTATTTTCTCGGAAGAAACACTAGAACAGGATAGGCTAATTGACATTTCCATTGACGAAAAAGGAATTTTGAAGATCAGATCAGAAGTAGATACTGACTGGTATGAAGAAACAACAAGAATTAAAGACTACAAAGGGGAGAAATTCGCTTTTTCTATCAACCCTGTATATCTACAGCAGATTCTCTATTCGTATCAAAAAGCGGTAATTTCAGAAGAAACAATTGAATTCCTGACCGACAACTATCAGCACGTTGTTGCAACTATTCAGGATGTTGAAAAATGAGCTTCTGCCATCTTCATCTCCACAACGAGTATTCAGTTCTTGACGGAGTAGGAACATCAAAACAATATGCTGCTCTTGCAAAAAAACTCGGTCAAGAATATCTCGCAATCACAAATCATGGGAATATTGATGGGGCGATAGAACATCAAAAACAATGCCTTGAAATAGGGATAATTCCAATTATCGGAGCTGAGATGTATTTAGTTCCCGATTTGAAAATAAAGGAGAAAGGAGAAAAACGATATCATATTACTCTACTTGTCGAGAATCAAACAGGCTGGAAGAATATCCTACAACTCCTAACAATCGCGAATATTAAGGGATTTTATCATCGACCAAGAATTGATCATAAAGCCTTGATGAGTCATATTGAAGGTCTTGTGATTCTTTCCGCATGTTCGATGTCGTTTATTCATCATTTAACCCATTTAGGAATGCTTCAAGACTACATTCAAAAGATTGGAAAAGATCGTATATATCTCGAAGTAATGCCCCATAAAATTCCTGAACAGATAGAAACAAATAAACTTGCCCTTTCTCTTTCAAAAAAACTCGGAATACAAACAGTAGCGACGAACGACTGCCACTATCCAACAGAGGAATCGACAAAGCATCAAGAAGTTCTGCTTGCGATTCAATCAAAGAAGAAATGGAAAGATTCAGACAGGTGGAAATTCAATTGTGACGGCCTTTTCCTTCGTTCTGAAAAGCAAATGTATGATGCATTTATCGAACAAGGTTGCCTCTCTGAGAGCGAAATCAAAAGGGCAATTCGAAGATCCATAACAGTAGCTCGACTTTGTGAAAACTTTAGAATTGAGAAGCAAGAAGTTTTTCTTCCGAGTATCAAAAACTTTCCCTCAAAAGATGATGAGCTGATTCTTTTAGAAAACCAAATAGCCAGAGGAATTAGAAGAAGATTATCCCATCTTTCTTTCGAGGAATTGAAGCCATACAAAGAAAGAATTGAGATGGAAATGAAGCTGATAATCTCCAAAGGATTTGTTCGATACTTTCTCATTGTTTGGGATTTGATAAAGTGGTGTTACAAAAATGATGTGCTTACAGGTCCTGGAAGGGGTTCGGTGGGGGGAAGTCTTGTTGCTTATCTTCTCTTTATTACTGATTGTGATCCCCTTATTTATGGTACAGAGTTTTTTCGTTTTGTTTCAGATGAACGTGCGGATCTTCCAGACATCGATATGGATTTTGAGGATATCAAAAGGGGAAGTGTTCGAAAGTATTTATCCGACAAATACGGGAAATTTAATGTTTCCGGTCTTTCCAATTTCCTGACAATGAAAGGGAAGGGAGTACTGAGAGATGTAAGTAGAGTTTTTGATATTCCGCTCCAGGAAGTTGATTATGCTGCAAAATCCATGATTGACGAAGGGAAAGTTGGGGAAGGAAAAGAAATTGAAGTGTCATTTAAAAAAATAAACGAATGCAGAAGTTTTGGAAGAAAATACCCTGAAGTAGTAGAAATATGTAAATCAATCGAAGGACAGATAAGGGGATGCGGACAACATGCAGCTGGAGTTTGTATTTCGGAAAAAGATTTGAGAGATGGACACAACTGCAATCTCGTTTCTCGTTCCGGCCAAATAGTAGCAAATTGGGACATGAGAAACGCTGAATACTGTGGATTGATGAAATTAGATATTCTCGGCCTTTCGGCTCTTACAATTTTGAATGAATGCAAACAATTAATAAAACAAAATCACAAAATAGAAATAGATTATAGAACAATCACATTTGATGATCCTAAAGTATTTAAAGAAATATCCGAAGGAAACACAACAGGGGCATTTCAAATAGGTTCTCTCGGTCTAACAAATTATTGTCAAGAATTAGGTGTAGAAACATTTCAAATGCTCTATGCAGTAACCGCTCTTTGGCGTCCTGGCCCACTACAATCAGGAATGACAGAATCATATTCAAAGAGGAAAAGAGGAAAAGAAAAAGTTGAAAAGATCCATCCTATTTTTGACAAAATAACAGAAGAAACTTTTGGGGTAATTGTCTATCAAGAACAGGTAATGAAAGTTGTAAATCAATTGGCAGGAATTCCAATGTCAACCTGTAACAAGATAAGAAAAGTTATGGGCAAGAGTCTGGGTCACGCTGAATTTGATAAATACAGGGAAGAATTTCTTCAAGGCTGCAAAAAACAAAAAACAGTTACAGAAAAGAAATCTGAGAAGATTTGGGATATGATGTCAAAGTCTGGTTCTTATTGTTTCAACCTTAGTCATTCTGTTGAATACTCTATGATTACATATTGGGATATGTTTGTTAAAACATATTACCCAAATGAATTTCTTGCTTCCTGTCTGACTCATGGAGACAAGACAAAAAATATTGAATATATCAGGGAAGCAAAACGACTTGGATTGAAAATAAATCTTCCGAAAATAGGAATGTCTTATTCAACAAAATGGAATTGTGACAAGAAAGGAAATCTTTATGCCCCGTTTATCTCAATTAAAGGAGTAGGAGAAACAGTTGCAGAAAAAATATCTTATTTAAAGCCGAATCAAAAAAAGAAAAGATGCGGATTCTTCAACTTGCCTTCAAAAGAAAAATACCCTGGAATAAACAAAAATGTGATTGAGATATTGGAAAAGATACAAGCATTTGATCCTGATTACATTACTACGAAAGAAGATTTGAAGAAATACAAACAATATTTCGACTTTTAGTTTTTTTTTGTTTAATCTAAAAACTAAAAGTATATATAATAAATAAAGTATATAAAATATTTCATAAACTGTGAAGGAGAAAACAATGTAAACATACACGGTTGAAGGCCGGGGAATTAAACCAATAAATCAAAACCTAAAACACTCCGCTAACAATGAGGAATAGAGATCCC